>Ga0207684_10002914_pt1 | contig 16958 bp, 18 predicted proteins | sample KBSK5501metaG_FD_184342 | JGI IMG/M metagenome (GOLD analysis project Ga0207684, IMG submission 184342) | Corn, switchgrass and miscanthus rhizosphere microbial communities from Kellogg Biological Station, Michigan, USA - KBS K5-50-1 metaG... | ecosystem: Host-associated > Plants > Roots >...
GTCGCGCTGGCCGCGACGCTCGCCTGCGGCTACCTCGGCATGAAGAACCGCATCGAGCCGGCGCCCGAGTGCAAGGGCGACGCGTACCTGTCGGAATACCAGCTCCCGCGCTCGCTGAGCGAGGCGCTGGGCTGGATGGCCGACGAGAAGGATCTGCACGAGGTGCTCGGCAAGGAATTCGTGACCGTGTATTCCGAGGTCAAGGAGATCGAGCACGACGAGTTCATGAAGGTGATCTCGCCGTGGGAGCGCGAACACTTGTTGCTGCACGTCTAGTGCCCTTGACCTGACGCCATGACCCGAACCACCAAGGATTGGCAGGCCGCCGATGCGGCCCACTACCTGCACCCGTTCACCGACTTCAAGGCGCTCGCCGCGAAGGGCTCGCGGGTGATCACGAAGGCCGACAACGTCTACCTGTGGGACAGCGAAGGCCAGAAGATCTTCGACGCCATGTCGGGCCTGTGGTGCGTCAATGTCGGCTATGGGCAGCGGGCGTTGATCGATGCGGCCACCGAGCAGCTGACGGAGCTGCCCTTCTACAACTCGTTCTTCCAGACCGCCACCCCACCGGCCATCGAGCTTGCCGAACTGCTCGCGCAGATCACGCCAGCACAGTTCAAACACGTGTTCTTCTCCGGCTCCGGCTCCGAAGGCAACGACACGATCGTGCGCATGGTGCGGCGCTACTGGGACCTGGTGGGCGAGCCCGAGCGCCACGTCATCATCAGCCGCAAGAACGCCTACCACGGCTCGACGATGGCCGGAGCCTCGCTCGGCGGCATGAGCGGCATGCACGAGCAAGGCGGCTTGCCGATCCCTGGCATCGTGCACATCGAGCAGCCGTTCTGGTTCGAGCTCGGGCGCGGCATGAGCCGCGACGAGTTCGGTCTGAAGGCCGCACGCTGGCTGGACGACAAGATCCGCGAGATCGGCGCCGACAAGATCGCCGCATTCATCGGCGAGCCGGTGCAAGGCGCCGGCGGCGTGATCGTGCCGCCCGAGACCTATTGGCCCGAAATCCAGCGCATCTGCCGCAAGCACGGCATCCTGCTGGTCTCCGACGAGGTGATCTGCGGCTTCGGTCGCACCGGCCATTGGTTCGGCTGCGAGCGCTTCGGCTTCGAGCCCGACCTGATGACCTTCGCGAAGGGTGTCACGTCGGGCTACATCCCGCTCGGCGGCGTGATGGTCGGCGACCGGGTCGCCGACGTGCTGATCGCGCAGGGCGGCGAGTTCAATCACGGCTACACCTACTCGGGCCACCCGGTCGCCTGCGCCGTTGCGCTTGCGAACATCCGGCTGCTGCAGCGTGACCGCATCGTCGAGACGGTACGCGACGAGCTCGCGCCGTACCTGGCCGAGCAATTCGAGACGCTGAGCGGGCATCCGCTGGTCGGCGAAGTCCAGACCTGCGGGCTGATGGGCGCCGTGCAGTTGGTGAAGGACAAGGCCGGGCCCGACGGCGCTGCGGTGCCCTTCCCGCCCGAGCTCGAGATCGGCATGGTCTGCCGCGGCCACTGCTTCGGCAACGGGCTGATCATGCGTGCGGTTGGCGACCGCATGATCGTCGCGCCGCCGCTCGTCATCACGCGCGAGCAGATCGCCGAGATGATGGCGCTGATCCGCCGCTGCCTGGACTTGACGCTCGCCGATACGGTCGCGCGCGGCTGGGTCTGACGCCGCGCTGCGGGCCTGGCAGCCACGCTAGACTCGCGGGCGGCGAATTTCGACGCCCTGCTCTCTCCCCTTCATCCGCGACTGTTGTCCCCGTTGCCCATGACGTGCCCATGACCGCCGGCGCCTTCCTGCAAATTCGCGACGTCGTCAAGGCGTTCAACGGCCACCGCGCCGTCAACAACGTCAGCCTGGACATCCGCAAGGGCGAGATCTTCGCGCTGCTCGGCCCGTCGGGCTGCGGCAAGACCACGCTGCTGCGCATGCTCGGCGGCTTCGAGACACCGACCTCGGGCACCATCCTGCTCGACGGCCGCGACCTCGCCGGCCTGCCGCCGTACGAGCGGCCGCTGAACATGATGTTCCAGAGCTACGCGTTGTTCCCGCACCTGACCGTCTGGGAGAACATCGCGTTCGGGCTGAAGCGCGACAAGCTGCCCGCGGCGCAGGTCGCCGAGCAGGTCGACGCGATGCTCAGGCTGGTGCAGCTGTCCAAGTTTGCGCAGCGCAAGCCGCACCAGCTGTCGGGCGGTCAGCAGCAGCGCGTCGCGCTCGCGCGCAGCCTCGCGAAGAAGCCGCAGCTGCTGCTGCTCGACGAGCCGCTCGGCGCGCTCGACAAGAAGCTGCGGGAAGAAACGCAGATCGAGCTTGTCAACATCATCGAAGAGGTCGGTGTGACCTGCGTCATGGTCACGCACGACCAGGAAGAAGCGATGACGATGGCTTCGCGCATCGCGGTGATGAGCGACGGCCGCCTGCTGCAGGTCGGCGCGCCGGGCGAGATCTACGAGACGCCGGCGAGCCGCTTCGTCGCCGACTTCATCGGCAACGTCAACCTGATGGACGGCGCGCTGACGCTCGACGAGCCCGGCCACGTGCAGGTCGCATGCGCCGACTGCACGCACCATATCGGCCACGGCATCACCGGCACCGAAGGCATGCCGGTGACGGTGGCGCTGCGGCCCGAGAAGATCCGCCTGGGCCGCGAGGCGACCGACGTCGCCGACGTGCCGGCCGGGTTCAACCGGGTCCGCGGCACTGTCAAGGACATGGCGTACTTCGGCAGCTACACCGTCTACCACCTGCAGCTCGCGAGCGGCATGGTGCTGAAGGTCAGCAGCAGCAACGCCGAGCGGCACCGCGAGCATCCGCTGACCTGGGGCGACGAGGCGTGGGCGAGCTGGTCGCCGACCGCGCCGGTCGTGCTGACGCACTGATCGATCGCGCGATGACGACGAACCTGCACCCCGCGCCCTCGAAACGCACGAACCCCGGGCGCTTCGCCGTCATCGGCGTGCCGTACGTCTGGCTGCTGATCTTCTTCCTGCTGCCGTTCCTGATCATCGTGAAGATCAGCATCTCGGAGATGGGCGACGTCAGCGTCAACGACCTCGTGAGCTTTCGCGATGGCGCCCTCGCGGTCAACGCGCGCCTGGGCAACTACCTGACCGTCGTGCGCGACGAGCTGTACTTCAACACCTACGTGTCCAGCCTGAAGTACGCCGCGGTCACGACCGTGCTGTGCCTGGCGATCGGCTACCCGTTCGCGTACTTCATGGCGCGCGCGCAGCGGGCCGTGCAGCCGGTGCTGCTGATGCTCGTGATGCTGCCGTTCTGGACGTCGTTCCTGTTGCGCGTCTACGCCTGGAAGGGCCTGCTGATCGAGCACGGCTGGCTGTTCGACCTGATCACCGGAACCGGACTCGACAAGCTGCTCGCAGGCGCCAACCTGATCCCGGGCCCGGGCCAGCTGATGAACACGCCGTTCTCGCTCGTGCTCGGCATGACGTACATGTACCTGCCTTTCATGATCCTGCCGCTGTACTCCAATCTGTCGAAGATGGATCTGCGGCTGCTCGAGGCGGCGAGCGACCTGGGCGCCACCGCGTGGGTCGCGTTCTGGAAGATCACGGTGCCGCTGTCGAAGGCCGGCATCATCGCGGGCTCGATGCTGGTGTTCATCCCGTGCGTCGGCGAGTACGTGATCCCGGAGCTGCTCGGCGGCCCGCAGACGCAGATGATCGGGCGCACGCTGTGGGACGAGTTCTTCAGCAACAACGACTGGCCGATCGCAGCGACGGTCGCGGTCGTGATAATCCTGCTGATCATCGTGCCGCTGGCGCTGTTCAGCAAATACCAGGCCGAAGCGCAGGAGAAGCACGCATGAAGCGGACCGAGCGCTGGGCCGCTCCCGAGCCGGTCCGCATCCCCTCGGGGGATCGCCCGACGTACTCGTCGGACGAGGGGCAATCATGACGGCCGCAAGCTTCAACCGCTGGTTCGGCCGCGGCTGGCTCTCGGCCGGCTACTTCTTCCTGTACCTGCCGATCCTGACGCTGGTGCTGTTCTCGTTCAACGACTCGCCGGTGCCGAACGTCTGGCGCAGCTTCACGCTGAAGTGGTATGCGGCGCTGGCGTCGGATGGCGAGATCCTCGCGGGTCTGTGGCTCTCGGTGAAGGTCGCGGTGCTGACGGCCAGCGCGTCGGTCGTGCTCGGCACGTTGGCGGCGTTCGCGCTCGTCAAGTACAAGCGCTTCTCGGGGCGCACGCTGTTCTCGGGCATGATCAGCGCGCCGCTGGTGATGCCCGAGGTCATCATCGGCCTGTCGCTGCTGCTGATGCTGGTGTCGGTGCAGCGCGCAACGCAGTCGCTCTTCGGCATCGGCTTTCCCGAGCGCGGCCTGCTGACCATCTGGTTCGGCCATCTGCTGCTGGGCCTCGCGTATGCGACCGTGATCGTGCAGGCGCGTCTGCAGGACCTCAACCCGCAGCTCGAGGAAGCGGCGATGGACCTCGGGGCGCACCCCTGGCAGGTGTTCCTCCTCGTGACCTTGCCGATGATCGGCCAGTCGCTGCTGTCAGCCTGGCTGCTGACCTTCACGCTGTCGTTCGACGATGTCGTGCTGTCGGCCTTCCTCTCCGGCCCGGGCGCGACGACGATGCCGCTCGTGATCTTTTCGCGCGCCCGGCTCGGCATCAACCCGAGCGTCAACGCAACCGCGACGCTGATCATCGCGGCCGTCTCGATCGGCGTGATCACGGCGAGCTGGCTGATCGCGCGGCGCGAACGCATCCGCGAGCGCGACATGGCCGCGGCCGCGCGAGCATGACGGTGCGGGCGATGTCGATGCGGCGCGCGCCTTGTCGAGGAGCGGTGCTCGCCGCCAGCCTGTGCGCCGCGATGCCGATGGCCGCTCGCGCGCAGAGCAACGAGGAGCTGCTGCAGGAACTTCGTGCGCTGAAGGAACGCGTCGAGCAGCTCGAGTCAGCGTTGAAGGCGCGCGAAGCCAAGGAGGCGCAGGAAGCGAAAGACGCCAAGGAGGCCAAGCCCGCGCCCCCTCCCGGCATGACGCCGCAGCAGGTGCAGGACCTGAATCGCGTCGCCACCAAGGCCGAGACGCTCGAGGACATCCTCGACGCCCAGGGTTTTCGCGGCCTGCGCATCACCGGCCTGATGGACCCGACCTACCTCTACAACCAGGCGCAGGGCCGCGCCGGCTTCCAGTTCCTGAGCCCGGTGCGCGACGACGGCTACCACTACGACGACTCGATCTTCGGCATGGCGATGCTCGACGTGCAGAAGGAGCTCGAAAACGGCATCCGCCTGCGCATCGCCCTTGCGCCGAATCGCGGCGCCGGCAGCACGATGGACAGCGGCCGATCGATCGTGCACGAGGCCAGCATGACGATCCCGCTCGGCGACTCGCAGACCCGCGTGGTCGCCGGGCAGATCCCGAGCTGGTCGGGCTACGAGCTTGCGCTGCCGACGCAGAACAAGCTGATCACGCACAACCTGCTGTTCGACTTCACGCAGCCGCGCGCATACACCGGCGCCGGCGCCGAATGGAGCGTCGGCCCGTGGGACCTGAAGGCGCTCATCGCAAACCTCGATTCGAGCTTTCGCGCGAGCGGCGAGAAGACGCCGGTGCTGGTCTACCGTGCCGACTGGTCCAAGGGCGAGTACCGCGGCTACGGCTTCTCCGGCGCGCACGGCAAGGCACCGAACAGGGTCAACGGCGGCCCGAACACGGCGCTGAACCTGTTCGAGGTCGATGGCTGGTTCAACAGGCCCGGCTGGAGCTGGCAGTGGCAGCTCGCGTTCGGCACCCAGAGCGGCGCGGCGATCACGCCCGATCCGGCCAGCGGCGCGCTGCGCGACGCGCGCTGGTGGGGCGCGTCGGGACTGTTCACGTACAAGGTGATGCCGCGCCTGGACGCGATGGTCCGCGCCGACTACCTGAACAACTCGGGCAACGGCGGCGGCCTCTACAACGCCGGCGCCGACGCGCGCGACGGCATCGGCCCCGAGATGATTGGACGCGACGGCGCCGGCCGGCTTCTGTTCCGCAACCCCGACCTGGGCTCTAGCCGCTATGCGCTCTCGCTCGGACTGAACTACGTGTTCAACGCGAACATCAGCTTCAAGGCCGAGTACCGACTCGATTACGCGAGCCTGCCGGTGTTCGAGATCGTCGACGACGGCAGCTTCCGGCGCAGCAACCACCTGCTCGGCGCCTCGATGGTGCTGAGCTTCTGACGATGACGATGCGCGAGACACGCAGCGGCGGCGCCGCGCCGCATGCACCGTGGCTGTCGTATCTGTGCCTGGGCGCGAGCATGTCGCTGGTCGGCAGTTATGTCGGATTGTCGAAGATCCTCGTCGTCGTGTTCCCGGTGTTCCTGCTCGCGTGGCTGCGCTTCGGCATCGCGGCCGTCGCGATGGCGAGCTGGATCAAGCGCGGACGCGACGACGCGACGCTGAGCGGCCACGACCGCTGGCTGCTGTTTCTCGAATCGTTCTTCGGCAACTTCCTGTTCTCGGTGTGCATGCTGTTCGGCGTTGCGCTGAGCTCGGCGCTCGCGGCCGGCGTGATCATGGCGGGCCTCCCGGCCGCGGTGGCGCTGCTGTCGCGGGTGTTCCTGGGCGAGCGGATCGCGCCGCGCGTGCTGCTGGGCATCGGCTGCGCGGTCGGCGGGATCGCGCTCGTGTCGCTGAGCAAGCACGACACGGGCGGGTCGCCCGTCGACGTCGCCTCGGCGACTTCGTTGTGGGGCAATCTGATGCTGCTAGGCGCAGTGACCTGTGAAGCGACCTACGTCGTGATCGGCAAGAAGCTCACCGGCCGCATCGGCCCGAAGCGGATCAGCGCGCTGATCAACCTGTGGGGGCTGCTGCTGGTCACGCCGTTCGGCGTATGGCAGGCACTGCGCTTCGATTTCGCGGCGGTGCCGGCGGGATCGTGGTGGCTGCTGCTGTTCTATTCGATCGCCGCCAGCGTGATCACCGTGTGGCTGTGGATGACCGGGCTGAAGCACGTGGCGGCGTCGTCGGCCGGCGTCTTCACGGTGCTGCTGCCGGTCAGCGCCGCGGCGGTCGGCGTGTTCTTTCTCGGCGAGCGGTTCAGCGCGGCGCAGGCCGCCGCGTTCGGCCTGGCGCTCGCGGGTGTCGTGCTCGCGACCTGGCCGGGGCGCGGCAACGGTGTGCCGGCCACGGCCGCGCCGACCTGATCGCAGCTGCGCTGTCCAGCGCGGTTCGAGCGCGTGCGTCAGGCGAGCGCTTCGGCGCCCTCGCGCGCGAGCCGCAGCACCGTGTGCGGCGACTCCTGCTTGAGCCGGTGGTCCGACCAGACCTGGCGCCAGCGCCGCGCCCCCGGCAGGCCGTTGCGCAGGCCCAGCATGTGGCGTGCCGCGTGCCACCACGGCTCGCCGGCAGCGATCACGACGCGCTGCATGTAGTCGACCATGCGCTGCTCGATCTCGTCGCGGTCGATGCCGGGCGATTGGTGGCCGAAGTAGCGCGCGTCCCAATCGGCCATCAGCCACGGATGGTGATAGGCCTCGCGGCCGAGCATCACGCCGTCGACCTGCTCCAACCCCTCGGCGATCTGCGCCGCGCTGGTGATGCCGCCGTTGAGCACGATGGTCAGGGCCGGGAAGTCGCGCTTCAGCCGGTGCACGACCTCATGGCGCAGCGGCGGCACCTCGCGGTTCTCCTTCGGGCTCAGGCCTTTCAGCCAGGCGTTGCGCGCATGCACGACGAAGACCTCGCAGCCCGCCGCGGCGACGGTGCCGACGAAGTCGCGCACGAAGTCGTAGTGCTCGGTCTTGTCGATTCCGATCCGGTGCTTGACCGTGACCGGCAGCGACACCGCATCGCGCATCGCCTTCACGCCGTCGGCCACCAGCGCCGGCTCGGCCATCAGGCACGCACCGAACGCGCCGCGCTGCACCCGCTCGCTCGGGCAGCCGCAATTCAGGTTGACCTCGTCGTAGCCCCATTGCTCGGCCAGGCGTGCACAGCGCGCGAGGTCGGCCGCCTCGCTGCCGCCGAGCTGCAGCGCGAGCGGGTGTTCCTCGGCATTGAACGCGAGATGCCGGGCCACATCGCCGTGCAGCAGCGCGCCGGTCGTCACCATTTCGGTGTACAGGCGCGTGCGGCGGGTCAGCAGGCGATGGAAGTAGCGGCAATGGCGATCGGTCCAGTCCATCATCGGAGCGACCGATAAACGCCATGGCGACAGCGCATCGCGGGCTTCGGATGGTTGGGGCGACAGGTCGTAGGGCACGTGGTCTCGTTCGTATATCGTTTCGAGGGATACGGTTCGTATTTTCGCTGCTTCGCAATCCCCAGGCTGGTGGGTGCGAAGCGCGGTAAAACATCGCACTCGCGGCGACACTGGCCGCGAAGCACAGCAGGCACTTGAAGAAGGCAGTCCAGGAGCATTCATGGAGCCGAGATACCGCGTCGTGAGCTACGGCAGCTTCCAGACCGGCGACACCGACGGCCTGCTCGAGCACGGCCAGTTCGACGACGTGAAAGAAGCCGTGCGCATGGCGCAGGTGGTGGTGGAATCGTCGCTGCGCCAGGACGCGGCGGCGGCGAACTCCTCTGACGAGCTCGGCAAGCGCTACTGGGATTTCGGCACGATCCCGGTGATCTGGGGCGAGCCGCGGCCCGACTTCGACCCGTACACCTACGCGAACCAGGTGGCGCCGCTGATCTGGTCGGAATACATCGGTCGCGTGACGCACCAGAACACGCATTCGCGCGAGGTCCAGTGGGAACAGGCGCGCGCGCGGCGCGACAAGGTGCTGCTGATGCGCGCGGCGGCGCTGGCCGCGACCAAGCACCGCGACCAGCGGCGCAAGGATCCCGAGGCATCGCCGTACGTGAACCACCCGATCGAGCTCGCGCGCATCCTCACCGAGGAAGGCGGCGTCACCGACACTGCGACGCTGTGCGCCGCGCTGCTGCACGACACGCTCGAAGACACCGAAACCACGCCGTCCGAGCTGTCGGCCGCGTTCGGCCCGGTCGTCACCGGCGTGGTGGTCGAGGTGACCGACGACAAGACGCTGCCCAAGGCCGAGCGCAAGCGGCTCCAGGTCGAGCATGCGGCGCAGATCAGCCGGCGCGCGAAGCTGGTCAAGCTCGCCGACAAGATCGCCAACCTGCGCGATGTCGCGAACTCGCCGCCCCCGGATTGGCCGCTCGCGCGGCGCCAGGAATACTTCGACTGGGCCAAGGACGTGATCGACCGGTTGCGCGGCGTGCATCCGCGGCTCGAGGCGGTGTTCGACGCCGCGTACCGGGCGCGGCCGGCGCAGTAGCCGGGAGGGTCGTCAGGCGGCCAGCCGGGGCGGTGGTTCGGCTCCGACGTCCGTCGCCACCATGATCGTCGTCGCGGTCTCCGAGTGCAGCTCGGGCGATTCCGCCTCCAACAGCGCGAGCCGGCGCTCGAGCTCGATCAGTTCGGCGGCGATGCGGTCGATCAAGCCGCTGCGGCTGTGGTTCGATATCGGTTCCGAATACGCCTGCGCCAGCTCGTGGCGCAGCCGCGCGTACTTGCCTGCCAGCTGGTCGGGAGTCATCGTTGTTCCTGCTGCTGCGTCGCAGTATGGATGACGGCGATTCGTTTTTGTGTAGGACGATTGCGGCTCGGACTGCCCGAGTCAGGGGGGTGCCGAGCATAGGCTCGTACGGACCTGTGCGCAATTGTTCAGATTGGGGGGCCGGCCGAGGCGCCGGGGAAGGCCACCGGCGCGCCCTGCGAGATCACGCCGCGCCAGGCCTGGAGCCACATGGAGCACCTGGTGTCGACGACGCTGAACTAGCGTCGCCGTTGCGGGTCAGGCCCGCGCGGCGACCTTGACGATACCGGCTGTGAAGCGCGGCCACAACGGCGTCGGCAGGTCGTGGCCCATGCCGTCGATGACGTCGATCTCGGCGCCAGAGATCTTCGCCGCCAGGTCGTGCCCGGCGGCCACCGGCACCAGCGGATCATCGCGGCCGTGGATGATCTGCACCGGAAGCTTGATCCGGCCCAGCCACGGCGAGCGGTTGCCGTCGGCCGCGATCGCGACCATCTGCCGCGCCGTGCCCTGCGGCCGGTACGAACGCCGGACCGCCATGCCGAGCCTGTCGTTCAGATAGTCGTCGCTCGCCGGGTAGCCGGGGCTGCCGATCAAGCGATAGAGCCGCACGGAATGGTCGATCACGCTGGCGATCGTGTGCGGCTCGGCGGGGCGCGAAATCAGCGCGCTGCGGACCTTCAGCGTCGGCCCGGGCAGGTGGCGCGAGCCGCTGGTCGTCATCATCAAGGTCAGGCTCTTCAGGCGCTGCGGGTGCTGCAGCGCCATGTGCTGCGCGATCATCCCGCCCATCGATGCGCCGCAGACGTGTGCGCTGCCGATGCCCAGCGCATCCAGCACGCCGACCGCGTCGTCGGCCATGTCGGCGACGCTGTAGCTGCTCTTCACGTTCAGGCCGACCGCGAAGCGCAGCGAATCGAGCATCAGGTTCGGCACGCCGAAGTGATCGAATCGCTGGCTCAGGCCGATGTCGCGGTTGTCGAAACGGATCACCCGAAAGCCGCGCGCCACCAGGCCCGCCACGAAGTCCTCGTGCCACGCGACGAGCTGCATGCCCAGCCCCATCACGAGCAGCAGCGGCTCGCCGGCCGGCGAACCATGGTCTTCGACCTCGATCGAGATGCCGTTGGCGCAGAGCTGCATGGGCGGATCAGGCTGCGGCAGTGCGGCGCGACGTGCTGGATGGCATCGAAGCAGCGCCGTCGCCGCGATAGAACCAGCGCCGCGCGCCGTTCGAGTCGAACGGCGCCCACTGCCCGGGCGGTTGCGCGAGGCGATCGGCGATCGCATACAGCGCGAGCGGGTTCATCCCCATGCCGACATGGCTCGCGTGGACTTCGATGTTCTCGGCAATCGCACTCGGCTCGTTCAGGCTGCAGCGCCACGACACGATGCCGTCGGTGCGCGAGTAGATCGAGGTCGTCGGCACCGGCGGCGGCTTGCGCAGCCGTTCCATCACGGAGGGATCCTCCGCTTTCTGACCGGACAGCGCCTCGAAGATGCGCCAGGCGTTGGTCGCGCGCGGGTGGCCGGTGAACGGCGTGCCGAGCGTGATCACGCAGCGCGCGTGCTCGGGCAGCTCCTTTGCCAGCTCGCGCGCGTAGAGGCCACCCAGGCTCCAGCCGATCAGGCTGACCGGTCGGCCGTGCTCCTCGGCGAGCGCACGCACATCGGCGGCGCAGCGCTTGAGCACGCCGTCGCGCGGACCGAAGTTGAAGCCCTGTCCCCACGGCTTCGTCACGTAGCCCAGGCTGTCGAGGAAGCTGCGCAGCGGCGCGGTGGTGAAGTCGTTCGCGCCCATGCCGGGAAAGACGAGCACCGGGTGGCCATCGCCGGGCGACAGGCGGCGCAGCCAGGGCGTCGCGGCGAGCAGTGCGGCGAACTCCCAGGGCGCACGCCCTTCGAGCATCATCAGCAGCGCGCTCGGTGCTCGCAGGTCGGAAGTCGCGGGATCGATGGCAATGTCGTCGGTTGCGGGTTCGGGTTTCGCGCGGGCCATGCAGCGGTGGGCAGTGGAAACGATGCATCGTAGCCGCATCGCCGCGAGCTCGGTTGAGGGGTGTGCCCTAGGAAACTGTTGTCCCCGTGGTGCGCGCGAAAGCGCGCCGCCGGGCCGGATCGTTCTATGCCGCCGCGCGGCGCAGCGCGAACGCCTCGTTGGCCGCGAGCGCACCCAGCACCAGCGCGCCCCCGCCCAGCACGTGCGCGGCAGGCTCCTCGCCGGCGCCGAGCCACGCCCATGCGACCCCGAACACCACCTCGAGCAATGCCAGCAGCGACGCCTCGGGCGCGCTCAGGTGGCGCGCCGCGGCCACCGACATCAGGCACGGAATCGCGAGCTGCACCACGCCGAGCAGCGCGAGCAGGCCGAGGTCGTGCGCCGATGCGGCCGACGGCAGTGCGAATGGCACGGTCAGGAACGCCGAGATCGCGGCGCCGATCAGCACTGCGGGCAGCAGGTCGATGTCGCGCTCGCCGCGGCTCGCCTGGATCAGCGTCCAGTTCGTCGCCGCGGCGATCGGCACGGCCAGCGCGACCAGCGTGCCGAGCAGGCTGCGCGCGTCGCTGCCGCCGACCTCGCGCGCGTACATCCACGCGATTCCGACGCCGGCGACGACGATCGCACCCCAGGTCCGCGCCGCGAGGCGGTGGCCGAGCGCGAAACGCGCCATCAGCGCGGTCAGCAGCGGCGCGCTCGCCATCGTCACGAGCACGTTGGCCACGCTCGTCAGCGTCAGCGCGACCATGAACGCGGTGAACATCACGCTCCAGCACAGGCCTGACAGCCACAACGTGCGCCCGCCCGTGCGCACCGAGCGCAGCAGCGCCGCGCGGCCACGCAGCGCGAGCAGCAACGGCGCGAGCGCGAGCACGGTGAAGGCGCTGCGCCAGAACGTGATCTCGAAGCTGTGCGCCGTGTCCAGCCGGCGCGTGACGACGCCGGCGATGCTCCACATCAGCGTGACGACGATCATCGTCACGACGGCTCGCCCGTGGCTCAAACGAAGCACGGCATCAGTAGTCGCCGCCGCCGCTGAAGCCGCTGCCGGGGGCCAGATTCTCGAACTTGGTCAGCGGCTTCAGGAAGGTCAGCTTGACCGTGCCGGTCGGCCCGTTGCGCTGCTTGCCGATGATGACCTCGGCGACGCCGGGCTCCTTGCTCGCTTCCTTGTTGTAGTAGTCGTCGCGGTAGATGAACATGATGACGTCGGCGTCCTGCTCGATCGCACCGGACTCGCGCAGGTCGCTCATCATCGGGCGCTTGTCGGTGCGGGACTCGACGCTGCGGTTGAGCTGCGACAGCGCGATCACCGGGCACTTCAGCTCCTTCGCGAGCGACTTCAACCCGCGCGAGATCTCGCCGATCACGGTCGCGCGGTTCTCTTCGTTGGTGCCGGCGCTGCCGCTCATCAGCTGCAGGTAGTCGACGACGATCAGCCCGAGCTGCCCGCATTGCCGCGCCTGGCGCCGCGCCCGCGCACGCACCTCGGTCGGCGACAACGCCGAGCTCTCGTCGATGAACATGCTGACGCTGCCGAGCTTTTCGATCGCCTCCGAGAGCCGGCCCCATTCGTCGTCGCGCAGCCGCCCGGTGCGCAGGTTGCTCTGGTCGATGCGGCCCAGCGATCCGACCAGACGCAGCGCGAGCTGCGCCGCGCCCATTTCCATCGAGAACACGACGACCGGCAGGCCCTCGGCCACCGCGACGTGCTCGGCGATGTTCAGCGCGAGCGCTGTCTTGCCCATCGACGGCCGCGCCGCAAGCACGATCAGGTCGCCGGGCTGGAAGCCCGAGGTCATGCGGTCGAGGTCGAAGTAGCCGGTGCGCACGCCGGTGACATCTTCGGCGCCGTTCTCGTGCAGCTCGGTCACGCGGTCGAGCAGCTGCACGACCAGCTGGTCCATGCTCTGGAAGCCCTGCTGCGACTTCGAGCCCTCTTCGCCGATGCGGAAGATCTTGCCCTCGGCCTCGTCGAGGATCTCGGTGACCGCGCGGCCCTGCGGGTTGAACGCGGTGGTCGCGATCTCGTCGCTCGCGCTGACCAGCTTGCGCAGGATCGCGCGCTCGCGAACGATCTCGGCATAACGCCGGATGTTGGCCGCGCTCGGCACGCTCTGCGCGAGCGAGTTCAGGTAGACGAGCCCGCCCGACTCTTCGCCCTTGCCCAGGCTCTCGAGCCGCTCGAACACGGTGATCACGTCAGCCGGCTTGCTCGCGTTGATCAGGTGGCCGATCGCCGCGAAGATCAGGCGGTGCTGGAAGTTGTAGAAGTCGCTCTCGGTGAGCACGTCGCCGGCGCGATCCCAGGCGCTGTTGTCGAGCAACAGGCCGCCGAGCACGCTCTGCTCGGCTTCGATCGAATGCGGCGGGATGCGCAGGCGCGCGACTTCGTCGTCGACCCGATCGGCGGGCGGGCCTGGAGGCTGGTAGACAGCGGACATCAAGCGTTCCTGGCTTCGTTCCTAGCGCTGCTGCGGACACCGCATGTGGACAAGACTGTGCATATCCGGTGATGCGAGCGGTGAAACATCGGGATAACGGACCCGGCAATGGAAAAGGGCCGGCAAAGCCGGCCCTTCAGGTCGTCGAGCGCGAACCTTAATCGGTTTCGCCCAGAACCACAACCTTGACTTCCGCCGACACGTCGGTATGCGGCACGACCGTCACGACGTGCTCGCCGACGGTCTTCAGCGGGCCGTTCGGCATGCGCACCTGCGCCTTCGTGACCTTGAAGTCGATGCGGGTCAGCGCATCGGCGATGTCGGCGTTGGTGACCGAGCCGAACAGGCGGCCGTCGACGCCGGCCTTCTGCGTGATGTGCACGGTGCGGCCGTTCATCTTCTCGCCGAGCGTTTGCGCGGTCGCGAGCTTGTCGGCAGCGGCCTTCTCGAGCTCGGCGCGGCGGGTTTCGAACTCCTTGACCGCCGCTTCGGTCGCGCGGCGCGCCGCACGGGTCGGGATCAGGAAGTTGCGCGCGAAGCCGTCCTTGACCTTGACGACATCACCGAGGTTGCCGAGGTTGGCGACTTTTTCCAGCAGGATGACTTGCATGGCGGTGCGCTCCTCAGACCTTGTGCTGGTCGCTGTACGGCAGCAGCGCGAGGAAACGCGCGCGCTTGATGCACGTCGTCAGCTGGCGCTGGAAGAATGCGCGCGTGCCGGTCAGGCGCGCGGGCGTGATCTTGCCGTTCTCGCCGATGAAGTCGCGCAGCGTGTCGATGTCCTTGTAGTCGATCTGCTTGACACCGGTGACGGTGAAGCGGCAGAAGCGCTTGCGGCGGAACAGCAGCGACTGGGTGTTGCGCTTGGGTTTGCGGTCCTTCGAGAACCGGCCTTTACCACGGGGCGGGGGCATGGTGAACCTCTTGAATGTTGGTCGAACAGGTGAAAGGGTGTCTCAGTCGAGCTCGGTCACGTGAAAGACGACGCCGCGGCCGTTGCGCTGCGAACCGAGGAAACCGGCGAAGCCGTGCTGGCTTCCGATTTCCAGGCCCGCGACACGCTGCGTGATCGCCCCGATCGCCCGCGCCTTGATCTCCATCGAGACCTTGCGGGGCTTGCCGTCCTGCGTGACCTCCGACTCGTGCTTCAAGCTCAGGTCGAGGGCCGGCAATCCGGCGGGGGTATATCGCAGCGCGCCTCGCTCCACCAGTTGCGCGCTCAGAACCAATCGGTTCACGAGATGCGCCGCAGGTGGCGGCTCGGGCGACGCGTCTTCAGGCCGAGGCCTCCTGGGCTTGCTGCGGTTGATGCTGCGGCTGCGGGGCCTTGCGCGAATCTTCGCGCTCGACCGCCTTCATCATCACGGACGGCGCGGTTTCGGCCTGGTCCTTCAGCACGGTCAGGTGGCGCAGCACGGCATCGTTGAACCGGAAGCCGGTTTCGAGCTCGGTCAGCACTTCCTTGCTGCACTCGATGTTCAGGCACAGGTAGTGCGCCTTCGCGAGCTTCTGGATCATGTAGGCCATCTGGCGACGACCCCAGTCCTCGATGCGGTGCACCTTGCCGCCGCCGGCGGTGATGACACCCTTGTAGCGTTCCAGCATCGCCGGAACCTGTTCGCTTTGATCCGGGTGGATCAGCAAGACGATTTCATAGTGACGCATTGAATCTCCTTGTGGATTCGACCGAGGCGCATGAAAGGCCTGCGGCCGGGAAGCCACCCCGAAGCGTCAAACCCGGGTGTGGCAAGGCGGGAAAGCCGACGATTATAGCCAGAATGATCGGGATCACTCGACGCCGGGGCGCGGCGGGTGCCGCAAGGCCAGCGACAGCCGGCGCTGCGCCGCGCCCGGCGCCGGACTCAGCAGGCTGACCACGGCGCACGCCGCGAAACCCAGCGGCACGCCGAACACGCCGGCCGCGATCGGCATGATCCCCCACCACAGCTCGGGCGGCGCGGTCACGCCGAACACCGCGCGCAGCCACGGCTCGTTGCGCACCAGGTAATACAGCGTGATGCCGAGCCCGGCGAGCATGCCGCTGATCGCGCCCCAGCGGTTCGCGCGGCTCCAGAAGATGCCGAGCACCAGCGCCGGGAAGAACGCCGCCGCGGCGAGCGAGAACGCGGCGGTCACGAGGAACAGGATGTCGGCCGGCCGCTGCGTCGCGACCGCCGCGGCCGTGAGCGCGGCCACCAGCAGCAGCACCTTCGAGATCGTCACCCGGCGCGTCGCCGAGCCGCGCGGCGCGATCATCTTGTGGTACAGGTCGTGCGATAGCGCCGTCGAGATCGTCAGCAGCAGCCCGTCAGCCGTGGACAGTGCCGCGGCCAGCCCACCGGCCGCCACCATGCCCGAGATCACGTACGGCAGCCCGGCGATCTCTGGCGTCGCGAGCACGACCATGTCGCCGCCGAAGTGGATCTCGCCGAGCTGCAGGATGCCGTCGTGGTTGATGTCGGTCACCGACACGAGGGCCGGATCGACCTTCGACCAGTTCGCGATCCACCCCGGCAGACGATCGAACGGCAGGCCGACCAGTCCGCTGAACACCTCGTACTTGACCAGCACTGCCAGCACCGGCGCGGTCAGGTACAGGATGCAGATGAAGAAGAGCGTCCACGCCACCGACTGCCGCGCCTCGCGCACCGACGGCGTCGTGTAGCTGCGCGTCAGGATGTGCGGCAGCGCCGCGGTGCCGACCATGAGACAGAACACGAGCGCGATGAAGTTGCAGCGCGAATCGGCGAACGCCGCGCGCTCGGCCGGGCTGCCGGCCGGGTCGCCGGCGAACGCCTGCGTATGCAGCGGCATGCCGGCCAGCGGCTGCGCGCGCGCGGTGTTCTGCACGACCGCACGTTGCCAGGCCTCGCGGGCCTGGGCCTCGTCGCGCGGGACGGCGGCCAGCGCGCGTTCGGCCCCCTGGATCTCGCGCAGCGGCGCACGCGCGGCCCTGAGCTGCTCGA
>Ga0207684_10002915_pt1 | contig 16957 bp, 16 predicted proteins | sample KBSK5501metaG_FD_184342 | JGI IMG/M metagenome (GOLD analysis project Ga0207684, IMG submission 184342) | Corn, switchgrass and miscanthus rhizosphere microbial communities from Kellogg Biological Station, Michigan, USA - KBS K5-50-1 metaG... | ecosystem: Host-associated > Plants > Roots >...
CAGTGACCAACACTGGCACGCCCTGGCTCCCCTCTCCCTGTGGGGGAAGGGCTCGGGGTGGAGGCATTACGCGATGATGGTCGCGCGCACCGAGTAGATGGAAGGCAGGAAGTCCGCGATCAAGCGCCAGGAGTCGCCGCGGTCGGCGGTGGCGAAGAGCTGGCCCGTGTTGGTGCCGACGTAGACCCCCACGGGATCGAGCGCGTCGGCGCACATGCCGTGGCGGAGCACACCAAGCCCCACAGCCGGGCCACTCGGCAGCCCATTCGTCAGCGAGTCCCAGGTCTCGCCGCTATTCGTGGTCCGATACACCGTGAACTGCTCAGTGATGTTCTGGCGGGCCATCCCTTCGACGATGGTGAAGACGGTGTCGGGATGCGCGCTGTCGAGCGCGATGGGGAAGCCGAACTCCGACGGCAGATTGCTCTGGATATCGGTCCAGTCGTCGCCAGCGTTGGTGCTCTTGTAGATGCCGCAGTGATTCTGCTGGTAGAGCACATTCGGGTCGGTGGGGTGCTGCACGAAGCGGTGGATGCACTGCCCGTACTCGGGATATATGTCCGGCTGGAAGCCAGCGCGCGTGTTCTTGTTGGCAAAGACCCAGCTCTTGCCGCCGTCATCGCTGCGCATGCAGCCGACCGACGAAATGCCGATCCACATACGCTGGGGGTTGGCATAGTCGGGCACGATGGTGTGCAGGCAAAGGCCGCCGGCGCCTGGATTCCAGCGATCGCGCGTGGGGTGGCTTTCCAGCGCCTCATTCATCTGCCACGTCTCGCCGCCATCGTGGCTCTCCCACAAGCTCGCCGGGGCGACGCCGACATAGACGCTCTCTGGCTCGTCGGCGCGGCCCGGCTCGACTACCCAGATGTTCTCGAGCTTGCGCTCCCCGCCCTCGGGGAACTGAACGCCGCGTGCCGGGTCCTGCCAGGTCTCGCCAAAGTCATCGCTGTAATGCACGAACGAGCCGAAAAAGTCGCCGTTAACGGCGGCGAAGATGCGGCGCTTGCCGGCGCGCTGGTCCAGGGCGGCATTGAAGACGCGAGAGCCCTGAAAAAACGGCCCCTGGAACTGCCAGGTCTGCCGATCCGGCGAGGTCAGGAAAAAGAGGCCGCGCTTGGTGCCGACGGTAAGCAGAATGGTGTCTGACTGGAGGGATGGTTGGCTGGCCACGTGGTTTCCCCTTTTTTTCCATAGTGAGGCTGACTGATCGTTGGTATGCCCTACAGGGATGGAGCAACGAGCGCGAGTGGACGGCGAGCGGTCACCCGCCGGCCACCGATTCGATGACATGCAGCCGTGCGCCCGGGGCCACCGGCGTCTGGAGTCCCTGGAGGTAACGCACGTTCTCGCCATCGACGAAGATGTTGACGTACGGCCGCAACTCGCCGGTTTCGTAACAGAGATGGAAGCGCATGCCTGGGTAGGCGTCATCGAGCGCGGTGACGACCTCGGCCACGCTGTCGCCCGCGACCGCCACGGCGCCTCGATTGCCAGTGCGCTTGCGCAACGCGTGGGGCAACAACACCGTCACCTCCGCGCGCACCTTCGACACATCCATCGCGACCTCCCGTTAGGTTTTACGTTCGAATCAACTATAACCGCCCCCTGGGTTACGTCACAACGGTACGGGACGGTTGGGCCATGACCGGTGGGACTTCTGGAGGTGACCCGACTACCGCTTCTCATTGCGCGCGACGATTCCGGAACCTGAATCTCGCACGGCGCGCAAAAAGCCGCATCACCGGAATGACCCGGTGATGCGGCTGTGCTCCGGCCCCCGCCCGCACTCCGCTCTCCGCGCCGGAGAGAGACGCGCGACCGAAGGGAGAAGCGCCGGAAGGTGCGGAGCGGCTCTTGACCAGAGCGGAGGGGTCGGGGGTGAGGTTCCTCTACACGGTCCCCGCAGGCGTGCGCTGTTGCTGCCCATCGCTGCCGAGCATCGTGATGTGCTCGCTGGCCAGCGCGTTGTTGGGAATCGAGATCTGGCCGTGATCGGTGTCGACGACGGTCGTATTCATATCGTGGCGAATCACGGTGCCCATCTCATTGCCGATGCGCACGCGCTGCCCCGGCTGAAGCATCCGGCCCATTGACAAACCGGAGATCAGGCCGCGCGCGGCATCCACACCGCCCAGACCGAAGGCGAGACCGCCCGCCAGCGCGAACATGGCCATGAGCGCCGCGAAGAAGATGAAGATCATGTTCGGCGCGACATTCAGCTGCGTCAGCGCCGCCAGCACCGCGAAGATGATGATCGCCCAGCGCGCGACGTCCGCCAGCAAACTCGCCGTCGAGAGGCCAGCCTCGGCCGCGGCGCCGCGAATGACATCCGCGATGACCCGCGCGAGCAGCGCGCCGATCACGACGATCAGCACCGCCGCGATCACATTCGGTATGTAGCCGAGCACGGCGTTCAAGAAGGCCGAAATCTGGACCAGGCCGAGCGTATTCATCGCCAGCTCGATGAACACGAGGAAAATCCACCAGAACACGATGTCTGCCAGCACACGCGCCGCGTCGAGCTGCGTGCCGGCCAGTCGCAGCGCCCGCGTGATACCGGCGCGATTGGCGACGTCGTCGAAGTGCAGCGCACGTAGTGCACGTGTCATCAGCTCGCGCACCGCTTTCGCGATGAAGTAGCCGATGATAAGGAGGAGCGCGGCGACGATGAGGAGGGGCAGAAAATTCAGCACCTCACTCAGTAGCGTCGAGAACGCCTCGCCTGCGTTGTGAATGACCCCTGGCACCATAGATGAACCCTCCTGGCTCCTCACCATCGAGAGGAGCGACAGATAGCGTGATGGCCGGGGCGCACTCCACCGGCGCCCGGCGCCCACTTCAAACCCCGCCGCGGGCATGAGCGCGCGTGCGCCCGCGTCGCTCGCCCTGCCCACATGGGTGGCGGCGCGACACGTCCGGGCTATGGCTGGCTCGCGGGCGTTTGGTCGCCGCCGCGGCCCGGCGGCACTTGCCCCTGCTCGTCGACGCCTTCCACGTTCACACGCTCTTTGCGCACCGTGTCGGAGACCTGCTCCGTATCGGTGACGGGGCGCTTGTGCAGGTGCAGCTCGTCTGTGACGTTGGTGCGCTTCTCGGTGTACATCTGCTCGCCCATCACCGGAATATCAATGTCTCTCTCGGTAAAGGCATCGGGCGAGACGTCGCCACGGCCCCGCGCGCCTACGTGCTCCACCGTCACCTCTTCCCGCCGCACGGGAACGTTCAGCGTCTGCTGCTCGTGCTCGACGTCTTTGCGCACGTGCGCCTTGCCCGTCTCTTTGGGCTGCGTAGGCACCACCATCTCTTCTTCGCGGACGGAGACGGCAACATCGCCCTGTTGTGTGGGCGTGGAATGCTCCCCGGCTGAGCGCCGGCCCCGTTCGCGCGTGCCGTCGTCGGACGCGTCGCGATCGGTAGGGCTGCCCTTGGGCCCCGTGTCGGACTGCGTCGTGTCCGTCCAGTCCGCCGTCGACGTGGGCGGCTGGTCCCAGCCTTGGTCCTGAATCTGGCGCTTGTCCAGCTTCAAGAAGACGCCGTCCGTCGTCTTGCGTGCGATGGCGCTCGCAGGGACGTAGATATCCTTGGGGAACAGAAAGCCTTTGTGGACGACCAGATAGCCAGCGCCCGCATCGGGTTCGATCACGCCGCCCAGCTTCTCGCCCGCGGCGTCGAAGACCGGCGTGCCGCTCACGATTGGCACCTCGCCCTGCTCAGACGTCATCTGTGGCTGTTCCTGGTTGTCGAGCATGGCGCGTAGTCCTTTCGTCTCGCGCATCGCGCAGCGATGCGCAATCTGTCCAGCATTTCCCAACGGCGTCAGTCACCACGGCACAAACACTATGCAAGGATCGCGCCCTCGCCATGCATGCTGTCTGGCAAACGATCAGGTGCATGCGCTCCAGTTAGCCCGAGCGGAGGTGGACGATCTCTGCACCAGACTTCCTGCCGCGCTCCGGCGGGCTACATTGCCGTGCGCCGGCTGTCCTGCATCTCGCGTGGACGCCGCCATTGCAGCCCGGTGGATGGTCCGTGCGAGCGGGTGGCCGTCGGCAAGCCGCGCGCGCCGTGCTGCGCCATGATATGCCGCGCCTCCAGCTCGCGGCCCTGTGCGTCAGCCGTCAGCACGGCCTTGCCCAGCTCCGCGCGCTCGCGGTAGTACTCGCGCTCCGCTACCGGCTCACCGGGATAGAGCAAGCTGCCAATTAGCCACCCAATCGTCCCGCCGACGCAAGACACCAGAATCACCGACAATGTCTGTCCCGTCGGCGGTGTCGAGAACAGGACCGAAAGCACCCACGCCACGAGCGCGCCGAGGGTGCCCACGATCAGGCTGCCGATGATTGAGCCGAGCAGGCTCTTGGCCGTCCGCTCCGGCGTCGCCTGTGGGGTCGCCTCGGGCTCGCGGGTGATCAAGCTGATATCGCGGCTATTGAAGCCAGCCGCCTCTAGCTCAGCCTGCGCAGACTCCGCCGCTCTCCTGTCGGGAAATAGGCCGGCAACCGTCCGTGCCATTCAGTACTCCTCTCCTGCTCTACGCCCTACAGCTGCGTGTCGCGCTATTCGCGCGGCGGCGCGTCGCGCTCGGCGATGATATCCTGGTCCATTACTGGACGCTGGCCTGATGCGTCGGCGGTGTTCTGTTCTTCGCGCGTGGGTGGGCGCGTCTCCGCGCCTCCGTCCGCGACCGTATCGCGCGCGGTCGTGTCACGTGGGGCCGCCGTCTTGGCATCGGCCGTGCGCATGTCCTGGGCCATCTGGCGGTCCGTCACCTGGCCGCGATCCGTCGCCTGGTCTCGCACCGGCTCCGCTTGCTCGTCGCGTGGCACGGCCTCGCGCTCCGGCATCCGGCTCCAAGGGGCCTCCGCGTCCAGATTCTCCGCGCCATTCTTGAGCAAGATCTGGCGGGCCTCGTCGTCGCGCCCCTGGGGATCGACCGTGATAAGCACGCCACCCTGCTCGACACGCCCCTGATAGTACTGGGCCTCCTCGTGCGACAGTCCTAGGCCGACCAGTCCGCCGACGAGCCAGCCGGCAGCACCGCCCGCCAGCGCGGTGGCAAGAATGCCGCCGGAGATGAACGGGCCGATGCCGGGAATGACGAGGGTGCCGGTCGCCGCGAGAATCGCGCCGAGCGTCCCGCCGATGACGCCGCCTGTGACAGCACCCGCCGTGGAGGTGACGCCTTGGCTGGCGCCCGTCTCGCGTGCTTCGTTCGGGTCGCGCATCACGATACCCATGCGCTGGGCGTCGAAGCCGCTGGCCCGCAGGTCTACGAGGGCATGCTCAGCCGAGACTCGGTCTAGGAATAGCCCAACGATTACTTTTGCCATTTCGCGCTCTCCTTCCTGACCTGGCCAGCGGCAATGAAGCGGACTCGCCCAGGCTGCTCCTGGGCGTGGCGCGGCCGTTCCAGGCAGTCACTATCGTGAGTGCAGAATGCATGCCAGTGCCTGCCAGGTCGCCTAGCGCTTGCTCGTCTTCACGGCTGGCCTGGCTGGAGAAAGCGGTGGCTGCGGCAGCGAGCCGCGGGTGCTACGCTCCATCCGCTTGTGGCGCCTCGGGATCGCGCAAGAGCGGCGGCGCGTCCGGTCCGGCGCCGTCCTGCCGGTCTTCGCTGATCTGGATAACCTCGCGCCGCACCGTGACACGCACCTCTTCGTGCTGCTGCACCAACTCCTTGCGGACGCGGATATACTCCCTGATGACCGACTGCTTCTGGACCACCAGACGCTCCTCGATTACCGGGATGATCACCTCGTTGGGATTGCTGGGGGCCAGGCCGTCGTACTGGTCCGGCGCGACGTGCTCGATGATCGCCTCTTCGTGAAAGAGCTGCACGCCCACCTCTTGCTCGACGGTCTCCACACCTTTGTGCACGCGGATTTTGCCCAGCACGACGGGCTTCTTGCGCACGACGAGCTGCTCCTCGTGTACGGGCATACGCAGCACCGTGTCGTCCTGGGGGATGGGCATACCGGCGCGCAGCTCGCCGGCGTTCAGCGCTGTGGTCGGCTGGTCGGCGATGTCGGCACTGTCGCCGGCGTGCGGCTGATCTACGGCCGGAGACTCCGGCTGCCGCACGTCCAGCGGCGTGGCGGGGTCCACCTCTTCGAGAATGTAATGGGCCAGGTCATCGCTGTGGACCTTGACGATGATGATGGGGTGAAACGCGCCCTGCGTCACCTTGCTCACGAACATCAAGGGAATGCTATAGCGCCACTGGCGGTCTTCGGAGCGTACGATCATGCGGTCTGGCTGATCCACACCCTCCGTCCAATGACGCTCCAGCCGCTCGACGGTGCCGATGAAGCCATCTTCGCTGCGCACGCGGGCGCCGGGAAGAATGGAGGTATAGGTCTTCATGGAGGTGTCCCCTTCCTGTGATCTGCTCACGTGGCCGCATGGAGCACAGGGCATGCCACGTTCGCATGCGCTTCCACCGAGCGGCGCACGCTCAGCTCTCCACGATCTCGCCGCCGTTCGGATGCAGCACCTGCCCGCTCATGTACGAGGCGTCGTCCGACCCTGGGAGCCCGCTTGTCCCGCGCGTGCCCCATTCGCAGGCGGCAACTTGTGTGCCAGACACACAGCGGAACCTCCTGGGCCACAGGCAAGCGGACGTTGATGGCAGCGCCGTGTCCTGGTGCGTGCGCGTGTCGGGCTGCGTTTGAGACGAGCCTTCCACTACGGCAGAGAGGCGGAACGCGTAATCTCAGCACGAAGTAGCGCCACTGCCTCGGCTTCGGAAGCAGGCTCACGCTTGAGCACTCCGATCACCGTGGGGACTAGTATCCCAAAGTCATGCATGGATGAGCCGATCTTTCCGTGTGCCGCGCACCAGAAACTCAGCAGGCCCGTCCGCATGCACCCGCTCTACCAGACTGCATCCCTACCGTGCAATATTAGTCTGAGTTCGGCGCCTCGTAGAACGTGATACTCAAGCCGTCCTCGCCTTCTATTTCATCGCTAACTTCTACGATGAACGTCCTGGTCGGGAACAGCGTCTTGAGGCGCAATGACCAAAACAACTGCAACGCTCGACCGAAGGCGCCGAGCAATTCCTCATCGTCAAGTACAGGATCCCCGGCGAATTGCTGAGCCCGGAAGAAATCGGCCAGCGCCCAGCCGTTGACCCAGTTCTCGATCCGCCTCTTGTCGTTCGCGAAGTGCGCCCTGAGCGATTCTATGTCGGCTCTTTCGTAGCGTGTCGCCAAGAAAACGCAACCTTCATCCTCTACGATTGCAGGTCAAAACAACGCAGCGAAGGCAACCGCCGTCTCGAGGGTGCCCTGGTTCGTTATGTAGTCCCGGAGCGTGGTACCTACTGCCCGCGTGCCCTGCCAGCCACTGAAGTGATCTAGGAGGTCGTCGTGAATGACACTGTCGTATGCCTGCATGGCCAAAGTGCCTCCCTTTCACGAATTTAACACGTCTATCCAGGAGCACGGCGGCGAGGCGATTGTGCCTTCGGGGTGAAGTGCCTGTCACTCCCCTGATCTCCGTCGTTCTCTTGCCATGTCATGTACAATGGGCGGACGACGCTAGCTTACATATAGACTGTGATCAATGATCAATGATCAGTTGATGTCGACCGGGTGCGTGCGGTCTTACCGATCGCCAGCCGGTATCCTGCCACCGATGCGGCTCTCGTGCCGGCCGCCAGGTTGATCGTGCCCAAGGGCGCGGAATCGGCGGACGCCATCGAGATCAAGCGGAGCGAGCTGCTGCTCGGCAAATGAGGGCGCCAACCTGCCGCCGGTGACGACATCAGTAACGGCATAGGAAACTTGGGCACTCCTTTTGGCTACTGCCCCAGCCGTAGAGTATGATGGCCCCATTCATCACGCAATGAAAGGCAGCCTGCCAGGCTTATGTTACCGCCGTTTCACGAGTCCGTTCCACTTGAAAGAGACGCTGGCCACATCCCAACGGGTCAGCAGGACCGGAACCGGCGAGGGGGGGCCGGAGGAATGAACCTGAGTTCCGGTGCTGCGGTGGCGGGGCGGTCCCTGGCGGACGAGGCTGCTTGGCAGTCGGATTCGGCGAAGGGACGCGCGCTCGTGGGTGGGGTGAGGGCAGCTGAACAGTCGTGGTCGTTCGAGCGAATCTACGACGAGTACAAGACCCCCATTTACAACTATGTCTATCACCTGGTCGGCAATCGCGAACAGGCGGACGATCTCACCCAGGACACGTTCCTGAAGGCGTTCAAGGCGCTGCCCAAAATGGACGCGAACTTGAAGCTTTCGGCCTGGCTGTATCGCATCGCCACGAACACGGCCTACGATGCCTTGCGCCGCCGCAAACTCATTGCCTGGATGCCCTGGCAAGATCTCGACCATGAGCCCGCCGATGTCGAGAGCGCCGACCCTCAGGAGACCATTGGGACCTCGGAGCTGGTGCATGCCGCCCTCAAGCGCATGCCGCGCCACTACCGAGCGGCCCTGCTGCTCTACACGCAAGAAGGCTTCTCCTACGCGGAGATTGCCAGCACGCTGAACATTGCGGAGAGCGGCGTCAAAATGTACCTGTCCCGTGCCCGACATTCGTTCCGCGAACACTATCGGGCGTTGGAACAGGGGGGAGGCGTTGCGCGATGATGTGCGAGCAGGCCGAGGACTTCCTCAGCGCCTATCTCGACGATATGCTGGAGCCAGATCTGCGGGCGGACGTGTCGGCACACCTGGACACGTGCACGGAGTGCCGCACGGAGCTGGCCGACTATCGCCGTTTCGATCAGGTGCTTGCCGCCGCTCCACGTCGTGCGCCGTCCGACGAACTGCATACCCGCATCTTCGAGTCCCCTGAGTATGCGCGGCTGCTGCGCCGGCTGGAGCGCGCCGAGCATGGCCGTGCGCCGCTGCCACTGTTTGTGCCGCGCATGCGGAAGGCGCCGGCGGCACAGCAGGTGCGCTCGACCACCAGGCACCACTCACCGCCGATCTGGCGCAGTGGCGCATGGCGGGTTGCGGCGGTGCTCGCCCTGGTGATCGGCTCGGCCCTGCTCATCAAGCAGGGTCTTCTACATTCTGGCACAACCGGTCAGGAAGCGCCGCGCACCATCGCCGGTCCGGATGGCAGTGCACCGCTGGCTGCCGGGCCGCGCGCCGTCTACCTCCACGACGGCACGTTGTGGAGCGTTCTCGGCAGCGGCGCCGGCCTCGCCCAGCGCCTTACGCCCGCGTCGGTGCGCGTCGATGGCTGGGCCGTCTCGCCGGATGGCCGGCTCGTCGCGTATGTGGACGCCAGCAGCGGCCGCATCCACGTCATCCGCAGCGATCACCAAAGCGACCAGAGCATCGGCAGCGCCGGTGGCCTGGCCATGCGCGCCAACCCGGCGTGGTCGCCGGATGGCACGCACATCGCCTACGTCGCCCGCGCCGCCGGCGGCCAGACCACGCTCCGCCTGATGAACGCGGACGGCAGCAACGACGTGGCGGTCGGCTCCCTGGCGGAGCGCACCAGCACGCCCGTTTGGAGCGACGACAGCCTGCGCCTGGCATATACCCAGACCTCCGCCGGCACACAGGGCGTGTGGAGCTACAGTTTGGATACGAAGCGTAGCCAGCAGCTCGCCGTGCAGGCCGACGGGGCAGACGCGCAAGCGGTGGTGGCTGAGCTCGCATGGCTGCCCGACCCCCAACAACCAGGCGTGACGTGGTCGGCCCACGACAGGGCGCAGACGACGGGCATCTTCAGTGCGACGCTCACCGGGTCCGGCGCGCCGGTCCGGCTGACCGCCTCGGGCGCGAGCTATACGGCTGCCGAGTACACTTCAGCGCACGGCAGCGCCTGGCTGGCGGCAAGCGCGTCTACGCTCTCGGTGATCCCAGCCACCACGTCTGGCAGCGCGACATCCATCACGACAGTCGGCGCCGTGCGTCAGGTTGCCGTGTCGCCGGATGGCAGCACAGCCGCTTACGTGACGGAGAATGACACGCTCTTCATCTGGTCGCCGGGGAACGCCTCCTACCAGGCGCTGAGCCAGGTCACCGGCGCGCCCGTCTGGTCGCCAGACAGCACCTACGTCGCGGTTCAGGCCAATGGTAGCATCCTCAGTGTCGCGATAGGCCAGGGCCCGGCCGCTCGGGTCGTGCACCTGGCGCAGAGTGCTGGCGCCACGCAGCTACAGTGGTCGCCCGACGGACGAGAGGTCGCCATCGCCGACTCTGCCGGGGTGACGCTGGCCTCCGCGGATGGCGCGCTTGCGTGGCTGGTGGATGCCCATGCTGCGGAGAGTCCAATCGCCTGGACGATCTCCGGTTAGCGCCTGCCTGGCACAGTGACGGATTTTCACGGCGAGCGCCGCGGCCCCTAACGAAAGCACGCCCGCTGCGTTTGAACTGGTGAGTCATACGAGCTGTGGACTCCTCCACCCAAACGAGGATGCACTCCCTGCAGTCCCAGCTTTCCGGCCGTTGTCCCCATGGCGGCCCCAAGCGCTCGGATGGCTCTGCTCGTCATCGGCATTCGCCGTGACAAGAGGGAAGGGCGTGCTGGCATCCCGCCCTTCCCTTTTTCTTGCCCTCGTACCGGACCCTCACCCCTGCCACCTCTTCGGCGCAGAGTAGCCCCCACCCCTGGTCCCTCCCTCAAAGGCAGAGGGGTGCCGGCGCGTCTTGGCGCGGTGGACCTGCTAGAGCCCGCAGCCAGCACTCATGGCTTGGCCCGTTGCCCTCCCCTCTCCCGCCGCAGCGGGGAAAGGGCTGGTGGTGGGGGCCTGGTGGCACGAGCCCGCTACCTCGCGCCCGCTCCGTGCGTACACTACAGTGCATCGGTCAGGCGCAACGGTGGGACGGTTGTCGTGGCACGCCGCCGGTGCGGAGGAGGATTGACTACCATGAGTGTCACGCTGGGCCTCGATCAACTGCCCCGGCTCGCTGTGCCAGAGGACTACCCACGTGTGATGCCCTCGCTGCTGGCACGCATGGCCCAGGAGCATGGGCCGATTTTCCGTCGCGACTGGGGACCTGGGGAGTCTATCGTCTATCTGGTCGGCCCCGAGGCCAACAAGCTTGTCCTCCATACTCACCGCGACTGCTTCAGCCACGATCTTGGCTGGACGCCGATCATCGGCGACTTTCTAGGCAAAGGGCTGCTCAATACGGACGACCCAGTCCATGCCGTCCACCGTCGCATGATGAACCCGGCGTTCACTATGGCGTATATGTCGCGCTATCTGCCGGTCATGCAACGCGTGATCGTGGAGCGCACACGGGACTGGCCCCAGCGCAGCGTAGTGGATGTGTACCAGGAAGCGCGCAAGATCACTTTCGACATCGCCGCCGAGACGCTGCTCGGCTTCCACACGGGGCCGGAGGTCGACAAGCTGCGCGAGATGTTCTACACCATCCTCGCTGGCGACTTCGATTTCGCAGTAGAGACCGAGGACCAGTTCTGGCAGCGCGTCATGACCACCGGCAATGACCTGAGCCAGCGGCTGCTGGCCATGATTGCCGAGCGCCGTGCCAGCGCCAGCGCAGAGTACGACGACATCTTGACGTGGCTGGTGCGCGCGCGCGACGACGAGGGCGCGGCCCTCACCGACGAGCAGATTCTTGGGCACGTCAATATTCTGCTGGTGGCGGGCCATGAAACCAGCACGTCGCTAAGCGCGTGGCTGCTGTACGAGCTGGCGCGGCACCCAGACTACCTCGCCCGCGTGCGCGACGAGTTGATCCAGGTCTTCGGCGCCAGTGATGACGTCGTGACGTTGGAGCACATCCGGGCGCTGCCGGTGCTCAACAACGCGATGACGGAGACCGGACGGCTGCATCCGCCGGCGGGGAACGTCCCGCGCGGGGTAATCAAGGACTTCGAATTCGCCGGCTACACGATCCCGGCGGGCACCCGCGTGGTGTATTCCATCGCGGCGAGCCATCGCCTGTCCACGGTCTTCGCGCAGCCGGACCTGTGGGATCCAGATCGCTTCGCTAGGCCGCGCGAAGAGGACAAGGCGACGCCGTACGGCCTGGTCACGTTTGGCGGCGGGCCGCGCATCTGCATCGGCATCAACTTCGCCCAGGTGGAGATCAAGGCGCTGGCCGCGCACGTGCTGCGCGCGTTCACCCTGGAGCCGGCGGCAGCGCACGATGTCGAGATGCTCTACTTCAGCCCCACGGGCACGCTGCCGTACGGCATCAAGATGCGGGTTTCGCCGCGCGCAGGCTGAGCTGAGCCACGGGGAACCTCACCCTCGACCCCTCCGCTCTGCTCAAGAGCCGCTCCGCACCTTCCGGCGCTTCTTCCTTCAGTCGCGCGTCTCCCTCCGGCACGGAGAGGGGAGCCAGAGTGAGTGCCCGCCCCGCTTGCATCGGCTGGCGTGCGACTCCCCTTCCCCAAAGGGTGAGGGGCTGGGATTGGGGGCCACCCTGGCAGCGTTTATGCTGCGCAAGCAGCAGTATCGACACAATCAGGTCATGCGAACACGGCCACGAGAGAAAGGTGGTGGCTCATGCGCGTTGATCTGCGAGCGATAACGGCGGAGAACCTGGAGGACTGCATCCGATTGCGTCCCGCGGACGATCAGCTGGGCTACGTCTCGCCGAACGTGTACGCGATCGCGGAGACCAAGGTGTCGCCAGCCGAGACACCGCTTGGCATCTACGATGGCGACACGCTGGTGGGCCTCGTTGTCTACGGGCGCTCGCCCACCGACGGCAACTTTTGGATTCAGCGGCTGATGATTGATCAGCGCTTTCAGCACCTCGGCTATGGCAAGGCGGCGCTCGACGAGGTGTTGCGCCGGCTGCGCTCGCTGCCGAACTGCGCGGAGGTGCGGGTGAGCTACGATCCAGCCAATGCGACGGCAGCACGACTGTACGCGAGTGTCGGCTTCCACTCCACCGGCGAGACGCTCTTCGGGGAGGAAGTCGGTCGACTCCCCCTGTGAACGACACTTGCCCCCTTCCCATGGTGATGGGAAGGGGGCAAGTGACAGGCAGGTGTACACGCTAGCCCTCGGTGGCGGCGTACTGCTCCTTGATCTGGGCGACGACGTTGGGGTCGAGCAGGGTGGTGGTGTCGCCCAGCACCCGCCCCTCGGCAATGTCGCGCAGCAGCCGGCGCATGATCTTGGCGCTGCGCGTCTTGGGCAGCTCCGTGGTGTAGTAGATCCGCTTCGGCCGCGCCAACGCCCCAATGGCATTGACGACATGCTGCTTGAGATCGGCGGTGAGCGCGTCGTTGGGCTGCTGGCCGGCGCGCGGCGTCACGAACGCGACGACGGCCTGGCCGGTGATCGGGTCGCTGGCGCCGATGACGGCGGCCTCGGCCACCGCGGGGTGGCTGACCAGCGCGCTCTCGACCTCCATGGTGCCGATGCGGTGCCCCGAGACGTTGAGCACGTCGTCGACCCGGCCGAGCAGCCAGTAATAGCCGTCCTCGTCGCGGCGGGCGCCGTCGCCGGTGAGGTAGATGCCGGGATACTTGCTCCAGTAGGTGGCGATGTAGCGGTCGGGGTCGCCCCAGATGGTGCGCGACATGGCGGGCCAGGGACGCTTGATCACCAGATTGCCGCCCGTGTTCGGGGGCACACTGTTGCCGGCTTCGTCGAAGACATCCGCCTCGATGCCCGGGAACGGGCGCGTCGCGGAGCCGGGCTTGGTGGCGACGAGGCCGGGCAGCGGCGTGATCAGGATCATGCCGGTCTCGGTCTGCCACCACGTATCGACAATCGGGCAGCGGTCGCCGCCGATGTAGTGGCGATACCAGATCCATGCCTCGGGATTGATCGGCTCGCCCACCGTGCCCATGAGGCGCAGACTCGAAAGGTCGTGCATGGCAGGATATTGATCTCCCCAGCGCATGAACGTGCGGATCGAGGTCGGCGCGGTATAGAGAATAGTCACCTTGTACTTCTCGACAATATTCCAGAAGCGGTCTTTGTCGGGGAAGTCGGGTGCGCCTTCATATATGAGACAGGTCGCGCCGTTGGCGAGCGGACCGTAGACGATGTAGCTGTGGCCGGTGACCCAGCCGATGTCGGCGGTACACCAGTAAACATCGTCCTCCTTGAGGTCGAAGATCCACTTGTGCGTCAGCGACGTACCGGTAAGGTAGCCGCAAGTGTTGTGCGTGCACTTGGCGGACAGAACGACGCCCGAATCGCGTTGCGTGCCCAAGGAGGCGGAAGGGCTCAGATTCCTCCCGCCTGCTTGGGTCTCTGGAAACCCGCTGTTTCCTCACTGCGTGCCACGTCCTTCAGTGATCGCCCCGCTCAGATATCTGCCGCTTGCTGCTCCTCTTGGCGAGCTTCCGCGGCTACTCAGCGCTCCCAAACCTCCGGATCTCCTCCATCTCTTCTGGCGAGAGCGCGCGTGGAGCCTCGCCACTTGCTAGCTTTTCGCTCTGGACGTAATGGCGTATGCTGTCGACGATCTCCGGGTTCGCCAACGTCGTGACGTCGCCAATATCGGCGAAGTTGCTGGTAGAAGCAAGAACCCTGCGCATGATCTTGCCTGAGCGGGTCTTGGGCATATCCGCGACGATCCAGATATGCCTCGGCCTGGCGATTGGCCCGATCTCCCTCTCAATCGCCTTGCCTACCTTCTCCTGAATCTCCGCACTCGCCTTAATGCCCGGCTTCAGGGCTACATACACCTCGACGACCCGCCCGCGCAGCTCGTCTATCAGCGGGACCGCAGCGGCCTCGGCAACCTCTTCGACGGTCAGACACGCCGACTCAATCTCCTTCGTTCCGAGTCGGTGCCCGGCCACGTTGATCACATCATCGACCCGGCCCAGGATCCGGAAATAGCCGTCGGCTGCCAGCACGGCGCCGTCACCGGCGAAGTATGGCCAGTCGTGCCAGTCTTTACTCTCCTTGTTCCGGCAGTATTTCGCATAGTAGGTCTGCACGAAGCGCTCGGGCTGGCCCCAGATCGTCTGAAAGATGCCCGGCCAGGGGTTGCGGATGCAAATGTTGCCGGCCCGTCCGCTTCCGGCCTCGACCACCGCGCCGTCTTCATCGTAGATTACGGGATAGACCCCAAGGACACCTGGGCCGCAGCTGCCAGGTTTCATTGCCTTTATGGCAGGCAGGGTGCTGCACAGAAAGCCCCCGTTCTCGGTCTGCCACCAGGTATCGACGATGACCGCTTCGCCCTTGCCGACGGTGTTGTAATACCAGCGCCAGATCTCCGGCTCAATCGGCTCGCCAACGGTGGTCATGTGCTTGAAATGGTAGTGATATTTCTTCGGCTCGTCGGGACCGGCCTTGCGGAGCATGCGAATCGTCGTCGGCGCGGTGTGGAAGATCGTCACGCCGAGTTGCTCGGCGATCCGCCACGGGCGGCCAGCGTCGGGATACAACGGCACCCCTTCGTACATCACACTCGTCGCCCCCAGCGCCAATGGGCCGTAGACGATGTAGGAGTGCCCGGTGATCCACCCAATATCGGCGAAGCACCAGTACGTGTCCTCGGGGTGGATGTCTTGGAAGTACTTTGACGTACCAGCAACATAAGAGAGGTATCCGCCCGTGCTGTGCTGGCACCCCTTAGGTTTACCAGTCGTGCCACTGGTGTACATGAGAAACAGTGGGGCTTCAGCAGGCATGGAAACCGGCTCGACGATTTGCCCGCGGTAGTCCTTCAGCAGATCGTCGATGAAGAAATCTCGACCTTCGACCATCGGGGTGTGTGAGCTGTACTGACCTGGATAACGCCGCCAGACCAGGACTTTCTCCACTTCGACGCCCTGTTCATGGGCCGCTTGCACTGCCTCGTCGGCTTTGGCTTTGTGGTCGACCAACGCTCCATTGCGGTAGTAGCCGTCCATGGTCACCAGGATGTGACTTCCTGAATCGGCAATGCGGCCACCGCAGGCCACTCCGCTGAATCCACCAAACACCTCGGAATGGATGACGCCCAGGCGCGCGCAGGCAAGCATAGAGACAGGCAGCTCAGGTACCATTGGCAGATGGAAGGTGACGCGGTCACCGGCCTTGACCCCGCCGAAATCTCGCAGCAGTGCGGCGAATTCATTGACCCTGACGTAGAGTTCCTGATACGTGACCGCCTGGGGAGCTTCCGTTTCTAGCTCGGGCACCCAGAGTAAAGCTGTTTTGTTGCGGTTGGTTGCCAGGTGGCGATCAACGCAGTTGTAACTGGCGTTGAGCCGACCACCGACGAACCACTTCCAAAACGGCGGGTTGCTCGTATCCAGCGTCGTGTGCCAATATTGGTCCCAGGTGAGCAGATCCGCGTATTCCTTGAAGCACTCAGGAAAGTTCTCCTCGCGGAACCGTTCATAGATACTGGGATCGCTCGCATTCGCCTGACCAATAAACTTGGGAGAGGGTTGATAGTACTCCTCCTCCCGCCAGTGAACGGCGATCTGTGCTTCGGAGACGAGGATTCCCGCTTCTTCTTTTGCCATTGCTTGATCACTTTCTGCCGGTACGCTCATGTTTCGCTGCGGTGCTGACTGCTCCGCAGGGGCCTCAGGAAGGGCTGGCGGGGCCGGGGGTGCGGCCGGGGGTGCGGCCGCACCCGCCCCTGCCTCTCCTGCCGCTTCTGCTGGTGTTGCTGAAGGTGGCTTGTCCCGTCTGAACAGACGAGGGAGGAAGCTCATCGGGCTGCTCCTTTCTGATCCGCTTACTTAGGCAGCAGAACGGTCTGCCTGAGCCGACCTGTCTCACACCTACACCAGTCGTCACGCATTTGCTCCCTAACGGAGCGCTCAGCGGGATCCGATGCATAACGCAATAGTTCCGCACTGGGCAGGTTCCGCACTGGGCGGGCTCCGCACCGCGCGATGTGAAGTCCACTCAGCTGCTCTATCGAATCGGGACCGAACCGGAAAGGCAAGCCGGTGCCCCCGCAAGGATACGGCTCGCTCCGGTACTGCCCGGGGTGCTTGGCATGCCCTCCCCCCCTCCACCGTGCGCTCCCCCTCCCCTCTAGTCCCAACCGTTCTTTCGAATCGGCGGCAGTGGGCACAGCCTGTCGTG
>Ga0207684_10002917_pt1 | contig 16956 bp, 21 predicted proteins | sample KBSK5501metaG_FD_184342 | JGI IMG/M metagenome (GOLD analysis project Ga0207684, IMG submission 184342) | Corn, switchgrass and miscanthus rhizosphere microbial communities from Kellogg Biological Station, Michigan, USA - KBS K5-50-1 metaG... | ecosystem: Host-associated > Plants > Roots >...
GTGGAAAGGGAGGAAAACCAAAAAGCAGGTTTTCCTCCCTTCCCACCGCCCTTGGAAATCCCGCACAAACCCGCGGGATTCCCACTTTTCCCACAGCCCCGACTGCTGCTGGTATCTCTACGAACCTGACAACTCATGTTGGGGTGGGGCCAAAGGAGACCATCGAAAGGGGCCAAATCAAGTTGACAAAAGCATGAGAACGCCGCTTTCCAGCTTCCCCTGCGCCAGCGGGGTCTTTTGGTGGGGACAATGCCCCTGATATGCGCGGATGTCGCCGTCGGTCAAGTGGACGAGGAGGATGAGCTCATCCCCCACCTGAACATCCGTCATCTCACCTTCCCAAAGGTCGTCCAGGGTAGCTACCGCGATCCATTCCAGCGTAGCTGCGTTCTCAGGCATCGTAAAACACCTCAACAAAACTCATGGCCAGGATTCCTGCCTGCGCGACCGTTTGCTCGGGTGACAAAACTTGCTGGTTATATCGAACACGCATGCGGGCGTTCCGAGCCGGAAGGCGCCGGTTAATCACATGCCGGGCCACCTTCTGAGCGACCACGTCCATCGTGTCCTCATCATCTACAAGCACCAACAACGTCACAAAATCGCGGCGAAAGACTGCTTGAAGTGGAACTGTGGCCATACGTTTCGCTCCTCTCTAGGCGGCGGAGGTAGCTGCGGATTGCGGCTGTTCAGAAGCCCAGGCGCAGTTCATCGCATCAGTGCCTTGCTCGTCAGGGGAAAGGCCCATATAGACCAGTAGGCCCGCCAAGTCAGGTGGCTGAATGTGGCCCGCTAGGAAGCGGTCTATGATCGACAGGTGGCCCGCGTAGCGTGCCGGATTTTGCTCAAAAATCCACCTGCACGGGTCGGAGCAGAAGGTATACACCCGGCCGTTATGCGTGACCAGCTGGGGGGGTACACCGACAGTCGGGCTGCATATGGGAATCTGGCACATGTTGCACACAACGAAAAGCGTTTCCGGATGAGTGTGGGCGACGTCTCCCCGGCGGACATTCTCGGCGATGGTCTGCCAATAGGTGCCAAATCGGTCATGCCAACCGGGGTACTTGGCTTCCAGCCACTCACGCTCCGCCACGCTTACTCCTGCATCCGGGTTCCACCAGAGGGTGCGTCGCTTGAACCAGAGCCCCAAGTGGAGTGCGTGATGGAGCCAATCTAACTCTTGCAAGAATAGCTCCCAATACCACGGACGCTCCAGGCCGAGATCACGGAATTGATCATTGAATTGCTTGATAATCCATTCGAGCATGAACTCTTTGAAGGAAGAACGGCGATGCGCAAGGGGCGTGTAGTAATCCATGGCCGGGCCGGTGAATAGGGCGAAGGCTCGCCACCCGCGCCAGAACATGACGTCGATCAGGCGCTGGGCCTCTGCTTTTTTCCCTTGCTGGATCAGCACTCGCAGCGTCGGCTCGCCCTGCTGAGCGTGGCGAGCCTCGTCTGTCTGGATGCTGGAGATCAGCGTGCTGAATTCCACGTCGCCCGTCTCCATGGCATCGGCAGCCAGCCCCAAGAAATGCAAATTGGTGAAGCCGGTTTCAATAACAAATGTCAGTTGGATCGCCATTGACACGGCGTCGTTCGCCGTCAACATGTCGTCGAAGAGGTGACGGAGGACGATCGCTCCCCACTGGTTGGTGTGAAAGGCCTTGTGCGCCCAGTCGAACCGCGGCTCTTTTTTGAGCAGGGCGTGAGGAAACGACAACTGGATCTGGGCGTGTCGGATTTCATCCAGCGTACCGAACAAGGCCATGTTGCGCCAGGCAGCGGCCCGCCCGAACCGGCCCATGCGTGCCTCGCCGAAGGTGGCGAGGTACTCGGGCATGGCGAAGACTCCGTAGTGCGCGATTATCGCCGCTTTCCAGCCAGGGTCGAGGTTTTCAAAGAACTTGGAGCGAGCGAGGGCGGACCGGACGGAGTACACGCCCGCTTCCTTCTCTGCCTGATTGTGGACGTAGTCGCGATAGCTGATCTTGTAAGGCTCATCCCAGTTCCACCACGCAGCAGCGGGTATGCCATGGCTGTGCGAAAGTGCTTCGGGGAAAACTTCTTCCTCCGTCACATACTTGAAGCTCCAATTCATGTCACGGGACAGGTCATACCATTGTGAACGCTCTAGTTTCGGCATTGTTACCGTCCTTGCGCGCGCCCTGGCCCAAGACCTGAGCGTTCAATCAATTCGCTCGCGATCCCGAACTCGAGAAAGCGAACTCCGGGCTCGGCGTCAGTGTGCCAGAAATGGATGAGGTGGCCGCCGAGTGGGACTTCATCGTCGGTAATGCCGAGTGCGAATTGTCGAGAGAGACTTTCATCAAAGTTCGCCGTGGCCGAGACTATGGGTTCGGCAAAGCAGGACCTTGGGGTTGACTTTTGATTTTCCGGGGAAATTCCGAAGGACTATATCATCTTATAGCGAAAACTGCCAGCGGCTTCTACAGTGTTTCCTGTATTTGACCCGAGATTTCAACAACAGTCCGATGCCAAGGCAATCATTTCCCGTATTTCCGATTGCAGGTAACACCCGTGTCCCAGGAACTGTCTCACACCGTTTGAGGAAGTCGTTTCCTGCAACAAACTCCGGGCGAGTTCATAGCCAGGAATTTGTACCCGTTTTGCAAGCTCAAGGATCTCCCCTCGAGGCAGACTCCCAGCAGCGAGCAACGAAAACAGCATCATGAGGCCATCGGGTCCGACAAAACGCTCCAGAGGCAAACCCTCCACAATTGTTTTGCCTTTTCTGAATTCCTTAAGCGAGTCGTAGCGGCAGGCTTGTCTTCGCCCGTGGGGCTGAATCGAGCCACGGTGAACAAGTTGAAGCCCACTCAAGACTTCCTCTCCGCGATCGCTCTCCGATGCGAGCCACTCCACCCAGCCAACCTCTATAGAGGTGATGAGTTCACCGCAAGAATCACACCGCCAGCCATTGAATTCGTGCACCTTGATGAGGTCATTACCACTCATTTCTGTAATCCGAATTCGTCCTGCGAGGCCTTAGCACCTCGGGGCTTGTCAGAAGCCGCTCTCGCTGCCCGACCGGTTAATCCTGGTTTAAGTATTCGCCGGGAACATCGTCCTCCGGGACCTCGTGCGTAGTCACTTCGGAAACGCTAGGATCTTTGGAGTTCTCCACACCGAAGACAACGCCTGCCTCGAACGAAATTCCCCTCTTCAAGCAGTTCTTCGACGCTCTCAGAATCCGCTGTAGCATCACGCGGTAACCCTTGATCACCACCAGACTGTCCGGCAGAGAAAGAAGCCGGCTCTAGTTGGTTGTATCTCTTTTTCTCAGTCATAAATGTTTTCCTCCTTCGTTTCACTCGCGGGAGCAGCATCTCTGCCGAGCTTAGGCGGCGACTTTTCGTCGAAGGCTTTCGCGAGACAGCCAGTGCTTGGCGGCTTGAATGTCATCCTCGTCGAGCTCGCGTCCACCCTGGTGCCATGAAATGGTGACATCTGCGCCACCGCTTTTGAAAAGGGCCGCCAGTTCTTCAGCCTGCCCCGAGGGAATCAGCGGATCTAGGCGAGCCGCGCCAATAAACACTGAAAGATGGCTAAAATCCCGAATCAGATCGGGCACCAAGGGCACCATCACCCGGAAAAGAACTGCAACTGCTAGGTAATGGGGGTGAAGCAGAATCAAACTGGCGGCGAGATTTGCACCATTAGAATAGCCTGCGACAATCAGACGTCTTCTGCCGAAATCGTATCTCTTGGAGGCAGTATCGATAAATTGTGCCAGTTCTTCCGTCCTGGACTTGATGTCTTCAACGCCAACCTCGGTGAAGCGTCGAAATGATGGAGGCATGCCGTTCTCCAGGACCTTGCCCCGTAGTCCGAGGAGAGCGGCACCGGGCCATAGTTCATTCCCCACGGGTAGAAGAGCATTCTCGTCGCCTCCAGTTCCGTGCAGGAGTAGAAGCGTGACCGGATCGGAAGAACCTGTTTTCGCAGGAACCCACTTATGAATGAAGCCTAAGTCATCAGTCGGCTGCATAAGATTACGTCCACAGATCAACAGTGATTCCAAGCCCACTGCCCGCGCCAAGATTTATGCTATGCAGCTCCGGTACCCACAGCAGGCTCTTCTGCCTTAACCAGGGGCACGTTCACGAGATGCTCGCTCAAGAACCATATTTGTAGCTCGTTGGTACGGAGCACTTCACTCACAACCAGATCATTCGTGCCGTCATCCCCGAGCTGAGTTGCACGACGCGCCAGGATTCGAACTTGACGTACGATGAGCTGATGAGCGTCAATCAAGCGCGACAGTTGAACAGGAACTTCTTCTCGACCGCGAGGTGGTCGTTCAATCCGGGTCGTTTCCGCCACATCTGCTGCCATCGCCAAACTCACACCTCCAAGCGCCTGAATCCTTTCGGCAATTGAGTCGACCAGTTCGCTTTGCTGGCTATAGTGCTTATCGAAGAGCAAATGCAACTGATAGAAGGTAGCGCCGGCAACCTGCCAGTGAGACTTTTTGTATAGATCACGAAGAGTAATGGTATCCGCCAGCAATTGGTTTAACTGTTCTGTCATCTCGAGGCGTACTGGCTCTTCGAGTTCGAGTGGAAGAGCATGGTTGACAGTTCCGTACGGCTGAATCTCCGGCGCACGTTGATGGAGGCGGGGCTGAGCGTTGATGTGGCGGTTGGTGTGAGCGTCGATTTGTTTTGTTTCCACTGTACTTCTCCTTCCAATCCCTGATTAACAGTAGCGAGCCTACTCTGTGTCGCAGCGATTCCACGTCGCAACCCTTCACATGCGTTTGCCACTGGCTGCGACGATGACGATACTACTTTGTGCTAGGAAGCGTACGCACGTAATTCACCAGGTCCCAAATGTGATCTGGCATCTCAAGTTTGCCGAAGCCCGGCATCCCTGTGAATCTGATTCCGTTGTTGATGATCCAAAACAGCTCCTGATCGGAATAGCTCTGAACTTCCTTACTCGTGAGGTCCGTTGCACGTGGGTACATCCATCGTCCCGGCGCCGTTTGGGCATGGCCGTCAACTCCATGGCATATGTTGCAATCCAAGCCATAATGTGTAGCTCCGGCTTCGCGGCTGGCTTTTATGTCCACTGGTCGTGGAGGTATTCCGTGGCGGCTCGCTCGGCGAATGGTAAAGTGCTTGGCCTGATTCGCAATGCGCGTTTCAAGAGGGCTTGGTTCTTGCAGCGCCGTCAACCTGAACTGCATCATTCCAACCCCGATCAGCACCACACCAGACGCACCCATTGTCCAAATGACTCGCGACCGCATCAGGTTCTCTTCCGCGGCAGGTCACAAGCCGCGGTGTTCACAGCTCTTCTCTGCAACTCAGAGACCGAAAAGAGAATACAAGCCCCATAAAGAAGTTGGAGTGTCCGAGGTCGGCTCGGATGTGTGGTCCGCGTTGACTGTTATCGAGCAACAGTCGATGTCTTAGATTGTGGAAGCCGGGAACCTCGATGAACGTGGGGGCCTGGCAACGCAGATTTCCAATAAGGCCAGCGTTGCAACGGAAATCGCCTACTTCAATTCGCGGTGTCGCTATAACAACGCGGAGGCGGTACACAGTCGCTATTACGTCACGGCCGCAACTGGCATATGCCCTCATCACAATCGCGGTGAAGTCATGCTCACCGCCCCACGGCTCCACGCACGCTTGATGAACAGCGTTGCAGAGGAAATCAGACTGCAGTTTTTTACGGTGAAACGCGTTTGGAAAGTCAGTTGCTGACATGAGCTGCGCAGCGACACTCGCTGCGAGGAACTCACAGTGACGACAAACACGATGTCGGCCGTTGACAACAATGAGGCCATCGTTAAGAGCACAGAGAGCGGACTGGATCTCTCCAGTTATGCGCCAACAGATTTTGAGCTTGCGGAGTCCTTCGGCGGCGGCTCCGAATATTTGCCCCTTTTGGCGACCGCCGTTCAGCTTGATTCGCTTATTTGAAGAGGAGGATGAATAGATGTCCGGTCGCATTGCGTCGCTAATTCTTGCCCTCGCTTTCTTAACCGGCCAACAGCCGGTCCGTTCCCAAAGTAAGGACAGCGCCAACGGCTTTGATCTTGTCGACAAGACGGGAAACATTCGAAAGCCGGCTGATGTTAGAGATCTCTATCAGGCGCTTGGAGTCTATACACCGGTCGATCTCAACAACAACACCGAGATGCACTACACGTACGCATCGCCGGGCACAGCTCAGTATTACCGAAAAAACGGGAAGTTCGCCGATGGAACTGTACTCGTTAAAGAAACGTTCGCGACCGATCACGCGCAAATGACGACCGGGGACGCACATTGGGCTACGGGAACGAAAGTGTGGTTCGTCATGATCAAAGACGACAAGGGCCGCTATCCCGGTAATCCGCTGTGGGGCGATGGATGGGGATGGGCACTCTTCAAAGCCGACGCCCCCGATAAGCAGGTCGCAACGAACTACAAAAAAGACTGCCTGGGTTGTCATGTTCCAGCTCAATCAACCGACTGGGTGTACGTACAAGGTTACCCGGTCCTCAAATCGAAGTAAGCAAAAGGCTCTACAGAAATTCGGTTCTAAAGACTCTTCACAAGGAGAATTGCAATGCAAAAGTATCTGTTGCTAGTCATCGTTGGACTCGGACTCGCCGCCTCAGCCGTGTACCTGGTGGTCGCGAAACCGGTTGCTGCGCAGACTGAACAGTCGAGCGTGGTGTTTAATGCTGATGGCACAGTGCAGGTGCCGACGGGCTTTCGGAAGTGGGTTTTTGTAGGCGCTCCCCTAACTCCCGAGGGCCTCAATGATGGAAAGTACAACTGCAACGCGGGCGGAACGAACTGTACCAGGTCGAACTTCCCCGAATATCATCACGTATACGTCGAGCAGAAAAACGTTGATGCGTATCTGAAGACAGGCGAGTTTCCAGAAGGAACGGTGATCGTAAAAGAACTGACGCGGGTTCTTAACCCGACTTTTCCAGACAGCTCTCGTAAGGAACCATCCGGACGTGGATATTTCAACGGCGTGTACAACGGCATCGACATGTCAATAAAAGACAGCAAGCGCTTCGCAAAGACTAACGGCTGGGGATTTTTCACTTTTGGGCATCATCCAATGCCATACGAGAAGACCTCCGCGGAAAGGCCTGTGGCCGAATGTGCCGGATGCCACATCGCCAATGTCGCCGCCACAGACATGACATGGATTCAGTTCTATCCGTTGCTTCGTGACAAGCCAGGGTACTAGGTAATGAGATTTCTGTCCGTGTGGTTCAGATACGCAAAAAATCGAATTCAATTCAAAGGAAAAAACAGGAGATGAATATGCCAAAAGATATGGGGATGTCAAAAGAAATGGGCATGTCGAAAGAGATGGGCATGAATGGTCGTGGTGGTCATCTCTACATGCAAACCAATGAGGTCAAGAACGCGATCATTCACTACCATCGCTCCGCCAACGGCACGCTCACAGAGGTGGAACGTGTCGCCACCGGCGGTGCAGGTTCGGGGACTTTCAAGCCGATCAGCGGCCAGGAGAGCGCGCCCAACTCCTTTGAAGGCGCGGGCAGCGTCATCCTGTCGCCGGATCGGAAGTTCCTGTTCGCGACCAACGGCGGGGACAATTCGGCTTCCAGCTTCGCTGTGGGCGACCACGGCAAGCTCAGGCTGATCGACACCAAGCCGACGGGAAACGCTATCGAGGGGAAGAGCGGTACGGCCAAATCGCTGGCATATTCTCCCTCGAAGGACATGCTCTACGTGGTCCACTCCTTCGGACCCGATCATATCCGGCTCATGTCGGTCTCCAGTGATGGCAAGCTTACGCCACGCATGGAGAAGTACACGTGTAACACGCCAGACAAGCCGCACCGTGTTCCAACTATGGGTGTGCTCTCACCGGATGAGAAATTTCTCCTTGTCGGCACCACATTCGATCTGCCCATTGCAATATCAGGCACTTATCCAGACGGTTCACCAATTCTTTGGGTGCCTGGGCCAGACGGCAAACCGAGGTCAGTTGCTTCGAATGCTCCGGATCCCGACGGCATAGTAATCCACCGCGTCAATGCCGACGGCACGCTCGGCGAAGGCTCCTTCCAGGATGGAGGAGGCGGCTCTCCGTTCTACATCGCGTTCCTGCATAATCGGCCGGACACCTTCATCATCGGATATGCCGTGGGTGATGGAGTGGCCTTGGGCCGAATCGACGAAGATGGCAGAATTGGCGTCGACAAAGTCGTGCCGATCAACACAAGGCGAGGCGCGATCGCTGAACTTTGCTGGCTGTCCGTCTCCCCCGATGACCGACTCTTGTACGCTACGGTTTTCGGGTACAGCAACGTCACCACCTTCCATATCGACGACGGCCTCGAGATCAGAGTCGCAAAGGATCCTGCGTGCCCCGAGGTCGAGGGCGATGGCACCTTCAGGGCGCTTTGTGGAGACGTCAGCAGCGGCCCGAGCGACAGCTGGATTTCTCCGGATGGTGAATACCTGTATCAGATCTATGGGAATGCGTCGAAGCTGGTGGGGTACGCCACGAAACCGGACGGCTCGCTAGAGGAGGTTACCAGTGTCGCCATCCCCTACAACAGCCCGGAGGGTTTGGCGGGATTCTGATGCCAGAGGGCGCTACTTCGCCGGCGGCGAGCGGGTTGCTGCCGGCGAAATACAAGTACAGCGTCCCGCTTTGGGCTGACCAGCAAGAACTTGAAAGGGGTGTCGAAATCATGCGTAGAGCTTTGGCGTTATTTAGCGTAGTGTTTTTCGTTTCGGCCGCGGTGGGCGCCAAGGCGCAAACATCAAGTACGTCTCATGCTCGCGGCGGCAATCTCTACATGCAGACGAACGAGGTCCAGAACGTCGTCGTGCACTACCGCTGGTCTGCGAGTGGGACGCTTACCGAGGTGAAACGTGTGCCCACTGGCGGCGCCGGTTCCGGGGTTCTCAGCCCGATCTACCATATCAACCGGCCGAACGACTTCGAGGGCGCGGGCAGCGTCATCCTCACCCCGGACCGGCGGTTTCTGTTTACTACCAATGCCGGCGACAATTCAGTCTCCAGCTTCGCGGTAAGCGAAGACGGGGAGCTCACGCTGGTGGACACCAAGCGGACGGGGAACGCAACAAGCGGCGGCGCTAAATCGCTGGCCTATACTCCATCGAGTCGCACGCTTTACGTGCTGCATTCGTTCAGTCCCGACCATCTCCGGCTGATGTCGGTCGACGGCGAAGGCAAGCTTACGCCGCGCCCGGAAAAATACTCGGTGAACACGATGGACTGGAACAATCGTCTGCCCACCATGGCCGTGCTCTCGCCCGACGGGAAATTCCTCTTTGTCGGCACCACGTTCGACGAGTTGCCCAGTAGAAAAAATCCGGACGGCTCACTGATTCTCTGGATCCCGCACAAAGACGGGGCACTGCACGTCATCGCTTCGAATGCACCAGACCCCGACGGCATCGTCGTGTTCCCCGTCGGCGAAGACGGCGCACTCCGCGAACCCTCATTTTACGACGCCAGAGGCGCTTCTCCCTTCTACATCGCCTTCCTGCACAACCGGCCGGATACCTTCATCATCGGATATGCCGTTAGCAACGGAGTATCCATCGGCAAGGTCGACGCTAACGGCAAAATCAGCGTCAGCGCGCCCGTAACGCTCGACAGGAGCGCCGGCCTGCCCTCTGAACTATGCTGGCTCGCCGTCTCCCCGAATGACCGATGGGTGTTCACAACGAACTTCGGTTACAGCGACGTCAGCAGCTACCGCCTCGACGGCGACGTGCTCTCTATCGCGAAGGATCCCGCGAGCCCGAAGGTCCCGGGAGATGGCACTTTCCGAGCAATCGATGGAGTGGTTAGCAGCGGCCCAAGCGATAGCTGGCTGACGCCGGATGGCGCCTTTCTCTACCAGATCTACGGGAACGCCTCGAAGCTGGTGGGCTACGCCACTAAGCCGGACGGTTCGCTTGAGGAGGTTACCAGCGTCGCGATCCCCTACAACAGTCCGGAGGGGTTGGCGGGTTTCTAATGGGGGGGCGCTATCGCTCGTTTGGCATCCCTGGCGGTGAGAGTCGAGTGGCGCCCTCTTTGCGAAAGTAGCAGACAAGCATGCAAAACTTCGAAAGGAGTTATCCACCCATGCGTATAACTAGGATGTTGTTCAGGGCAGTGTTTTTCGTTTCGGTCACCGCGGGCTTCGCCGTTGCGCAAACAGGCGCCCCAAAGACGCCGGCCGACGGACACACCATCCATGTAGTAGCTCCTCACGTGCTGAATGGCAAGGTGATGGGACCGTTCCACCATTACTGCAAGGCTATGTCGCCAGAGCCGGTAATCGAATGCCTCATTTACGGATCTACGGATCCCGGTGCCCGCTTAGAAGAAATCGAGTACATCGTCGCGAAATCCATAACCCGCAACGGATCTGTGAAGCTTGCTGACTGGAACAAGGACTGGCACGACCACAAACAGGAGATTGAAACTGGCCGGGTCCAGGTTCTCGACCTACCACCTGACGAGGCCAAGAAAGTCGCCGATCTTGTCTCGACCACCGATGGAATAATTTTTCACCTGTGGTCTCATGACCAGGAGGTGCCGAGCGGTCGCGTTGTCATTCCTCAGTCAGTCGGACACGTGAACTTGACAGAATCCGAGTTGAAGAACGGCGCGAAGGAAAGCGTGAACGTATCCAAAAAATAGAAGTGACGGGATTTTGATGCGTTCGATGGCGACGTGATGAACCCAGTAAGGCAAAGCACGCGTCCGAATGGTTACCAAGCACTGGATGGCGCAGACCTCTTAGCGTCCCCCCAGAGAATCACGGCCCCTGTTAGAAGGAAAAAGAAGGAGACATCGATCATCCGCATGGACGCTGCAATGAAGCTACTCACAACTGTTCTCTTGACCGTGGCTACCGCCTTGGCTCAGTCGTCAGATCGATTGCCGGTGACTGACGCGGAGAAGATCGCGGACGCATTGCGCGCCGGTCCCGAATTCATCACCAAGGACGCGACTGTGCTCGATTGGCCGTCTTCGCCCGGAGGCGAGTTCCGCGTTCTCCGGACTGGCGCCTCCGCGTGGACCTGCCTTCCAGGTATTCCTCAAGGTACTCACGATGAGCCTGGTTGTTTCGATCAGGTCTTTCTGAAGTTCATGAAGGACAGTATGGCCGGCCGTACGCCCGATGTGCAGAGTGTCGGAATTTCATATATGTACGGCGGCTTCTGGGTGCCAAACAAGTCGCATGCGATGGGAAGTGGCAATGAATTCCACGTTGGGCCACACATCATGATCATCGGACTAGATCAAAAGATAATGCAGACATTGAACCATGACGGATCGAATGGCGAGCCTTATGTCAATCATCTTCGGGGCCACTCCGAGCTGTACCTGGTGATCCCGGTCCGCCAATGGAACGAGCAGCACGTTCATGAATGAGCTCACCGTGCCTGCTACAAGCCGACTCCGGAGGCGTGTAAAGAAGGCAGCGTTGCGCTGTAGCCGGCGCGCGGCCAAACCGTAAAACGGGAGATCCAAGAAACAGGAGAACAATCATCTCCCGCCCTCGCCGGACCATGTAACTGAACGGTGAACGATTGCAGGGACCGCGCGGAGAGTTTGACAGCGGGCAGGTGATGCTGGGCACCAGTGGGATGGGGGGCATCGCCAGTTATGCAACGAATGGAGATGTATCATTGTACCTTCACTCCCAGGCAGAGCGGTTGCTGCAATCCGAGGCTCCACGTGATGTCACCACCCGATGTCGCCGACCGGTTGGGTCTTTGTCTTGCAGAGTCGAGTACGAAGCATCCGTCCGACAAGGATCTGCAGCGGGCGGACGGCTGCGGCCGGCTCGTGCTGAGCGGCTCCGAGAACGGTACCCGCATCGAAGATGTTTTCGAGCGGTCTCCGATTCGTGTCATGTTCCCAAGAAATGGAAGTTGTCCGATGGAAGAGGCGGTCCTTATTAACACGGCAGGAGGCATTGCAGGCGGTGACCGGCTCGAATGTTCAGTCGCAGCGCTCCCTGGCGCGTCTATTGCCGTGACTTCACAGGCAGCGGAAAAGGTCTATCGGGCGTTGTATGAACCGGCGCGCGTTGTGACCAGGCTGAAAGCACAGGGGTCCGCCAAGCTCGCATGGCTTCCGCAGGAAACAATTGTTTTCAATTGGGCGCGTCTTCACCGGACGACAGAGATCGACCTTTTCTCTGGAGCGGAGTTGCTTGCCCTCGAGTGGCTTGTTTTGGGGCGTGCTGCCCATGGCGAAGTCGTGGTCGGCGGCGACATAACCGACAGCTGGCGCGTGAAAAAAGAGGGTCGGCTGATCTGGGCAGACAGCTTTCGCATCACCGACGAGATCTTTCCCCACGTTACCAGGAAGGCCCTGCTCGCGAACTGCAAGGCGGTTGCAATACTGATCTATTTCGGACCTTATCTAGAGAAACGACTGGATTTTTTGCGCGAGATTATTCCCTCCCTGGGATGCAATTGTGCAGCGACCTTGGTAAACGGACTTATCGTCGTGCGCTTTGCCGCGGAAGAGCCCTCTGATTTGAAGTTTGCATTGCGCAGCTTTCTCCAGCAATTCGGACCAGAGCTCGGCTCCGGACCCTTCCAAGTACCGAAGATGTGGTCATGTTAAAGACTGCCGCAGAACGGAGACGTTTATGAACCTCACGCCGCGTGAGAAAGACAAGCTGATGATCTCACTGGCCGCAATTGTCGCGCGGGAGCGGCTTAAAAGAGGAGTCAAGCTCAACTATCCCGAGAGCGTTGCGCTCATAACCGATTTCGTCCTGGAGGCGGCCCGCGATGGCAAGTCGGTTGCTGAGCTCATGTCCGAAAGCCGCAAGGTGTTGAGCCGTGACCAAGTGATGGAAGGCATCGCCGAGATGATTCCCGAGATGCAGGTGGAAGCAACGTTCCCCGATGGAACGAAACTCGTGAGCATTCACAATCCAATTCGCTGAGGCGGCACTGACATGATACGGGGCGAGTTTCTTGCAGCAGCGGGCGAGATTGTCCTGAACGAGTCAATTTTCTAAGAGTAGAAGGGATGTTCATGGCGAAAAAAGTGACCGTATACAATCAGCCGGGCTGAATGTTCTGTGGCCAGGTGAAGGAGTATCTTTCACAAAAACAGGTTCAATTCGATGACCGGGACATCACGAAGGACCCCTCTGCGATTTTGGAGCTACAGAAGCTCGGCTTCATGACTACCCCCGTCACGGTCGTCGAAGACAAAGTAATCGTAGGTTTTGATGTGCGGAAACTGGACGAAGCATTGAAAGGTTGATCCGAGAAAGAGGATAGGAATGAAGATCGCAGCGCGAGTCGAAAGAGTCTAAGAGGACATGGTCATGATACCGGGCGAGATTTTCGCAGCAGCCGGCGACATTGTCCTGAACAAGGACAGAGCTGCCATCACTCTCAAGGTCGCAAACACTGGCGACAGACCGATCCAGGTCGGCAGTCATTACCATTTCGCCGAAAGCAACGCCGCTCTCGCTTTTGATCGAAAAGCAGCACTTGGGTATCGCCTGGACATTCCGGCAGGAACCGCCGTGCGCTTTGAGCCCGGCCAGACTCGCGAAGTTTCTCTCGTCCCATATGTTGGCGCACGCCTGGTCTACGGCTTCAACCGGGCTGTCATGGGAGCATTGCCGGAAGGGCCAGAGAGGTAATCGAAAATGCCTAACAAAATGAACCGCGCTGCTTATGCGCAGATGTTTGGCCCGACCGTCGGTGACAAAGTGCGCCTTGCGGATACCGACGTCATCATCGAGGTGGAGAAGGATTACACGATCTATGGCGAGGAGGTGAAGTTCGGTGGCGGGAAGGTGATTCGCGACGGCATGGGCCAGTCACAGCGCTCGCGCAACGAGGGTGCAGTGGATACGGTGATCACGAACGCCCTGATTCTCGATCACTGGGGAATCGTGAAGGCAGATATCGCTATCAAAGACGGCCGGATTGCAGCGATCGGGAAAGCTGGAAATCCGGATGTCCAACCGAACGTCACGATCGTGATCGGCCCCGGAACTGAAGTGATCGCTGGCGAGGGCAAGATTGTCACCGCTGGCGGCATCGACACGCACGTTCATTACATCTGCCCGCAACAGATCGAAGAAGCTCTTTATTCAGGCCTGACCACGATGATGGGCGGAGGCACAGGACCCGCAGTAGGGACGAATGCAACCACCTGTACTCCAGGTCCGTGGCATATTCAGCGGATGCTCCATGCCGCCGATGCCTTCCCCATGAACCTCGGCTTTTTCGGTAAGGGCAACGCGAGCTCTGCAGCTGGTCTCATTGAGCAAATCGAGGCAGGGGCATGCGGCTTCAAGCTTCATGAGGACTGGGGGACGACGCCCTCCGCCATTGATTGCTGCTTGTCTGTCGCGGATGACATGGATGTGCAGGTTCTTATCCACACTGACTCGCTCAACGAAAGCGGTTTCGTCGAAAATACAATTGCCGCCTTCAAGGGAAGGACTATCCACACGTTTCATACCGAAGGGGCTGGAGGCGGACACGCTCCGGACATCATCAAAGTCTGCGGCGAGCCAAACGTCATCCCGGCTTCTACGACTCCAACGCGACCCTACACCGTAAATACGCTCGCAGAGGCGCTCGATATGGTGATGGTAACGCATCACCTCGATGCCCGAATTCCTGAAGACGTGGCGTTCGCCGAGAGCCGGATTCGTAAGGAAACGATCGCGGCCGAAGACATTCTTCAAGATATTGGGGCCTTGTCGATCATGTCCTCAGACAGTCAGGCGATGGGCCGCGTCGGCGAAGTCATCATCCGTACCTGGCAAACTGCTGACAAAATGAAGAAGCAATTTGGGCGGCTAGCCGACGAGAAAGGCGAAAACGACAACTTCCGGGCTCGACGATATGTATCGAAATACACGATCAATCCCGCGATAGCTCAAGGTATTTCTACATATGTCGGTTCGATTGAAATTGGAAAGCTTGCCGACATTTGTATCTGGGATCCAGCCTTTTTCGGGGTGAAACCCGACATGGTGCTAAAGAGCGGCACGATCGCGGCCGCGATCATGGGAGACCCCAACGCCTCCATCCCTACACCGCAACCCGAATACTACCGGCCCATGTTCGGTGCGTTCGGCCGCTCGTTGACGGAAAGCTCGGTGACGTTCGTGAGCCAGGCGCTGCTCAACAAATCGGAGGCACTTGGCCTTGCAAAGAAACTCCTTCCTGTCTCCAACACGCGCAAGATCGGCAAGCGTTCGATGATTTTGAATAATGCCACGCCTCGCATGGAAGTAGACCCCGAAACCTACGAAGTGCGGGCTGATGGCCGGCTTCTCACCTGCGAGCCGGCCAAAGTACTGGCCCTGGCTCAACGTTATTTCATGTATTGAGTATGACTATGACTACCCATAACGCTTCCATTCACGGTGATCCCACTCATCGCGCTTCCGTTCATCGACTCGCCGGGGATTGGCCGACGGAAAACGCGGCAGGATCGCTCACTCTCGATTTTGACGCGCGCCATCGACGCCGCATTCGCCTGATTGGGGATCACGGCGAAGATGTCCTGCTCGACCTTCCCCAAGCGGTTGCCATGGCTGATGGAGATGGCCTGCAACTTGAAGACGGCAGATGGCTCAAGGTTCAGGCTGCAGCAGAGCTCATTGTCGAAGTCAGACATAAAGATCCCAATCAGCTGGCGCGCCTTGCGTGGCATCTGGGAAATCGGCATTTGCCGACTGAAATTCGAGGTCAGGTTCTTCGCATTCGGCCTGACCACGTGATCGAGGATATGCTCGTTGGTTTTGGAGCGGATCTCGTAAAGGTGGAGGTCCCTTTCCAGCCCGAAGGCGGCGCTTACACCGGCCACGGCCACCATCGCGCCCATCGTGAGGATGGGCATCATCATGACGAGTAATGATCTGCACAAGCCGTTCGCTCATTGCCTTAAATGAGAGAAATAGACAAGCGTAAAACAGTACCTTCGAATACAGCGCAAGAAAAAGAACCTTGGGCATGACGAGAAAATTTGACGTTGTTGTCATTGGAACAGGCGAAGCCGCATCTCCCGTCACAGCGCAGTGCCGGTCTGCTGGATGGGAGGTGGCAGTTATCGATTCCAGGCCGTTCGGCGGGACGTGCGCGCTCCGGGGATGCGACCCGAAAAAGGTTTTTGTCGGTGCTGCAGAAGCTGTTGACTGGGTCCGCCGAATGAAAGGAAAAGGGATTCGGGCCGAGGAGATTTGCATTGATTGGCAAGAATTGATGCGATTCAAGCGCTCGTTCACGGAGCCGGTTCCCAGAAACCGGGAAGAGGAGTTTGCGAAAGCCGGGATCGCGGCATTCCACGGCCGCGCTCGATTCGCTGGCCCATCCTCGGTTCAAGTAAATGATGAGGTGCTGGAAGGGCGCTATGTTGTTATCGCAGCAGGCCAAAAACCGGCCGACTTGAAGATTGTGGGGACCGAACACCTAACGACGAGCGAACGGTTCTTGGAGTTGGATGAGCTTCCAAAGCGGATTTTATTTGTGGGTGGCGGGTATATCGCGTTTGAATTCGCTCACGTGGCAGTGCGTGCCGGAGCGCAAGTTACCATCGCAGATCGTGGACCACGTCCCCTGCCGCGTTTCGACCCGGACCTGGTCGATCAGCTTGTGAAGAGCAGTCGCGAGCTTGGGGTTGACGTTCAGCTCGGCACCGAAGTCAGAGGCGTTGAGAAAAGCTCTGGCCAACTAGCTGTTCGAGCCTCCGCTTCTGGTCAGCAGCGCACATTCGAGGCAGACATGGTGGTCCACGCTGCGGGTCGTGTACCTGAAATCGACGATATGAACTTGGATGTAGCAGGAGTTGCATGGGACGGCCAAGGTGTAAAAGTCAATGAGTTTTTGCAGAGCGTGTCAAACCCTGCCGTTTATGCAGCGGGCGACGCTGCTGCAAGCGGAGGCCCGCGTCTTACTCCGG
>Ga0207684_10002920_pt1 | contig 16943 bp, 16 predicted proteins | sample KBSK5501metaG_FD_184342 | JGI IMG/M metagenome (GOLD analysis project Ga0207684, IMG submission 184342) | Corn, switchgrass and miscanthus rhizosphere microbial communities from Kellogg Biological Station, Michigan, USA - KBS K5-50-1 metaG... | ecosystem: Host-associated > Plants > Roots >...
ACGGAGCATCCAATTGCATCGATGGAAATCTATCAGAAAACTGCGCTGCTGTCCAAGCATTAATGTGAGGAAGAGCCCTTTTCGATTATCAAACACACACTTTACACACAAATCGGGATGCCATCCTAAGGAAGTGCATTTGTATTTCTTCATACTCAAGAATAAGGAGCTAATCACCTGTAATTCAAAATGAGATTATCTACAATGGTAAAAGGAGAGTCGATGAAAAGACGAAATAAACTTTGCGAGATTACCTTTCATCCATAAAATAACTCGTGTTTAAGGTAATGTTAGCCACCTGTACCTCTGGATGGCCCATCACAAAAACGGCTTGGCGATTCATGAGTTCTCCAGTCATACTCAATTCACCCTTGTATTCCAAACCAATAATATGCCACCCTCGTTGAATCAGATCGTTGATTGGATGTGCCTCGCCCTCACGTAGTATCTTTTCAAGTAACGGTAAGCGGAAATTGTCCCCTACCATTGCTTTCGATCGGTAATCTGGACCTTTTTCGGGGATGAGCGTACAGGTAACTAAATGTTCTACGGCCTCCTCAAACCCGTTTAGACGTTTTGGCTTGAAGGATGACTTTTTTACCTGATCTGTAGCCAAGCTTTCTTCCTGATACCACCATCCTCTTTCAAAAACCCCTGGCTGAAATTCGAGATCCAACCCCTTTCCATTAGAGTGAAAATACGTAGTACGTCCTATAATGTGATCTCCTCCATTTCGAAAGCGATCAGGTTTCTTAGCGAGTAAAAACCTACGAGCGACTGCTCGTAGAATTTCTATCGTTTCTCCATAGATAAAGTTCGTTTGGTACTCTGCCTCCCAGCCGATTTCCTCACCAATCTCAATCCGTGCTTGCCATCGTTTTGCTGTCGCAGACATCTTACATACTCCCTAGGTGAAAAAGGTTCGTTTTCATAATGTTTCGTCTCATTTTTGTCTGTGCCTTAAGACAAAGTTGCTTAAAATGGTATTGATGGATGCTCCATTTTTCTGTAGCAATACTTTCAATTTGAACCTTTGAGAGCTTGCACTATCTTATGCTGCATTAATCGATAGAACTAATTGTAGCATTTATTAAAGACTTAATTCAAGTATTGTATTGAAAACAGCTTACAAAAAAGTCTTGGCAAACGTACAGTTTGCCCATGACAGATGTATTTGAACTTCCAGAGGTACCAGAGTATATCTCGACTGACCAGGCGGCTAACATTCTGGGCATTTCGAAGCAGCGTGTGTATCAATATATCGACGAGCAACGTCTCCCCGCGTTCCGGGCAGGTAATATCATCTTATTACAGAGAGGAGCAGTAGAACAATTCAAGCCCCACATTACAGGACGTCCAAGGAAGAAAGAGTCGCAATGGCGTGTCTATCGTGGGGATAGTAGAGTGCTCGGAACCGATATACATGTACAGGTGCGCCCTGATAAGCAAGAGCTACTCATCGAGAAACTCAAAGCAATTTATAAAGGACAACGCCATACCTTTCCTGGTACCATTCAACGGTTTATTTTTAAAGACAATGGATCACCTGCTAAAGTGAACATCTGGCTGATTTGGAAAGACACCGAGATGCCAGATGAAGCGACACGCGAGCGAAACCTCGAACTTTTCAAGGCAGAATTAGCCGACGTGCTGAATTGGGATACTGCTGAAGTGCGCATGAAAGAAGGGATTATTTATACCTGATCACTTTTATGCACAATTGCATGGCAGATTCGTGTAAAGCTCATTCACACTTAATATTTGAATCTGTCAAACTAGAAACAGACTGCATCAGCGCATCTTTTGCAGGAAATTGATTTACATGCGTGATCTCTACATGAAATATCCATTCACGGTGAGACGTACCTCAATCGAATAAAGGCAAGCCAGAGATGTAAGTACATTAGGGGTACATCTGGACAATTGGGCAGGTAGATGATATCTTCTCCTTGTTCGAGATCTAATGGTTTATCTGCTCCTTTGGGGAAGCTGAATGATGCTAGGAGGAGTTAATCAGGCGGAGGTGCTATATCAATTTCAAAGGACGTTGAACGATGTGTTAGTTTGGAATTCTGCTCGATATATCAATGGAGAGATGTGAAAGCGTACATGAGGTATAAAGCAGTATGAGAGCAGATATACATCAAATTAAAAGTGATCTTAAAGCCTGTAAAATCAAGGAAATATTTTCGCAAGAACTTGGTTGGGATACGCTGCCAAAAGCTCCTCCTGAAACCTTCTATCAAGGTCAGAAGTATGTATTTACACCGATTGCACAAAAAAAGGTTTTAAAATCTACCAATATACTTTCGAAGGGCGCATTCCTCAGGAACAGATTCTCAAGCAAATTGATAGGCCATTGAATGAATTTGCCGCTGAACACCTGACCGTCTATATCTATGCCATCCGTATCCGGCCTAGAGCTACGTAAGGTGTCATGAGCCGCAAAGTAGCGAGTTCCGCCTTTGGGCAGAGTCGGAACTCTCTTAGCAAAAAGCGTAGCCTCTCGTCCACTTTTCTTGAGATACAATAGAGCCAAAAGGTTGAAGTTCCATTTCTCAGTAGAAATGAGGAACTACAATGGCCTCAAATTTTGAGACATGGCGGCAGAAAATGCGGCAGAGAATACGGCAACATCCAATCGGCACGATGGTCATTTTTGTACTGCTTATTGTACTCATTATATTGATTGTCGCAGTTTTCTTATCTGTCTTATCCAACGGGACAGGCTTCAATGGGTATACGGTAAAATCGACAGCGACTGAAACTACCTTATCACCACAAACCAAAGTTACTACAACTACACAGAGCCAACCAGGGAAAACTCTTTGGGATTGGCTACAATTGCTCATTGCGCCGCTCGTACTCGCTATTGGTGGACTTTGGTTTAGCCAGATGCAAAAGACGCTCGAACAACGGCGTACGACAGACAACCAACGTGAAGCTGCGCTACAATCCTACATCGACAAAATATCGGAACTCCTTCTTAATGGCCTATTAGGCCCGCCGACGAAATTTACAACGCTAAGCCCCCTAAACGCTGATGAGAGCATACCATGAACAACGTTAAGTCGGGTTATCTGAAGAGTGGTTCTGCCGTCCGCAGCGGACGCAGTTGCCCCTGCCGCTTCTTGGGAGCTTGCAAGTCGAAGTAGTGGGATCCATGCAGATTGATATGGCCGGAAAGGATCGGAGACAGGTGCTCTTAATGGTAATTTGGCTGAGCGAACTGGTAAATGACCTGGAATGTCGATCTTACACACATTTGGTGAAAGATGAGCTTGCAAGACTTTCTGTGATCGGAAAGAACGCCTTCTCGCCGGGGATGACCCATCCTCAGGTTTGTTTGATACAGAAGAAGAGTTCCGTTTTTGTCGAGAGCGGGGCACCTGTTGCGAAGAGGTGGCTTACAAGGCATGCAGGACACGCTGACGCAGCAGCGGAAATTTGGCCCTGCCATACATCATCCGCTTGATGAGTTTCAGTTTATTGACGTTTCCTTCGACCACTCCATTGTTTTGAGGAAGTGTCAGTCCTGCTACCACCGCAGCTTTGTCTCGCTCAACCCCTACGACAAAGCCTTGCAACTCACGGATCTGGCTAGTTCTCACGTGTTCGAGCCAGGTGTCAAGCTGTTCTCCAGTACGCCTCCGCAACATATGGGCAAACTGCTGGACCAATTCATACGCCTGATCGACTTCGGGGTGCAGAGACCGAAGCAGAGCAAGTGTTTCTTGTTCTTCAGCCTCCAATTCTTCAGGACGGCGAAGAAAGAGGAAGACGGCTTGTCGTGCAAGAACAGGAGGACGCGGAAACAGATCGGAAGTCTGAGCGTTCTTCCGCCCTTCTGGAAGCAAGCGAACCAGTTGCTTATACGCCGACCGATACGATTGGGTGTAGCCACGAGCCACCAGTTCCCGATACAACTGGGCGATAGTGTGGCAACCGGCTTCCCATCGTTCGTAGAGAAAGGGCAGGTGTGGCTCAAGAGCAGTTCTTCGCGGGCGCGGTTGTTGTTCTGGAAACATGCCACTCTCTAACCAGCGTGAGACCGTGGCATGGCCTATCCCAATGCGGTCGGCAATGGTCGTCTGCGAGAAGCCGAGCTTGCGTAAAGCCACGACTTGCTGGTATCGTGCCAGGCGTTCCTCTCGCTTCGCCAGCTTCTGCTGCGCTTCCTTTGGGCTCAGTTTCGCTGGCCGCCTAGCCTGTACCCCTTCGAGAGGAGTGGCTGAGAACTGCTCGGCCTGTTGGTTGCGATGAGAAGCCAGATGACGTGCCAGCACTCCCTCCAGAGTCTCACCAAGATTTTTTTGTAGATGAAACCGATCTGCGCACTGTCTAGCTTGTGGAGCGGCTCTAGCCGCAGCAGAGGCGTAGCCTCCTCCACGATCACGACTCACCAGCCTGAGTTCCGGGTGCGCACGCATCCAAGCCGAGACGGTTTCGACGGATCGGTCAGGCAAGAGGTCAATGACCCGGTGGTTTTGCAGATCCACGAGAATGGTACCGAACGTTCGTCCTCGCCGGAACGAGAAGTCATCTATGCCGAGCTGAACCACCCGTTCAACCGATGCGCCAGGACGTGCCATCACCCGGCGGAGAAGCGTCATCCACGAGGCTGGCATGCCAAGCCGCTTCCCTAAACGAGCCCCAAGCATGCCACTGGTCGCAAGGCCGATCTCCTCCATCGCTTGAAAAAGCCGTGTCGTGACCCGTGCCCACGGCTGAATGAAGGGCACGAGCCTCTCGGTAAAGATTTTTCGCACACAGGTCTGCTCATCGCAAAAGAATTTGCGCACATCCAGGATGAAGCGAACGCGCCGTCCCGTACATGACATATCTGTCAGGTGACGACGGTAATGGCTATGCACACGGGAGGCACTTCTCCCACACAGCGGGCAGCAGGGCTTCTGCTGGGTTGAAACGACCGTCAGAGTGATCTCTTGATCGGTGACATCGCCGCTGACCACCTCCAATCCTTTTGGCAAGCCCAATAGTGCTTCTATTTTCATCAACGCTTCCACCATCCTTCTACACTTTTTTTCTCTAGAACATGTGTTTTAGCTGTTCTATTCCCACTTCGTTGATGATCTGAGCCATCTGGGTTGATGCCTTCATAGGAATACCTGTAAGCTCATCTTTCACCAAATGTGTGTAAGATCGGGAATGTGGCTCTCACACGCTTTTGGTGCAGATCAATGTATTGGCACATATCAATCGTTCTACAGGAAGAAATGATCTTGTAGAAAGATGATCAGATGCCAATGGAAGTGTCTTCATTGCTCTCTCTTCCCGATGGACTAGAAGTGGCCGAGACCTCAAGCACCCAAACTGTTCTGACTCTCCATCTCGTCGCGATGGCAAAAAGCAGCACATGCCCGCTGTGCGCTCATGCAGCCACACGCGTACGCAGCTACTACACACGCTTGGTAGCAGATGTGCCATGCGCAGGGCGTCAAGTCCAATTGCTCTTACGCGTGCGAAAATTTCGCTGTGAGACGGCAGATTGCCCTCGCCAGGTCTTCACCGAGAGGCTGGCGCCTTTTCTCGAGCCCTGGGCACGCATGACGACTCGGCTCAGCAAAATGATTGAGGCCATTGGTCTGGCCACCTGCGGAGAGTTAGGTGCACGACTGGCTCCTCGTCTGGGAATGCGGACCTCACCCACAACCATCCTTCGTCGTGTGATGGCTCTTCCGACCTGCCCACCAGAGCAGGTAGCATTGTTGGGGATTGACGACTGGAGTTTCCGTCGCGGCCGCAAATTCGGCACGATCCTCGTCGATTTAGCCACCCATGAGATCATCGATCTACTACCAGACCGCAGATCAGAAACGGCTGCGGCCTGGATGCAGGCGCATCCTGAGATCGATCTGGTGAGTCGTGACCACGGAGGAGATTACGCTGCAGCAGCGCGAAAAGGGGCGCCTCAAGCCAGACAGATAGCCGATCGTTTCCATCTCGCCCAGAACTTGACCGACCGGCTTGAAGTGATCCTTGCCCGGTGCCGTAGGGAGATCCGCAAGGCCTCCCAAGCAAGAACCACACCATCTTGGCAGGAACCAGAAGGAAACGACGAACAACAACCGCAAGCCCTCGACGAATGGCGGCCTGCTCAGGACCTCCAGGAGGAAAACGCCCACCTCGCTCGGCAGGCGGAACGCTCAGATCGCTATCACCAACTCGTCGAATTGCGAAAGCCGGGCCTCACGCTCAAAGAAATCGCGCGCCGCCTTGGGATGGGTGAACGAACGGTTCGCTATTGGTTTACTCGCGGCATCCCCTATGAGAAGCCAGGGCCTCGTCGCAAACGACGAAGTGGGTTTGATCCCTATGCCGGCTATGTTGCCCAGCAGTATAACCAGGGACACCGCAATGGTCAAGAGCTCTGGCGTGAACTCGTAGCCCAGGGGTACAAGGGAAGTGCCAGGAGTGTGTATCGGTTCTTGGCATCGCTTCGGCAAACGCCTGCTCCTGCGCGAGGAAAAGCCGAACGATCACAGGTGGTTCCTGAGTCCTCGCTCCAGCACTTTTGCGCGCAGGAGGCTGTCTGGCTGTTTGTGCGTGATCTTGCTGATCTACAGGAGCAAGAGCAAAGAGCACTCACAGCGATTCGTCAGGCCTGTCCGACGGCTGACACCGTGTATACTTTGGCTCAGCAGTTTATGCGCATGATTCGTCAGCTTGAGGGAGAACACCTTGATGAGTGGCTGGGCCTAGTGAGAGCCAGTCAGATCCCTGAATTGCAGTCATTGGTACAGAGCATCCAGCGAGACAAAATAGCCGTGCTCGCCGGCCTCACCTTGCCTCACAACAATGGTGTCGTTGAAGGAAAGGTCAACAAATTGAAGCGCGATCTCGCGCATGATGTTCGGAAGGGCGGGCTTCCCGCTGTTACGTCAGCGTGTCCTTCATGCGCTATAAGGATTATCTTTCTTCTAAAACAGGTCGTTCGGTGCAACGAGCTTGCACTCTGCTTGTAGATAAGTCCTGCTCTCCTCTTAGGGAAACGAGACGGCGCTTTTGGCGCTGTCTGCTTTTCTCAAGCCAGCCAGCTGCACCAAAAGCGCGTGAGAGCCGAAAGTTTCGGGTCTTCCGCGCATTTGGTGCAGCTCGTCGGCTAATTGAGGAGTTCAAAACATAAGCCACTTCGGTCCAGGCTTGTGGTATACTTCGTGAAATGTCCAACGAGCAAGAGAGGCGTCTTGCAGTGAGCAAGGTCAAACACAAAGTTTTTGCGTATATTACCCATGGCCATCGTTTGCTGGTTTTTCGTCACCCAGATGCGCCAGAAGCGGAGGTAAGGCTAGGATTCCTGCAAAAATCTATCATAAGCTCTCTATGGCAGATTTTGCAGAGATCTTTGCTCTCCCTCCAGCTTGGCTGCCCGGAACATCCGAAAAATAGGGGAGTTCCTCTATAACATTGCTCGGCATCAGCGTGTATACTCTACTATGGAATGATGGATACTGGTTTTCACTCATGCTGGAACCAGTGGGTGTTCGTGTTCTCGTGTGCCGTCTTTCGTATACTGGGGGAAGAGCATATTTCACCTGGTGGACCTGGTGCTTGTGCGTCCAAGTGAGGCGTCTGTGAAGGCAGGAAAGGAGGGATGCCAGCCTCTCAAAGCGCAGAGCATTCAGATCATCGCGTGTCAATTACAACCTGCTTAGAGAGCTACCATTTACATCGTCCATCAAGTCAACGACGAGCAGAAGAGCGTTCACGCTGGTAAACGAACCAAGAGCAACAGCGTGTGGGTTCCATCCCAGACAGAAAGGAAAACCATCATGGCGAATAAAGGGAGTGTCCTGACGGCTGGGCAGTATCTCAGTACCGATGATTACCTGGTTTCAGACAATGGCCAGTACTTTGCCATCATGCAAGGTGATGGCAATTTCGTGCTCTACCGTGGCAGCGGCCCGAGTCACAATCTGGGCTACATCTGGGCCATCAGCCATACCGCGTTACCCACCGGTCCGTACTTTGCCATCATGCAAGGTGATGGCAATTTCGTCGTCTACAAAGGGACCGGCCCGAGTAACAATCTGGGCTACATCTGGGCCATCAGCCATACCGCGTTACCCACCGGTCCGTACTTTGCCATCATGCAGAACGATGGCAATTTCGTCGTCTACAAAGGGACCGGCCCGAGTAACAATCTGGGCTTCGTTTGGGCCACCAATACTGTGGCAGGGGTTGGGGAGAAACTAAACATCGTCTCGGGCAACAACCAGACCCAGCCACGTTTTCTGACGGTTCATGGGGTCTGGACCGCGAATTTCGCGCCGCTCTCGGTAGTGTTCACGGATAATATCGGTAACCCTTATGCTGGGAAGCAGATTACCTGGACAGCGTACACTCCAACTTGGTCGATGTACGTGGACATACCTCCATATGGAGGTATGAATGTCTCGTATCCCGTCCCCACCACCACCGATTCCCATGGCAATGTCACCGTCAACGGCGTGTCGGCCTGGACGACCGACGGGAGTGATGGTTCGTTCACCATCGTCGCCAAGTCTGACAGTGCCTCGGCAACGTTCAATCTGACCATAGGTGGCCTAAGCAGTGTCGTGTCCGGGACCATTTTGGCAGGCAATAACCAGAGCGTAGCGCGCTCCACAAATGCGAGTTGGGACGTCCCTGTGGCGATCTTCGCGCCACTACAGGTAAAAGTGTTAAATCCTGATGGCACACCGGCCAGCGGGGTACAAGTCGGCTTCGCTTGCGGCACCAACCCCCAAGATATAGTTGTAGTGCTCAATACCGTGGCTACAGATGGGAGTGGCATCGCTACCCTCAGTAACGTGACTGCCTACGATAGAACGGGGACATTCACTGTTGTGGCAAGCATTGTTGGTGGCAACCAGCTCACCTTCAGCGAGACCGTCTCTAGCTGAGACCTCCCCGGCATATGCAGCGAGTGCCAAAATGGGATATAAAGATCCCTGCAAAAATCGATCACAAGGCGCCTTGTGATCGATTTTTGCAGGGATCTTAGCAATACCTCTTTATATGAATACAGGTCATGTAGAAGGATAGATCAATCGATGTATGCTATGCCAACAAGCTGCACCAAATGCGCAGAAGACCCAAAGTTTCTGCCGTTTTGTCACAAAAGGTTTGCCGCGAGTACCGGCAAGACAAGCAAAACAAGCATATTCTGGTGCGAAACAGATGACAATTTTCGTGGCTACCCTATGGTTCCGAATGTGCAGAGACGGCAAACCTTTCTGACGAAGCTCAACTATTGAGGAAAGGAGGCTATGCTCAATCTTGGGCAGATCTTTATGACAATTGGGGCTAATCATGATGGCAAGTTACAGCCCCGGGTGGCACAGACGCGGTGCCAGATCCCGACCAGGACGCCGAGTCCTGTCGAATCAAGGAAGCTCACGCTGGCGAGGTTCACGACGAGGCCGTGATGGTTTTCATCGGTGATGACCCGAAGCAGGCTATTGCGGAGCGAGCTACTCGTGGATACGTCAACCTCACCGGTCACCTTAACCACGACGACGCCGCTATCGAGTCGGTAGTCCAGGAGCAACCTATCCGGCACGTCAGCTGTGCTCATGGATCATTCCTCCTGACCACGGGCCGCTACCGGACACAGCGGCGCTGTTGTGGTCCCGTGCAGCCGGGGCTCCTCGCCCTACCCGGCTGCCCAGCACTGAATCCCGATGCGGGGGTTGGACAGGGTCCAGGAGCCAGACCGACCCCACAGCTGACACCCGGGATGACAGTCCACGGGGCCATTAGCGGGCCATTAACCCCGGTGCCGCAGGGTCTGTGACGGTCACTCGCGGTGCATCGGCTGCCCAAGTCAGGGCGGTCAGGGACCCGCATCTGTCAGATTCCCAAGCTGATAGTGCGAGTTAATGCCCGTCACCCGCTCGACGGTGAAAGCCCAGGTCAGAGACGATGCCTCTGACCTGGGCCTTGTTTGTTGGGCGGTCCGGTTGGATCGTCAGACGATTAACCGGCCATTGGCGTCAGGCCCTGGTTGCTCAGCGCTAGACGCCATAGGGCGGGCCGGAGACGCCGTCGATCTTCCAGATCTCCCCGCCGAGGGTGACAACGTACGCGGTGGTCCCGATGAACTCCAGCGAGGTCGGCCGGTCGAGACCGTCGGTGACGACGGTGAAGGTGCCGTCCCCGTTGACCTTCACCAGGGCGCCGGTATTCGGCAGCGCGGGAGAACCCGGAGGGCCGCCGGACCCAACGCCCTGGGAGAGGGCGTACAGCGTGCGGCCGCGGCCAAACTCCACGTCAACGAGCAGAGGACTGCCCGAGGCCACCTCCGTCACCGCGGTGGTCGACTTCGGCCCGAACGACACCACCTTGCCGTTTTCGGGCAGGTGCGGGACGGGGCCGGCCTCGGCCATGTAAATGGTGTTGCCCCGTACCGCGAGCCCGGTCGGGACGATATTGCCGAAGGCGATCAACTCGGTGACCTTGCCGTCAAGCGTGACCCGGTACACGCGGTTGTGGTGGCCATCGGTGACCAGGAACCCGCCACGATACGGCTGGAGCGCGTACTGAACTCCGCTTGGGATGTCGAACGAAGTGTGCGGCGGGTGGTTGATGGCGAACTGGCCGATGTCCGCGACCACGGTGAAGCTGTGCGGCCCGTCCACCCGGTAGATTCCGTCGACATCACTCCCGCCGACGTCCGGGCCGACGAGCGTGACCAGCACGTACGCGGTATTGCCGAGGAAGGCGATGTCCATCGCCCCGCCGACGCCGATGATCGACTTCGGCAGGCCGTCCGCGTATGTCGTGGTGGCCCCGGTCTGCGGATCAACCCGGGTGATCCTCCCGGCCGCGGTTTCGGTGACATACAGCGCCCCGTCGGGGCCGATGGTGCTGCCCAAGCCGCCCTGCAGGCCTGTTACCAGGCGGGACGCGGTTGCGTTCCTGGAGTGTGGCGCAGCGATCGCCGCCGACGGCACGCTTACCGCGATCAATGCGGCGAACAACACCAACAGTCTTCGTGCGAAACCCATCAGATTCTCCTCGCCATGTGTGTAAATACAAACTTTAAATGGGCCGTTTCTGTATAATTATCCTGGCGAGAGCGAAGCATTTCTTTCCTCTAGAGGAAAGGCTTCCACCAGCTTTTCATGCGCCTCAAGCAGGAAATGAGAGCAAGGAGCAAAAGGGAAAACCACCAGGATAATTATACAAATTTGAAGTCTATACCGGCCTGTTACGTCCGAGCGTGTCACTTTATACGGAAGTATAGTGTGGCTACCTGAGTTGACGCTGTGAAGAAGCTGAGATGAAACTGAGAGCAAGGGAGCAGTTTTTTGTGGGAGATACCTCCTTCGGCAGAAGCCGAAGGGGCTCGCCTCTTCCGCATGAATTTCTTCCTGCTTAGCGGGGAAAATTGTACGAATAAAATGTTTAGACCCCGATATGCAACAGCCTTGCCACTTCTACCTGTAAGCGAAAAGAATTGTGTCAGAAAACGATGGTGTTTTCACTCTTCTCGTTAGCGTCTGGACTAAAAAATGGTCAAATGCTGCAACGAAAAGTTATATGGCAGGACCACTTCACTGATAGAGAGTTTTCGCTGGCTCCTTAAACTGATCTCTAGCAAGCAAGCGGGGAATTTATGTGTCGGAAAAACGAAAAGTTATTGGACAAACAACACTCATGTTTCAGGGAAAAAGCTGCTCACATGGTAGGGCATTTACCACGAACAGCAGATGATCAATTAAACCCAGAATACAAGCGGGTATGCCTTGTCGCAAGGGTGCGAACAATTACGGTTCTGACGCAATTAGATGCGCGGCGTATTGGCCACGTCTTCGCGTTTTTACGTGAAGCGGAGCTTATGTCAGTGACAAAAGATGACAATGCGATAAGCTTGAAGAATGCTGATCTGCATGCAGTCAATTGGAGTCAAGCCGACCTCCGTGGAGCCGACCTCCGTGGAGTCAACCTTAGCGGAGCCAACCTTAGCGGAGCCATTTTTTCCAGCATAATCTATGTCCCCAGGGCCTTCGGTGGTACCATAGTCATACCTAATCGTGCCGACCTGAGCGGAGCCGACCTGAGCGGAGCGAACCTGAGCGGCGCTCAAGGCATTACGAATGAAGAACTAGAGGAGCAAGCCAAATCACTTAAAGGCGCAACCATGCCTGATGGAAAAATACATTCCTGAGTCGAGCTACTTTGCGGCTGATAACACGTTACGTAGCGATACCCCTATCCTGCTTAAACCACCCAGATGACGCCTTTAGGAGTGGGTATGGATATCGTCCAAGTCGAAGTACTTCCTTTCAAGAACCGACAACTCGCTCATGATCTACTCGCAATCTTCCAATGAGACAATGAACTCTGCCCCGCTTGCCTGTAAATATTTAGATTCGATGAGGTAATTTCTTGCGAATTATCTGAGGTAGGTTATGAGAAGCAAAAATGGTTCGGCTGGCTTCTGAAGAGACTTATATGACAAAAGATGAGGAAAACGGAACCAGTACTGCCTAACAGTATTGTCAAAATTTACCACCATCGAATCTGAACATTTACAGCTTGCCTGATAGAAAAAAGCCTCATTCTAAATTGCGTCGGCGGGCCTAAAAGGCTGTATTGTATTCAGTCACCTAACGCCTTAATAAGCGCCTCTTTCGCATCCGCATAGTACAAAATACTAATCTTCGTTGCCATCTCATCCGATAATTCATTGAGCTGTCTTCTGGCGGAGATCGGGATCAGCAGGGTAGTTGCACCTTTCTCAACAGCTAGTTCAGCAACGTTGACTGCATTGTAGACTGGATCTAGACCACCCCCAAGATTTAATCCTCCAACTGTAATCAACCCACCTTTCAGGCTCTTGCCAAGCATTGCACTGCAAAATGCCAGTAGTGCAGGTAGACCCATATTCGCTCCACTTTTTGCTGTATCGAAAGCGCGTAGTTGGACAATGAATTCATGCTGGCGAGGGTCTCGATCCCCCACAAGCTCTTTTGCCCGGGTGAACAGGTTTTGCTCACCATACTTGATGCTTTCCCTAAATGGCCCAGGAACGGGCACATTGATGATTTTCACTCCTGCACCAGGCCCTTCATTCACATCGATGCGATAAAGCCCCGCGTATTCATCCTGTCCGCCGGGACTGATCGCCCACACCTGCCCCGGTGGGAGTGGATCGGTTCCAATCGAATTCTCGCTTTGTAACTCTGGAGTAACAACGAAGACTTCAATACCGTCATTGCCCATTTGGTAACTGAAGTGCGTATTCCTGAACTCAGCGCTGCCGATACGTTTCTGCTGTTCCTTTACTCGTCTTCGGCATTCCATGGCTAAACGAACCGCCCATTCAAGATCTTCATCGCTGATAGATTGCTCTCGATTCGGATACAGCAACTTCAGCAGACCATTCACTGTCCTATTCACCGCTGTTGTATCACGACCACTCAGTGCTCCGCCATAATTAACCCGACCTTGCGTAGCGGCGAGACGATTGTCGCCTCGTAATTGTGTCCAGACTTCGGCAAGAAAATCGTTGACCAGGCCAAAGTGATCGGTAAAAAGTGAGGACTCTAGCTTTGGCACATCCCACCCTGGTAGGTAGGCATGGAGTCGATCCATAAATGCTGTATCGTTTCGCATCTCTGGAGGCATCGGCCCAAGCAAGTGACCAATGCGTTGCTGGTGTTCTACGTCAACTTCAAAGTTTCCCACCATCACGATACTGCCACTGGCTCGAATGCTTTCGCGCCCCCTGCTAAACTCACCAGACTCCATGTAGCCTTTCATGATATTGATCCCATCCTTCTGATCGAAGGATACTCCTGATACTTCGTCGAAGCAGACAACATCATACTGGCATACCAGGCCTCGTTGTCCATTAGCGTTATTGACAAACATGCGAGCAACGGTGGCTTTCCCTCCAGAGACAAGATGGGAATAGGGAGAAATTTGTTGAAAGAGATGCGACTTCCCTGTGCCTCGAGGACCAAGCTCAACCATATTGTAGTTGCGCTCGACGAATGGAACCATCCTTAAGAGAAGGACATCTTGAGCGCGCGTAGAGAAACGGTCAGGCTCAAAGCCTATACTTCTTAAGAGAAAGTGCTTCCACTCAGTGGTCGTAAAGTATTCACGGCCCCTGGCAAGATCATCAAGTACACCACGTTTGGATAATTGAATAGGTCGCAGGGAGGTCAAACCGAAAGGGCGTCCTGCCTTCTCCTGCGCAATAGCCGCATCATATTCGAGCTGAATCTCAGCATAGAAGCCTCCTGTTAGCATACGTTCATTTGAGGCAACCATCTCAGGTTCAATGCGAATAGTATTGAGCCGTAAGCTTGGTAATGTCACGAGATACGAGTCTGTAGCAGCGTCCAGTCGGGCTGTCACCAGATCGATAAGTTTGATTGATCCCTGTTCTCGTGCGCGTGACTTAAACAGTTCTTCCTCACCTGAACGTACCGTCCGCTCACGCATCTGCCGTTCAACAATTTCAAGACCTTCTGCTATCTCTTCCTCATTCGTGCTTGCACAGTATCTGCCCAAGAGAAATTCGCCAACATAGGTTGGCACCGGATATTGACCTTTGAAGCGTTGAGCCAGGTCTTTGCGAACGATATAGCCATCGAACGCTTTTGCAGCTAACCTATCAAGTTCATCGAGTTCCACGGCATCAGCCTCCAATTATGGTCGAAATTTGTTTAATAACAGTTCCATCCTTATCAAGAATGACGATCAGGGCAGCTTCACCCATCCTATCTTCGTTGGGCACAACCAGCGAAATGGTGCCATCCGATTTAGGTGATTTTAAAGTGGTTATGAGCGTCGTGTTGGGATCGCCAGCCTTGGTCCGGATGTCGACCTGTATGCTTGGAGCTGATCCAATGATAGTCATTGTACAACGTAAACCTCTCCAGGCCACATTCTCAATAGAGATAAGTTGAGATCGGGCTCCATGTTGTTGCGATACTGTGATTACCGGCACAATGCATTCTTGTGGGCTCAGCCCTCCATGTTCATATTCTTTTCCAGCCTCGTAACAAGAAATTCCAGGTGCCAAAGCAATAAACGCTTCATTGTCCCAGTACCAGGGCATTACTTGCTGATCGGTATTCGATCCTTCCTTGAGACGAGCACAGCGCCCTTTACGGAGAAGCGTAAGATGTTCGGGCAAATCGGACTTTGGTAGGTTCCCTGGGAGAAGTAACCAACCATGATCCGTGAGAACGAGAACCTGTTTCCATCCCCAACTGATCAGAGAATTAATGCGGCTTACAAGATCACGTATCTCTCCTGTAAGATGATGGGCCAGTTTCCACCCATATTGATGGCCATAGCTATCGATAGCACCCATCTCAGTCCAGGCCTTCCCTGAAGGATCACCCAATTCCTCTCCCATAAGCACCTGGTAGCCAGACTGTACGAGCAATTTGCGCAATATATCCGCGGTTACTTTAGATCCACTATCGGAGACTACAGGTTCCAGACCTTGACTTCCTTTTCCTGTCAGCATTCGAGCTACAGGAGAGATAGCGGGTTTCGCAGTTGGAGTGACACCGGGTAAAGCTGCAAGATGAGCTTCCACTTTACCTGTCAGCTTATGAGCCTCGAGTGCCTCTGTAAGACGCTGGCCGATATCATAACGGAGGCCGTCGCAAAAAAGGATGCAAGTACCATGAGCTGGTTCAGGTAGCGACTCTACATGATAGGTCTGCGATGGGTGATCTGCAAATACGAGCTTTTGCATTGCAGCTGCCGCAAGTTCAAGCCAGGGACGATAGAGAGCCGTAATGACAGCCTTCACAGCAGTCACATCCTCAGCTAGTTCAACGGCTCTCAATGAATCGATTACAGCAGCATCGGCCTTCCATCCCCGTTCAGTGTACAACTTGTTGATTTCTGCTAATGATGTTCCACCAAGTGGTCGTTCTGTCTCAGTTGAGAGTACTGTAAGATAACTCAGAGCCATTGCCAGTGGAGACCGACCTAGCATCGCCCAGACCCAGGTTCGACGTGGCGCATGCAATTGTTCTAAATCATGAATGGCAGAGCGTACTTCATGAGGAGCCAGGTCCCGAAGTCTGGTAAGTTCTTCACGCAACGTTTGTTCGGCAGCCTCATTATCCTGCGGCCACGATTCTGAAAGAGTAAAAAGTGGCAGTTGTTGAGGGCGTGCTCGACGAAGAAATTCTGGTAGATGGGGATAGGCTTGCGGTGCCTCTTTGAATCGATTCCAAACGTTTTCCCACGCGCCTTGATGTTCTCCAAAGAGGGCCATAGCAATCATAACTCCATCCTTTTCCGGATGGAAGCCATATTTCCTTTGGCTCAAACCACAAAACGATGCCCATTCAGCAGCGCTACATCGTTTTGGATATCCCTCCGTGTCATTTAACCAGAGTAAAAGGCTGCGAACCTCGTCTGGATTCAGCAGTGCATCGAAGAATGGTGCCCGTAAAGGGGCTTCCTTCATCAGACGAGCAATCGGTTCATCGGCCAATTTGAGTAGTGCTCGATGCAGCGCCTCTTTTGTAGCATTGTCTGTACCGACTTCAATGCCAAGTCCATCAGTAGATTGCATGAACCCCACGATGGTCCAGTCACGTCCGTTCTTATGGGTCCATAACACGCCTCTGTACTGAAGTTCGGCAAGTGGCTGGATCAGCTTGGGCGTATCTTCAACGGCCCGTAGTTCCTGCTTACTGATGCCCGGCAAATAAATGATTGGTGTTACACCTTCTGGTAGCTGAGGTTCTGGAAGTGTACGAGCGATGACACAGCGCAACCAGTAAGCAGGCCCAGTCAACTCCGCAGGGTTGTATTGCCCTAACGTCAGCAGTGGAAGACGTTCTCGTAATAACGGCAATAGAGGTTCCCACTGGCAGTCTTTGTCTGTCCAGAGCACGACAATGGGGGGCACCTGGTCATTTTTGTTATACCTGCCAGCGCGTCGAATT
>Ga0207684_10002921_pt1 | contig 16940 bp, 14 predicted proteins | sample KBSK5501metaG_FD_184342 | JGI IMG/M metagenome (GOLD analysis project Ga0207684, IMG submission 184342) | Corn, switchgrass and miscanthus rhizosphere microbial communities from Kellogg Biological Station, Michigan, USA - KBS K5-50-1 metaG... | ecosystem: Host-associated > Plants > Roots >...
AATTCTTGCGGATGGCGAAGATCTCTCAATTGTAGAAGTGCAGGTTGTCGATGCACAGGGACGTCTCGTTCCCACGGCCGACGACACGATCACTTTCCATGTATCTGGAACGGGCCGGCTTATCGGGGTGGGGAATGGCGATCCTAGCTGCCATGAATCGGACAAGACCGGCCGTCGGAGTGCGTTCAATGGCTTGTGCATGGTGATCGTTCAATCGTCGAAGCAGGCTGGTCAGCTTCGCATCGAAGCAAGCGGGCCGGGTCTTCAATCGGCCCTCGTTGTAATTAACTGTGCGGGTACAATGCCGAGGGCGGCAGTGGCCGCCTCAAGACTGTCTTAACTAGACTCTAACCCGAGCTAATTTTGCCGACATCCGAATTTGCAGATTAAGTGGCGATTCTTTTTGGGGTGAACCATAGGGTGAGACAGTTTCAATTTGGACGTACGGGATAATTCGGGAAGTCTGCGAGCGTATTCGCATCGATGTAGCGGGACTTGTTGCCTGGAGATATGAACTCATTAAGCATGACTTCTCAACGTACGTTGTTTGGGTCGCTGGGACCAAGAATGGGAGCATCATTTACGGACGAAGGGTGGGCCTTTCATGATCGCAGTCGCACGACTGACGAGATAGTGCGAGACGTTACCGGGCAATTCGTAAAGGCGCCGGCGAGCAAACCGTGATAATCGGCTGCAACACGATCGGCCATCTCGGAGCGGGATTGTTTGAATTGCAGCGAACGGGTGATGACACAAGCGGCAAGCAGATTGGGACAAGACCAGGCGAATGGGAGTGAACATCCTTGCATTTCGAGCCGTGCAACACGAAACCTTCTTCGCCGCAGATGCTGATTGTGTTAGCCATACTACCGCTATTCCATGGCAGTTGAATAAGCAATGGCTCGATCTGTTGTCACGAAGTGGAACGCCGCTGTTTGTTTCGGCTGCTCCAGATGCTGTCGGTGCGGAACAGCGGAAAGCTTTGCGGTGGCGTTCGCGCGAGCGGCAGTAGTGCAGCCGGTTGCTCAACCGCTCGATTAGTTGGATACAACCACGCCTGAACGCTGGCAGTGTGGAGGAGAAACCATCCGCTATGACTGGTACGGAGCGACCGGCGACACGTCGTACTAGCTTTGCATTAGTGTCCGTTACTCAAGTCACTGCGGCACGACAGTCTCACCATGAGTTATTCTAACTCCGGCACGCACTACGTATAAGAAACCCGTCCTGTGAACATACTTGCGCTTCAAACGGAACAGTCCGATGAAGCCCCCTGGATTGTGCGGATCGGAGGCTGCAATGGGCAATCTCTCCGATACCGGCCGATGAGCAAAAGTTCTGAAGGTAATGAGCAAAAGATCTGGCGGCGTACAACACCTCTGATTTCAGATACCTCCGGATTCGAGCGACTTAATTAGGTAAAGCCTAGTCTGGCCGAAGCATCATGCTGCTCCTGAATCACCACGATATTGCCTCTCTGCTTGATCTAGACGAGTACATCTCCGCTGTCGAGCAGGCGTTCAAGCTTCATGCGGAAGGAAAAGCTCTAAAAACAGGACTGCTTCACGTCAATGCGAGGGAAGGTGAATTCCATGTCAAAGCCGGAGGCTTGCAATTGAAGAACACCTATTTTGGCCTAAAAGTGAACGGCGGCTTCTTTCAGAATCAAATGCAGTTCGGGATGCCCAACATCCAAGGCGCAATCTACCTCGCCGACGCCGAGAATGGTTCGCCACTCGCGCTGATGGACTCCAGGGAAATCACCATGAAGAGGACGGGAGCTGCCACTGCAGTGGCCGCTAAGTACCTGGCCAGACCAGACGCCTCCGTAGTGACGATCTTTGGCTGTGGTACCCAGGGACGAATTCAACTGGAAGCGTTGACGAGAGTGCTCCCGATCAGAGAGGCGTTTGCCTATAGCAGGAACCGGGAGAAAGCCGCCCGTTTTGCCGAGGAGATGAGTGCGGCGTTGCAAATCAGGGTAAGGCCTGTTGCTGACCTGGACGATGACGACATTCAAGCGAGCGACGTGTGCGTCACTTGTACTCCTGCGAAGCAGTACTTTCTCCGCAAGGAATATGTTCGTCCCGGCACCTTCATCGCGGCCGTAGGCGCTGATAGTCCGGACAAGCAGGAGTTAGAGCCTGCTCTATTGGCTTCGAGCAAAGTCGTAGTAGACATTCTGGATCAGTGCGAGCGAGTCGGTGAGCTACATCATGCAATCGCCGCAGGATTAATGACGCGCGAATCCGTTCATGCCGAACTCGGTGAAATCATCGCTGGCAAAAAACCGGGCCGCACGTCAGACGAAGAGATTACGATCTTTGATTCGACCGGCACCGCTTTGCAAGATATTGCTGCGGCTGCGGCGATCTATGAGAAGGCTTCGGCGATTGGCACGGGTACGCAGTTTAATCTTTCATGCATTCAAAGTGATGTTCCACCAAACGAGAAAGAGGCGGTGGCCCATAAACTTTTCTGAGCCGTTTGAGTTCTCCTGGTGACTTTTGGTAAGCGAAAACGATAAATGAACAGACTGCAACGGGCGCCGCTTCCTCTCCAGGAAGTCATTCGTCCAACAACAATCATTGATTCTCCACGTCTATCGAAACTCCTCGGCGTGAAAGTCACTCTCGCCAGCGAGACATTTCAACATACCGGCAGCTTCAAGTTTCGCGCGGCTTACAATCTCGCTGCCAGGGTTTCGCAGGATCATCTCATCGCCGCCTCGTCAGGCAACTTCGGCCAGGCGCTGGCTTATGCGTGTGCTCTCCTGGGAAAGTCCTGCACCGTCGTGATGCCTGAGAATTCCTCTCAGGTAAAAGTCGATGCGGTGCGTGAATATGGCGGCACGGTCGACTTGATTAACACGCGACTCCAAAGCCGAGGGGAACGGGTTCGCGAATTGGCCGCCTCATGCCCCAATTCTTACACGACGAACGCCTATGACGATCCACTTATCATCGAGGGCAATGCGAGTTTGGGGGAAGAGTTGACAGCACTCAACCGGCATTTCGAGTTCATAATTGTTCCGATTGGTGGAGGAGGGCTGAGTTCGGGGATTATTGCCGGAATCAGAAGATCGGTGCGAGATATCAGAGTCATTGGCGCCGAACCGGCAATCGCTAACCGCACTGTGAGATCACTTCAAGCTGGCTCTATCGTAACGCTTGAAACTGAGCCACAAACTATTGCCGATGGGGCGCGCACGCTGAGTTTAGGCAAACATAACTGGGAGATCCTGAAGGACCGACTATCAGGCATAGTCGAAGTGTCTGAAGGAAAAATCAAGGAAGGGGTGAATGTGCTATACAGCTATGCAAACCTGAAGGCAGAACCGACTGGCGCATTGAGCCTTGGAGCACTGCTCATGGAGCCAGTGAGGTTTCGAGGTAAGTCAGTGTGTTGCGTGGTGAGTGGCGGAAACGTCGACGCGGAAGTGTACAGATCAATCCTGGAGTCAAACGCAGTCCGAGGCAATGGATCTGGCGACCTCACGAACGAGTTATGAGCCTGAACGAATCACCATAGAAGGAATCTATGTCTAAAGCCTACCTCCTCATCCGCACCCATCATTTCAGATATCCCCGGTTTCTAGCGACTTAATAAGTGAAAGCTTCAATTTGCCAGGAGCACCATGCTCCTGCCGGGTCGTCATGACGCAGCCCCGTTTCTCAACCCAGGACTAGTCTGGTTCGACCAAAAACCTCTCCGGGCCGACACGGCAGTGGGTCAGCTTCAACGGGAGAGATGACAGGTTTGCGATTATCCTGGTGATGACAATTGCTTCCCGGGGGGTCGGTGTGGGAACGAAACAGAGCCTTGGATGATTTCCTCGAAGTCGCCTGAGCCACTTAGTTTCTCAAGGTTTCTGTGATAGAAGAGCCCGTTACTCAGAGTTAACTCAACTGAGGAGCCTCACAATTGAATCCAGCACGCCTTAGCCCCCGCGAGGTCTTTGTGTTGACGCAAGTTGCCTATGGCTATGCCAATAAGGAAATCGCCGCGCAGCTGCAGATAAGTGTGAAGACAGTCGAGAGCCACCGTGGCAACGCCATGCGCAAACTGGATCTGCTGAGCAAAGTGGACCTGGTGAAGTACGCTCTTCAACAAGGCTGGCTCAAGGCTGATTGAGCGCTGAGACAGTCGCTGGGGCCTGGACGAGGGTCCCCGGTTAGCATTGCAGATAATCTTCACTCCAAACCACTCATAGACGGAGCGAGAGGGAGGGTCGGAGCCAATGCGGAGCAGGGAATTGCTCCGCATTGGCTCCGGCCCTTCGGGCGGGAAATTGAGACCATGTAAAGGAGGGCTGAAAGAACGTGTGGCCCACCAATAGTCGAGCGGCCCTTTTAAGCGCTCTCCTCGCGTTGCCTCTATGTGCTGGTAGTATCCTGGCCCAAGCTTCTAACGACAGCTCCAAACGATTCGAGAAAGAAGGCATCATCTTTGACTATGCGCCAAATTGGCAGGTCAGTGACCAGCGTAACGGCGACGTGCAGCAGGTAGTTCTGGCGGAGAAAGCACTCGATGCCCAGATAATGATCACGGTGCTGCGCAGTCCGGTCACTTCTCCCGAGGAAGTGGAGTCCGCGAAACATGCGATCGTTGAGCCGACAATTGCAATGGTACTCAAACAGGCCTCCGACGCCGGTATTGACGTAGACCGGACCCCAATCGAGGGAGAAGTGGCAGGTTTGCGAGCTGAAGGCATGCGCTTGAGCTTTGCGGTCGATGGCTTCCCAGGCGCGACCGAGATCTATTGGCTCGTGATGGATAACCAGATGGTCAACTTGATTTTCATCAGGCCCGAGAAGACCGCGTCGCAAGCAACTGTCTGTTGGGATTTGATTCGCCATACTCTCGGATTAATGAAGGTGGACACCAAAAACAAGAATAAGAAATAGATTTCAAAGCCTCGGCTCGTCAAAGACGCTTTAACGTCAGGAGACCGTGCCCTCACACTTCAAAGATTGGCGGGACGAGTTAGAGAACCTCGACGCCGAGCTTATTAGGCTCCTCAATCGCCGTGCAGAACTCGCCACTCAGTTGCTACAGCTGCTCAGGCGTGAGGATTTGACTCTGGGTCTCCTGGAACATGACGCGGATCGCCTTCTAATCCTGCTTTATCCCAATACGGAAGACGGCCCCTTACCGCTACAAGAGCGCGATATCCTCAAGCTGTTTTCGCTAATCTCGAGGGAGTGTCGGCGGATTGCTGTGCGCCAGATTGAGCTCATGGAACGAAATGGCTGCCGCAATTCAGAATGCGACCCAGATTAGAAGACCCTCAGCCCGCCTCCCTCCCCAAACCAGCCAGCAATCGTCATATTTATCCAGAAGCTCCCGACAGCCTAGGTTCGCCATTACATCGATTACGCTATGGTTTGCCTGATGTCAGATTAGGTCCTTCCAGGCGTCATATCAATAGAGTCTAAGTGAGTTTGGTCGACCCAGTTCTGAGGAACGTATCAGAATCAAAAATTCCCCGCGCCAGCTTTTCATTACAGATTAGACGTCAGTAGGACGACTTATAGATAGAGACGTCATGCTCAATCTGTCCAAAAAGGCGGCCAGCCACGAGGAGGTCTTCCTCAGCCGCTACCAACAACTAGTTACCTGGTCACTCAAAATGGCCAGTCACGACCGCGATAAGGCCGAGGATCTGGTTCACGATGCCTACATTCAGTGGACGCTGGTAAGACCGGATCTGGAATCCATTCACAATCTGGACGGCTACCTCTATGGCATGCTGCGCAATATGCATGCGGCTGAGTTGCGTCGCTCGCTGCGGCATCCTACAGCTTCGCTCTCGGTTATCGAATACGACTCGGCCTTGCTGAGCCTGCAACGAGCTAGCGATGAGCTTCACATCGCGGGACTACAGGATCAGTTGCGCACCGTGTGCGACTACGCCTGCGCGCGGAAAGAGACCTCGAAAGCGGGCAGTTTGTTGCTGCTGCGCTTCTTCCATGGCTATTACCCGGGTGAGGCCGCTCAAATTGCGGGCATCAGGCGCGTCACCGTCGATAGCTGGCTGCGCATCGCCCGTTCCGAAGCAAAACTATATCTCGAAAATCCAGATGCTCTGAAGTTCATCAAAGAAAGTGGAATACGATCCGTAGCCGATCAGCATCTCGGCGCTGGAAACGGAAAGGGCTGGGCCTTGAACGCTTCGTCAAACGGAAAAGCGCAGGAATTTCTCGATGAAATCTCGCAGCGAATTTTTCAGTCCTGCCAAAGTAGATGTCTCAGTAACAAAAAGTTGCGCGGCTTTTACTTGCAGCCGGATCCTGAGCCCCTGGACTGCGAAGCCTTGGCCCATATCGCTTCCTGTAAATCTTGTCTGGACAAGGCGACCAAGGTACTGAAGTTTCCCCCAAAGGATGATCATTACCCACCCGATCGTTTGGGTCGCGATCCTCGGCCCGGTGAAAAGAGTCTCTTCAGCCGGAACGGGCGTCGCAAGACGGCTGGTCCCCACGCACTGCGTGGTCACCTGGAGGAGATTCTTGAGCATCGGCCCAAAGAGCTGCACGTCGCGGTAAATGGTTTTACTGTAGGTACGCACAAGCTCACTTCCGATCGGATCGAGCATACACAAAAGCTGAGTTTGCCTGAACAGATTGGACTCGTGGAGATTTTGAGCGAGCAGGGAATTCGTCTGCTCTGCCTCTATGTTGAGCCGCCTCCGGAAGGGGCTATTACTCAAGCCGCGCATGTCGAGCTGTCCGACGATCGCATGCTTGGCGTCGGCCTGAGTTTCCATGAGCCGTGGCCCCAGCTGGAACTTACTTACTCGGACCCCTATTTCGCCGACGTCGCTGGAGACCCCGAGCTAATTAAGAACGAAGACATAAAAGAAAACGACAAACAGAGAGCTTCTTCGCGACTGAAGCGGACGAATGAGTACAAGGCCAGGGTGAGTGCGCGGCTGCTCCCGCTCTTCAATAATATATATAGTAAGCCTCAGCGCTTCTGGCTGCGGCCCGGCGCGGTCAGCGCTCTCATTGCCCTGGTTGTTGCTCTGGCTCTTGTTTTGACTCACAAGGCTCCGCCACCGATCGCTGCCGAGGTGCTCCAAGACGCCGCCGCTGCCGAAGCCGCGGCTTACATTCAGCCGGGCCAGGTTGGGCGCCGGCAAATGAATTTTGAACAACGGCGGCTTGCTGATGGCGCTCTGCTGGCCCAGGGTCGAGTTGAGATCTGGCGTGATGCTGCAAAGGGCAACACCGCTCACCGCCTCTATGATCACTCAGGCTCACTCGTCGCGGGAGCGTGGCAACGAGGTCAAAGCGCTCCTCAAGAGATCTTCTATAACCACGGATCTAAGCTTATAGTCTCACAACCTTCTCAAGATGCCCCGCAGTTAGTTCTCAGCGATCACGCCTGGTTACTTGAGCCCTCCGCAGCCAACTTCTCCACACTCGTTCGCCACATGGACAGCGCTGCCATCGAAACCCGGGATAATAATTATTTGCTGCACTACCGTGAGCGCAGCTCGGGAACGGCAAATGACGAGCGCAGATTAGTAGCAGCGAGTCTGATTCTGGATCGAACCACGCTTCACGCCATCTCGGAGGTGTTGGTTATTGCTCAAGGAGCCCAGGGCAATGAGAGGGTAGAGTTGAAGTTTACCGAGAGCAGCTTTGAACGACTGCCGGCTGCGAGCATTGATCAGAAAGTGTTTGAGCCCGATACCCAGCTCTTGAGTGGTCTTGTCCAAAGTGCTCCGGAACATGCCCCTTTGATGGCAGCAAACGCAAAGCCATTAATCAATTCGGTCTTGCCTCCACCCAGCCTGGCGGAGCTCACCAGCCTGGAAGTGAATGTTCTCTACTTGCTTGACCAGATAAATGCAAACGCCGGCGAACAGGTGGAAATCCGTCGACTTGCCTCTGGTGAACTACTTGTCCAGGCCCTGGTTGAGACCGACGGGCGGAAGTCAGAAATACTAAAAGCTCTCGCCCCAGTCGCTGGTAATCCAAGAGTGAGAAGAGAAGTGCTGACGATTGAAGAGGCGCTGCGCCGACAGACCGGGAAGAGCAACGTTCCGGCTACGCTTGATAGAGTAGTCATCACCGCGGATCGCATTCCTGTTTATGAAGAAGTTCGCCGGTATCTGGAGCGTGACGGCCGGCTGCGCCTGGGCGCTGACAAGAACACGGCGTCGAGTGGTGACGTCGATAATGAGATTCAGCGCTTCAGTGGTCGCATGATCGATCAGTCTCGGCAGGCGCTGCTTCATGCCTTCGCACTCAAGCATCTGGTCGAGAGGTTTTCCACAAATGATCTTAACTCGCTGAGCGACGAGTCAAGGCGCAAATGGTATGAAATGATCAAGACCCACGCGCACGCCTTCAGGGAAAGCACTCGTGTGCTGCGTTGTGATCTGGCTCCGATCTTCGCTCGGGGCGAGAACAGTCAGAACGATAGCGGTGGGGACGTCATACTAAATGACGCGGCCCTGGTTGAGGCTGTGGACAAGTTGGCGAAGCTCGCCCTGACAAACGACGAGGCCATTAGTCAAGCATTCGCCCTCCATCCTGATGCTAAGGGTTCAGTGAGTTTAGGCGGTAATGTGTTTTGGAGTACTTTCACTCGCGCGGAAAATCTGGCTGCAGCGCTCGAACGGATTGAATCGCCTGGCAGCGTGCCAGAAAAACGTTGAGCGAGGGCGGGAGTCGTAGCCTCACGGGTTCTTCAAATCAAGCGTTGACGATGCTCTGCTTTCGGCGGAACCTCCGAACGCGAAAGATGTAACTTCCTCGAGGAAGCAACCCCGTGGCTACTCTGCTGTTAGTTGACGATGACAGGGCTATACTCCATATACTCTACGATCTCTTAAGTGAGGCATACGAGTGCCATACGGCCGACCGCGCTGAACAGGCTCTGGAGTATCTCGAGGTCGAAACTTACGACGTAGTCATCACCGACATCTCGATGCCTGGGCTCAGTGGAGTTGAGATCCTCAGACGAGTTAAGGAGCGAATGCCTGCGACTCCGGTCATTATCATCTCGGGAATGGTTCGCGGGATGAAGCATGATTTGATTGCAGCCGGAGCATTTGCCTTCCTTTCGAAGCCGTTTCAGCTGGAGGAAATCGAAGACGCCGTCGTCCGGGCCATCGCTTCTCGTGGGCAGTTAGTCGTTGAGTAGATCGGTCCCCGGGTTCTCGCTCTAACGCACTGCAGGATGCATCAATAAGCACAGACAATCGCGAGACTGATCTTTAGAGTGCTTGTTGGTTAAGGGTTGCACATGATATACAAGGCATTCGTTATCTTTGACATTGATTGATCGTGGCGATTTAAGGCAACTTGCTCCACGTAAAAAACTGCTAAAGAGCTGCCAGGACTTCCCAGGCTTTATCGGAAACCTCGCGCACTCTGAGGCGCGAGGTTTTTCTTTTGCCCCGCACTCATTTTAGAAGTTTCCCGCCTTAGATTTCGCCACGCAGACTTCATCAGGAGAACTGCGATGGCTATAACAGAACAACCAACACTAGCAAGCTCCGAGCTCGAAGGCTTAGATTCCCTTCAAGCGGACTATGCCCTGGAGACACTCGCCTTGCACGCCGGTACGTCACCCGATCCCACTACCGGGGCGATGCTGACTCCGATTTATCAAACGACGACTTATCGGCAAGAGCGGGTTGGCCAGGACAAAGGATTCACGTATAGCCGCTCCGGTAACCCGACCGTCTCCGCGTTGGAAAGAAGACTCGCCGCGCTTGAAGGAGCGGACTTTGCCACCTGTTATGCCACCGGCATGGCAGCAACGACCGCGCTCTGCCTGGCGCTGCTTCGCTCAGGCGATCGCGTCGTCGTGTCGCAGGCGGTCTATGGCGGCACGGTGCGGCTATTCCAGCAGGTGCTCATGCAGTTTGGGGTGGAAGCCGAGTTCGTTGATACCGCCGACTGCGAGGCACTGGCGGCGGCCCTGGTTAGGCCAGCGCGCTTTGTTTTTATAGAAACCCCCGCCAACCCCACGCTGAAATTGACCGACATCGCGAAGGCGGCGAGCTTAACGAAAGCTGCGAGAGCGTTCCTGGTGGTCGACAATACTCTGCTCACGCCAGCCCTACAACGACCGTTTGAGCTGGGCGCAGATGTCGTACTTCATTCCACAACCAAGTTTATTGACGGCCACAATGCGACTGTTGGTGGTGCCTTGATCGCCCGTAGTGCGTCGCTCCACGAGCGTTTCACATTCACCCGCAACGCCATCGGCGCGATCCAATCGCCGTTTCCGGCGTGGCTTACGCTACAGGGTGTCAAAACTTTGCCAGTGCGTATGGCGCAGCACTCAGCAAACGCGCTTCGTGTTGCAGAATTTCTGGCCGCACACCCGCGCATCCGCGAAGTTGCTTATCCCGGTCTGCGCTCTTTCCCGCAATACAAATTGGCCCAACGACAGCAAAAGTCAGGCGGCGCGCTGATCGCTTTTGAGGTCGCCGCCGGCGTGGAAGCGGGTATTCGCCTAATGAATTCCGTGCGGCTCTGTGCGCTCGCAGAAAATCTCGGGGCCGCGGAAACAATCATTACGCATCCTGCTTCGATGACGCACGCGGATGTGTCACCCGAACAGCGTCAGGCCGCAGGCATTACCGATGGTCTCGTGCGGTTGTCGGTCGGGTTGGAAAACGCCGACGACCTAATTGCTGACCTGGACCAGGCGCTCAGACACTGAACCGGGAGGAAAGAGCCGAATGTACAACAAGGATCAGATCGTCATCTTGAAGTTTGGTAGTTCAGTGCTGCGTGATGAAAGGGATCTGCCCCGCGCCGTTCACGAGATCTATCGCTGGTGGCGCGAAGGCTTCCAGGTGGTTGCCGTCGTCTCTGCTTTTGCGGATACAACTGATCAACTACTGCGCCGCGCTGAAAGCATCTCTGCCGAGCCCGAGCGATCTTCGCTCGCCACCTTGCTCGCAACTGGCGAAGCTGCTTCCTCGGCATTGCTGGGATTGGCGTTAGGCAGAACCGGTATTCCCGCTCGTGTGCTCGATCCGGTGCAAGCTGGGTTGCGGACTGTTGGAGCCAACCTCGAAGCAGATCTAGTTAGCGCCGATTGTGTCCGTCTGGGGGCCGAATTGCGACGGGGCATTGTCGTCGTACCTGGTTTTGTCGGCCGCAGTGAAAGCGGAGATACGACGCTGTTGGGTCGGGGCGGTTCAGATTTGTCCGCGCTCTTTCTTGCACAACGGTTGGATGCTCAATGTGTCTTAGTGAAAGATGTAGACGGCCTCTATACCAGCGACCCCGCCCTTACCACAGTCCACGCCTCCCGCTTTGCCGCGGTAAGTTATGAAACCGCGGCGCGCCTCGGCGGTCAAGTAGTCCAACGGAAAGCAGTCCGCTTTGCTCAAACACATCGCCTTCGTTTCGTGTTGACCAGTTTCGGGGCGGACGCGCGGACCGAGGTTGGCCCATTCGCCGACCGGCTCGACACAGCACAGACGGCAGGCGAACCCTTACGTGTGGCGTTGCTGGGATGCGGCATTGTCGGCGGCGGAGTGTATGAGCGACTCTCATCATTGCCCGAATTATTTACCGTTACAGGTGTGGGCACACGTACGGGCGACCGAGGTCGCGCCGTCGGCGTTCCTGACCACTTGCTCACTTCTGATCTTGAAACGCTGGTCAACCAGTCTTGCGATGTCGTCATCGAGTTAATCGGCGGCACCCGGAGGGCAGCAGCTCTGATCGAGTCGGCTTTACGCCGGGGCCGAAACGTAGTCTCTGGCAACAAAGCATTACTAGCTGCGCATGGTCAGGAACTCGAATTACTAGCAGCGGATCACGGAGCGAGGTTGTGCTATAGCGCAGCCGTGGGAGGCGTACTGCCGGCGCTGGAAACACTAAAACGCGCCAAAGCCGTTGGGCCCTTGCGAGGATTTTCGGGGGTATTGAATGGAACCTGCAACTTCATTCTCGATCGCCTGGCTGCGGGCGAGACCATGGCCGGGGCCGTCAGCGCGGCGCAAGCTGCAGGCCTTGCGGAAGCGCATCCCAAGTTCGACCTGAGTGGGATTGATGCCGCCCAAAAGCTGGTGCTACTCGCACGCGCGGCGTTTGGCGGCGACCTGCGACTGGAATCTGTCCCCTGTGAGGGCATCACGGACTTGAATGCTGAAAAGTTGCAACGCGCCCGTGAGCAAGGGCAGATCATCCGGCTCGTCGCCGAGTGTCATCTTACGCCTTATGGACCAAAAGGCAGCGTGGCGCCAGTCGCACTGCCGTTTGATCACCCCTTAGCTGACGTTACTGGCGCCGACAACCGTCTGGTAGTTGAACCAGAGGTGGGTGGTCCGGCCTGGATTGTCTCGGGAAGAGGAGCCGGACGTTGGCCCACAGCCGAGGCGGTAATGGCAGACTTGTTCGACCTTAGACGCAAGGCGCAGGCGGCGGCGGTTGAAAGCGAAGATCGGGAGGAGTGTGTTGCATGAGAATAGCAACTCAGTGTGTGCATCTTGAAACGGGCAACGATCCTTACGGTGCGATTGCTCCGCCGATTTATCAGACCGCTACCTTCCGTCAGCCTTCAGCATTGGAGTTTGGCGAGTATGACTACACCCGGAGCGGCAATCCCACGCGCACGCTGCTGGAACAACAGCTCGCCACGCTGGAGGAAGGAAAGCACGCTTGCGCGTTTGCGAGCGGCATGGCTGCTATCACTGCTTTGGTGCGCTTGTTTTCCGCTGGTGATGAGATCGTCGCCGGTAACGATCTTTATGGTGGTACGGTGCGCTTGCTCGATCAGGTTCTCCCGCGGCAGGGCACGCGTATACATTACGCTGACACCACAGACCTGGACGCGGTGGGCCGATTAGTTAACTCTCGGACCAAGTTACTGCTCATTGAAACTCCATCCAACCCATTCCTGCGCATCTCCGACATTCAAGGCTTGGCAGAATTGTCCCGCAAAACGGGCTGCCTCTTGGCTGTTGATAATTCAATGCTTTCGCCTTGTCTGCAACAACCGCTCGCCTCCGGCGCGGATGTGGTAATTCACTCGGCCACCAAATTCCTTTGTGGCCACAGCGACGTGACCGCTGGCGCGCTGGTTACCAACAACGAAGGTCTGCATCGACAGCTAGCCTTTCAACAAAACGCCGAAGGTGCGGGACTCAGTCCCTTTGAATCGTGGCTGCTGCTGCGCGGCATGAAGACCCTGGCGCTGCGCGTCGAACGTCAGAATAGCTCTGCGCAGACAATCGCCGAGTACCTGGACTTTCAGTCAAAAGTCAAACAAGTTTATTACCCCGGATTGAGTAGTCACCCGGGCCAGGAGATTCAACGTCGACAAGCCAGCGGCAATGGCGCGACGATCAGCTTTACTACCGGAGATCCGGAAACTTCTCGGTGCATTGTTGAAGCTACCAGGTTGTTTGACATCGCAGTGAGCTTCGGGTCCGTAGGATCGGTGATCAGTTTGCCCAGCAGAATGTCGCACGCCAGTATTCCCAAGTCGCTTCGGGATCGGCTCGCGCCCGCCGCCGACCTGGTGCGGATTTCAGTGGGCATTGAAGACGTCGCGGATCTGCTCGCCGATCTTGATCAAGCCTTCACCGCCGCAAGTCAGAGAGACGCCCAGGCGGTTTCCAGCGGCGCCGCAGGTCGGTAAAGCTGACTATGACAACGACAAGGAATTGATATGCGGCCACTTTCACCAACGCTGGCTTCAATCCGAATGGAGAGCATCTGCGGAGCGAAAGAATGAAGCTCGCATTGCTTGGATGGCTTTGCGACGAGTGCCTTAATGGCGGCGCAGTGGATCGTTGGCAAGCGGGGCGTCTTTGAATTCTCAGAAGTGTTTGACCAGATTGTCAGAGAAAGGAACTACAGGTGATGACTATCAACGTTACTTGGATGCGCGGTTGCGCGACCGCTTGGTGACTCCATTTACCGCCACTGGCGCCATTGATGAAGACTGCCTGCGGGCACTGGTTGACCGGCAGGTTAATAGTGGCGTGAAGATGCTTGTGCCCTGCGGCACTACGGGCGAAAGCGTCACCATGACCGAAGCAGAAGATCAGCGCGTGATCTCAATCACGGTTGAAGTCGCGCACAGCCGAGCCCAGGTCATCGCCGGCACCGGAAGTAATTCAACGAAATCAGCCATCGAATATTCACAACGCGCTGTCGATCTCGGCGCCGACGCTGTCCTGCAGGTAGCTCCGTATTACAACAAGCCGACTCAGGAAGGACTCTATGCCCACTTCAGCGCTGTCGCCCGCGCCGTCCCTGAGACGCCGATTATCCTCTACAACGTACCCGGGCGAACGTCGTCAAACATTCTCCCCGAGACCGTCCTGCGCCTGGCTCGTGACTACGAAAACATCGTTGCGATCAAAGAAGCTTCGAGCAACTTGTCTCAGATTATGGAGATTCTGCGCCAGCGCCCGGCAGGCTTCCGCGTGTTATCGGGTGATGACGCAGTCACCCTGCCGCTAATTGCACTCGGCGCCGAAGGCCTTATTTCCGTAGCCTCGAACGAGGTTCCAGATCTCATGTCGCGCCTGGTTGAGCTCGCGCTGGCTGGGGATTGGGAGGAGGCGCGGGCGCTTCATTACCGCCTGCTGCCATTGATGGAAGTCAATTTCATCGAATCCAGTCCGGGCCCGGTCAAAGCGGCAATGGCTCTGCTGGGTCTGCTGGAAGAGAACTTCCGGCTGCCTCTGGTGCCGATTCAGGACAAAAGCCGCGAACGCGTGCGCGAGGTACTCGCCGCTCTTGGCGTTCTACAGGAGAGTACCCAGGCTTTTGCGTGAAGAAATCGAAGCTCTCGCGCGGGCACGACACCCGCCGGTCCGCGAGCAAATAGTTAGATCTCATTTTTCCGCAAATGAATTCACCTTGGCCGAAAGTGTGAAGCGTTTAGAACAAATTTTGAAACTGCGTGGGAGGGTATTGGATGGTTAAGAAACTTCGGGCGGGTATTCTCGGAGCCACCGGCACTGTCGGCCAGCGTTTTATCCAACTGCTGGAGCATCATCCGCAATTTGAAGTGACCGCGCTGGCTGCGTCAGATCGTTCGCAAGGCAAAAGGTACGAGGACGCGTGCGCGTGGCGACTTCCGGGCGAGCTGCCACGCTCGGTAGCCAGGCTCATGGTTGAGGCACCGCATCCGCCACTGGATTGCGATCTGGTGTTCTCAAGTTTGCCGTCTGACATTGCGCGCGCCGAAGAGGAGGCCTTCGCGCGTGCAGGTTACCCGGTGATCAGCAATTCATCCGCATATCGCATGGAAGCAGATGTCCCCTTATTGATTCCCGAAGTAAACCATGACCATGTCAATTTACTGGCTTACCAACGCTCGCAGCGGAATCACCGAAACGGAGGCTTTATCGTTACCAACCCGAATTGCTCAACCATCGTGGTGGCGCTGGCGCTCGCACCGTTGCACGCGCGATTCAAGATCGTAGCCGTGGCTGCCACTACTATGCAGGGCCTTTCCGGCGCTGGCTATCCAGGAGTGGCCTCAATGGACATTGCCGATAATGTGTTGCCTTTCATCGCCGGGGAAGAGGAGAAGATCGAACAGGAAACTCTAAAGCTATTAGGGCGGCTAAGGCCGCAGGGAATTGAAAACGCCATGGTCCTGACCAGTGCGCAGTGTCATCGCGTGAATGTCTCGGACGGTCACATGGTTGCAGTGCGAGTGAAGTTTTCCCACCAACCCACCCTCGATGAGGTTCGTGACACTCTTGATTCGTATGTTTCTTTGCCGCAGGAGCTCGGACTCCACTCAGCCCCGGAACGTCCAATCATCGTGCGAGACGAACCCGACCGTCCCCAGCCACGGCTTGACCGGGATGCGGGCAAAGGGATGAGCATCACCGTTGGCCGCATCGCTCGCGATCGAGTCTTTGACTATCGCTTTGTAGCGCTCGGTCATAACACGATTCGCGGTGCCGCGGGCGCGGCGATTCTCAATGCCGAGCTGCTGGTTGCCCAAGGGTATCTCTCTCAGAGGAACTGAGCTAAGCGAGTAAGAGATCGTAAGGGCAGACCTTTCAATCTCTGCCTGGGGCAATTGAGCTAGTTCATTTCAGATAACAGTCCTCCCCAACCACTTACAAACAAGAACATGAGCACCACACAAGACGCCATCCCGCCTCCAAAAGAGGTAGGCCGGTCCGCACTTTACTTGGCCGGACAAAACGCCATCGTGACAGGTCAAGAGTCACGCCAAGGGAGTCATGTTGTGTCCGACAATTCAGCAGGTTCCGCTGAAAACCTTCTGCTGAGCGCACTGCCGTTCGACGAACACGATCGATTGGCCGCGGGTTTGCAGCCGGTACATTTCCCCAGAACCAGAGTTCTCTACGAAGCCGGAGATGCGATGCGGCACGCGATCTTCATTAATCGGGGAGTGGCATCCGTGCTGGCAATTACCGAAGACGGCCAAACAATCGAAATCGGCACGGTTGGCAGCGAGGGCTTCGTCGGTATCCCCACAATTCTTGGCACGGATCGAGCAACCTACCGGGTCATGGCCCAAACTCGAATAGAGGCTTTCAAGATAGATGCGGGCCTGCTGCGTCAAGAGTTCAATCGTGGCGATACACTGCACAGATTATTGCTGCGCTATGCCAATGTCTTGCAGGCCCAGACCGTCCAGGCGGTCGTATGCAAACTCTTTCATCCTCTTCAGCCGAGACTAAGCCGCTGGCTGTTGACCTTTGCCGATTGTCTTGAGGCCGACGACCTCCGGGTTACTCACGAACAGATGGCAAGCATGCTCTGTGCGCATCGCAACCGCATCAGCGTGGCGGCGAATATCTTGCGCAAGCAAGGCCTGATCGATTACGGCCGTCGCGGCTGGATCAAGATTCTGGATCGCAGAGGACTAAAAGCTGACGCGTGTGAGTGCTATGGAATTGTAAGGGAGTGTATCGAGCAGACCTTCAAGGAATAAGAGAGCATTCTTGC
>Ga0207684_10002924_pt1 | contig 16927 bp, 19 predicted proteins | sample KBSK5501metaG_FD_184342 | JGI IMG/M metagenome (GOLD analysis project Ga0207684, IMG submission 184342) | Corn, switchgrass and miscanthus rhizosphere microbial communities from Kellogg Biological Station, Michigan, USA - KBS K5-50-1 metaG... | ecosystem: Host-associated > Plants > Roots >...
GATGATGCAACTTGGCCGTAGACTCATAAGCTCGGAGCCACAGCCGCATCGAGGCGAGTTGGATCATGGCGAGGAAGTTGGCGGCGAGCTTGTCGTAGCGAGTAGCGACGCGGCGGAAGTGCTTCAGCTTCGAGAAGAAGCGCTCGATCAGGTTGCGCTCGCGGTAGAGGCGCTTGCTGAAGCAGGGTTTCCAGCGCCGGTTGCTCTTGGGCGGGATGTTGGGCGTGGCGCCCTGGTCTTGGATCAGCTCGCGGATGCGATCGGCGTCGTAGGCCTTATCCGCCAGCACGATGGTTCGAGGGACGAGATGGTCGAGCAGCGTGTCGGCGATCTGCCCGTCATGCGCCTGCCCTGCCGTCAGGCCGAGCCGGATCGGGAGCCCCTGCGCGTCGACGACGACGTGGATTTTGGTCGTGAGCCCGCCCCGGGAGCGACCGAGACAGTGATCTGCACCCCCCCTTTTTGCCGTCGCGGCCTGCTGATGGACCCGAACGGAGGTGCTGTCGATCATCTGGATGTCGCCGTCGTGCGCGATGGTGATGGCGTCCATCAGCCGGTCCCACACGCCCGCCTTCCGCCATCGCACGAAGCGGTTGTAACAGGTGGTGCGCGGCCCATACCGCTCCGGCAGGTCGCGCCACGGTGCACCCGACCGCAATACCCAGAAGATGCCGTTCAGCAGGCGGCGGTCATCGACGCGCGGCACGCCTCGCGGCTTGTTGGGCAGCAGCGGCTCGATAACGCGCCACTCGAAGTCGGTCAGATCGTATTGGCTCATGCCGATGCTGAATCAGGGTTCCACCCAATGGGCAAGACCGCCAGCCTATGACCGCGCTTGCCTTGCCGTTGTAGCCATCACGCCACATGCTCACTATGATTCAAATTGCTTGAGAGAGGAAGGCAATGCGGACATCACTCTACGACCTCAGCGTGCCGACCTTCCTGCAAACCGTAAGATCCGTCGGAGGCTTTCTCGACCGTGCGGCCACCCACTTTTCAAATACCGGTGTCGATCCCGATAATTTCGTGAACACCCGCCTCTTCGACGACATGGCACCATTTCATTTTCAGATCGAAGCGGCATGTCATCATTCCGTGTGGGGGGTCGAGGCTCTCAAGACCGGCGCGTTCACCCCTCCCGCCTTGGTCGGACCTGTTCCTTTCACTGACCTACAGGCAATGATCGGCAAGGCAGAAACGGCGCTGGAGGCGTTCGTCCCCGAAGAGATTGACGACTGCGCGGGCAAGCACCTAGACCTCCAGATCGGCCCGCGACGGCTTGCTTTCACGTCGGAGACCTTCATTCTCTCTTTCTCTCTGCCAAACTTCCATTTCCACGCCGTCACCGCATACAACATCCTGCGCTCGCGAGGCGTGCCGCTCGGTAAACGTGATTACGAGGGTCGGCTGCGCACCAGTTCATTCTGAGCCGAAATTTGGTCTCCAGCAAAAGGACCATTGCCAACTCGAACACCGCGACCACCCGCCTTTTATGAGTTCACGGCCTAGTACCCGGTGTCATGCACGACCCGCGCTGTGCCTGTTGCCAGGAGCAGCGCAGCGATACTTAGGAACAACCTTTTCATCGTGACGATGTCGCGCAGGAACCCATGTCGTGCAAGACAGGATCACCTTTGTGCGCCAAAAATTTGTTCGTCGCCGCCATGCGCTCCCGTATAAGCAGCGCGGGGGCGTTACCCGGTATCATGCACCACCCAGATGCCCTGTCGCAGCGTGATCCGCGCCCTTGGCCAGCGTGCCACGGCTGCTGGTAGGTCGCTTCGGCCACCTCAAATCGTTCTAGGTGAGGCTACCGGGGAGCGCATTCGCCATGAATAGGTGAGGCGGCGCGCTCGTCCCGCTCCAAACGTTTAGCCACGGTGCGGAACTCGTATGCAAATTCAAGCAAGGTAGCTCTTGTGTCGAGTTTCTTAGTCTTGTGAGCAAGGGCTAGGCACCCCTCAGCGCTTTGTAGACATTCCTTTGCCGTTAGAATCTTAACGGTGCCCTCGGCTAGGTTGAGGATGCTTGCGATCTCTTTGTTGGATAGCGCCCGCACCATCAGCTTCATTACATCGCGCTGACACGCGCTCAGATTTTGCGCTGTATAGTCACCAGTCGCGTCCATTGGCTGAATACCCCCGCAGCCTGGATTGACGTAATTGGAGGCCCCTCTAGCTCGTCGGTAGGCGTTGATTAGGTTTCTGCCACGGAAACGGGCAGATCGCAGCGATGTGTTACATGTGCGTTACTGTCCAGTTACGTCGGTTGTAAAAAAAATACCCCCGTAGGCCCGCCGGACCGCTCGCGCTAGGCGCGCGCCAGAAAGAAAAAGCCCCGCCGGACGCCCCGGACACGATTTACTCTTCTCCGCTCTGTTCGCGGCGGCGCTGGCGCAGCCGACCAATGAACCATCCGATCACGAACGCGGCCAACAGGAACGCGATGATCCACGCCCATGCTGACTAGCACAGAGGCGAGAACGGCTTCGCTAAGTCTTGTAGCAGACGAGTCTCGTCAGGCATGCCACCGTTGTCGGGAGAGGTAAGGGCCGTTAAACCCTGCCGTTGGGTTGGCGACCGTCGCAGCGAAGGCTCGTAGATGGCTCAATGTACCAGGCTCGATCCCGGTGCTGCCTTGCGTCCACAAACGGCACAGAGCTTCGAGTGCTTGGATGCTGCAAGACCGTCCCGCATCCACTCCAGCGCATGCCTGAGAAGCATCTCGCGCGCCAAGGCATCTTCGGTTTTCTCTGCGGCTTGGAGACAGTCCTTGGCGTGGTGCTCGCACAACTCGACTTGTGATGACATCCGGCCAACCTCCTGTGCTCACCTAACGCCAGCCAGGGCGCAAGTAGCGCAGTCCCGGCTGGCTTCCGTAGGTGTTACCAATGCCCGTTCGTCGCGCGGAGTGACGAGTGCGTTCAAAGCCCATTTCTAGAGACGGATGGGGACCCGCTTCTTTTGGGGGGCCTCTGCCACATTAGAATATCTGTAACATTTGAACCAATTACGTCCGAGCAAGCGACTAATGCGCAGCGGCTACTCCTCATACCGGGACGGGCCTCCAAGTAGTGAACGTGAAGCTGCCCGCGAGGGTTGCCTGCAAATCCATGAATCGCGTTCAGGAACGGAAGCATCATCTTGCGCTAGCCAACCGGCAGATCGCCGAATTGACGGTTCAGATCGTTCGTCAGCGTGTAAGCGTTAAGCACGCGCGTGACACGGGACAGCGCTCAGAGATGTCGGAGTCGCTGCTTGATGCGCTCGAAGGAAGCCTTCGCTTATTCGAAAAGCACCGGATATTTTTGCTCAGCAGCGTCAACCGGCCGAAATAGACGCGCGTGTGCTGCCCCAATTGGTTGGCCCGGACCGAAGAGCGGATTGGGCCACGCTTTTGCCTGCCTTGTGTGGATCGTCATCCATGTTCTGTGGGCATGGGGGTGCCTTCTTCCGTGCCTGTGCCTGCCGCAAAGGCACTATCGGGAGCTTATGAAGAGGGGATCGCGGGCATGCTCACCATCATCAAAGCCTCGCTCTTGGCATCGGCGCTGATGCTTTTGGAGAGCTGTACTGGCTACCTGACTAGCTACCAGACGCCCTGCGTTGAGGGGCACGTCTGCGAATGTGTACAGTACACGACGATATACCGGAGCTGGCTCGACTGTCGCGATTACGGAAGAGTCAAATCAAGGGCTTACTAGTTGCATCATCGACGGTGAGGCCGTGCGCCACACTCCCATCCGCGACCCCCACCAGAGTACCCTGATATTGTGGCGATCAACTCGTTAGACCCATTCTGCAGGCGCAACCTCGATTACGTTGTTTTATCGGTAATGTGGAATTTTATGTAAGCGTTGAACGCGTGCAAGCTCGGGCCCGAAGGTATCGTATCGAAGCGCCTTGGCTCGCCCTACCGCTCCAGCCGCCCTGGACGATCCACGACCTCAGAAGGACCGCAGGAACGCTGATGGAGGAAGCGGGCGTACCTCCTCACGTCATTGACCTTGGGGTCCTGCACCAGAAGCGAAAGGGCATCAGCCGGACCTACATGCATCACAACTACACTGCGGAGAAGAAGGACGCCGTTGAGAGCTGGCGACGTTGTTGAAGTCCATCGTGGAATGAGAGCGGAGGAGCCCCGGCGGACCAACGTCGGAGCCCCTCCTACCATCAACGTGAAGGTAACACGTCAATGGATGTTCGAAGTTTAATCGTACTCGTCGCCGCGTTGCTACTGTTCCTGGCCATCGGGGTGTTCATCGTGGCGTCCCTGTTCCAGCCCATCCCGGTGCACTGAGGGGCTGGCCATCGGGCACCACGTCAGCACAGTCTGCCCCTGGTAGGAGACCACAATGGACGTACCGTTCACGCTCAGGATCCTCCTTGCCGGTATCCTGGGCAAGCTCTGGGGCTTCCCAGAGAGATGGTGGAGTTGAGGGGCTAAAACTATGACGAAAGGATCAAACCAGCGGAAGCAGTTGGAGGAAGCTTGCATGCTTGTCGGCCGCTTCATGCACTACTTCGGTCGCATCGAGCGCAAGATTGATCAAGCGGTTGTTAAGCTCCTGGACCTTGACGATAAGATCACACCGGTTGTGACTGCCATTGATTTTGCTAAGAAGCTCCGGCTCATCAAGATTTCTGTCGATACGCAGATCAAAGACCGAGAGAAGAACAAGAAGGCTCACGACCTTTGCAGCCACATCTACAAGGCCAACGATAACCGAACGACTGTTGCACACTCAGATTTTGATCCCGCTCCAGGCGGAGGTGTGCAGTTTGGCAAGACAGTAACGAAGGATGGGCGTGTGCTTCCAGTCGGTCCACTTTGGCCCGCTAAGCAATTCGATGCATGCTATGAGGAGATGCGTTCGCTTGAAAAGAGACTTGATGACCTTATTCGAGTGATTAAACCCGAGCCGGTGCAGGGCGTAATACAGTGGGTGTCGTTTAGTGACCCCGTCCGGATCGAAACCGGCTTGGGGGAAGGGGCTCTCAAGCCTTGGCGCTTTAATCCTAAGAAGCCCGACAGGTAACGATGCGCCTCAACGGCTGGCAACGTATCGGGATTGTCGCCTCGGTGATTTGGGCGATAGGTGCGCCCATCTACATGGACAGTGCGGCAGAAAGGGATGCCGACGAGAAATTCAGCTGGGTCCATGGCTCTTGTCGGGACGTTCCGAGCAATGACCGGGACCAGTGCTTCCAACGTGCCTCTAGGGCCTATGAGAGTGTACCGCGCTATCACTTCACGTCGGCCAACGGGGCCTTCGTCGCCCTGGCACCTATCCCCGTGGGGTGGCTTATCGCATACGCGCTCGTTTACCTGGTGAGATGGATACGGGCTGGGTTCAAGCCATGAACACGTCGGCGCTCTGCACCAGCATCATCGCTCTTACTGCAATGGTCGCCGCTCCATCGATGACCGCGCAAGCGGCCGACACGACGCTGACGCTGGCGTGTCAGGGGACCGTTACCGTGTATGAGTATCCAAGGGGGGCGGCGGACGCAAAGCCAGAGCCATACTCCACGGGCATCACCGTCAACCTCACGGCCCACACGGTCCAGGGTTTCGGTATGGAGTATCCAGTCAAAATAACAAACATTAACGCCGGGACCATTATCTTTAGCCATTCGGAGAAACAGTGGCGCCTCTTAGGCCAGATAGACCGCGTGACTGGCGACACGGAGGCGACGATTACAAACTGGTTGGACGTGCAAAGGCGCGAAATCTCAAACGAGCAACTCTTCGCGCTGAAATGCAGGCCAACACAACGGATGCTCTGATGGCGGCCTATCCCCTTGGGATTGCCTACGGCACCTGCACGAAGTTCTAATGGGTCAGCAGGATGGCCGTAGATCAACCTTTCCCAAGCGGTACCTTTAAGGTCGGGCTAGGCCCCGGCAGTCATGACGTATCGGTGATATTCAAACCTACACAAAGCACCATCGTGTTCTCCCATAACCACCACCAGCATGAAAGGACAGCATCATGCCAATGGTAGCAGCTAGACGACGGTGAAACGGGCGGACCCCGACGAACGGTCATGCGCGCCGCCGGGGTCCTAACCGCCAGCATGACAAAGGAGAAGCATGCCAGCGGTTATAACTCAGGCGATCTTCTTTCGCCGCCGCCACCGTTTAGTGGCTTTAACTTCTTCTCCAGCGTCGAAACCCGCCTGCGCAATTCGTTTATGACGTTATAGAAATGACTGATTGCATCCTCGAGGCGATCAACTCGACCATGCAGGCGAATATGAGTGCGCTGACGGGCAGGCTCTGTCCGTCTATCTCGCGGCCGCAAGGCGGTGGGAAACGCCGCGCCGAGCTTCGATTTCATGGTCGTTACCCCCCTGAGACAAACCACCGCAGCCGCCACGAGCATTGGTTGTACAGCGCAACTCCGTCAATTGCTGTTTTTTGGACAACTGTAACCAGAAGTACCAGTACTAAGTACCAGTGGTGACGTAACGGCAAAGTAAGCGCGCGTAACCTGCTGCGATCTGCGCGTTAATGAGTACGCGGCCTAAACATTCCGACACCTTGGTGAACCTTGCGGCAGCGCTCGGAGACGAATCATTAGGCAAACGCGGCGAAGGATGTCGGGCTTCACCGCTGCTGAGATGAGGCCGTACTGTGCAGACCCTAGCCAAGGTTTATGAAGACCGCGCCGCCGAGTGCTCCCGCACGGCTCAACAGACTGATGATCCGGTGTTTCGCAGGCTGCTGCTTATGCTTGCGTCACAGTGGAAACTCGCTGCGCAGGAAGAAGCCAAAAGCAACGACGCGCCTACCTCGTTAGCATCAACGCAACCTCAGCCCCTCGATGAAAGTTTGCCGCAACGGTGAACCTATTCGGCACTCCGAGTGACGAACGAGCATTGCAGGCACGTAATCGAAGCCAGCCGGGACCGACATCAGTGCGTCCTGGCTGGCCACTTAGTGCGTGTACTCATAAAGGCTGATTGCTCGGCAATCGCTGACTGCCGGAAACAACGTATGAGCATTGCGCGGATGCTCAAGCGATCTTCTGCCGCCGTCGCCACCAGCCGAGAAGACCAGCACCCCGTCACCCCGGTTGAATTATCCGCCTGATCGACGATGGCAGTGAGTGCAATTTTTTGGACAAGGCGGTCGTGGGCGGCCGACGTTTTGGCGATTGAACATCGATCACGCGGCGTCCAAAAAATAATGGGCTACTCGAAAAATAATCTGTGACAGCTGTCACAGCTTCCGAGGCCGGAAGCGTCGTAGGCTACTCGGGCGGTAGATACGGAAGCACCCCCACACCCCCCATGGGTTTTCTGTACCTGCCGAAGCGGGCAGGCCCTCGCCTCCACCTCCACGATAATACGGGCCTGCCCGCGCCCATGTCTCCTAACGAGCCTCCAAGTAGAGATGAAGCTGACCGGGAGGGCTGCCTGCAAATCCATGAGTCGCGCTCAGGAGCATCTTGCCCAAGCCAACGGGCACATCGCCGAATTGAAAGTCCAGATCGTTCGCCAGCGTGCAATCGTCAAGTACGCGCTTGACACGGGCCAGCGCTCAGAGATGGCGGAGTCGCTGCTTGATGCGCTCGAAGGAAGCCTTCGCATATTCGAGAAGCACCGGATATTTTTGCTCAGTTGCAGCGTCAACTTAGCGGGATCATCAAGCGACCCGAATCATCACGGGCACGCGACGGGTCGGGACTTTCCACACACCCGAATGCAGCGGGCGTCATGAATGCCGCTTTGCTCGGCGCCCGGCGATAACACAGAGTAAAAGAAAGCCCCGGGCGTGCCGGGGCTTTCCAGAGACGATCCAAAGGGGGGTCATGCCAATTTCACCCTCTCTAGACTTTCATATTTTATTCCGAGGCGCAGATCACACAAGGCGTGGATCGGCTGTCCAAAATGACGACACGGCCTCGCGTTACCCGCCAGGGATGATTGAACTGACCGAAGCCGGATTTCGGCGCATGGGGCAGGCGCAATCCGCGGGGCTCGACACGGTCATCGAAGTTGATCGGCGCTGCTTATTGCGCTTTCCCGCCTCTCCCGCGCGTTGAGGATAGGTTCACGCCATCTGTTTGTCCAAATTGCTAGGGCGGAATTGGAACTTGGAAAAGTCCATTGCGACCGGTACTCACAATAGTGAGCCTCATCTTAAGCCGGGTTGGCGGCACCTAATGTGAAGCGAGAGGCGGGGGAGGATTGGACGAGATGACTCGTCGCACCCGCCGCTGAATTATTTTTCACCAAAGCATCCCGATACCGACGCAGCCTAATTCGCAACATAATCGCGGGCACACCTTTTTGTGGCGTGGGGTTCGGGGCAGTGTGGGAGGCCCCACCGTGAAATTTCTTGCCGCCGCGTTGGCGTTGCACGTCATGAGTCGCGCTCAGCTTAGAGAGTTGATCGTGCTGTTCGTGGTTAGCTCGACACTGACGCTTGCCGTATTTTTCCTTGCGCTTTTGCTGCTGCCGTTTGAGACGTTTACTCCGTTTTCCTTCCCGCGATTTCCTGGGTTTTTCTGATTTCGGCCGTGTTGGCGCGGCGCGTGAGCTCAAAAAACTCTGGCAGACAGACCTTCGTCCAAAAATTGAGACATGACAAACGGGTACAACCAACGATACTCCAGCCGTCGAGACGATTTTTGCTCAATGACTTTAGCGAGCGCTCAGCCATGGCGGTTCGCTTACAATTTGCCGCGAAAGATGCGCCGAACCCCATCGACCAGCATGTCGGCAGGCGGGTGCGGATGCGCCGCAAGGTGCTTGCAATAAGCCAGCAAAAGCTTGGTGCCGCACTCGGCCTCACCTTCCAGCAGGTGCAGAAATACGAGAAAGGCGCCACCCGCATCTCGGCGAGCCGGTTGCAGCAAATCTCTCATATCCTGCAGACGTCAGTAGAGTTCTTCTTCGAGGGAGCGCCGAACGCTTCAGCGCCACACGGCTCCAATAAAAGCGAGCTATGGATGGCCCAGATTGATGACTTCGTCTCCGATCCAGACGGTTTAAGGCTGATCGGAGCGTTCCTGCGAATTGATAATGCGGCCCTGCGGCGCAGGATCGTGATGCTCGTGCAAGAAATTGCCGGTGACGACGGCAACGGGGGAAGCACAACGACGAAGGTCAAGTCCAGGGAGTAGTCGATGGGCGCTGATACCCGGGCACGCCCGAGCTGAGCACGGGGGTGGTAGCGGCGTTCCGCAAAGGTTTGGGCGAAACCGGCTTCGTCGAACGCCGCAACGTGATGGTCGAATTCCGCTTCGCGTACAACGATAACACCCGGGTGACGGATCTGCTGGCGGACCTGGTTAGTCGGCGAGTGGCTGTGATCGTGACACCAGGAAGCACGTCAACGGCGCTCGCGGCCAAGGCCGCGACCATGTCGATCCCCGTTGTCTTTAGCGTTGGAACGGATTCCAGTGGAGATCGGGCTCGTCACCAGTTTGAGCCGTCCGAGTGGTAATGTGACCGGGATCACCTCGCTTAACTCGGAGCTCGCCGCCAAAGCCACGAACGTCGGCGCGCAGGGACAGGGAGAAGCGTCAGCGCGCTCTGGAAGTGTTGAACAGACTGCCACCGCAGTAGCGCAGGCGCGGCGCGGGCTGACAGCGAGAGCGGGAGTGCAAAAGAGGTAAGTCGCTAGCGGCGGCCGCCGCGAGAACCCGATGGTGGTGCGGGACTCCCTCCTCCGGGGGGACGCACGATTGTAGGCCCAACAGATGATCCACTTTGCGAAGACCCGGTTGACGAGACACCTGAACGCCCCGTTGATTGCAGTTGGAACGTCGGTTGCGGTTGGAACGTTCCGCTTGAGGAACAACCTCTCACGCAGGCAGCACGAGCGCGTTGGTCAGCAATTTTACGACAGCCGCATGCGTCCTGTGCATGCGCCTCAATGATCGACATTAGCAAGAACAACTGCGCAGTTGCGACGACAACAGTCGAACGGGACACGCTTAGCACCCCTTTCGATAGTTAACAGAAAAAGATTACTGCCCGGGATAATTTGAAACAATCAAAGATGGTTTCGAACGTCAGGTTTTTGCAATGAGGGTTAACTCAACAAGTTAGTCCCCCGAGCAAGCCGTATTGCGAGGCCGTCCCGACCAGTTACTGCCAAGGCTTGCGCGGCCAGATCACACGGACAAAACGGGGGCTCAGCGGAGAGGCCCAGCAGTCCGGGCTCACGGATGCGCCGCGTATTAGCCTATGTTATTATAGATGTTACATGTTGGACAACGGTCATGAACGCCATGTGGCGGTTCCTGCGTGGCAAGCGCAATCAGCAGGTCCTGGGGTGGCACGGAGGCGGGCTGGTCGTTGCAGCAACGGGACTTTGGGCCGCCTTTGTCTATTTCTTCCCTCCTGGGAAATCTCCAGAAGCAACATCGCAAGAGCCGACGCCTCCCAGCGTCCAGGCAAACTGTGGCGGCATCGCCGTTGGCCACGACGTGACTGGCTCGACCATTACGGCATGGTACTATGACCAATTCGGATTGCGCGCCGAAAACGAAGTGAGGCGCTATGAAGCCGCATCTGTGCCTCGTTGCAGCAGCGTTGGGCATGTATTTCTTCGCGTTGAATACGACCGCCCATGCCCAACAAGTCAAAGCCGAGACAGGTGGGATCGCAATCGGTCGTGACGTCATTCAATCAACTGTCGTCATCGGCATCGCACAAGAGAAAGTGGACGAGCTTGTTCGCGATGCGAAGCGCCCTCTTGAGGAGCTGACCACTCAACAACGGGAGAACATCGCTCTACTCAAGGAAAAACTTGACCTCAACGAACGCCAGGTGCGCGCCGCGCTGGCTATTCTTGGCGAAAACGACATTCCCCCGGAGCGGTTGGCGGCCAAGCTCGTTGAAATCGCTGAGCGCTTTAAAGTCCTTCAGGAAACGGCATCAGCTCAGTCCGGCGACGACCCCAAAATCGTTGCCCTGAAAACTGACGCGCAGGGAGCCATCGAAGTAGGTGAACTGGCCAAGGCGGATGCTCTGCTCGCGGATGTGGAGACGGAGCAGAGGCAGGCTCTCGACCGCCTCGCTGCCAATGCGGCCGAAACGTCAGCCCGACGCGGGGAGATTTCGCTCGCTCGATTGCGTTATAGCGAAGCCGCCAAGCATTTCGCCAAGGCGGCTGGCGTGTTTCCTCCGAACGGCGCTTACGAGGACAAGCGAATTAGCTACCTCCAACAAGAGGCGAGCGCCCTCTTCCAGCAGGGAGCCGAATTTGGTGACAACGGTGCCTTGCTCTCGTCCATTGAGCGATACAAGCGGTTAGTCGACTTGGCACCTCGCGAGCGCGTGCCGCTCGAGTGGGCCCGCATTCAGGACGGACTGGGCATTGCGCTTACTATTTTCGGCAGGCGCGAGAGCGGGACGGCAATCCTCGAAGAGGCCGTTGTCACCTTCCGCGAGGCGTTGAAGGAAAGAACCCGCGAGCGGGTGCCGCTCGATTGGGCGATGACCCAGACTAATCTGGGCGCTGCCCTATTCCGGCTCGGCGAGCGCGAGAGCGCGACGGCAAAGCTCGAAGAGGCAATCGCCGCCTATCGCCAGGCACTGAAGGAGCGGACCCGTGAGCGCGCGCCGCTGGAATGGGCCACAACCCAACGTAATCTAGGCAACGCGCTATTCCGCCTTGGAGAGCGTGAGAGCGGGACGGCGACGTTCGAAGAGGCAGTTGCTGCCTATCGGGCTGCCCTGAAGGAATGGACGCGTGAACTTGCCCCGCTCCAATGGGCTCTGACCAATAACGATCTTGGCGTTGCGCTATTCAGTCTCGGGTGGCGTGAGGGCGATAGAGCGAAGTTCGAAGATGCGGTTACGGTCTATCGCGAGGCGCTGAAGGAGCAAACCCGGGAGCGGGTACCGCTCGCCTGGGCTCAGACGCAGAACAATCTGGGGCTCGCCCTCTGGCGCCTTGGGGAGCGCGAGGGTAGAACGGCAAGGCTGGAAGAGGCAGTCGTTGCTTATCGCGAGGCGCTAAAGGAGCGGACCCGCGAGCGCGTGCCACTCGACTGGGCGCAGACCCAGAGCAATCTGGGCAATGCTCTTTCCAGTCTCGGAGAGCATGAGAGTGGGACGGTGAAGCTGGAAGAGGCAGTTGCTGCCTATCGCGATGCCCTGAAGGAATGGACCCGCGAGCGAGTGCCACTCGACTGGGCCCAGACCCAGAGCAATTTGGGAGCTGCCCTTTGGCGGCTCGGGGAGCGCGAGAGCGGAACGGCAAAGCTGGAAGAGGCGATCGTTGCCTATCGTGAGGCGTTAAAGGAAAGAACGCGCGGGCGCACTCCGCGCGAGTGGGCCGTGACCCAGAACAATCTGGGCATTGCACTCTTCAGGCTCGGAGAGCGCGGGAGCGGAACCGGGGAACTGGAAGAGGCCATCGCTGCTTATCGCGAAGCACTGAAGGAACACACCCCCGAGCGGTACCCGCTCGATTGGGCGGGAACTCTTGGCAACGAGGGCCTCGCCTTGATGCTGCTCTCCGAGCGGCGGCAGGATGCCCCCATGGCGGTAACTGCGCTCAGCCAGATCAATAAGGCGGTCGAAACAATGCGCAACGGCGGCGATGCGCCAAGTGCAGCGTTTTACGAACAACAAGTCCTCAGGGCACGCGCCATTGTCGAGCGTCTGCGCAGACAGTGAGAACCCGCCATGAAGCGGCATCTGTGCTTCATTGCAGCATTGGGCATGTGCTTGCTCGGGTTAAATGCGAGTGCCGATGCTTAGGTCCCCTCGCCGTCGTCTGCGCTTCACGCGTCGTGGTGATCCCGATGGCTGCCAGGAACGTCGTGCGTCACCGGCAATTCTGTGTGAGCTACTTCACGCTTAAGAGAGAATTTCAGATGTCTTACGATAATCTAATGGGCTAATATACATCCCCCACGGTGGGCCGGAGGGTCGCACGATGGCGGCCAAAGTCTTTATCAGCTATCGCCGAGCTGACAGTGCGGGGTATTCCGGCCGCGTTATGGACCGGCTGGACCGCGAACTTGGGCGCGACCTCGTGTTCATGGACGTTGATGCCATCCCCCTTGGCACGAATTTCTCGAAAGTCTTGCACCAGGAGGTCGCCAAATGCGGCGTGCTGCTCGCGGTGATTGGACCAAACTGGCTCGATGCGCGTGATGAGCATGGAAACCGTCGCTTGGATAACCCGAACGACTTCGTGCGCATTGAGATCGCGGCGGCGCTTCAACGCAGCATCCCCGTGATCCCACTCTTGCTCGACGGCGCAAGAATACCAAAGGCCGACGAGTTACCCGAAGACCTTAAAGAACTCGCGTTACGCAACGGGATGGAAATTCGTCATGCCTCGTTTCAGGATGATATGAACAGATTGATCCGTGGGCTCAAAGAGGATGGTGTTTACCTCGCCGGAGGCGATACATCTGAGTTTCCCACCAAGACCCACGCTGCCCAAAGCGATGTCAAAGGCACAGATAGCTTGTGGGGGTTCCTGCGTGACAAGAGCAATCAGCAGGTTCTCGGTTGGCTTGGGGGTGGACTGGTCGTTGTGGCGACGGGACTTTGGGTGGTTTTTGTCTATTTCTTCCCTGCTGGGAAATCTCCAGAAGCGAAATCCCCAGAGCCGACGCCTCCCAGCGTGCAGGCAAACTGTGGTGGCATTGCCATTGGCGGCGGTGTGAGTGGCTCGACCATCACAGCGGGCACCACGACCAATTCGGATTGCCCGCCGAAACCGAAATGAGACGGCTCGTCATGAAGAGGCACCTGTCCTTCGTCGCAGCATTGGGCGTGTGCTTCTTCGCGCCGATTACGGCTACCTATGCTCAGCAGATCAGGGCAGAGACCGGTGGCATCGCTATCGGCGGCAGTGTCGCGGGCTCGACTATCAACATCGGCGTTCCACCGGAACAACTCGCTGCACTCGTCCGACAGGCTACGGACCTTTCAGAAACGCAGAAGAAGGTAATTGCAAAGCTCGAAGACGAACTCGACCTTAATCAACGCCAAATCCGTGCCGCGCTAGGTATTCTTGGCGAGAACGACATTCCCCCAGAGCGACTGGCGGCCAAACTTGTCGAAATCGCAGAGCGCTTCAAAGACCTTCAGGCAACTGCATCGGCTCAGCCTGGCGACGATCCTAAAATCGCCGCCCTGAAAGCTGATGCGCAGAAAGCCGTCGACGCGGGCGAACTGACTAAGGCGGATGCTCTGCTCGCGGATGTCGAAACAGAGCAAAGGCGTGCTCTCGACCGCCTGGCTGTCGATGCAGCCGAAACGTCAGCCCGACGCGGTGAAATTGCGCTAACTCGATTGCGTTATGCCGAAGCCGCCACCCACTTCGCCAAGGCGGCTGCGATCTTTCCACCGAACAGCGCGCACGAAGATAAGCGGATCAGCTACCTCACAAACGAGGCAAACGCTCTCTACCAGCAAGGTGAAGAACTTGGCGACAACAGTGCTCTGCTCTTGGCCATCGAGCGACGGAGACGGTTGGCCGAATTGATCACCTCCGAACGGGCGCCTCTTGAATGGCCCAGAGTTCAGAACGCTTTGGGGATAGCGCTGTTCACCCTTGGTGAACGCGAGGGTGGGACAGCCAGGCTCGAAGAGGCCATTACGATCCATCGTGGGGTGCTCACGCAGCCAATCCGCGAAAGATTGCCGCTCGAATGGGCGATGGCCCAGAGCGGTGTGGCCAATGCGCTCCAAGTCATCGGAATGCGTGAAGGTGGAACCTTAAAACTAGAGCAGGCGATCGCAGCGTATCAAGAGGCGCTGAAAGAAAGAACGCGCGAGCGAGCACCGCTGCAGTGGGCCACAACCCAGAACAATCTCGGCTCGGCGCTTGCAAGCCTCGGGGAGCGCCAGAGCGGAACGTCGAAGCTCGAACAGGCGGTGGCCGCCTTTCGCGAGGTGCTGTTAGAATATACTCGTGAGCGTGCCCCGCTCGATTGGGCCATGACCCAGAACAATCTCGGCACCGTGCTGTGGAGGCTGAGGAGGACTGAAGAGGCTATCGCTGCCTTTCGGGAGGCATTGAAAGAACGAACCCGCGAGCGCGTGCCGCTGCAATGGGCCGCCACGCAGAGCAATCTGGGCAACGCGTTGGGGGCCCTGGGCGGGCGTGAGAGCGGAACGGCGAAGCTCGAAGAGGCCGTGGCCGCTTACCGCGAGGCGCTCAAGGAATATACCCGCGAGCGTGCCGCGCCTGAGTGGGCAACGACCCAAAACAATCTGGGCGTCGAGCTAAGGCGCCTCGGAGAGCGTGAGAGTGGAACGGCGAAGCTCGAAGAGGCGGTGGCTGCGTTTCGCGAAGCGCTCAAGGAACGAACCCGTGAGCGCATGCCGATCGAGTGGGCCCAGAGTTTTGGCAACGAAGGCGTCGCGCTGATACTGCTTGCCGAACGGCGCGCCGACGTCACCATGGCCGAGGCCGCGCTCAACCAAATCAATACAGCATTTGAGGTAACACGCGAGCACGTTGCGCCATCAGCGGTGTACTACGAAATGCAGCTCCTGACGGCGCGGACGGTTGTTGCCCGGCTGCGAGGCAAATGAGGTCAGCACAAGTCCCCTTGCCTGCGTTAAGCCCTTCGACTGCACAGTCCGACGGTAGAGCGCGAAGGACCATGCCGACTAGCGCGTGTCCCAGATCACTGCGGCTTGATGCCCGCGAATTGATCACCTTGGTCCATTTGTCGATATTTTCGGCGATGAACTTCGCGAATTCGTCCGGCGAGTTCGGCGGCACCGCCACGGCGCCGTGAACAGCTTTCGGGGATTCGGACATTGAGCAGACGCCGTCGAATGACCGACCTCTGACCCACCTGCGGACATCAGCGCGCAATTTTTGCTGTGATGCACGGCGGCGTTCTTGCGCAGCGGTGTAGGTCAGAGATCATTCCCCGCCAATGGAGGAACGTCCGAAAGGCCCCGTTATCCGAGACGGGGCCTTTTGCATTGACGCGCCATACCCAGCCGCGCCGTTGTGCCGAGTTTCCCGGCCCACGGAGACGGATAAAGAATAATGCGTGCGGCGTAAAAAAGCCCCGCGTGAGCGGGGCAGTTCTTGGAGGAACGTCGGACAACCGCATATGCGGTCGAGCGACCAATTAGGACACTAACTCGGCCAACAGGAGAGATGTGTGAGCTACTTCACACTTAGAAGATTCATTATTTTGATGGAAACAATAAAAGATCTTCATCGGACTCCGACTGCCATCCCCTTGAATTGCATTGGATGCGACATCAGCGCCAGTGCGTTGCGCCGCGAGTGCCATAATTGCTTTGTGGTAGCGGGATTGCGTGGTGAGTAAGGCGTTTGCTTTTGAGTTCTTTGAATGATGCTGTAGCGATACGGGCTTTTATGGCATTATAGAAATGACTGATTGCATGCTCGAGTCGATCAACTCGAACATGCAGGTATCTATAAGTGCGCTGACGGGAAGGAAGTGTCCGTCTATCTCGCATGACTAATTTATCGGCTGCAAATTCGATATGGCCAGCGCCGAGCTTGCCGCTTGTTGATGCCAAGTTCTGGCGACGCCGCAGCGTTTCAATTGCCGCGCGGCTACTCGAAGGAACCACGGTGCGGGCCGTCTCGGCGTAGCGTAAGACCGAAAGCGACGAACAGTACGATGCCGGTCATTATTCCTACGTCGAGCGCTGTCGTGATCATATTAATCATATCAAGCGCTCCCTCTCCGCTTCTAGCGAGGCGCCTCAGCGGCGAAAACGAAGGTTTGATCCTCGATTTGCTGGACTGGAAGAAATTCTAGGTGCGCCTGATTGTGTATTTCCCAAATAGATATTGCAGGCGTTGGTGTGGGATTCGAGACGGAAATTTCCGTCTTGGACTTGCTAGTAGCGGAGTTCAGCCCCAAGCCTATCGCCACTGCGGCAAGCCCGGCGGTAACGCATATCACTGCGCGTATTGAAGCCCCCCTGCCCGTGCTT
>Ga0207684_10002925_pt1 | contig 16923 bp, 13 predicted proteins | sample KBSK5501metaG_FD_184342 | JGI IMG/M metagenome (GOLD analysis project Ga0207684, IMG submission 184342) | Corn, switchgrass and miscanthus rhizosphere microbial communities from Kellogg Biological Station, Michigan, USA - KBS K5-50-1 metaG... | ecosystem: Host-associated > Plants > Roots >...
ACTTTCCACAGCCCGTCCTAGCCTCGCTGCCGTGTTGCCCGAACTCGATCCCTGGTATCTCAATGTTTATACTCCCCCGGTACCTGGCCCCTTACGTGCAGCAAGGCCCAGAATAGCGTCAATGTCGGGTTTACCTGGTGATCAACACGCTAATCTTGCAATACAGCCGGTGGCCATGCAAAGTATGGCACTTACAAATGGAGGCGCTTTCGATGAATTCCAGGATGAGCAGATCCAGGAGAAAGAGCTGAGAGCTGCTGATGTTGCTACAGCTACGGTCGAACAAACAGGAACCGCGCTGATTTTCCGTGTCGGACGTTCAGTTGATATCCCATCCGATAACTCCCCTCACAAAACTACAATTGCGCTAGATAACCTACCGTGTGCTTTCGATTACGTGAGCGCTCCACTGATCGATGAACAGGTACACTTACGGGCCTCGATTGAAAATACTACCGAACGTGTGCTGTTAAGTGGTGACGCGAGTATCTTCCTGAGTAGCGAATATGTAGGAACGACGAATGTGAAGACGACGGCCCCAGCAGAAAAGTTCAAGATTTTCCTGGGTATTGATGATAGCATTAAGGTCAAACGTGAGTTAATTGAACGTAATGTGGAGAAAGGCAATGCCTTACAGGGCAATATACGGCGCATTAGCTATGCGTATCGTATCACAGTGCATAACTACGTAAGCACACCCAGACGGATAGTAATTCGCGATCACCTGCCTGTTTCCCAGCATGAGCGTGTGAAGGTGAAGGTGCAGAATGTTCAGCCGGCACCTTCAGAGCGCACCAAACTTGAGTTGATTACCTGGAAATTTACCCTGGCTGCGGATGGCGAGCAGAAGATCGAATACCGCTTTGTGGTAGAACACCCTCAAGATATGAGGGTGCTTGGGTTGCCGTGATTGTTATTCAGTTGGGGAATCCACTCCAGCTCAGGTCGATCATGTGTTATGAAAATGGCTCATCAAATCGGGGCGAAAATCGGGAAAGGTGTTAGCAAGCCACTCAATTGTGGCCCTAAGATGGCGGCTAGCTTCTCCCCATACGATATTTAAAATCGTAGTTGATTATGAAATCGAGTTCCTCATTAGTAAATCCATAGTGTTGTGACAGTACACAGTCTATTTCGTCAATAATTGTTTTGGATTTCCCAGGAAATATACATTGTATTGTAAGCATCCCGGTATCTTTAAAACTCATTCTTCTCATTTCAGAATGGACTTGTAGCTCCTCGGTAAGTTGATCGGCGAGCTTCTGTAGATCTTTTCGGATCGTCAAGGGCATCTCGTCGATGTTGAGGGGTAATCCAAGCACTTCACGCATATTCAAGTTGCGACAGTCACTCCCCGTGGTTAGAAACCAGTAGAAGAGATTAGAGTTCAAAGCAACAAAGGCGATATCTGCTATATCAGGTAATTGGAAGTACAGCGTTTTGAGTTCAGAGGGTTTTCGTATCCTGCCTAGCTCATCAATGATTTTGGGAATGAAAGGCGTAACCTGGACAAACCAGCTTAGTTTGCGCGTAAAAAACAACTTGTGTGTTCCCTTTTTGCAAAGGTAATCACCCAAATGCTGTGACTGGCTATGTATTTTAGCGTGCATGGTTTGTTCTATTGGAGATCCATAACGCGGAATGATACCAGTCCTCACCTGTTCCGTGACTTCAATAAATTCCAGTCTTTGAAAAAGATGCTCACGGAGTTTCCATTCAGGCTTAATATAAGGTGTGGTGAAGACTCTTTTTAGTCCAGGACGTTTCTGATACGAGATAATGCAAAGACGGGGATGTGGTAAATCGAAAAGTTTGCCCCGCTGGTCGCTGAAAGAAGCGATAAAAAGTGAAGCCTGCTCTAGTAATATTTGCTGTAAGGGCAGATAACCATCGGTGCATGTAGCGGATGCGGGTACAATCATACCAAATCGTCCACCTGGTACAAGCAGACTTGCACAACGTTCCATGATTAAAGCGTAAAGGTTTCCTGTGGTAGAGGTCTTGAAGTTTGTAAACTTGTAGAAATTGCTGACTTTCTCAGCCTCTACATACGGCGGATTACCAATAATTACATCGAATCCACCATTTTGCATGATAGTGTTGAACTCGACGAACCAGTGGAACGGTTGGTCTTCCTGGATTGAGTGAGTTGAGCTGTTCTGGCGTGGACAAGCTCCGCCACTACATTTAAAGTCTTCTAGTTGGTTAGTAGAGCCAAGCAGCGTATTGCCGGTACGAATGTTGCTAGTCAGGTCGGGAAGTGGCTCGATCTCTTCTGGCCGTTCTATCTGAGCTAAGAGTTTGAGGAAGAGGCGCAATTTGCATACCTCAATGCCCTCTTCCATGATGTCGACTCCACAGAGGTTGGAAGTGATGAGAGATTTGAGTATGTTGTATCGACGGTTGGGATGTCGATAATCTTCCTTGCCCTTGCCAGGAGAATTGATAGACTGCATTTGTTCCAGACGGTCGAGACATGCTGAATAAAGTGGCTCGAGGATATCGAGCACGGCAAAAAGGAATGCGCCACTGCCACAGGTGGGATCGAGTACAGAGAGCTTCGAAATACTCTCATAGAAGGCTTGTATCAGGTCATGGTCTTCACATTTCTCGATTACGTCTTGAGCGAACAGGCGAATATCAAGGTTATGGGTGACAAGCTCATCGAAACAGTGTAAAGTATCAGATTCGAGTTTAGTGCGTATCTTTTGAACATGTTGACGACGTGCGATTACCTCGCGCCAGGTTTCAGTAGGTAAAGCATGTGCATCGGAGGCGAGTATATTCCAAATATTGCGCCTGGTAACATCCTTAAGACCTTCCTTAATCTCAGAGGGTAAAGGCACTTCAACTCCTTTTTTAATTGCCGAATAGATATAGCGGTCGGGGTTTTCTCTCACTAATTGCCAGATAGGCCTATCGCCTTGAAAGGCGTCAGGGTATTTTTTTTCGACGGAATTGAAGAGAAAAGGGATGATGGTGGTTTTTGCAATAAACCCGGTTATGTCATCTTGAGTATAGAAAGCCCCCATTTGTTTCTGATTGATGTGTTTTTCGAAAATGTAGCCAAAAATATCGGGAGTGATCTCGTTGTCGCTGCGAGAGAAATCACCAGACAGTTGCAAGGAGTACGTGTCGAAAAATGCGAATAGTGGGTCAAAAGCCTCGTCCGGTATCTGGATGGAAGAGTTATCTCTTTCAATCTGGTTCACTTTGAAAAGATCAATATTGAGGAAAGGTACATCACCTACGGCAGCAGAGAGTTCGGCTGAATGTATTGGATTGCTCAGTCCTTTAAAGAAAAGGATCAGGAGGAAGTCACGATAAAAGTTAAGATCCGAGGTGTCTCTGCAGTTCTGAAACATTTTCAAATGATTTAATAGATAATTTGGATCATTATCGAGGAATTTTTTGTGTTGCAAGAAGTAAAGGAACATCAAACGGGTAAGCAATAGCAAGGCATATCTGTTCAGATCAGCGTTATCCGCAATACCATTAATGTGTGCTAAAAAGATGGTATGTTCGGTTTGAAAGCGTTCAAAGAAACATTTGTAGATTCGTGTTTTATGTCGGGATGTGAGTTTGTCCTTAGCGGAAAGCGTGGAATTCAACTTCAGTTTTCTTATAGCCATCAAATGTCTGCTCTGAATGTCTGTGTAATTGAGTATCTTGGTGCTGGGTGTATTGTAGCAAGGATACCAGGCAGGAGAGCCTCTTTGAAAAAAAGCTACTCTGTTACAACAGCTTTACCAGCGTGACGTCCTCGTTTAGATAACCCATATGCCTGTAGAAGCCGAGCGCTCGTTCATTGGCAGCACCGGTCGCCAGGGAGAGAATCCGATAGCCCTGTTCGCGCGCCCATTGCTCGCAGGTCTGGGCCAGGGCTTTGCCAACCCCATGCCTCTCTGCCTCTTCAAAGGTCACCAGTTCCCCGATATAGGCCTGACCCTCACCAGTAAAATGGATGCTGTGCGAGACAGTTGCGAAGCCAAGTCGTTCTCCCTGCTCGTTTTCTGCTACAAAGACCATCGTCTTTTTTCCATGCTGTTCGATGCTCCCTGTAATCCAGCCCTGGGCTGATACGATCATCTTTTGTGGATCGCGCCAGGACGGTATGCCAATGGCCAGGCGCGGGGCCAGGCTGAGGACGAACTCCCGGTCGCTGGGAATATACGGACGCACACGAATCACAGAACCCCTCCTGTAGCTGGTTTTCCCATGTAGTTGTGTTTCTTTTATCACATTGTATCACCTCCTCACCTATGCGGAAATGAGTAGACCCCGGTCCAGAATCCCTGTTACTGTCTTTCGCCAGTCTACCATGTCTCTATTCGTAGCCAACTTACTGAAGCAACGGCTGTCGCATAAAACTCTACAGATTCCTGAACAATTCAACCAGATTCCCATCAACACGCTAGGTTGATGCCTGCTGGAGCCACGCACGCAGGACTTCTGCGTGCGCGTAGTCCATGCGCCCTGTCTCTGCTAGGAAACGGACAAAGCGCTTGAAGCTCGTCGTGACTGTCCTGTTTCCTCTGCTGCGCAGATAGCTCTGCACATCGGCCAGCGTCGTGTCGAGCAGTCCACGTGGAGGATCTTGCTCAAGCAAGGACGTCTGTGCAAAATCTGCAATCGTTGTCACATGCTGCTCCACCGTCTTGGGGCTCAGTCCCTTACTGCTCAAGTCTTTGCCGAACGCCTGTACGATTCTCGTGTTGCGTGCGAGCACCGCAGTGCGCATCTCCTGTGGACCCGCAAGGAGGTTGATTGGTCCGAGGGTGGTGATGACTCCCTCACGCTCCCGGGCATTACGGTACTCCTCGTTTAACCGGGCACGGATCCCAGGGCCAAAGACAACCGCATAAGACTGCAACAGCCCATCGTAGATGATCTGGTTCTCAAACGGCAAGAGTACGGCCTGCACGTAGACGGGCAGAGGAAGTCGGATCATCTCCTCAATAGGCTTGGACAGTCCGAGCACGCCGTAGGCCAGTTGGGGTGAATCGTCTGAGAGAAAGACGGTGTATTTTTTGAGAGCGCGAACAAGGTAAAAGGATCCAGCACGCCGATACTGCCAACTCGCCACCACTGTTAGATCGGATGCTTCCAGGCCTGCCGGATTGATGGTGATGAAGCGTTCACGCAGCTCATCGTCGGCCCACAAGGCGTTGCGGAGTTGCATTTCGTCGGAGACCGGAAGAGGTACATCCTCTTCGTTAGCAGGAAAGGCGGGAACTAGGTGCAGTTGTTCATTGACGTAGTGGAGCAACGCTAACCAGATCCGGTAAAAGCGCTCGGTCTGCTCAGGTGGTAACTTCATAGAAAGGCCTCCTGCCAAGCAACGCTTGTTGTTCTTCTGACGCAGAGCGATAATCTGTTCAGCAGCATGTCACTCCCTCAGAGAGAAGAAGTTGCCGGGTGACCAGTATACCAGAGGGAATAAAGAACAGGCAAGGCATTTTGCTCTCCTGTGACGATTTGGGGCTCAATAGTAACATGCCTCATTGCACTCCCCATCACGGAAAGTGCCCCAGAGTCACTTGAATTCAGAAATTTACAGACATGGTGCCATCAGGGTGGCAGGTTTTTTCGACTAGCATATGTGATTACCAGACCGATTTTGGCCTGGTCTGTGATTCACAAGTTGCCGACTTTCGGGCACTTTAAGTGAGCTTGCCTGCTTTCTTAGCTTCATCTTGGCTTGTTCTCAGCTTCATCTCAGAGAACCAAGATACACTTGTGTTTGGTAAGGCAAAACGGAGACGTTGGCAAGCACTTCCTCGAGCGTGAGCGCGACCGAGAGCAGGATCCTTCCTTGCAGCGGGAGCAACCATGTTCATCTCATACGTGTTATGCCGCACCAGTGCCTCGCCAGAGATCCAGGTTGTCGTTTTCATGCTGACCCAACTGTGTCTCAAGTTTAGCGCAAACCCCTATGGAGAAAGGAAACACCAGATAGGAAGGATGCATCCATGTTAGCATAGGAGAATGTCGCTCTTGTTCGGTAACGGCTTGACCTGCCTCACAGCCACCAGTCAAACCTAGCTTGGCTCGACACGTCTCTTGCTTTTTTCACAGAGGATGGCCAAGTCATCGACGTCGCTTCCGGAACGACCTCTCCAGCAACGTCGGACCTCCTTGACAAAAAAGGAGACTTATCATGTCTACACGTACTGCGACACCGCACCCCGCGCCCCACTCCGCACTCAGGCGTTTGGTAGCCCGCCATCCGGTGGTGACCTTCCTGGTCATGGTCTACGCGGTGAACATTGCGGTGGTGCTGCCGCCGATTCTGACACAACGCGATCTCTTGCCATTCAATCTGGACCTGGCTGACTCGCTCGGCCCCATCTTCGGGGTGGCGCTGCCGGCCTTCCTCGTGATAGCGGCCCTCCACGGTCGAGCCGGAGTGCGGGATCTGGCACAGCGCTGTCTCAGGTGGCGCGTTGCCCCCCAGTGGTATCTCTTCGCACTGCTCGGCGTGCCCATCGGGGCGGCGGTGTGCGCGAGCGCGATCTTTGGTCTGGCGCCGCTGCACCAGCTTCAGGACAAGTGGCCGCTGCTGTTCACTGTGGTGGTGCCAGAGTTCCTGCTCTTGATCGTGTTCTACATTGGTCCCGAAGAAATCGGCTGGATGGGCTTCTTGCAGGCGCGGCTGCAAGAGAGGTACGGGCCGCTCTTGGCCAGCATCCTAGTCACGATTCCCTTTGCGCTGTATCATCTGCCCGGCTTGATGGTCCAGAACGGAGTCGCCCTCAGCCTTGCACAGCTCCCCCTCGTCCTCCTGTTGTTGGGTGTGTTGGCACTCTCTCAGTTGTTTGGGCGGGTCGTCCTCATGTGGCTCTACAATACCACCCATCGCAGTGTGTTGCTCGTGGTGCTCTTCCACGCGAGCTTTGACGCCACCAATGACGCAGTGCGCCTCATACTTCTCCCCGGCGCAGATGTGGGGACGGTCTTCTTGATACCCAGTAGCGTCCTGGTTGTGGTTGCCGTGCTCATTGTCGTCTTCACCAGAGGCCGCCTTTCGTATGCGCCGGAGAAGGGGGCACTGCAACCCAGTGTGCCCCCTTCTCCTCCATTTCAGTGAACTCGCTTGCTTTACTACAAAAAAGGGTTCAGTATGAACGCGAAGGAGATATCGGAACACACACACTGATTAAGCACGACAGAGAATTCGTAGCCGCAGTAGGTCAAAGTTGGCTCTGCCGAACACCAGCCGTTTCTGAAGCTTCAAGCAGTTGACCTGCGCTTCCATCTGGCCGTTACTCCACTGGGAAGAGAAGGCTGCTCGTACAGCGGCATAATCGCGGCGAATGCCCTGCGCAAAGCTCTTGAGTTCGGCAATGCCGCTGTGTTCGGCTTGGACCAAGGCATCCAGGTCCGTGTCTCGGCGTTCTGCCAGCATCGAGACAAAAGCTTGGCTGAGTCGGTAGGCGGTATCGAGATCAGGGTGTCCTTTGCGGATGTCATCGACGTGTTGGCGTTGCTTCTCGTCTAGCTTTGCAGGCTGACTCACACAGAGCCAGGAGGCACGTGTGGGAGACATGCGATGCGTACAGTGAGGGTGTGGCGGAAGTGCAGCAGGAAGGTTGACTGTCGTCCCAGAAGGATCAAGGGGAAGAGATGCTGCGTTGCCTGCTGCTTGCTGCTTTTTTCGCAGGTTCACAATGAAGCGTCGGAGCAAGGGGCCTGACCCCGTATATCCACGTTTCTTGATCTCCTCAAAGAGTTGGCACTATTCCAACAGCCTTGCTGCCACCGCTCGAGAAGGTATGGTTTGTAGGGATCAAGGATGCTAGCTTTCTTGGTCGGTGTGCTTCGTTCAGGAAAGGACTCCGCTCTGGCGAAGAGACGAATGGTTTCCCGACCGATCTTGAGTCGCCGCGAGATTGCACGCTGACTGAAACCCTGCTGGTGGAGGGCACGGACGGCTTCATACCGACTATACCGATTGGCACGGCTCGCCTGCTCATCGACGTTCACGTAGAGCGTGCCAGTTTTGATGCTGGCATTGCCCACGCTACCCGGCTGCTGGAACTCGATCCGCTGTGCGAAGACGCTCACCGCCAGATGATGCTGCTGAGAGCCTGTAGCAGCCAACGCAGCGCGGCGCTGGCACAATACGACATCTGCCGCCGGGTACTCGCTGATGAGCTTGGCGTCGAGCCAGAAGTAGCGACGACGACGCTCTATCGCCAGATTCAATCCGATACATTCGTTCCTCCCACTAAGCCTCCCAAAACGAGCATCAATGTGCCTTCGCAACTGACACGCTTCATTGGTCGCGAGGCCGAACTCGCCCAGCTTGAGGAGTACCTGGATGATCCCGACTGCCGCCTGCTGACGCTGATTGGACCGGGAGGTGTCGGCAAAACAAGGCTGGCCTATGAGGTAGCGAAACGCAAAGCTGGAGATTTCCCAGCAGGCGTGTACGCCGTTCCGCTCTCTGGTCTCGCTTCGCCGCAGTATCTGGCTTCCACGATTGCCGAGCGTCTCACGTTGCCATTGGACGGCAGCGCTGATCAAAAGGCGCAGTTGCTCGATGCCCTGCGTGAGAAACACCTGCTGCTGGTGATGGACAACTGTGAACATGTCCTGGATGGTATGGAACTGCTTGCCGAAATCCTGGCTGTCGCGCCTGGTGTCAACATCCTGGCGACCTCACGCGAGCGGCTCAATTTAGAGGGAGGACTAGGATCACTGTAAAAACCGTAACCATTCAGTATGGCTATGCAGTTGCGGGATGAGGCCCAATTTGGTAGAGTAGCAGCATGACAGAGGATGAAGAACTCGAACGGCTCCGACATGAGAATAGGGCATTGCGCGAAGCCTTGCAGCACAAAGACACAGAGCTGGAACAAGCGCACCAAGCGAATTTGGACTTGCGCGAAGGGCTCAAACAAGCCATCAGCGCCATTGGCTCTCAACAAGAGCGCGTGAACGTCCTCGAAGGCTGATCGACGCTCTGCAAGAGCGCATCAAAACCCTCGAAAGACAACAGGCCAAAGATAGCCATAAGAGCAGTTTGCCTCCCTCCTCTGATCGGTTTGTGCGTGCGCCCAAGAGCTTGCGGCAGAAGAGCGGCAAGAAGGCTGGTGGACAAAAAGGCCATCGCGGCCATCACCTGCGGCAGGTCCAGACGCCTGATCAGGTCCTCATTCATCCCGTCCTCTGCTGCGAGCACTGCCAACAGGATCTGCGCACCCAACCAGCAGAAATGCCAGAGCGACGCCAGGTCATCGACCTGCCTGCTAAGCGGCTCTGGGTCACCGAACATCGCATTGAGGAAAAACAGTGTCCGGTCTGTTTCCACCTGACGCGAGCATCTTTCCCAGCAACCGTTTCTGCCACCGCCCAATATGGGACAGGCATCCAGACACTCGCTACCTATCTGGTGGAAGGCCAATCGGTGCCCTACGCTCGTGCGAGCCAACTGCTGCGAGACCTCTTAGGCGTCCAACTCTCGGCGGGCAGCATCGCCAGCTTTGTCACCAGCTGTCACCAGCAGTTGGCCGAGGTGGAAACCCAGCTCAAAGCCGCTTTGGTGAAGGCTCGCGTGATCCACCAGGATGAAACAGGGCTACACGTCGGCACAACTGGGTGGTGGGTCCACGTGTGCTCGACCGATCGCCTCACCCATTATGCGGCTCATCAGAGCCGCGGGCGCACCGCTCTTGATGCCATTGGCATTGCTCCCCAGTTTGGTGGCACCAGCGTCCATGATGGCTTCCTGAGCTATCAGGGCTACTGTTTCACCCAGGCGTTATGCAACGTGCATCATTTGCGTGAATTAACGGATCACTCGAAGAAGAACTCAAGCAGGTGTGGGCCAGGAAGATGAAAGAGCTGCTCCTGGAGATGAAAGCCGAGGTGGAGCGAGCCAAAACGCTGGGCCAGCACGCACTGGATGTCCTGGTGCTGGCACACTTCCTTCGTCGCTATGACTCTCTCCTGGCCGAAGGCTACCAAGCCAATCCCCCTCCTCCAGCACCTAGCAAGTCTGAACATGCGAAGCGAACACCGGGGCGAGCCAAACAAAGTCCTGCGCGGAATCTGCTGGATCGCCTCGTCTTCAGGCAAGTGGGCCGTGCTGCGCTTCCTGCTCGATTTTGCGGTTCCTTTTGACAACGATTTGAGTGCATACTGCACTCCTTGCGCATGGTTAGCGTGTTTTGTGAGACGGGTGTGGAGCCTGTTCGTCGGGTGGCGAAAACAGTGCAATCCCACGGCCATCGGCGTGATACATGGGAATGCGACCAGCTCGCCCCCAATCCCTGATCGTTTGTGGACAGACTCCATAGGCTTGTGCGGCTTCACTGGCGGATAACAACCCACGCTGCCGGAGCCGCGCACCATGATCCTTCAACTGATGATAGCGCCGCAACGACAGAATACGGGTCGCATGAAACAACTTGCCTTCGTAGGTGCGCCATCCGCGCTGATTGAGTTGTTCTGCCACTTCGGCGTCGGTGTAGTCATCGAGCAACTGATCGATGAGCGTCAAGACCTCTTGCGCACTGCGTCGCCCCTGACTGATGGGTAAGGTGATGGTCTGTGTCGCTCCTCCTTTGAAGCGCACCTGAGCAGTAATCATCTCGTCTTTGCGCAGGGTCACATCTTCCAGTAACAAACGAACCATGCGTTTCCGATCTCGATCTAAGGTCCGTTCATCGTGCCACACCCGCGGAAAATCTTCCACCAGATTGACAATGGCCTGTTGTTCCAGCGTACTCAGACGGTGTTGTTCCTTTGCCTGTTGCTTCTGGGCTTCCTCCTGGACCTGGGTGTACTCGTGCAAACGTGCATTCCACTCCGCTTCCAGGACCGAGGCCACCAGCCGATTCTCTGGATCAACGCGCAAAAAGCGCCGTTGGGCCAGTTCGGCAGCATAGCGGGCTCGTTCGACCTGCTGATCCCGTAATTGGTGTGCCGCCTCGACCTGGGTATGCAGGTCTTCCTAGACCTGCAGAGCAGTGTCAATCGTGAAAGGGGTCACTTGAGCGAGCAACAGCTCGGCCATGGCCGCATCGAGCCCTGCGCCCAGAATATGCTGGCAGGTCCGCTCTGCTGCCTGCTCCACGCGCTCTTTTTGGCACACGTATTCAGGAATGAGATGCGTCCCCTTCTCGGCTTGATGGTAGCGGATGGTCATGCGATTGCCACACATTCCACAGATGACCAATCCTTGCAACAAGGCTGGCCCTTCTCGCGGGGGGCCATGACGGCGATCCCCTCCGAACGTCTGACAGTTCTGACGCAATTGCTGGCGATTGGCTTCATATTCTTCCCAGGTGATGTAGCCAACATGGGCGTTCTGGAAGAGCAACGGCCATGCTTGCTGGGGGACGGTCTCGACTCGGAGTCTCCCATCCAACCGTTTACTGCTGTGGGTCCGTCCGTAGCAGAACGCCCCAGCATAGCGAGGATTGCGCAAGACCTTCAGTACGGTATTGTGGATGAGCGGTGCCCAATGAATGGTTCCTGCATGTGGGCCAGTACGGATACGGCGCGGAAAGAGCAGTCCTTGTTCGCGAAAATATTTGACCGCCGCCCAGGCTGACCCTGTCCGTTTGAAGGGTGCAAACAGGGTGCGGAAGGCTTGTTGGACCTGGGCATCGGGATCGAGCCGGATGGTATCGTCTTCTGCATAGACCAGACCAACCGGCAGTTGGAGCTTGCGTGCTGCTCGTTGAGCTTGATTGAGCATGCCTCCCCTCAAGCGCGCCCGCAGGACAGGCAATTCGGCTTCTGACATCGCGCCTTTCATGCCCAGCAGTAACCGATCATTGAAGGTGGCAGGATCGTAGAGGCCATCTGCATCCAGCATGAGGGTTCCGGTCATGGAGCAGAGTTCCAATAACTGCTGCCAATCCAAGGAACTGCGTGCTAAGCGAGAGACTTCCAAGCCCATGACCATCCCCACCTGACCCAGTCCGACTTCCGCCACCAGACGCTGAAATCCCTCCCGATCGGCGGCGGAAGCTCCTGATTGACCCAGATCCTGATCAATGACCACAATCCGCGAAGTCTCCCATCCAAGTCCTACTGCTCGCTCACGTAAAGCATATTGTCGTGCGGTACTTTCCGTATTTTCCAGGACCTGATGCAGCGTGCTTTGGCGCACGTAGAGCATGGCCTGTCGTGGTAGGTGTCGTGCCGTGACTTTTTGAGACAGGGCTGAACCGATGGTCATAGAAACACCTCTGCAATCAGGGCTGCAACGAGCGGAGATAAGGGGGGAGTGCTACCAGAGATCGGAGGCGGATAAGAAAACGCCTGCGACACAATGACCGGAAGTGATCGCGCCGTCTGGAACCAGGTGACGAGCCCTCCCCGTAGGATTTGAGCAAGGCCAGGTGGCCGAACGGATGAAGGGAGTAAGGCCCAGGTGCGCAGTGGTTCCTAGTCAAGATCGTTCCAGCAGTTCTTCACGATGCCCCCCCTTTTTTCTCTGAACGGGCAAGTGCGCGTTCAATGCTGCGTGGATGTACCCTCAGGTGATGCTGCTCCTGGAGCCACTCGGCTAATTGGGGAGCAGACATCGTCTTGGCCAGGGGGCGCAATTGCACCATGAGTTCCTCGGTGAGCTTGTGGGCCTGACGAGGTCCAGTCGGCTGTGGGAGCAAGCCAGCGATGCCTGCCTGTTCCCAGGCCGCATGGGCCGCGTAAAAGGTCGGACGGGAAAGAGCAAACACAGACGTGGCCTGCGCGACGGAATAGCCATCCACACGCACTCGTCGTAAGAGTTCATATTTGACTTGCACCAGATCGCGTGGGTCAAAGAAAGACGATCCACTGAGAAAGAGCGGATCACGCACCCGGTCAGGATGCGGATGAAGGGTATGTGATTGGCGTAAGAGAGCAAGCTTTTCGTCTGACATGAACATCTCCTGAGCAAGAACTTTCGTTGGTTCTAGTATGCCCATTGCTCGGCCAAATGTCAAGAGAAAAAGATACCAAAATCGTTCAAAAATTCGCTCTTTCTTTCCGCAAAACCGCCAGAATGTACTGAGAAGTTCGGCATTATTCCCTTTACACTTGCGGCAAAATTGGCTTAACACTCTGCGTCCTCCCTTCGATCTTTGATCCGCTGGACGAGCTGGGCCAAAGCCAGCAGATCCATCACCTGAAAGGGAGCGCGACCTGCGGCGAGCAAGATGCTGGGATCAGGTGACACCAGGCTCGTCCAGGCCGCTGGGAGCGATCGCACGTGCTCAGGGGTCTCGTAAAAAATGACACGATATTCTCCCCAGTTGTGGCGGTAGTTGAGGATCTCAAACTGCTGGTTGTACAATGGATGAAAGGGATGAGTAACTGTGAAAACTCCTTCTGCTAGAGATGGAGACGGTGTAGTTGACGGCTTGGTCCCACAATCAGGCCGAACGCGATCTGCGCATGGTCGCGCGTGCAGCAAAAGGTCTCCGGATGCTTCCGCACGGAGCAAGGCATTGCCATGTTCTGCCGCATTCGCAGTTACCTTTCGACTCTGCGCAAACAAGGGATCGCACTGCTCTCTGCACTCGAGCACACCCTCTTGGGTCATCCCGTTCTTCCCGCTTTTACATGACCCTACTGAAGGGTTACTAAAAACCACTCACAGAGCAATTTGTTATATCTTCGGGAGAAAGGGACCCCTGCCAGGGAGGATCTGGCAGGAGTTTTCCCGAGAGACGTGGTTTCCTGTTTGGTATTCAGTCCCCTTGAACGGTCTCAATGGCCGAAGGGTCTGAAGGTGGCTCAAGGGTGAAGGTCAGATCGTCTGCATTGAGCGTGGGAACGGCTTCAAAATCGATCTCATAGTTGCCAAAGCGCTTAATGTGTCTGGTCTGATACGGTGAGAGTGCCGCGACTTCATCAATGGAAAGGAGGTATCCTTCTTGAGCAAGTGCATTGAGTGCAGCACTGATCTCAACCGTGTTGTCTAAAATGACGCAGTTGGTTAAGAGGCCTGTGTATTTGACCTGTTTCTCCTGTTCGTCAAATGCATGCTCATACATGACCCCTCCTCTCGCAAATCGTACCCAATCCTCAAGGGCGTTGTATTGTTCCATTTTATTGGTTGCGCGGTGAATCACTTCACGCAGTTTCACATCGGAAATCATCGTCAGCAAAAAGACCGTGCGCACCACACACCCCAGCGCGTAAAATGCCTGGTAGAGACGGTTTTTCCGGCTAGAGGTGCCCAACTTGCGCAAGAGCATCGATGGCAATACGCGCCCTTCCTGGATCGAGATGACCACTTGGAGCAAGTCTTGCCAGTGGGTCTCAATCAGGTTCCAGTCAATGACGTTGTCGTGAAAGAGGGAATCGATATGCTCGTAGATGACCTCTTTGGAGGGGCGATAGAACCTGAGGTCCTTCCAGTTGCGGATGCGTGGCATCAGCTCAATCCCCAATAAGAACGACAGTCCAAATACGGGTAAGTTTTGCCCATGAGTATCTGCATGAATCACGGAGGGTTTGATGTCCGAGCGATTGCGTATCAGGCCATCGAGCAGTATATTGCCTCATGCACACCACATCCAATAAAGTGGCTGAACAGCAGGATATACATGTCGCTCACATGATGATAGGCGATGCCTCCAAAACCGCCATACCGAATGTGCTTCTCCGCGAGTAAATTCTCCTCCGCCAGCTCATATTGTGTTCCATCAGAGGCTGCCCGTTTCTCGTCGCCCCAATAGTGAGGGAGCGTGTATCGATTGAAGCAATTCTTCACATCACGCAGGGCTGCATCGAGCTTTTCCGCGGTGATATGACGCCGATTGATATGCGCAATCTGATCGGCATTGAGCGTGCCTCGCAGGTGCCTTGCCATCTGGTGCGGACCTAAGTTCGTCCCGTACGCGAAAATCGCGAGTATTTGCCGTTCCCAGGCATCATCAGCTTTCGGTTCATTGCCAGAAAGAGGACCGAGATGGCGACCAAAGCCGGTCAGGCGCTCGATACGGACGACCACATCGAGCAGGTGCCGCTCCGGGATCTTGGCGTGTAAGGCTTCTTCTAACTCGAGCAGTCCGGCGGGCTGCGCTTTGGCCTTGAGTCTCTTGAACGATGGTTCCCCCTTCTCATTGATCATGAGTTCCTGATTAGTTGGTCTGGTTCGATCGACTTCGGCGGCCACCTCCGTCAACCAGGTGCGCAGATGCTCGACCAACCCTTCGGCAGTTGCGGGAAGGCTCAACTGCTGACAATACGCAGCAACTTTGGGTTCGCACATCTCCCAGGGAAGAAGCTGATCCCGATAGTCGGCAAACTGCTCTGAACCGATGACACAGATGTCGCCCGATTTCAGTTCGTTGGCCAGGGAGGAAAACACACACGTTTCCAGATGTTGACGTCGGTACCAGCTTTTTCCTTTGCGCCGCACCAGGATGGTTCGCTGCCACTTCTTGTTTGTAAACGAAAGATCAAGCGTCGCCTCCAGATATTGCTTGGGATTGTGCTCATTGGCCATGATGAAGTTCATGGCATCAACCAGCGTTTGATCGGACGTCGTCGAGCGCAAATCCAGCGTTTTGATCACGCGAAACAGGGCCTTGCGGTGGCTCCCGTAGAATTTCTTGAGGAACGGCTGATACCGATCCCCATGATGGGCACTGACTTGTTCACACTGTTCTAAAAGCGACATCTCGCCTCCCTCTCGATCCAGAACCTCGCGGATGTGCATGCCCCGGTCGGTTGGGTCTTGCGCGTCGGTACTGGCTTGCACCACATCTGCGAAGACCTCAATCAGGTGCTCGGTAATTGCTCGTTCCTCTTCGCGCAGTCGGAGGAGCTCCTGTTTCGCCTTCTCCGTGAGCTTGCTCATGCGTTTGAGAAACATCTGGATGATCTCGTCCTTGGTTGAGACGGTCGCTTGAGAAAGCAGGCAGGCTAGAAGGGTCAACCGCCTGGGAGCAGAGAAATCCAGGAGATCAGACGGGTACAAACTCCGTGCTTCTTGTGCCAAACGCGTGATCTTTGAGGAGCGCACTCCTTCGACGAAGCGCTCCGTCGTTCCCCAAGACTGAAGCCAAGAGAGGCGATTGAGCCATTCATCCAGATGAGTGAGGGTGGCTGATTTGGGGGCATCTTTGATTCGATCGAAGGTGGTGAACGGAGACGATTCATCAGGCTCAAGCAGGCGCGACAATGCCTGCTGTTCGGCTTCAGCAATCCGAGCAAAGACACGCTGGTAGATCCCTCTATTCACGAGACGACGAATGCGCCATGCCATGCGGTCCAGCGTACTAAAAGCGGGAAGCTCGCAGTGTGCGACGAGCAATGTTTCGATAGCGGCATTGATCAGATCGGCCGGGTTCTCCATCACCTTGGCTGCTGCATGCATGGCCTGTGCGGCGACATGTCAAGCATGAATGCTACGGCCCATGCGTGGGCCATAGAGGTAGGTCAATATTGCATCCTAAAGGGAGCAGTGGGTAGAGAGCAAGCGAAGAGCACAACACTAGGACATGTGTCTATTCCTGCACAGCATACCCCCTGATCCTCTTGCCCCGGCGCAAAGCCATCCGTTGTAATTCCTGCGACTAATACTTGTTATTAGAAGTCTATCTATGATAAACTTCCACTAATGCGAAATGTAGCAAGTGATAAAGCGCTAAAGGTACTTCTACTAACAAGGAGTAATGATGACAGAGTCCCTGGATGTAAATTTTGAGATTACCCTGCTGAAATTTTGCCCTTTCTTCTGTTGAGAAACGGTTTTCGCAGCAGCGGGAAGACGGGCCAATTGAGGATATAGGAAATAGCTCATCCACAGAATAATCAGCAAAATTTCGCCAGGATAATGCCCAAATTTACACCGGGAATGGGTGATACCTGCATCCATGGGGGCTATGAGCAGCATGGTTTCCCCAGGAAAGACCTGCACTCGGGGTCAGCATGCCTGTTCCATTAGCGAGTCTCCATGGCTGCTTC
>Ga0207684_10002931_pt1 | contig 16894 bp, 11 predicted proteins | sample KBSK5501metaG_FD_184342 | JGI IMG/M metagenome (GOLD analysis project Ga0207684, IMG submission 184342) | Corn, switchgrass and miscanthus rhizosphere microbial communities from Kellogg Biological Station, Michigan, USA - KBS K5-50-1 metaG... | ecosystem: Host-associated > Plants > Roots >...
GCCGACGTGGACGGATGGCTCGAGGTCGAGCCGGAGGGGGTGGCCGTGATCCGCGAGCACGGTGGTGCCACGGGAGCCAGCTGAACTGGTATGTGGCCGCCAGCCGCGCCGACCTTGGCTGTGTGTTCGCACCTCCGGCACCTGCCGCCAACGAGTCCGTGTGCGGGTTTGGTGTCGTTGGGACGTGCCTGTGCGGCTTTGGGCTCGTTGCGGAACTGGCACGCGGCTGGTGTGTGAGGCGTTTCCGCGGAAACGCCCCACACGTGGGGGTCGCCCCGCGGGTCGGCCCTGGGAAGCCGGGCGGGTCGGGCCGGCGCCGGGCGCTCAGTAGGCTCTAGACAGGGACAGCAACCGCCGAACAGTGAGGTGTGGCGTGCGCATCGCGAGATTCGCCCGGGGCGGCGACGTCGCCTACGGCGTGGTCGGGGAGGCCCAGGGAGATGGCGCCGCCGGTGGCGGCGGGGTGGCCGGAGCGGGCAGCGGCCTGGTCATCGCCGAACTACGCGGGCACCCGTTCAGCCCGGGGGAGAGCGTCCAGTTCACCGGGGCGACCTTCCCGCTCGACGACGTGCGGCTGCTGGCGCCGGTGCTGCCGAGCAAGGTGGTGGCGGTGGGCAGGAACTACGCGGACCACGCGCGTGAGATGGGCGAGGAGCCGCCAGCGGAACCCGTTCTCTTCCTCAAGCCGTCCACAGCCGTGGCGGGTCCCGGGGATCCCATCGGCTATCCGGTGAAACTCACCCAGCGGGTCGACTACGAGGGTGAGCTGGCGGTGATCATCGGCAGGTTGTGCCGCGACGTACCGGCCGCCCAGGCGGCCAGCGTCATATTTGGCTACACCTGCGCCAACGACGTGACCGCCCGGGACCTGCAGTCCAGGGACGGGCAGTGGACACGGGCCAAGGGGTTCGACACGTTCTGCCCGCTGGGCCCGTGGATCGAGACGGACGCCGATCCGGCCGATCTGGCCCTCACCACGTCCGTGAACGGCGAGGTCCGGCAGCGGGCCCGCACCTCGCAGTTGCTGCACGACGTGCCCGCCCTGATCGAGTACATCACCACGGTGATGACGCTGCTCCCGGGCGACGTGCTCCTCACCGGGACACCGGCCGGGGTTGGCCCGCTGGAAGACGGAGACGAGGTATCGGTGACCATCGAGGACATCGGCACGCTGGCCAACAAGGTGGTGACCCGTGACTGAGCACCCCGCGGGAGGTCACGCCGGCGCCGCTGACGGGCATCCAGGCCGAGTACGGGTTCGGTTCGCCCCCTCGCCGAGCGGCGACCTGCACGTCGGCAACATCCGCACCGCTCTCTACGACTGGGCGTTCGCCAAGCACACCGGCGGCACGTTCGTGCTGCGGATCGAGGACACCGACCAGACCCGGGTGACCCCGGAATACATCGACTCGGCCCTGGACACGCTGCGCTGGCTGGGCCTGGACTGGGACGAGGGACCGGTCGTGGGCGGGCCGTACGGGCCGTACCTGCAGAGCGAGCGGCTGGGCCGTTATGCCGCATGGGCGCAGCGGTTCCTGGAGACGGGGCATGCCTACTACTGCTACTGCACGCAGGAGGAACTGGCGGCGCGCCGGGCTGCCGCGCGGGCAGGCGGGGGCGGCCCGAGCGGATATGACGGCCACTGCCGCGACCTGACCCCTGAGCAGGTTGCCGCCTATCAGGCCGAGGGCCGCAAGCCGGCGGTCAGGTTCCGGATGCCAGCCGGGTCGACCACATTCACTGACCTCGTCCTCGGCGAGGTCGCCGTGGACAACGCGCACGTCCCCGACTTCGTGCTCGTGCGCGCCGACGGATCCCCGCTGTACACGCTGGCCGTCGCGGTCGATGACGTGCTGATGAAGATCACCCATGTGGTGCGCGGGCAGGACCTGCTCTCCTCCACCCCGCGCCAGATCGCCGTCTACCGCGCCATGGGCGTCACCGAGGACCAGTTTCCCGCGTTCGCCCACCTGCCCTACGTCCTTGGCAAAGATGGACAGCGGCTTTCCAAACGAAACGGAGTGGTGTCGGTCAACTGGTACCGGCACGAGGGTTTCCTCCCCGAAGCGATCTGCAATTACCTGGCGCTGCTCGGGTGGTCTCCGGGGGAGAACCGGGAATCTTTTACGCTCGCCGAGATGGCCGCCGAGTTCGACCTGGCCCGGGTGGGCAAGAACCCGGCCCAGTTCGACGCGGCCAAACTGGAGTCGATCAACGGGGACAAGATCCGCGCACTGGACCCGGGTGACTTCGCCGCCCGGATCACGCCGTTCCTGCAGCGTGCGGGGCTGGTCGCCGATCCGGCCAGCGAGCAGGAGGCCCGGCTCATCGAGGCCGGCGCGCCGCTCATCCAGGAGCGGATCTCCAGGCTCACCGAGGCGGTCGGCATGCTCGGCTTCCTGTTCACCGGCGAGGCGGACTTCGCGATCGACCCCGCCGACGCGGCCAAGGTGCTCACCCCGGAAGCGGCGCCGGTGCTCAAGGCCGCCGAGGCGGCCCTCGCTGACGTCACGCCCTGGACCGTGGAGGCCATCGAAGAGGCGCTGCACCTGGCACTGGTCGAGGGGTTGGGGCTGAAGCCGCGGCAGGCCTTCGCGCCCGTCCGGGTCGCGGTTACCGGGCGGCGGGTGTCACCGCCGCTGTATGAGTCGATCAAGTTGCTTGGCCGGGAGCGTACCCTGGCCCGCCTGGCCCGGGCACTCAGCGTATCGGCCTGAGCGGGCACTGTGGGTGCCCGCTCGTTACCTGCTGCTCCGCGGTCGGCTGCCACCGTAGCCGCGGCCCCGCGGTAGCCGCGGCCCCGCGGTAGCCGCGGCCCCGCGGTTCCCGGGCCCCACGGTTCCCCCCCGCCCCCCGGCGGTTCGCCGCCGCCCCGCTTGGGTCGATCTGACATCGAGCACCCTGCGGGGGACTCGATGTCACTCGACCTCCCGCGCTAGGACCGCCCGCCCGGCACTGGGACCGGTCCGGCCGGCACCGGAACCGCCCGGTCGGCGCCGGGCGGTTCCACGTCGGCCGGATGGTTCTACTCGCCAAGGGCTAAACCGGTATATCGAATCTGATAAAAGCCTTTCAAGGCATTGACGCTAAACCGGTCTAGTGATGTCATCTTCAGTGTGCGCGGTGGATTCAGCTCTGCGCCCGCCTGCTTCAAGTCACGGCCCAGCACAAGGTGGGGCCGATCCGACCAATGGAGGTTCGAGATGGCCGCAGGCTCTTCACCAAGTCCGGATAATCCCCGGCGGGGGGCGACCCGCCGTGCCGTTCTTGCGGGAACGGTCGCGGGCGCGGCGGGGCTCGCCGTGGGCGCGGGAGCCATCCCCGCGGGCGCGGCGACCGTCACCCGTTCTGGCCTCGCCGCGAGCGGTCTGGCTACTGCCAGCCTTGCCCCGGGCGGCCCGTTCCCGGCCCGGCCCCGTGATTTCGTCACGGTCCGCGGCGGCAAGTTCTCCGTCGACGGCAACCCCCTGCGATTCGGCGGCACCAACACCTACTACCTGCATCAGCAGTCGCACTACATGATCGACAGTGCGCTGGACGACGCCGCGGCGATGTCCCTGACGGTGGTCCGTGCCTGGGCGTTCGCCGACGGCTCGGAAAACTCTTATACCCCGCTCCAGTCAGCGCCCTACGTCTACAACATCCCGGCGTTCGACTCGCTGGACTACGCCATCTACAAGGCCGGGCAGCTTGGCATCCGGCTCGTGCTCGCGCTGGTCAACAACTGGCCGGACTACGGCGGCATGCAGCAGTACGTGAAGTGGTTCCTCAACCTGCCCGATGACACATACAGCACCGGTACGAACCACGACCTGTTCTACAGCACGAAAGCGATCACCGACTGCTACAAGGCGTACGCCAGGTTTGTGACGCACCGGAAGAACCCCTACACCGGCCTGCGCTACAACGAGGACCCGACGATCATGGCGTTCGAGCTGGCCAACGAGCCGCGCAGCCGCAGCGAAAAAACCGGCGCGCGCCTGCTCAGCTGGGTCACCGAGATGAGCGGCTACGTCAAGGACCTCGCGCCGCATCAGCTGGTGACCACCGGCGACGAGGGCTTCTACGGCGACGCCAGCAACTTCGACTACCCGTACTCCAACTACGAGGGCGACCGCTGGAAAGACTTCCTGGCCCTGCCCACGATCGACTACGGCACCGTGCACCTCTACCCGCAAGGCTGGGGCGAGAACCCATCCTCCAAGCCGGGCACCGACCCGATCACCTGGGGCACCAAGTGGATCACCGATCACCTCGCCGACGGGAAAGCGCTCGGCAAACCAGTCGTGCTCGAGGAATACGGCCTGGCTATCAACGCCGCCCAAGGCGTGCCGGACGAGACGACCAGGGATGTCGGCTACCAGAAGTGGACCGACACGGTGCTCGCCAATGGCGGGGCCGGGGACCAGTTCTGGCTGCTCACCGCGCGGGTGGATGACGGCTCCTTCTACCCCAACTATGACGGCTACCGCATCATCTGGGACAACGACCCGAGCAACACCACCAATGCGGCCGCCCACTTGCTAAGCGCGCACGCCCAGGCGATGACCGCGGCGAGCTGAGCGGGCTCGCTCGCGATCGATCGATCAGGCCGCCAAATCGATCGATCGGCTCGCGGCCCACGTCCCTCCTGCCCGGCCCCCCACCACCCCGGGGGGCCGGGCAGGGTTCAGCCGGGCAGGGTTCAGCGGGCAGGGTTCAGCGGGCAGGGTTCAGCGGGCAGGGTTCAGCCGGTCAAGGCGCGGACCACTGCCTGAGATGCTGGAGCTGATCCTCCAGGTGCGCCGGCGGGACCGCGTGCACCCCGAACGTGAACACGGCGATTTCCTTGGCCGCAGTGATCTCGTTGTACGCGGCGAATACTGTCGATGGCGGGCAGACCAAGTCCATCAGGCCCGTGCTGACCAGGCAGTCGGCGGTGATCCGGCGGGCCAGCAGGGCGCAGTCCACATAGCGCAGAGTGTCCATGGCCGCGCTCTCCAACTCCACGTTCTGGGCCAGGAACTCCGCCACCTCGGCATACGGCATCTCGGGTGACAAGGTCACGGCGCGCTGGATGTCGCAGAGGAACGGCACGTCGGCGTGGCAGGCCGTAACCCGATCGCCTAGCAGCGCGGCGGAGGCCAGCGCGAGGGCGCCGCCCTGGCTGCCGCCGCTCACCGCGATCCTGGAGCCGTCGACGCCGTCGAGTCCCGCGGCGGTCTCGACCGCGCGTACCGCATCCACGTAAAGCCTGGTGAAGTAGTAGTTCTCCGGGCTGGCGATGCCCCGGGTCATCACCGCGGAGTACTCAGGCCCCGGCGTGCCCTGGTCCCCGGTGGCGCCCACGGTCCAGCGGCCGCCCTGGCCACGGGTGTCCATCACGAAGACGGCATAACCGGCCGCGGGCAGCAGCGTGTGATCGGTCGGCAGCCCGCGACCGCCGCCGTATCCGATGAACCGCACCACGATGGGCAGCCGCGCATTGCCGGCTCCGGGTGGGCGCAGATACCAGCCGCGGATACGGTCTCCACGCGCTCCCGAGAACTCGACGTCATATGCGTGCAGCGGCCCGTATGCGTCCGTTTGGTAGCGAGTGGCCATGGGCGGGCGGGCGGCCGCGCGCGCTTCGTCCAGCCGCGCCGCCCACCACTTGTCAAGGTGGGCCGGTTCCTCGGTCGCGGTGCGGTGCTCACGCAGCGCCGCGAGCGGTAGGTCGAACCAGGGCATCAGTGCTCTCCACAGGGCGAGTTGCGGACACACCTTAGCGGGCCTCACAACCCGCCAACGCTCTCCTTCCCGCCTGCGAGACGGAAAACACCGATACCGAACGGAACCAGGGTGACCTCTCCGTTGGCTGCGTCGCCGTCGAGAGCGCAGAGCCGGAGCCCGGCGGCGAGCTGCGGCTTGACCGCGACCGGCTCGGCCGCCTGGCTCACCAGCCAGGCGAAGCGGGTGCCGTCCTGATGGACCAGGACATCGGCGGCGACCCGGGGATCCTCGACGGTGACCAGCCTGCTCACCCCGGCGTGCACGGCGAGCGCGTCGTACAGGACGCTGGTTGCCTCCGGGTTGACCCCTGGGGTGGCGGCGGCCATGTGCTCGATGGGATAGGTGCACAGCACCAGCGAGCCGGCGTCGGCGGCCCGGAGCAGAAGCGCGGGCTTGCCGCCGGAGTCCACGGCGATGACCTCGGCGCCGTCGGGCCGCACCGGCAGGTAGGCCCGGCCGTAGTGGGTGCCCGCGACGCTGAAGGTCAGCCGCGCCCCGGCGGTGATCGTGCCGAAGTCGCGGGTGAAGGTGAACGTCACCTGGTCGCCGGTGATCGGGTCGACCAGGCCGTTGCGCAGCTCGTGCTGGATCCCGAACATGGCGTTGAGACGGGAGGACCAGGGGCCCGGGTGGTCGTCGTTGTCCCCCGCCGAGTAGGACGCGTATACCGTGGCTCCGTCGGCGGCGAGCCGCTCCAAGTCGTAGCACGTCGGGCTGAGCAACTGCTTGGCCGAGGGCACGAGGTAGAGCCGCGCGCCATCCGTCACGCCGGCGCTCTCCCGGGTGAGCGCGGGGGCCAGGTCGGCGAGCCGGGCGGCGACATAGGCCTGGTGCAGCGTCTGCGCCAGGTAGCGGCGGTCGCGGGGGCTGGTGAAGGGGTAGCTGGTGTCCAGGTGAGCCGGAACGATCAGGGCCGTGTCGGAGTCGGCTCGCTCGCAATGGCCGATGTCGGCCGCGTCCAGGATGGAGGCGAAGGCCTTCATCTCGGCCAGTTGCGGCTTGGGCACGCCACGCGAGTCGGTCAGGCCGAAATGCAGCTCGAAGGCGTGATGCCGGTAGGGATCCTGGTCGATCAGGTCGTCGTAGTCGGAATTGCACCAGGCTAGCCAGCCGGTCGCGCCGGCCAGCAGGCTGTTGTGCAGGACCTGGCGGTAGTAGCTGGCCGCGTTCTCGCCGGAGGCGAAGTCGGAACTGACCCCGAACTCTTCCAGGATCACCGGGCGGCCGAAGGTCGTGGCGAGCTCGCAGGCCCAGGCCGCGGCGTAGTGCTGCCGCACCTGGTCGGTTCCCACCGGGTACACGTGCGGGCCGATGAAGTCGCACAGCCGTGCGCTGTCGGCGACCGAGAAGCCGGTGTCCTTCCCGCTGACCTCGATCCCCCAGGCGCCGTCGCCGAGAGAAACGGGCTGGCTGCCGCCCGCGGCGCGGACCGCGTCCACCATGATCTGCGCCCACGCCGCGATGGTCTCGCGGGGCGCTTCACCACCGTAGATCGGCATCTCGTTGGAGATCAGCCAGCCGCAAACCGCTTGGTGCGCGCCGAACCGGCGCACCATCTCGCCAGCGAACCACGCCTGCCGGGCGACCATCCAGACGTCGCTGTACAAGTCGCGCCCGAGGCGCCAGGAGGGATCCCAGTTCTCGCCGGACATGTGGCCGACCACGAAGGTGGGCACCGTGTACATGCCCATGTCGGCATGCCGGTCGAGAAAGTCAGCGAACCTGGTCGCCATCTCCTCGTCGATCCGGTCCGGCTCGGGCATGAAGTCGGGCCAGTAGAAGAATGACCTGGTCACGGTGAGACCGTGCTCCCGCAGGACCCGCAGTTCCCCGAGGACCGTCTGCCCGTCATAGTGCCGCCACATCAGCGGGCCGCCGGTGCGGGACCAGAAGTTCACCCCCAGCCAGTTGACCGCCCGCCCATCAGTGACGATCTTGGCAGCATTTCTGCGCATGCGGAAAGATCTCCTCTGGGAACTTCAGCGGGCGTCGGATGGCTGCGGCCCAGGCCCGTGCGATCATGTCAGTGCGATCAGGCCTCTGCGACTGGGCCCGTGCGGCTAGCCAGTGCGATCGAATCACTATACCGGTTAAGTGTCAATACATATGTACACTGAACGGCGCGCCCGGGATCTTGCCCCGGCCATAGCAGCCGGCTGCTTGTTACACTGGCCTGCGCAAGAGCCGGGCGGCTGTGATGCGCCGGCCGGCGGGCTCCCGCGGGAGGCAGGTGCCGCGGCGCGGGTACCAGGAGGTGTTATCGCACCAGTGCGGTAACGCGGAGCGGTAGCGTGCGGCACGCCGGGCCGACCGGCGATCGCGGGGAGGCATCGCGTGAAACGTCCGACCATCGCCGACATCGCGCGCCGCGCGGGCGTGACCAAGGCGGCGGTGTCGTTCGCGCTCAACGGCCAGCCTGGTGTTTCCGCGGCCACCCGGGAGCGCATCCTGGCCATCGCCGAGGAAATAGGCTTCCAGCCCAATAGCGCGGCCCGAGCGCTGTCGGATGGCCGGGCCGGCGCGTTTGGCCTGATCATCGACCGGCCGCCGAACATGCTCGGTATAGAGCCGTGGTTCATGCAGCTCATGGCCGGCATTCAGGCGGAGCTGTCCGGTGATCACGCCGCGCTGCTGTTCAGCACCGCCGAGGACCAGGCCGCCGAGATCGCCATGTACCGCTCGTGGTGGGCTCAGCGCCGGGTGGACGGGGTGTTCCTGGTGGACCTGCAGATCAACGACCAGCGGGTGCCAGTACTTGAGGAACTGCGGATGCCGGCGGTGGTGATCGGCACCCCGCTTGGCGCTGGATCGCTGACCGCGGTGTGGCAGGACGACGCGGCCGGGATCATCTCCGCCGTGGACTACCTCGCCGGGATCGGGCACCGGCGGATCGCCCGGGTGACCGGCATACCGAGGTTCTGGCATACCAAGATCCGGACCGATGCGCTCGCTGAGGCGGCACAATCCGCGGGGATCGAGTCCATCTCGGTGGAGGCCGACTACACGCGCGAGCGCGGCGCTGAGGCCACCCGGACTCTGCTGCGCGGCCCGCGGCAGCCCACCGCGATCATTTACGACAACGACCTCATGGCCATCTCGGGGTTGATCTCCGCCCAGCGAATGGGCGTGGAGGTGCCGGCCGAACTCTCGATCGTGGCCTGGGATGACTCTCCGCTGTGTGAGCTGGTCCACCCGCCCCTCACGGCGTTGAGCAGGGATATCCCGGCCTATGGGGCGCATGCCGCGCGAATATTGGCGCGGGTGGCGAGCGGCGAGACGGTCGGCCATTTCCAGGAAGACCCGCCGGTGCTCACCCTTCGCGGCAGCACAGGGAGCCCTCCACTGGTTCGCCGCTTGAGCCGCGCCGGGCCGCCGGGCCGCTAAAGCGTGTGTGGCGTGCCCGCCCGAGCCGCGCCGCCCGCCGGCAGCTAGACACACGCCCCGGGCGACACACGCCAGGGCGACACACGCCCAGGGCGACACACGCCCAGCCGGGCCGCCGCGGCGGCCCGAGCCGTGGCGCTCGGCGCACCGCCGCAGAGTTGCGCCTGAACCCGGGAGCCAGGCAGGCGGGTGCTCTAAGGGCGTATCCCGCGGATCTTCAGCCTGCTGCACGGTGTTGTTTGGCGGCACAGTTGCCGGAGGGCGTCTCGCGGTGTTGTCGTCGTCGCCCATAGCTCCGCTATCGGCTCCTCCTCCTCTGCCTGGCGAGCCATCCCCCCGGGCGGCCGCTCGCGACGGCCAAGATCCACGGGACACACCCTAACGGCCAAGAAGCCCATGGTCAGCGGCCTATCTTAACCGTGCCGACATGGGATCGAAACCCGAACGATACCCGATTCCTTCTTCACCTGAGGTCATGAAGGGTTGACACTTAACCGGTATAGTGATTCGCTCAGTCGACCCCGGAGACCCCGGTAGCCGATTGCTGCAAGCAGGGCCCTGAAGTGCATACCCGAAGATCGCATCGATTGACCAGCGGCCATGACAGCCGTAGTTCGTGCGCGCTACGGCGAGGTGCGCCGCGGGTGTATTTCGCGACCACCCCAGGGCGAAAGAAAGAAGGAATCAGCAATGTCGTTGAGACCCTGGCGCATGCGAACTTTTGCTGCCGGTGCCGCCCTCGTGACCGCCGGCACGCTTGCTGCCTGCGGCAGCAGCGGCAGCGGCAGCAGCACTAACTCGTCGTCCTCGGGCCCCACCGGAGTGCTCACGGTCGCCACCGGGCAGCCCGCCTACACCGATGACTTCAACTTGTACTCGTTGAACCAGCAGGACGCGACCAACGGCATGATCTACGAGCCGATGTTCTTCTACGACACGGCGAAGGCCAGCGACATCAAGCCGTGGCTCGGCACCAGCTATGCGTGGTCCAACGGCGGCAAGACTCTTACCGTCCAGCTCAGGCACAACGTGACCTGGACCGATGGCAAGCCGTTTACCAGTGCGGACGTTGTCTTCACCTTCAATCAGGCACTGCACAGCACCGCCCTCAACAAATTCGCGCTGCCCCTGGCCAGCGTGTCGGCCAACGGCGCCTACGGGGTGACGATCAACTTCACCAAGGCCGCCTACACAGACGCCTACTACGCGCTCGGCAGGGTGGAGATACTGCCCCAGCACATCTGGAAGTCGATCACGAACCCGACCACGTTCCAGAACCAGCACCCGGTCGGCACCGGGGCTTACGTACTGAGCAAGTTCTCGCCGCAGGTGTTCGAGATGACCGCGAACCCGCACTATTACCTGCCGGGCCTGCCGCACTTCAAGACGGTCCGGTTCATCGGCTACACCGGCAACACGACGCTCGACGCGGCGATCGTGGCCGGCCAGCTTGACTGGACCGGCGCCTTCATCCCGAACATCAAGAAGCTATACCTGGCCAAGGACCCGAAGTTCGTGGTGAGCGACATCCCGCTGGCCACCACCTTCCTGGTGCCGAACATGGCCACCGGCCCGACCACGAAGCTCGCCGTCCGCCAGGCGATCAGCGCCGCGCTCGACCGCACCTCCATCAGCAACACGGTCTACGACGGGTACGCTCCGCCCAGTAATCCCGAGGCGCTGATCACGCCGAACTTCAACTCGGTGCTCGACCCGACGCTGGCCAGCGCCAGCTTCGCCAGCCCGAGCGCGGCTGCCGCGAAGACCATCCTGACCAAGGCCGGTGTCGCGACGCCGCTGACCCTTACGGTCAAGATGGTGGCGGGCTACACCGACTATCTCAGCGCGCTCCAGATCGTCCAGCAGGAACTCAAGCCAGCCGGCATCAACCTCGTCATCGACCAGGAGGCCTACACCGCGTTCACCTCGGACCAGGACAACGGCAACTTCCAGTTGCTGATCGACAGCTTCGGCTATACGCCCGACCCGTGGTCGTATTACTACACGCTCCTGAACAGCTCGATCGCGCCCGCCATCGGCAAGGCCGACACGGTGGGCAACTACGGCCGTTACCGGAACCCGGCGGTGGACTCGCTGCTCGCGCAGATCGCCGCCACGGCCGATACTTCCGTGCAGAAGCCAGCGTTCTACCAGATCGAGAACAGCTTCACCAAGGACATGCCGCTCATCCCGTTGTGGGAATCCCAGAACGAGATCGAGTTCAACGGCCACCACGTCGGCAACATCCCCACCGTGCAGAATCCGTACGGCGCGCCGGCCGTCTACATCCAGCCGGACATCGGCTGGATCTCGGCACGCCTGCTCCCGCTGAACAAGTGACCGCCGCGGCCCCCGGCTAACAGAACCGGAGCCGAGGCCGGGGAACCTGCCCGGCGGAGGGACCGAAGACCGCGGCGACCCTCCGCCGGGTGGGCCTGGGCTGATGGGCCTGGGCCACATTGGCGAAGTCGGCACTGGCGCCGGAGAGGAGAAAGGAGGGCCAGGCGTGCGTTACGTGGCCCGCAAGCTTGGCTTCTACCTGGTGGCGGCGTGGGCGGCGCTCACCCTCAACTTCTTGCTGCCGCAGCTCATCCCGGGGAACCCGATCGAGGTCCTGCTGGCCAAGATGTCACAGTCGGGCTCGGTGCCGCCTGGTGAGGCTCAGGTCCTGACCAAGCTGCTTGGCCTCGGCACGGGGAACATCTTCCAGAAGTACTGGCAGTACCTGGATGGCCTCGCCCACCTGCAGCTCGGCCTTTCCATCAGCGACTTCCCCACCCCGGTCAGCACTGAGATCGGCCAATCCATCTACTGGACGCTGGCCCTGGTCGGCACGGCGACGATCATCAGCTTCGCGCTCGGCATCATGCTCGGGACGCTGGCCGGGTGGAAGCGCGGATCCAGGCTGGACGCCATCATCCCGTCCACTACCCTGCTCACGGCGATGCCGTACTTCTGGCTCGCGCTGCTCATGCTGTTCTTCTTCGCCAGCAACGTCTGGCACGTCTTTCCGCAGGGCCAGGGGTACAACACCAACTCCGAGATCACCGAGGGATGGAACCTGCCGTTCATCCTCTCGGCCATGCAGCATGCGCTCCTGCCCGCGCTGACCATCGTGCTCAGCTCGGTGGGCGGCTGGCTGCTGGGAATGCGCAACATGATGGTGTCCACGTTGTCTGACGATTACGTGGTGGCCGCCGAGGCGAAGGGGCTGAGGCAGCGCCGGATAATGATCGGCTATGCCGCCCGTAACGCCGTGCTGCCCAGTGTCTCCGGGTTCGCGATCTCGCTCGGCTTCGTGGTCAGCGGGGCCATCGCGATGGAGTACGTCTTCTCCTACCCCGGCCTCGGCTTCAAGCTGGTGCAGGCGGTGAGCAACAACGACTACCCATTGATGCAGGGGATCTTCCTGGTGATCACCTTCGCGGTGCTCGGCGCCAATATGGTCGTTGACTTGCTGCACGGCTTCATTGACCCACGGACGAGGCTGTCCCGGTGACCGCTACGAACGTTGTCGCCGCCGTCGCGGCGGAGTCCGGCGGCTCGGTGACAGGCCGGCTGACCGGGCTGCGGGCGGCCTTCCGGTCACCCAGGCTGGTCGCGGGAGCCTGCATCGTCGGGTTCTTCCTGCTGCTCGGGATCCTCGGACCGTTCTTCGTGGCGGACCCGAATCAGCTCAGCCACGTCCAGCTCGCGCCACCGTCGCTCAGCCACTGGCTGGGCACCACCCAGATCGGGCAGGACGTCTTCGCTCAGCTCGTGGTCAGCGCACGAGCGTCGCTGCTGATCGGCATAGGCGCTGGGCTGCTGGCCACCTTCATCTCGGTCATCATCGGCATCAGCGGTGGCTACGCAGGCGGCTTCATCGACGAGGCGCTGTCGCTCCTGTCCAATGTGGTCCTGGTCATTCCCACCCTGCCGCTGGTCATCGTGATCCTTGCGTACGTGAAGGCCAGCGGCCTGATCCCGCTCATCGTGATCATCGCTTTCACCAGCTGGGCGGCCGCCGCCCGCGTGCTGCGGGCCCAGACCCTGTCCGTCCGCAACCGCGAGTACGTGCTCGCGGCCCGCGCGTCGGGGGAGCGGTCCTGGCGGATCGTGTTCGTCGAGATCCTGCCGAACGAGCTGCCGATCATCGTGTCCAACTTTATCTTCGGCATGATCTTCGCGATTCTCACCCAGGCCGTCCTGGCGTTCATCGGGCTGGGCGACCCAACGCTCCTCACCTGGGGGAACATGCTCAACATCGCCTACAACGACCAGGCGCTCTCGGTCGGCGCATGGTGGTGGTTCATCCCGCCCGGTGCGTGCATCGCGCTGTTCGGCATGGGGCTCGCGCTGATCAACTTCAGCCTGGACGAGCTGCTCAACCCGCGCTTGCGGGTCTACCGCCCGGCCAAGGCCGACCGCAGCCAGCCGCTGGTGAGCCAATCATGAGCGAGCCGGAGGGGCGCGGCGCCGCCTGGACTGAGGAGCGGACCGTGAGCGAGCCGGAGGGGCGCGGTGCCGCCTGGACTGAGGAGCCGAGCGTGAGCGAACCGGAGGGGCGCGGTGCCGCCTGGACTGAGGAGCGAGGAACGAGCGACGAGGGAAGGCGGCGCCTCAAAAGGGCCCCGGAGGCGAGCGGGGAACAGAGTACGAGCGACGAGGGAAGGCGGCGCCTCAAAAGCGCCCCGGAGGCGAGCGGGGAACAGAGTACGAGCGACGAGGGAAGGCGGCGCAGTGAAGGGGGAACGGGGAGGTGGGCGGGGCCCCGGCAGGCGAGCGGGGAACAGAGCACGAGCGACGAGGGATGGCGGCGCAGTGAAGGGGGAATGGGGAGGCGGGCGGGGCCCCGGAGGCGAGCGGGAGACACAGTCCTGCGGGCAGAACACGTCAGCGTCGAGTACGCCGGGCAGCGCCCGACCCGCGCCGTCCGTGACGTGACGATCGAGCTGCGCCGCGGCGAGGTGCTTGGGATCGCCGGGGAGAGCGGGTGCGGCAAGTCCACGCTGGCTTACGCGCTCACCCGGATGCTCAGGCCGCCCGCCCGGCTGACCGGCGGGGCCATCACGTTCTTCCCCGCCGATGCGCCGCCGGTCGACGTGATGGAGCTGGACGGCGAGGAGCTGCGGGCGTTCCGGTGGAACAAAATCTCGATGGTCTTCCAGAGCGCGATGAACGCCCTCAACCCGGTATCCAGCCTGGCCAAGCAGTTTGATGACATCTTCGAGGCACACCGGCAGGAGATGGACCGGCCCGCCCGCCGCGCGCGGGCGCGAGAGCTGCTTGACATGGTCGGGATCGACCCGGCGAGAATCAACGGGTTCGCTCACGAGCTGTCCGGCGGCATGCGGCAGCGGGTCATGATCGCGATGGCGCTCGCGCTGGAGCCGGAGATCGTCATCATGGACGAGCCGACCACCGCGCTCGACGTCGTGGTGCAGCGGGAGATCCTGGACGAGATCGAGCGGCTTCGCGAGGAACTCGGGTTCAGCGTCGTCTTCATCACGCACGACCTGTCCCTCCTGCTGGAGATCAGCGACCGGCTCGCGGTCATGTATGCAGGCGAGATCGTGGAGCAGGCGCCGTCCGAGGCGGTCGGTACCGCCCCCGCACACCCGTACACGCTCGGCCTGCTCCGATCGTTCCCGGACATGCGCAGCGCCCGGCGCGAGCTGCGCGGGGTGCCCGGAATCCCTCCGGACCTGCGCGACCGCTGGGCTGGGTGCCCATTCGAGCCGCGGTGTGAGTATCGGTTCGAGCCGTGCGCGACCACCCATCCAGCCCTGCGCCCGCCTGCCAGCCGGCTGCTGGTGGAGGACCCGGCCCTGGTCGGCGGCTGGCGGGTGGCCTGTCATCTGCACGACCAGCAGTACCGCCTGGAGGGCCCGCCGGACGAGCTCGCCGGGGCGCGGCGGGACGAGGCGGACGGCGCAGCCAGCATGGACGGCTCAGCCGCGGACCGCAAAGCCACCGCGGACAGCCCGGTAACGGCGGACCGTGCGGGAGGCGAGCAGTGAGTGTCCTTGACGTCCGTAACCTGACCGTCGAGTTCGGCCAGCGCGGTGGCAGCAAGCTGCGGGCAGTCGACGACATGTCGTTCGCGCTGCGCGCGGGCCAGACGCTCGCCCTGGTCGGCGAGAGCGGCAGTGGCAAGTCGACCGTGGTGCGGGCCCTCGCCCAACTGGTGAAGCGGACCTCCGGCGAGATCCTGCTGGACGGCGCGCCCGCCGGCCGGCGTGGCAAGGCCCTGCGCGGCTACCGGCACCGGGTGCAGCTGGTCTTCCAGGATCCGTTCGCGTCGCTCAACCCGATGCACACCGTCCGGCATCACCTGATCAGGCCGCTGCAGCTACGGCCGCACCACCCCCGGGGCGACGACCTTGAGGCGGCGGTGCACGAACTGCTCCTGTCGGTCAACTTGACCCCACCCGACGAGATCGCCAGGAAGCACCCCCATGAGCTGTCCGGCGGCCAGCGCCAGCGGGTCGCCATCGCCCGGGCACTGGCCACCGATCCCGACGTTCTGCTCGCTGACGAGCCGGTATCGATGCTGGATGTGTCCATCCGGCTGGAGATCCTCAACCTGCTTGACCGGCTGAAGCAGGACCGGAACCTGGCCATGCTGTACGTCACCCACGACCTGGCCACCGCACGGCATTTCTCCTCCGAGATCATGGTGATGTACCGGGGTGAGATCGTGGAGCATGGCCCCAGCGACGAGGTGATCCTCAGGCCCTCGCACCCCTATACCCAGATCCTGGCGGGCGCCGCGCCCGACCCGACCGTCTCCCGCCAGGCGCTCACCACGGCCCGGCGGAAGCGGCAGCAGGCGCGGGCCACCCGGGACGCCGAACGCCGCGAGGTCACGGTCGACGCGTCGGGCTGCCGGTTCCGCTCCCGCTGTCCCTTCGCCATGGACATCTGCGCGACGCATCCGCCCGACCTGCCGGTTGCCGCTGGTCACCTGGCACGCTGCTGGCTGCTCAGTAGCGAGGCGGAGCCAGCTGGCGCGGGCACCGAGATTGGGCAGCCGCGGCGGCAGGCCGGGCGGTGACCCCCGGCCACCCGGTTCTCGCCCGGCCGGATCCGCCGTTTCAGTCCCGGCCGGACGTCGCCGGTCGCCGGGGGCGGTCCGGTCCGTTTCGTTTGGTCGCTGGGTCTTGGTTTCGGCTACACTGCACAGGCGCGCGCGGGCCTGCTGGCTCGCCGCAATGGGGTATGGGGTAATTGGCAGCCCGACGGGTTCTGGCCCCGTTAGTCTAGGTTCGAGTCCTGGTACCCCAGCAGGTCAGATGGCGTAGCCGAATCGCGGCTACGCACGTGGCGCCGCCGACCCGGTCCGTAGCCGCGCCGGGCGCCGCGCGGCCGACTGGTCAGGCGCAGCAGAAGCAGCACGACGATCGCGCCGATGACGGAGCCGCATACTGCGGCAGCTACCCCGATCAGGGGCGGCCATGCAGCGGACGCCATGCCGCCTCGACGCCCCACGTGGACGATGCCGGCATCCGGATAAGGCTGGGCGCCCGTTTTGGCGAGCCCGGCTGCGGTGCGCTACCGTGCAGTGTCTGGCCCCGTCGTCTAGCGGCCCAGGACGCCGCCCTCTCAAGGCGGTAGCGCCGGTTCAAATCCGGTCGGGGCTACTCATGTAGCAGCAGGTGAAGGGCCTGGTCGCTGGTCGTGGCGGTCGGGTCCCTGATCATTTGTCACTGGTTTGTCATTGGGTTCGGCTGTCATCGGGCGGCAGCAGATCTTCTTGGATGATGGTCACTGGCAT
>Ga0207684_10002932_pt1 | contig 16892 bp, 11 predicted proteins | sample KBSK5501metaG_FD_184342 | JGI IMG/M metagenome (GOLD analysis project Ga0207684, IMG submission 184342) | Corn, switchgrass and miscanthus rhizosphere microbial communities from Kellogg Biological Station, Michigan, USA - KBS K5-50-1 metaG... | ecosystem: Host-associated > Plants > Roots >...
GTCGGCGTCTCTTTAGTGTGAGTTGTGACGCCCTGGTAAACAGGGCGCTCGATGACGCCACGGTGGCCGCAACGATTGTGGATGAAGGAGAGAAAGGAGGTGGTGGTGATGGCATGGAATCCGATGCCGGCAATTGTGTCTATACCACAAACTATGAGCACAATGCCATTTTACGCCGCCACCCAGACGGGTTGTATGAGACGCTCGTCCATGATCCTCGTGTGCTCTGGCCTGATACCCTCTCACTTGCTACGGATGGCTATCTGTACGTTACCGTGAATCAACTCCATCGAGGACCTCGTTTTCATCAAGGGAGGGATCTGCGAGAAAGACCATTTGGCCTCTTCCGAGTACGAGTCGATGCTTCTCCAGTCCTTTTACGCTAAACTTCCAGGGTCTGCGCCGTATGGAGCAACAAAAAGAGTGTGCCAGGAGAGAAAAAAGAGGTACAATATGCTCTCCTAAAAACTATCCGAGAAAGGATCCAAAGAGATGGCAATTGACCTGGCTGTCATGAGAAAGCGACTTGAAGAGAAGCAGGCTGAAATTCAGCAGCATATCGCGACATTGACTGGAAGCCCAGCGCCCCCCGAAGATGCAATCTCCGCCAGCGATGGCGTTGTAGAGCCGGAAGAAGAGGCGGTGGATCTCCAGGAAATAGACGTGGATCAAGCTATTCTGGACAATGAGAGAACGTTGCTCGCCGAAGTACAACAGGCGCTGGCACGCATCGAGAATGGGACGTATGGCATCTGTACCAATTGCGGGCAACCCATCCCCGAGAAACGGCTGGAGGCTATTCCCTGGACCACCTTGTGCGTGACCTGCGAGTCGAAGCTGGGGTCTGAGGGTTGAGAACACGGTCTACTCAATAGCTACCGGATGGGGTATGGATAGTATTGAGCGGGCTGATGCTCGGAATGTTGATCGCATCGCTCGACCAAACGTTTGTAGCAATCGCACTGCCGGCTATTGTGAGCGATCTTGGTGGGCTGAACCAGCTATCATGGGTGGTCATAATTGTCAACACCCTGTATCAAATGACGATTGGCGGGGTAGTCTCACTCGTCGAAGATCGGGAGAACGACTTCACCCAGGAGATGTTTGTCTCACCCATCCCCGCTACGCGATCATCATTGGGAAAATCAGCGGGTCGAGCATCACCAGCCTCTTCCAGCTCGTGGGAGTCTTTGCCGTCGCCTTGCTACTGCGCATACCGCTCGGCGGCGTGGATATCGTCCGCCTCTTACTCCTCTCGCCTAGTATGTGCGGAGAAGACAAGAAGGTCTCAGTGCAACAACCGGGCAGTCTTCTTTCAAGAGAGCTTTCGTAGCAGGTTCAGCACCACCTCACTGTCAGGTAACGAGCCTGACAGAGATCATACGAGGGTGTTTCCTATCTCGTAATAAGGAGGGTAAACTGACTTCAGTCGAGGTCAGCTCGCTTATGCAGCAGATCAGCTCCTGATGCCGAGACTCGTTATCGAGTCCACATGCTGCTCGGTCGTGGTTCGGGCTGGTCTGTTTGCTTCCTCCCAAGCGCGTTCTTGCTCATCTTTGGGTCAGGGTTTGGGGCCAATGCCCATGATGATGCTCATGACGCTTTCATGACACTTCGTCTTTATAATACTGGTACGAGAGAGGGAAAGGCGACTCAGCTGGGGAGTAGTTCCAAACCCTGGCATCTGTCTTTGAGTTAGGAAATTCCCTCATCATTCGTCAAGCATGGAAAGGAGATAAACAACATGGCGGTTGGCATCCGTACTGATGAACAGATCCAGACCGATGTCCTGGAAGAATTGCAATGGGATACGCGCATGCAGCCCAATGAAATCGTGGTCGCGGTCAAGGATGGTATCGTCACCCTGACCGGCTGGGTCGATTCGTATCAGAAAAAAATCGCTGCCGAGGAGGCCGCTCACCGCGTGCGTGGCGTCAAAGCAGTTGTCAATGACATCGAGGTGCGCTTGCCCGGCTCTGCCGAACGCACCGATGCCGACCTTGTCGCTGCCGTGCTCAACGCCCTGAAGTGGGATGCAGCGATTCCGGCTGGCGAAGTGGACGTGACGGTCAGCCAGGGCTGGGTGACGCTCAAGGGCGAGGTCGAACATGTCTTCCAGGTGAGAGACGCAGAACGCGCCGTACGGCGCCATGCAGGGGTCAAAGGCGTCACCAATCTCATCGGGGTCAACAAGCCTCGTGTGTTGCCAACAGACCTCAAGCAGCAGATCGAGCGCGCGCTCATCCGCAATGCGCAGACCGATGCCAGGCGTATCACGGTCGAGGTGCAGGGCAGCGAGGTCATCCTGCGGGGAGCGGTCAGTTCCTACGCTGAGAAAAAAGCAGCGGAGGAAACGGCCTGTTCCCCCTCGGGGGTTACCGAGGTGGACAACCGTATAATAGTCTCGCTCCCCGTGTAATACCGACGAGATGGTTCCCTGACAGTAATGAGAGCATTTTCTCCCCGACGAGTCTCTCCAGCAAGGAGCCAGGACTCGCCGGGGAGAAGAAGGCACATATTGCACAGATGCGATTGTCCATTCCCTGGAGGTGCGACGAAGTCTCGGTGTTGAAAACGCAAACAGCGATACGCACAACCAGCTAAGTCGCGCCGCCCAGAGAACAACAGGAGAGGAAGGGTTCATTATGCGCCACGTGCCCTGAGACGATGGAACGTCTGCGCATGATATACTAAGGCACAGTATGAGCAAAGTGAAAGGGGAGCAGGAGGTGAGACGATGAGTGAAGGATTCATCTCGCGCGGGTTTCGCGGCCGCCGCCAGCCGAGCGACACGAGCGGCAGACTCCCGCCAGGACAATATCTGGAGCGCGGCTTTCCCGTGCTTTCGGCAGGGCCGACGCCGCATACGCAGCTCTCAGCCTGCTCGCACAGGTCACGCATGATGCCAGCTACGTGATCGCCTTCAGCGATGGGGGCTATACCACCAATCTGCCTCTGGAAGAGGTGTTGGAAGGGAAGGCCTGGGTGGTCGACACCTATGAGGGGCAGCCGCTGGCACCCGTACACGGTGGCCCGGCACGCCTGCTGGTGCCCCACCTCTACTTCTGGAAGAGCGCCAAGTGGGTGCGGGGTCTGCGCCTGGTCGACGAGGATGAACCGGGCTTCTGGGAGTCGTTGGGCTATAATAATCACGGAGATCCCTGGAAAGAAGAACGCTATTGGGGCGACTAAGCTGGCAACGCGGTGAAGTGGTGGCCACCCAGGCAGAAACGGCACAGGCCAGGAGCATTACCGTCACGGTTCCCAACTGGATGGGGCATCGACCTGGACAGCACGTGGATGTGTGCCTCACCGCCCAAGACGGCTACCAGGCCGAGCGTAGCTATTCGATTGCGTCGCCACCTGAGGAGGCACCACGCGTGACGCTCACTAGCGAACGGCTCGATGACGGGGAGGTGTCTCCCTCCCTCCCTCACGGAGGAACTGCGCGTGGGTGACAAGCTGGAACTGCGCGGGACACGAACCAACCCGAGTCAAGACCGAACGATTCGGACCGACAGGAGAAGCATGATGGAGATTAAGCTAGATGGTAACGCCGCCGGGGGCATCCTGCACGTGACCTTCCCCTTTGATATGACGCTCGTCCAGGCCACCTGTGCGGGTTGCGGCGCCACCAATGCCTTTGGGGCGATTGCCGCCTACATGCATGGGATGGGGATAGTCGTACGCTGCCAGTCCTGCGACACGGTGCTCATCCGCGTTGCGCAGGCCAGGGGACGCTACTTCCTGGATATGCCGGGCATACGCGTCCTCGAGATAGGTGCCGAGTCCTAGTCGTTCTTCTTGGTCTCTGCCTAGCACTTCGTTTACGGGAGGACTGCCAATGCACGTGGCACAACGTGGGATCTTCGCGCCTCGTGACGGGCTCGCATTCCTCTCTGGAGTTCGATCTGCTTGAGCAGGCCGACCCGAAAGCGCTGGGGCAGGCGATTGCCAATCTGCGGGAACCCCGCACGACGACTGGAGGAGTCGACCTGATGGTCGGCTTTCGGCCCTCCCTCTGGAGGCGCGTGGCGCCACAGGAGCTGCCAGCGGGGGTGAGCGACTTCGATCAGGAAGTGCGCGGCGTTGATGGGTAGAGCATGCCCGCCAGGATGCGCAGCAACGTGGACTTGCCGGAGCCGGAGGGGCCAAGCAGCGCCACAAAGTCCCCTGAGGCGATCCACAGAGCCACCTCGTCCAACACGAGCGGGGGACGGACCCCGCGTGGCTGCTTGCCCTCGTTCCCGATAGAGCTGCCACCACACATACAACAAACTGCGCGTCACGTGATGATCCCGGCTGATCTGAGACGGATTGAGCTCGCCTTTCTCCAGCAACTGGATCATCTGCAGCTTGAACTCCCATGAATAGCTTCGTCGATGTCCCATAGAGCTCCTCCTTCGCTCCCTTTTGACTTCCACACTTGTTCAAAGTCTACTCAGCAAGTGTGTCACTTGTCAAAATTCTGTGGTATGGATCTATGGGGTCACTTCAGTCTAATCACAAATGACAAATTCTGCATGAGCCGGACAGCACGACTGCAACTCTCCTGGTGGCGTTTGCCCCGAAGCGCTCACGCATCCTTAGACGATTGCAGAGGCGTTGCAACGAACCCAAGGAGGGCAGTGGCTTCCCCAGGAGTTACAGGCTCGCCGGGAGAATTTGCCCAAAGCTCGTATGAGCCTGGCTCAGCAGACAGAACGACTGACCGACGCCTATCTGGCTGCTGTGCTTCCGTTGGAAGAATACCAGCGGCGCAGGCTCGAACTGGAACAACGAGAGATCGGCATTGCTGAACAGGCACGCCAACTGGAAGTCAGTGTCGGACGACACAATGCATTGGCAGGTATGGTACAATTATATAATGAACAATAAAAAGCGCCGTCCTCCTTCGCCAGGTCAGGCGGCCGGGCGCCGCACAAGGGTCGGCGCGCAGGCAAGATCACGCCGCAGTTGCGTCAATCCCTGGACCGGCAGCGACTGGTGCCGCCTCAAGTCGGGCAGTCGCTCGCTGTTGACGGGCTTGCAGTTCTCGTCTCCGTTGAACAAAGCCCGACCCTGCCGGAATCGGCTTGCCAATGATGACATTCTCCTTGAGGCCCACCAGGTGATCCGTCTGAGCCTCTACTGCTGCTCCTGTCAGGACACGTGTGGTCTCCTGGAAGGAGGCTGCCGCCAGGAAGCTATCCGTATTGAGCGACGCCCTGGTGACTCCTAAGAGCACCGTTTGTGCGGTCGCGGGCTCACCACCTTCTGCCAAGACTCGCGCATTGGCATCTGCAAAGGCAAAACGATCAACCAGATCATCGGGCAACATCTCGGTATCCCCGGGTTCGTCCACCTTCACGCGGCGGAGCATTTGCCGGACAATCACTTCGATGTGCTTATCATTCAGGTACACACCTGTGTTACGGTAGACGCGCTGCACCTCTTTGACCAGGTACATCTGCGCGGCATCGCGTCCCTGGATGCGTAGGACATCCTGTGGATCGCGCTGGCCCGACGTGATCGGTGTCCCTGCCTGGATCTTCTGGCCGTTGCTCACCGCGATGTTCCGCGCGGCAGGGATAGCGTATGAACGCTCCTCGTGCTCCTCGAAGCGGATGCCGAGCCGTCCATCGGCGTCGATGAGGACCTCACCTTCTGTGCGCGCCTGTACAGGTAGAGGGTCTCCGCCATCTTCGGCAGGCACGAGCGCGATGACCTGATCCTTGCTTACCCGCTCTTGATTTCCCGCCAGTACCTGACTGCCTGCGGGCAGCGGGTACTCGTCGAAGAAGACGCTGGTGGAGACAACGCGCACTGTGCGGGCGCCTGAGTTTTCGTCCTTCGTGATCTCTACCACGCCATCGATCTCACTCAACTCGGCCTTGTCTTTCGGCACACGCGCCTCGAAGAGTTCCTCTACGCGCGGCAAGCCCTGGGTGATATCTCCTTGCGCCCCCGCAATACCGCCCGTGTGGAAGGTACGCAGCGTCAACTGCGTGCCGGGCTCACCGATGGACTGCGCCGCGATGATACCTACGGCTGTTCCCGGCCGCACCATCGCATTGGCGGCCAGGTCGCGCCCGTAGCACTTGCGGCAGACCCCATGGTGGGCCTGGCAGCCGAGTACGGAGCGCACGCGCACTGCCTTGACCCCCGCATCGACGATCTGGTCGACCAGATCCTCGGTCAGTTCGTCGCCGACCTCGATATGCTCGAAACCGGGGATCGACTCCAGTAGTACGCGGCCAATCAAACGAGAGCGCATATCCGGCAGCAGCATCTCTTTGCTCTCTTCTTCGGTGATCAGGATACCCTCCGTGGTACCGCAATCCTCCTCGGTCACGATCACATCCTGGGCAACGTCGATCAGCCGGCGCGTCAGGTAGCCAGATTCGGCCGTGCGCAGAGCCGTATCGGCCAGACCCTTGCGAGCGCCGTGGCTGCTGATGAAGTACTCCAGCACCGAGAGGCCTTCGCGGAAGTTGCCGCGAATCGGGACGTCGATGATCTTGCCTGACGGACTCGCCATCAAACCACGCATACCCGACAATTGGCGAATCTGCTGGAACTTCGCCTTCGTCGCGCCCGATTTCGCGATCGTGTAGATCGGTCCATACGGATCGAGCGATGCCTCAACCATCCTGGTCACATTCTCGGTTGCTTCGTTCCAGGCAGCAACGGTCTGCTGGTACTTCTCGTTTTCCGTGATCAACCCTTCGCGGTAGTGCTCTTCCAGTTCGGCGATCCTGGCGTCTGCTTTTGCCAGTTCTTCCCGCTTGCCAGATGGCACCCTGGCATCGCTCATGGCGATGGTGACACCGGCTTTGGTAGCATAGGCAAAACCCAGGCGCTTGATCTCATCGGCCAACTCAACCGTCCTGGCGCGACCGTACTCCTTGAAGCAATCCGCGATGACCTGTCCGAGGTTCTCCTTTTTCATCGGATAGTTCTTGAAGCGCAACCGCTCCTGCAGGGCCTCATTGAAGATGATGCGCCCGACGGTCGTTTCAACCAGCTTGCCGTTGGCTCGCACGGTTGGAGGAGCAGGCGGCGCATCGTCATAAACGTTCACATCACCCAGACGGACCTTGATAAGCGCCTGCAAATCGATCACGCCATGCTCATAAGCCAGTAACGCCTCGGCGGTATCGGTGAAGACCCGTCCCTGTCCCTTCATCGCCGGCCGATCCTGCGTCAGGTAGAAGCAGCCGAGTACCATGTCCTGCGACACGCCCATGGACGGCTCGCCCGTGGCCGGGGAGAGCAGATTGCGCGTCGCCATCATGAGCTGGCGCGCCTCCTCCTGGGCTTGCTCGGAGAGCGGCACATGCACCGCCATCTGGTCGCCGTCGAAGTCAGCGTTGAAGGCCGAGCAGACCAGCGGGTGCAGTTGAATGGCGCTGCCTTCCACCAGCACCGCTTCGAAGGCCTGAATACCCAGGCGATGCAGCGTCGGCGCACGGTTCAACAGGACCGGGTGATCCTTGATGACCTCTTCGAGCACATCCCACACCTCCGGCTTCACCCGCTCTACAAAGCGTTTCGCGCTCTTGATATTGTACGCGATGTTCTGCTCGACCAGCCTGCGCATCACGAACGGCTTGAACAGTTCCAGAGCCATCTTCTTAGGAAGACCGCACTGGTGCAGCTTCAGTTCGGGGCCGACCACGATGACGGAGCGGCCAGAGTAGTCCACACGCTTACCGAGCAGATTCTGGCGGAAGCGGCCCTGCTTGCCCTTGAGCGTGTCCGACAGGCTCTTGAGTTTGTGGTTGCCTGTACCGGCCACGGCCTGGCCACGACGTCCGTTGTCGATCAAGGCGTCGCATGCTTCCTGCAACATGCGCTTCTCATTCCGAATAATGATCTCCGGCGCGCCTAGCTCCAACAGGCGCTTGAGCCGGTTATTCCGGTTAATCACACGCCGGTAGAGGTCGTTCAAGTCAGAGCTGGCAAAACGACCGCCATCCAGTTGGACCAGTGGGCGCAGGTCGGGTGGCAACACCGGCAACACCGGCAGAATCATCCATGCTGGCGAAGTCCCTGATCTGCGGAAAGCCTCCACCACCTTCAGGCGTTTTGTGGCTTTCTTGCGCCGTTGGCTCGCGGTCGAGCTGATCTGGCGGCGCAGGTCGGCGGCCAATGCATCCAGGTCCAGGCCGGCAAGCAATTCGCGCACCGCCTCTGCACCCATTCCGGCGCGGAAAACGCTGCCAAAGGCATCCGAGAGATCGCGGAAGCGGCTCTCCTGCAGCAGATCCATTTTCTTCAACCCCTCCAGGTCGCGCCGCAGTTGCTCCAAACGCTGGCACTCGCTGGCCTGGCCATCCAGGCCCTGCTCGAGATGGGCCAACTCTTCGTCGAGCCGCATCAATTCGCGCTGGCGAGCGTCCTCATCGATACCGGTCACGACGTAAAGGGCGAAGTAGAGGATGCTCTCCAGTTTGCGCGGGGAAAGGTCCAGCAGGAGGCTCATGCGACTGGGGATCCCCTTGAAGTACCAGATGTGGCTGACCGGCGATGCCAGCTCGATGTGGCCCATGCGTTCGCGGCGCACCCTTGAACGCACCACCACAACGCCACACCTGTCACACACAATCCCCTTAAAGCGGACACCTTTATATTTACCGCAGGAGCACTCCCAGTCCTTCACCGGGCCGAAGATGCGCTCAGAAAACAGCCCGTCCTTCTCCGGTTTGAGCGTGCGGTAGTTGATCGTCTCCGGCTTCGTGACCTCACCGTGGCTCCAGCCACGCACCTGCTCCGGGCTGGCAAGACTAATATGAATAGCGTTAAAATCGTTTACTTCGAGCATTACTCCCCTCCTTCGAAACCGGATAAATTGATACCCAACGCTGGCATGGCCTCATTTGAGCTATCCTCGACGAACTGAATCTTCTGTTCATCCGAGTTTCGCGCCTCAACGTTGATGCCCAGGCTCTGCAACTCTTTCACTAACACCTTGAAGGACTCAGGCACCCCCGTCTCCATGATGTCCTCGCCCTTGACAATGGCCTCATACGTTTTCACACGACCCGCCACATCATCGGACTTCACCGTCAGCATCTCCTGCAGGGTATTCGATGCGCCGTAGGCCTCAAGTGCCCAGACCTCCATCTCGCCGAAGCGCTGCCCACCGAATTGGGCCTTACCACCCAGGGGCTGCTGGGTAATTAGACTGTAGGGGCCGGTTGAACGAGCATGCACTTTGTCTTCGACCAGGTGCGCCAGCTTGAGCATGTATGCGTAGCCAACTGTGATTGGCTGATCAAACGGCTCACCTGTGCGACCGTCGAACAGCTGAACCTTGCCTGTCTCAGGCAGACCAGCGCGGCCCAGGTATCTTTCGATATCCTCTTCCGTGGCGCCATCGAAGACTGGAGTAGCAATCTTCATCCCTAATGCTGACGCGGCCCAACCCAGGTGTGTTTCCATGATCTGCCCGATGTTCATGCGGTGTGGCACGCCAAGCGGGTTCAGGATGATGTCGACCGGCGTGCCGTCTGGGAGGTATGGCATGTCCTCGACCGGCAGCACACGGGAGATGACTCCTTTGTTGCCGTGCCGTCCGGCCATCTTGTCACCGGCACCGATCTTGCGTTTCTGGGCGATACTGACACGTATCCGCTGGTTGACCCCCGGCGGCAACTCATCACCAGCCTCGCGTGAGAACACCTTGACCTCGACAACCGTGCCGCGCTCGCCGTGCGGCAAGCGCAATGAGGTCTCCTGTACCTCACGTGCCTTCTCACCGAAGATGGCACGCAACAACTTTTCCTCGGCCGTCAGTTCTGTCTCTCCCTTGGGGGTGATCTTGCCCACCAGGATGTCTTGCGGCCCTACCTCGGCACCCACATAGATGATGCCGTGCTCATCGAGGTTGCGCAATCCTGCCTCGCCGACGTTGGGAATATCTCGCGTGATCTCTTCGGGTCCCAGTCTAGTGTCGCGGGCATCAATCTCGTACTTCTCGATATGAATAGATGTGAACAGGTCCTCGCGCGCAATACGCTCGCTGATGAGGATAGCGTCCTCGAAGTTGCCACCCTCCCAGCTCATGTAGGCCACCAGGATATTTTGACCAAGCGCGAGTTCACCGTTCTCGGTCGATGAGCCGTCAGCAATGACCTGCCCGGCGCTTACCCGGTCACCCTTGCGCACAAGCGGCCGCTGATTGATACAGGTGCCAGCGTTTGAGCGTATGAACTTGCGCAGGCGGTAGCTATGGACTTCACCCTGTCCGTCTATGATTGCGATCTGACGGGCGGAGGCACTGACAACCTCGCCGTCGACCTGGCTCACAAGCACCTGGCCGGAATCGATGGCCACCTGGCGCTCAATGCCTGTACCGCAGATGGGCGACTGCGGGCGCAGCAGTGGCACGGCCTGGCGTTGCATGTTCGCCCCCATCAACGCACGGTTCACATCATCATGCTCCAGGAAAGGGATGAGCGCCGTGGCCACGCTCACCATCTGGCGCGGCGACACGTCCATGTAGTCCATGCTATCCGCGCTTTCCATGACAAAGTCGCCCTGATAGCGGGCCAGGACACGCTCCTCTGCAAATTCGCTATTCTCCGCTAGCTTTGCGTTGGCCTGGGCGATGTAGAAGTTTTCCTCGTCGTCGGCGGTGCGGTACTCCACTTCGTCGGTGACAAAGGGCTTAATGCTCACCTCCGAGTCGCCCAACGCCCGGGATACACGTGCGAAGAGGGCCTCATCGACGCGCACGCGCGTGCGAGCGGGGATCAGCACCTGGCCGCCAGCGTCCTTCACATCCTCTTGTTCTCGCCCAGAGATGCCGCGGAACTCACGGCCGATCAGGCTCGTGTCATTTGCGTGCAGCCTTTTGCACACCTTGCGGTATGGCGTCTCGATGAATCCATAGGGATTGACCCGTCCATACGTGGCCAGGTTGCCGATCAAACCGATGTTTGGACCTTCCGGCGTCTCAATTGGGCAGATGCGACCGTAGTGCGAGTGATGCACGTCACGCACATCGAAACCCGCTCGCTCACGCGAGAGACCGCCGGGGCCAAGCGCCGAGAGACGGCGTTTATGGCCGATCTCCGCCAGGGCATTCGTCTGATCCATGAACTGGGAGAGCTGGCTGCCACCGAAAAACTCGTTTATTGCCGCTACGATCGGGCGAATAGTGATGAGCGCACCGGGGTTTGCCCGTCCAGGCTCCTGGATGCTCATACGCTCCTTAATGATGCGCTCCATACGCAGCAGGCCCACGCGCAACCGTGTCTGGATCAGCTCGCCTACACAGCGCACACGTCGATTGCCCAGGTGATCGATATCGTCTTCGCGTCCATGACCGTTGTTCAACTGAATCAGGCAGCGGATAATGCTCACCAGGTCATCCAGCGTCAGGGTGCGGTGATCCTGCGGAATCAACAGGTCCAGCTTCCTATTCAATTTGTGACGACCCACATCCCCTAGATCGTAGCGCCGGGCGTTGAAGAACAGGCTCTTGACGAGCGAGCGGGCGCTGTCGAGCGTGGCCGGATCACCCGGGCGCATCTTCTTATAGAGCTCTAGCAGCGCCTCTTCTTCTCGCTTGACCGGGTCACGGTCAAGCGTCGCCTGGATGTAGCGCGCATTGGGATCATCATCCACGTCATGGAACGCATCCAGGATGCCCTGGTCAGTGGTCAGATCATATGTCCCAGATGTATCCAACGACACCATTTGCCCGTACGCCCGATCTTTCGCCAGGCCGGCAAGAGCGCGCAACAGTGTTGTGACGGGCAGTTTACGCTTGCGGTCAATTTTGACCGTGAGCAGGTTCTTGTTACTGGTCTCAAATTCGAGCCAGGCGCCCCGGTCAGGAATAAGTTTGGCGGCGAAGAGCTTGCGGCCTGTGGTGGCGTCCTCATCGGCAGTGAAGTAGACGCCCGGTGAACGCACAAGCTGGCTCACTACAACGCGCTCGGTCCCGTTGATGATAAAGGTGCCCTGCTTGGTCATCAGGGGAAAATCACCCATGAAGATTTCCTTCTCGATGATCTCACCCGTTTCCTTGTTGGTCAGCCGCGCAGCGACGCGCAGAGGCGCAGCATAGGTAGCACCGCGATCACGGCACTCATCTTCGCTGTACTTCGGTTTGCCAAAGCGATCGGGGGGCACGATAAATTCCAGGCTTAACTTCTTACCAGTAAAGTCCTCGATGGGAGAGATTTCTGCAAAAAGTTCGCGCAAACCTTCTTTCTTAAACCATTCAAAAGAATCAAGTTGAATTTGGATCAAATCCGGCATAGGCCGTATGTCGGGGATATGTGCAAAAGAGACGCGCTCGGGGAGCGCAACGGCCTTTGTGCTTATTGCCATGTTCAGTGTTCTCCTCTCACTGTTTGCAGGGGAAACCGAGAGAGATACATCAGATCGTATCCCTCTTTACAGAGTCAGGGACGAAAAATAGATAGCGGCTGATTCTCTACGCTACCGGGGCCTGGGGCCATAGGCGTCAGCACTACTGTGAGATCGATTTATCGGAGGTCCCGCCACCCAGCCACTCAGCATCCTCGCTGATTGCAACAAAAGTGTTTGTCGTGTTATTGGGGAAGGTTGCGAGCAGAGTGGTAATGCTTCGTTGCATCTCGCAACCGTGAAGCATCACGGAAGGCATCTAAACACATCAATAAAGTATGTGCCCGTACCTCATTTGTGAAACAACAATGAACGCGAGGGAAAGAGGAGCAACTCCTCTGGTCACTCTCCTCTCTAACCTATATAACAACAGGAAGTTCATAATTATTCCAAAATTTTTAATATCATCTGACGTATTCTGTCAAGTGACATAAGCTGGCTCCCCTTATACTTTGAGCGAGCTATCTCGCGGGTATCGTTCATGGCGCGGCTCATAACACTTTCTTGACGCTTCCTCTTTATGCTACCATTAAAGAAGACGAGAGGCAGCCGATCGCAGAAGGAACGTTTCGCTCATCAAAAGCGCTGGGACAACCGCCATAAGTGTCATCGCCATCTCCAGAATGAGATACGATGAAGCGTGTTTCGGTAAGAAGTGCCGCCGACCAGAAACGGCTCAGATGAATCAGGAGGACGGATTTGAAATACGACGAATTTATTGGACAGGTTCAACATCGTGCCCGGCTCGGTTCACGTGCCGAGGCCGAGCATGCCACTCGTGCCACGCTCGAAACATTGGCTGAGCGTTTAGCTGGCGGTGAAGCGCATGACCTTGCATCACAGCTTCCACGGGAGCTTGCACACGCTCTCCAACTACCAGATGCAGGAATCGGTGCAAAATTGACACTGGATGAATTTTTCGAGCTGGTGAGTGAGCGAGAGGGTGTAGACCTGCCAGACGCAGCGTTCCACGCTCGCGTCGTAATCGGGGTCCTCACTGAAGCCGTCTCCATGGGTGAGATACAAGACGTTCGTGTCCAGCTCCCGGCTGCGTTCGCTCAGCTCTTCAACGTAGCAAATGAGGGCGATCTGCCCGAGATCACGAGCTAGAGGACCGAACACCGGGATTCGTGGAAAAGAAGACAGAGAAGGAGATCGAAGCAGTGAACGACCGGCCGTACCTGGCGGCTGACGACGCCGTCGTTTTTCCCACCCTCGCTGACTCCGAGCTTGCCGTTCTCGAGGCGCTCGGGACCCGGCGGCCGGTGACCGTCGGCGAGTATCTCTATCGAGAGGGGGACATCGCCTACGACTTCTACGTGATCCGCTCGGGAGCAGTCGAGATCGTGGCCCGTTCCGACGGCGAGGAGCAGATCATCGCCCGCCATAGACCTGGAGGATTCCTGGGCGAGCTGAACCTGCTGACCGGTCAGCGGGTGTATCTGTCGGCCCGCGTCGTCGAGCCTGGGGAGGTCCTCGTGGTGCCGAGGGCTGCGCTGCAACGCGTGATCGCGACGAACCCCGGCCTGAGCGACACGATCCTCGCCGCCTTTCTCGCCCGCAGGTCCGTGCTGCTGAGTGGCGCCAGAGCCGCCATCCGCGTCGTGGGTTCCCGGTTCTCGCCCGAGTCGCTCCGGGTCCGGGAGTTCCTGGCCCGCAACCGCATCCCCCATGAGTGGCTGGACCCCGACCGCGACGCGACCGTCGAACGCCTCCTGATCGAGTTCGCCGTCACCCCGGACGAGTTGCCGGTTGTGATCGCCTCTGGCTCGGTCTTGCGCCACCCGACGCCTGGAGTGCTGGCGCAGTACCTCGGTTTGACCATCGACAGCCTTCCCGAGCGCTGTTTCGACCTCGTCGTCGTCGGTGCGGGGCCAGCCGGTCTGGCGGCAGCGGTCTATGGCGCCTCGGAGGGACTGCGAACCCTGGTCCTCGAGATGGTCGCCGTCGGGGGCCAGGCAGCGGCCAGCTCGCGCATCGAGAACTACCTCGGCTTCCCAACCGGGATCTCCGGCGGCGATCTCACCCAGCGGGCCGTTGTGCAAGCAGAGAAGTTCGGCGCCCACCTCACCAGCCCGTGTGCGGCCGCCTCGCTGCGTGAGGCGGCAGGGCATCTCGTAGTCCGCCTTTTGGACGGAACCGAGATCGCCGGGCGCGCCGTGATCGTGGCCAGCGGGGCTCAATACCGGCGACTCGATGCCACCCGTCTCGCAGACTTCGAAGGCAACGGCGTGTACTACGCGGCCACCGAGATGGAAGCCCGCCTCTGTGCCGGATCGCCGGTCGTGGTTGTGGGCGGGGGCAACTCGGCCAGTCAGGCCGCATTGTTCCTCGCAGCATCCGGCAGCCACGTCACCATCGTCATCCGGGGCCACGACCTGGGCGCCAGCATGTCTCGCTACCTCGTCGACCGCATCGAGGCCGAGGCTCGCATCGATGTTCGAACCAACAGCAAAATCACTGGTCTGGACGGCGACCGGACCCTCACGTCGGTCCGTTTCACCACGGGGGGCTTGGATGCCGTGTTGCCGTGCCTCGCTCTGTTCTCCTTCATCGGCGCAGATCCGGCAACGGGTTGGCTGTCGGGATGCGCGATCCTCGATGAGGGCGGATTCATGCTCACCGACCGGTCCCTGGGCGAAGAGCACCTCACCGGGCGATGGGAAGCGCTGAACCGGCGACCGCTGCCCTTTGAGACCAGCTATCCCGGGTTGTTCGCCGCAGGCGATGTCCGGGCAGGCTCGACCAAGCGAGTCGCGGCAGCCGTCGGCGAAGGATCAGCCGCGGTGCGTTCCGTCCACGAGTACCTCGCGTTCGCTCACTGACGGCTTACGCACGCTTGCCGATCCTCAATTGCCATGTATGAGTTCAGTAACTCGTGAGTTGAGCAGTGTAGGCACTGCGCATCATGCCGCACACCGCTGTGGCCGCGGGCCAGCGTCAAGGCATGGATTCGTCCCTGGACGTTGTTGTTGAAAACGTCCGGGGCCGTTTGTGTGAGGAGGAATCCACTCATGACACAGGCACAGGAACAATCCGTGTTCACCGGGGACACCCCATTCGTCCCCATCGAAAAGATCGTATCGCTGTGCAAGCGGCGCGGCTTCGTCTACCCCAACTCCGAAATTTACGGCGGGGTCTCCGGCATCTACGACTTCGGGCCGCTGGGCGTCGAACTGCGCACCAACATCCGCCGCTTCTGGTGGTGGTCGATGGTGCAGACCAACGACAACGTGGTGGGCATCGAGGGCGCCATCATCACCCATCCGCGCGTGTGGGAGGCCAGTGGGCATGTCGAGAACTTCGTGGACCGCCTGGTAGACTGCAAGAACTGCAAGCGCCGTTTGCGCTACGATCACCTGCCAGAAGAGAACGTGCGGCAGAACAAATGCCCCGTCTGCGGCGGCGAACTGACCGAGCCGCGCAAGTTCAACCTGATGATGGAAACCTACATCGGCGTGCTCGAGGGCGAGCGCATGAAGACCTACCTGCGCGGCGAAGCCAGTCAGAACATCTACCTGGACTACGACAACGTGCTCAAAACCTCGCGCGTGCAGATCCCCTTCGGCATCTGCCAGATCGGGAAAGCCTTCCGCAACGAGGTCACGCCCGGCAACTTCCTCTTCCGGCAGCGCGAGTTCGAGCAGTGGGACTTGCAGTTCTTCGTCCATCCCTCAGAGATGCAGCAGTGGTTCGGCTACTGGAAGGAGCGGCGGTTCGCGTGGTATAAGAGCATCATCAACCATAAGGATCGCCTGCGCTTCCGCGCGCACGAGCCGGACGAACTGGCGCACTACGCGAAACAGGCCTTCGACATCGAGTACCAGAGCATCCTGGGTTGGCAGGAATGGGAAGGCATCCACTGGCGGCAGGACTGGGATCTCTCGCGTCATAGCCAGTTCAGCGGCCAGGATTTGAGCTATATCGACCCGGAGACCAAAGAGCGCTACATCCCCTGGATCGTGGAAACGTCGGGCGGGGTCGATCGCACCTTCCTCAACCTGCTCATCGACGCCTACGAGGAGGAGCCGCCAGCAGGCAAGGACAAGGAGGGCCGCACGGTGCTGCATCTCAACCCCATGCTCGCCCCGGTCAAAGTAGCCGTGCTGCCGCTGCAAAAGAATAAGGAAGAGCTGGTGACGACCGCGAAGGAGCTACATTACAAATTGCGCCGCCTGATGGTCTCGCAGTACGACGACGTGGCCAACATTGGTCGGCGCTATCGCCGTCAGGACGAGATCGGCACCCCCTTCTGCGTGACGATCGACTTCACCACGCTCGAAGACCAGACCGTGACGATACGCGACCGCGATAGCATGTCGCAGATCCGCCTGCACCTGAACGAGGTCCCTGCTTACCTGCTCGAGCGGGTCATGTGGGATTACAGCGTGTGATGTTTTTCGGGACGCCCGCATCTCTGCATTGGCTCCTGCTCCATGCCAATGCCAAACGTGCGCGGGGAGTGCAATGATCTCACCAGGTCGTACCTCCTGCTCAGTGTTGTCGATACTCACCAGACCCACCCC
>Ga0207684_10002933_pt1 | contig 16886 bp, 14 predicted proteins | sample KBSK5501metaG_FD_184342 | JGI IMG/M metagenome (GOLD analysis project Ga0207684, IMG submission 184342) | Corn, switchgrass and miscanthus rhizosphere microbial communities from Kellogg Biological Station, Michigan, USA - KBS K5-50-1 metaG... | ecosystem: Host-associated > Plants > Roots >...
CGCAGCCGGGGAACAATTTCAACAGCTCGAGCGCCGCGCGCTCCGCTACACCGGGCGCCGCGCCGAGCAAGAACAGACGGTAGCCACGCGCGGCCGAGAGTTTCGCCGCGTGCAGCACGAGGTCCATGCCGGTGACACGCGCCGGGATCGGTGAGCCTTGCAGGCGTGCGGCCCACTGTAACGGCTTGCCATCGCAAACCACCAGCGCGGCTTCTGCGATGACCTTGGCAAACGGAGGACGTTTGCGGGCCACCGCGATGAAGTCGAGATTGGCGGTGACGACCTGATGCGGCTGGCCACTCTCGATGAAGTCCGTGATCCAGGCATCTATGGCGTCGCGCGGCACACGGTCTACCTGAGTCCCCAGCAGCGCCACTCGATCGCGCATGAGCTGTGCCGCGGCGGCATTGGGCACTACCCGCATGGCCATGTGTCTCCTCCCCCAGTGGCGCGCTGGCACGGCGCTCGTATTGGGTTGCTCAACCGTACACGGGGGGAGTATAGAAGCGAGAGGTTGAGAGCAGGTGATGTGGCGGGGGTAATGCGGTTGTAGTGATGTCATGCAGCCGCGTGCCGTCTGCCCTGGCCGTTCTTGACGGCGACCCGCCATCATGTTACCATTTGGTCACATATGGAGACTGAAGACCTGACCCTGGTGTGGAAAGCGCTGGCGGACCCGACACGGCGACGGCTGCTCGATCTGCTGAAAGAGCGTCCGCGCACCACGGGTGAGCTGGCCGACCGCTTCGAGGTGTCGCGGTTCGCCGTCATGAAGCACCTCGATCTGCTCGAACGCGCCGGGCTGATCGTGGTGCGGCGTCAGGGCCGAGAGCGCTGGAACCATCTGAACGCTGTGCCACTCCAGCGGATCTACGAGCGCTGGATGAGTCCGTACGCGGCGCAGTGGGCGTCTTCGCTGCTCCAATTGACACGTCACGTGGAAGCTCCAGCCAAAACAGCCGCAGAGGAGACCATGAACGAAATCACCACGACACCGGCAACCAGTGTTCGTAGCATGCACATCGAGCAGGAGGTCGCGATCGCGGCACCGCCGGCGCGCGTCTTCGACGCCCTCACCAGCGACCTCGCCGCCTGGTGGGGCGCGCCGTATCTCATCTCGGAGGCGGCGAGCGATATCGTGCTGGAGCCGACGCTGGGCGGCCGCATGTACGAAGTGTGGGGCGCGGACGACGGGGCGCTCTGGGGAACGGTAACCGGCATCCGCCGCAGCGAGCTGCTGGAGCTGACCGGCTCCATCGCCATGAGCCCGGCGGTGCACGGCAAAATCAAATATGAACTGGTGGCAACCGAGCAGGGCACACGCCTCAGGTTTTCGCACCGCGCGATCGGCGACTTCGACGAGGGCAGCACGCAGGACTACAGCAGCGGGTGGAACGATCTGCTCGCCACAAGGCTCAAGGCGTTCGTCGAGGATGGGAAGCGCCTGGGGCTACGACCATAGCGGACGTAAACGCCCCCTTCGCACCCCTCACCAGCGCGGAGACGGGCGCACTCTGTGGGAGGTGGCGCACGCCGATGCAGGCCGATGCAGCCAGTGTTTCAGCAGCGTCTCGAGGAGCCAGCCCATTCATGAGTCATCCACCCACCACCGCGGAAGAGCGGTTCGCGATGATTGTCTCGGTGCTCGGCGGCACGCCCGGCGTCACCTGGCGCGCGGACGATTCCCAGGCGAAACAGCGCTTCGGCGCAGCGGGACTGAAGGTTGGTGGCAAGATCTTCGCGCTCGTCGCCAGGGGCAGGCTCGTCGTCAAGCTGCCCCAGCATCGGGTGGCGGCGCTCGTCGCCGCCGCGGACGGGGAGCGCTTCGATCCGCGCCACGATGGCCGTCTTATGAAGGAGTGGGTAGCCGTGAAGCCCACGTCTCAGGCGGAATGGCTGCCGCTGGCGTGCGAAGCGCTGGAGTTCGTGGCCGCGAAACGGTGAGCGGGACCTGCGCGCCCGGCAGCGTCACACAGCATCACACAGCACACAGCGTCACACAGCGTCACACAGCGTCACAGGTCGAAGAACTCCAGTGGGCCGCCGGTTGCGTTCGGTGGCACCACCGCGCCCCACACACGCGTGCCAGTCGCCGTCCACACGGGCAGCCACGGCGTCGCGAGGCCGAGCAGCGCCAGCGGCTGCCAGGACGGTGCTTTCTCCGTTGGGTGCAGGATGAACGCGCCAGCATCCACCGGACCGCGAGAGGGGTCGAAGTGCAGGGTATCCGCGATGACAGCTCCAGCTGAGGTCACGCTGACCCAACCGTTGGCGGGTGAGGATGGGTCTACGTACTCATTCTCGACGCCGTCAAACGTCGGCAGCTCTTTCCATGTCACCCCGCTGTCCGCCGAAAAATACAGAACGGCCGAGGTCGCGGTATGGTTGGGGACGTTGACCGCGGTCGCCACACAGTAGTAGTTCGAGCCGTCCGCCGAACGCACCACATTGAGCTGCTTCACCGTCTGCGCTGGCATCTTCAGCTTCGTCCACGTTGTGCCACCGTCGAGGGACTCGAAGAACGCGGTGGGCGGCGGCGGCGAGCCGGAGAGCGCCGCGCCGAGCCAGGCGCGGGGCGCCGTTCGTGGTGGCGCCAGCGGAGCCACCATGCCGCAGGAGCTCTGACAGACATAGCCGTGCACGACGATGGCCTTGCCAATTGAGACGAGGTCGTTGATCATGACACCCTGGCTGAGGGTGCTCTGGCCCATCTGCCGCCACGTGGCGCCGCCGTCGTCGCTGGCGAAGAGGTCGTTGGGGATGCCACCGCTGACACTGACGTCCGGAGCAACGGTCACCAGCAGGCGCGCCCCGAACACTGCCAGGCTTATCACCGTGACGGGCAGGTTTGCGACGAGCGGCATGCCCACAAGCCTCCATGCCTGGCCACCATCGTTCGAGCGCCAGACGGAGTGTTCTGTCTTGGGCTGGCCGGCATCGCCAATGTTCTGCGAGACGAACACATCATTGGCATCCACGGCGTTCACGAACACGCGACAACTGGTGGACCAGGAGAATGGGACACCGGTCGGAGCCGTCCACGTCGTACCGCCATCATGCGTCACGTAGAGTCCAGGCCGGCCCGAAGCGTTGGACGAGAGCGGCGATCCCAGCCAGGGCACGGCTGTATGGCTGCGTGGCGCCAATGGGAGCGCGGCGCTCGCTCCCGCCGACGGCAGGCCCGCGCACGTGTAGCCGGTACGCGGATCTGTCGGCGCGAAGGCGAAGCCGGCGACGGCGTCCGGCATGCCGGCCTGCGTCAGCCAGTGCTTCGGGAAGGTGTACGGCGGCGGCTCCGGCTGTAACGTCGCGGTCGGCGTCGCTGCGCCAGCCTGGCTGCGCGCCGACGGACTCGCCGCTTGCTCCACTACCGCCGCCATGCTTTGGCCGCACGACGCAAGCAGAGCGCACAAAAAGATCAGCAGAGCACCCGCCACACCACGCTTCATCCTCACCCCTACCCATCCGACGTCACCACTACCCGTCGCGGCCGCTCCGGCGCGTGGGTCCCCATAGCCAAGCGCGGCACCGGCACGCGCCGGGCTACACTGCTCATCTGTATGACAAGCAGTGTAGCGAACGGGCAGTAGGCGCGCGTATGAGCTAGCTCACAGTTTGCGACTCGACGGCGGGGACGGATTTCGCCGCCGCGTAGTCGTCGCGCAGCTCGCGCTTGTTGAACTTGCCGACGCTGGTCTTCGGGACTGCCTCGATGAACAACACCTCGTCCGGCAGCCACCACTTGGCCACCTGCGGCCGCAGGAAGTCCAGAATGTCGTCAGCCGTCACCTGCCCGACGAATTCCGGCTTGGGCACGACGTAGGCGACCGGACGCTCTTGCAAGATGGGATGCGGCACGCCGATCACCGCCGCCTCCAGCACCTGCGGGTGCGCCATGATCAGATTCTCGAGCTCCACCGACGAGATCCACTCACCACCTGACTTCACCAGATCCTTGGTGCGATCCACAATCTGCATGTAGCCGTCGGCATCCACCGTCGCCACATCGCCGGTGCGCAGCCAGCCGTCCATGAACTTCTCAGTGTTGTCTTCGTCGTGGTAGTAGGCCCGCGCGATCCATGGCCCACGCACCTGAATCTCGCCGGCGCTGGTGGCATCCCACGGTACCTCTTCCAGCGTTTCCATATTCACCACGCGGAACTCGACCCCGGGAACGACCCGCCCCTGCTTGCTGCGGATCTTGAATTGCTCCTCCTCCGAGCGCTGCTCGCCAGTGGGATTCACCCGGCTCACCGACGCCAGCGGTGAGGTTTCCGTCATGCCCCAGGCATGCAGCATGGGCAGGCCGAAGCGATCCATCGTGCGCATCAGCGCCGGCGGAATGGCCGAGCCGCCGCATGGCACGAGCCGCACCGACGAGAGATCGGGCTGGGTCGGCTCCAGCGAGACACGCTCCAGATAACTGGCGAGGCCGATCCAGATGCTCGGTACGCCGGCCAGAATGCTGACGCGCTCTTGCTCCACCATCTCAACGAGCTGCTGCCCGCCGAGAAAGCGTCCCGGCAGCACATGCTTGGCGCCGGCCAGCGTCGTGGCATAGGGCAGCCCCCAGGCATTGGCGTGGAACATCGGCACGACGGGCAGCACAACATCACGCTCGGAGACGCCGAAATTGTCGGCCATGCAGATGCCCATCGAGTGGAGGAATGACGAACGGTGACTGTAGACGACGCCCTTGGGATTGCCGGTGGTGCCAGAGGTGTAGCACATGGCGGAGGCGGAGTTCTCGTCCAGCACCGGCCAGGCGTAGCGTGGCGCATTGCTCGCCAACAACGCTTCGTAGTCGAAGGTCGGCGCTAATCTCGTGGGCTCGGCTGGCGTGCCCATCACCACGAACTGGCGGACCGTGGGCAGCTTACCTGCCAGCTTGTCGAGGACCGGCACAAGATCCGCATCCACGAAGATCACCTTGTCGTTGGCGTCGTTGGCGATGAACTCGATCTGCTCGGCAAACAAGCGGATGTTGAGGGTGTGTAGCACCGCACCCATGCATGGCACCGCGCAATAGAGCTCGAGATGGCGATAGGTGTTCCAGCCGAAGGTCGCAACCCGGTCGCCGGGCCGCACTCCCATGCCCGTGAGCGCGTTTGCCAGCCGGGCCACACGCTCGCCGAACTCGGCGTACGTGTAGCGATGGAAGCCGTAGTCTGTTCTGGTGACGATCTCCTGCCTGGGGAAGAGCCGGACTGCGCGGGTGAAGATGTGCTGGATGGTGAGTGGATACTCCTGCATCAGACCTTGCATACGCTTGCCCTCCAGACGCGCTTTCGCGCCACGAACGACGGCACAACGCCACAATGCCACACGTTTGCCCGCATTATGCACTATCTTGCGTGCTGCGCGCATCCCCGCCGGTTGCCGCGTCGTCGCCCGCCGCCGTAGATGTAGGAGCGGTCCATTGTCTGCTGGCGCAACAAAGCGGCGCGAGGAGCGTTTCCGCCAGCGAAGGTCGCAGAGGCCATGGAGGTAGCCGAGCATGACGACAGAGGAGCGGGCAGGACCGGCGGCAGCCCCACGAATGGCGGGCCCGCGCGGCATCGGTACCGCCGTCGCCTTCGATTGGGGGCTTGTCGCGCAGATGCTATTCGTCGCGTCCGCCTATCTTTTTGGCTTCGGTCCGGGCGGCATGATGGCGGGTGGCAGCGTCGCCGGCGGCATGCGTGCGGTGGTTGCGGTGGGCGCGCTCATCGCCGCGGTGCCGTGCTTTCTGCTCGGCGAGGGCATCCGCCGCGGCTTCCGACCGGCCCGGCCGCTGCAAGTCGTCCTCAACGCGCTGCTGACGTTCGCCGGCATCGTGACGCTGCCCAGCACGATCGTGGACGTGCGCGGCGGCCACTATTCGGGCATCGTGCGCTCGGCGATCCTGCTCATCGCCAGCCCTGCCATCGTCTGGCTGCTGACGCGTCCGCAGACGCGCGACTGGTTCGCGCAGGCCACTTCGGCGCAGGCCCGCGCCCGGCATAGCGGCTGGTGGCTGGTCTTCATCGCACTCTGGGCCATCGTCGGCGGCGCGGCCGTCGCCTTCGGGGCGAGTTATCTTTCTCCGCCAGAAGACCCCGCCCTTCAGGGCTGGGGATGAATGGCGCTCTAGCTCGCCGTGTGCTCCACGGCCTGCCTACCGCAGGGCCTGCGGGAATCTACGCCTGTGGAGCGGGGCCGACTACCAAGGCCCCACTGAACGTGTCAGCCGGTCACAGCGTTTTGCCTGCGGGCGAGCCTGCCTGGTCCGCTGTGTTCAGCCCAGGAATCCCCTGCCTTTAGGCAGGGGGAGAGGTCAATGAAACGGGATCGTCTCCACGAGGCACGAGTGCAATGCAGCCCGGCGGCCGCCCCAGATCGTCGCGCGCTGACCCTGCACCGGGTGCGCGGCGCCTTCCCTTGCGCTGACGACGGACGGTGTGCGCTCGATATGACCCAGGCGCCAGACGCAGCACGTGGCTGAGGGCGCGGCTCAGGCCAGCCGGCGCTCCACATAGCCAACGAGCGCGTTGATCGAGTCGAAGTTCTCCGGCACCAGGTCGGCGTGATCCACACTCAGGCCGTACGTCTCTTCGACGAAGAGCACCAGCTCCAGCACGCCGGTCGAGTCGACGATGCCCTGCTCGATGAGCGACACCTCGTCGTCTATCTGTCGGGCGTCGCCATCGAAGAGAAAGTTCACGCTGATGAAGTCGCGGACCTGCTCGTGAATGAGGGCCACATCTAGCACTTCGACCTGGTTGTCCATCGCACGCTCTCTCCTAAGAAAAACCAATCGACCCACCTGCTTGGGTTAGTGTACACCGGACGCGCGCGCGTGCGAAATCTTCCCGTACCTACGGCTGTCCGCTCCGCCCGACCAGGGGAACGTGTATGCGTATGCGCATGCGCGTGCCGCTGCCTCAACCAGGCGACATCCGTTCCTCAACGCCATCGCGCCCATCTCAACGTTTTTGCAACACGACCCCGCCCTCGGGTTTCAGGGCGCGCTGCTACACTTTTGGCAGAATCGTGGAAGTGCGCGTGCCGAGCCGCTGGCCGCGCCCACGGAGCGCGCTGAGAGGAAACCGCCGCCATGGAGTTTGAGGGACCGCGCCCCTATCAACTTGGCTTTGTCATGGAGCAGAACCTGGGACACCGCACCCACTTTCGCAATCTGCAACGCTACGTGGCGGACGATCCGACGGTGGCGCCCACCTGGATGCCCATCGAGTTCCCGGCACAGGGCCTGCACGCCAGGCTGCCCGTCGTGCGCAGCAACTGGTCGGTGCGCGCGAGCCTGCTGGCGCAGCGTGCCGTGAGTGCTGCGCGCAAAGAGACACAGCTCGACGTGCTCTTCTATCACACTCAGGTCACCGCGCTGCTCTCCCCATCTCAGCATGACGTGCCGGTGGTCATCTCGCTGGATGCGACCCCACTCAACTACGACACGGTCGGCGCGTATTACGGCCACACTCCCGGCGGCCCGCTCGAATCCGTGAAGCACCGCATCAACCGGCGCGCCCTGGACCACGCCTCCGCCATCGTCTCCTGGTGCCAGTGGGCGAAAGACTCGCTCATCCGCGACTATGGCGTGCCGGACGAGAAAGTGACAGTGATCGCGCCGGGAGTGGACCTGGAGCAGTGGCCGGTTCGCTGCGGGCAGGATCGCGCGGCCTCCAGCATGAACCGATTGCCCCGACTGCTTTTCGTCGGTGGTGACTTCGAGCGCAAAGGCGGCGCGGTCCTGCTGGACTGCTTCCGCCGCTATCTCTACCAGGACTGCGAGCTGCATCTCGTGACACAGACCCCGGTCGAGCCGGGACATCACCTGTACGTCCACAACGACGTTACGCCGAATAGCGAGACGTTGCTGCGACTGTACGAAGAGGCAGACATTTTCGTCTTCCCCACACTCGCTGATTGCGCGCCCCTGGCGGTGCCCGAGGCGATGGCGGCATCGTTGCCTGTCATCACGACCCGCATCGGCGCAATTCCCGAGATGGTGCGCGATGGCGAGCAGGGCTTCCTCGTCGCGCCGGGCAGTGTGGATGAGCTACGCGTGGCAATTCACCGGCTGATGAACTCGCCGCAGCTGCGTGCTCGCCTGGGGAATCACGGCCGCGCGACCGTCGAGGCGAACTACGATGCCGCCCGCAATGCCGAGCGTCTGCTGGATGTCTTGAAGGATGCCGCCGGGCGAGGTCGCGAGCGGGCGCCGACGTCCGCAACCCATGCGGCGCCACAACTGGTGCCGGCGGCCAACTAGCGCCGGATCGCCAGTGCCGCGGTGAGCGAGCGGGCGAGCAATACCTCCACTGGGCGGAGCACATGCATGACAGTAGTCGTGACGGGTGGGGCAGGGTTCATCGGGCGGCATCTCGTGCAGCGGCTGGCTGCGAATCGCGCCGCGTTCGGCGCGGCCGGCGAGCCCGTGGTGGCGCTGGATAATCTGCTCCGCAGCACGCCAACCGCGCTGGCGGACGCTATTGAGGCCGGCGATGTGCGCTTCTATGAAGGCGACGTCCGCGACGCCAGCACGCTGGCGCAAGCCATGCGCGGCGCCGAGTATGTCTTTCACCTCGCGGCGCAGTCCAACGTGATGGGCGCCGAAGACGACCCCGACTACGCCTTCACCACCAACGTCGTGGGCACCCAGCGGGTCGTGCAGGCCGCGCTGGCCGCCGGCGCCCGCCGCCTGGTCTACACCTCCTCGCGCGAGGTCTACGGGCAGCCACAACGTCTGCCCGTTCACGAAAGCGCGCCGCTCGCCCCTAAGAACGCCTATGGCGCGAGCAAAGCCGCGGGCGAGATGTCCTGCCGTGTGGCCGCGGCGCGTGGCGGGCTGGAGGTGGTCACGCTGCGCCTGGCCAACGTCTACGGCCCAGGCGACTCTGGCCGCGTCATCCCGCTCTGGCTGGAACGCGCGGCGCGTGGCGAGGACCTGCATATCTTCGGCGGCAAACAGGTGATAGACTTCCTCTGGGTGGACGATGCCGTGAGCGCGCTGGTGCGCGCCGCGCTGCTGCCGCGGGCGGACTTCGCGGTGGCCGGTCTCGTGTCCGCCGACGATCGTGACCCCGGCTTCTTCGTGACGTTGAATGTCGGCACCGGCCAGGGCACGCCAATAACGCTGTTGGCGGAACGGGTGCGCGAGGCAGTGGGTAATCCGATCGGCATTCAGCTGCAGGCGGCGCGTGCCGCCGAGGTCGAGCGCTTCGTCGCGGATGTCTCGCGGATGCGCACGACGCTGGGCGTGAACCCCGCGGCGCCCCTGGCGCACTTACCGCTGCTGGCGCGGCAGGCCGTCCGGCGCTTGGCCGATGAGGCGCTGACCGAGGCCGAAGCTCACGCGCGTCTCGCATGATGCCGTGTCGTGTCCTCTCAGCCGCCCTCCTCCCCGTCGCGATGAGGAGGGCGCCGTACGCCAGGTCGTGCGGCAGAGCCGCCCCGCTCGGCATGCGGGCACACGAGTGGACACTTCTAGTTGATGGGAGTTGATGGGAATCCGCAACATGGATAGCGCTGCGCCCGCCGGCTTTGAGCGCCGTCCGCGCGTGCTGCTCGCCATCTCCGCCGAGCCGGCCGCAGACCTGCGCGCGGCGATTGCCGCCGGCCGCGAGCCGCGCCGCGACTACTTCGCGCTGCAAGACGCGCTGGCGGCCGATCTGTTGACGCCTGCCGCTGCCGCGGCTACCCCCATGGGGCGGCTGCTCAGCCGCTTCGGCGGGCGCGCTGCCGCGCTGGCCTGGGCGGCATTCGTGCGCCGCCACGCCTACGACGCGATCTACACCGATGCGGAGAACGTCGGGCTGCCGCTCGCGCTGCTGCTGCGCTACAGCCGCGCACGTGCCGGACGCCCGCGTCATGTGATGCTCACTCACTATCTCTCGCCGGCGAAGAAGCGCGTCTTCTTCCGGCTCGGCGCCGGGACGCGCATCGACGCGCTGATCGTCCACAGCGCGGCGCAAGGCGAGCTGGCGCGGCGGACGTTAGGCATGCCCGCCACGCGCATGCTCTACCTGCCCTACTTCGCCGATGAGCGCTTTTGGCGGGCCCTGCCCGGCGGCGAAGCGCCACCCGCCCGGCCGATGATCTGCGCGGTGGGGCTGGAGTTTCGCGACTATGGCACACTGCTGGCCGCCGTACGCGACCTGCCGGTGGACCTGCGCATCGGCGCGGCGAGCAGCTGGTCGCACCACAGCGCCTTCGAAGGCTCACCGGAGCTGCCGCCCAACGTGCACGTGCACAGCTACGCCTACCTGCCGCTGCGCCAACTCTACGCTGCCGCGCGCTTCGTCGTCGTGCCCCTGCAAGACGTGGATAACCAGGCAGGCATTACGGTGATTCTCGAGGCGATGGCAATGGGCAAGGCGGTGGTCGTGTCTGGCACACGCGGGCAGACCGACGTGGTGCGCGACCGCCTGAACGGCGGCCGCGGCCCGGTGGAGCGCGTGTGGTGGCCAGGCTTCGTGGATGCGCCCGAAGCAGCCGAGACGCTAGGCCACCTGCCCACCGGCTTCTACGTCTGCCCCGGCGATGCCGCGGACCTGCGGCGTGCGATCCAGTACCTGCTCGACCACCCAGACGTGGCAGAGGAGCTCGGCCGCAACGGCCGCCGCGTCGTCGAGGCGCTCTTCGGGCTGGATGCTTTCACAGCGCGCTTCGCGGCAGCGATTCGCGGCGAGGAGGCGCCACTCGTCGCGCCGGGAGAGGCACTGCCCGCTTCATCCGATGCCGAGATGCGGACGCGCTGAGGACGGCTTCTCATGCGATACCGGGAGGCTCATCTCTCATTCCCGCTCCTGGACTCATCGAGCCGCACGCTGAGCCACGCGGCGGCATCGGCGAGCATGCGATCCGTGATGGTATGTGGCGCATCGTACTCGCGGTAGTCGAGGGCGAGACGTTGCGCTGCGAGGATGGGGCGGGCCGCGTGCGCCCACGCGATGGGCAAGACGGTATCTTGCCGGCCATGCTCCAGCAGCAGTGGGAGGTGTGCCGTTCGCTCCGGCGGCGCGGCCCAGGGCAGCACCTCCGGCGGAATGCGCCCCGCGATGGCGACGACGGCGGCCAACCGCTCCGGCTCCGTGAGCGCCAACGTCAGCGACATGATCGCCCCCTGGCTGAAGCCGAGCAGGTAGATGCGCTCCGGCACCGCCGCGAACGCGCGTACCGCCGCCGCGATGAACGTGATCAGCGTCTTGCGGCTCGCGTCTAGCTCGGCGGGATCAATCTGGATGCCGTTCGCGGTGAACGCCGGGATGAACCACGCATAGCTGTCCTCCGCGCGCACGAGCGGCCCGCGCACGCTGAGCACGCGAAAGCGCCCATCCAGCGCCGGAGCCAGGCGGAAGAGGTCGCGCTCGTTGCTGCCGACGCCATGCAGGAGGATGAGCAGCGGCGCAGGCGCGGCTTGCGGGCGCAGGGGGCGTTCCAGATAGGTGAGGGGCAGTACCGGGTCCGGGACAGCATGCGACATGACCGCGATCTCCTTACGCTCCCGGCGTGCCCAGCGCCACCTGCGCTAGAAGGTCCGGAGCACGCGTGCTGGATTGCCGGCGACGATGGTGCGCGGCGGCACATCCCGCGTGACCACGGCCCCGGCACCGACCACTGCGTCATTTCCGATGGTAACACCCGGCAAGATAATCACGCGCGCGCCGATCCAGACGTTGTCGCCGATCAACACCGGTTGGGACTCGGGGATGCGACGGCGGTCCTCGATGCTGTGGAAGTCATTGTCCAAAATATTGGTATACGGGCCAAGACTGCAATCTGCACCTATGCGCACCAGCTTGCACGCAGAGATCGAGCAGCCATAGTTGATGAAGGTCCGTGGTCCGATCTCCAGGCGCGCATTCTGGAACGCAACTAGCTCACAGCGTACCGTGGTCGAGTGAATCGTCACACGGTCGCCGATGATGATTTCGCCCATGGTGAGGCATCGAGGCCGGCCCTGCAGCTTCACGTACTTGCCAAGGTGGCTGCACTTGCGAAGGAGGATCTTGGCCCGCATGGTCTCTGCTAGCTTGCGCGCTAGCGAGCGACCCGCACGCAAGTTGCCATGCAGGAGCAGCTTCAGCTCGTAGCTGGCCTCCAAGGCAGGTTCGACCGGCCCAGGGAGATTGTATGCCACGGATTCTATCTCTCGCTGGAATGAGACAGTTTCACTCTCAAGCATAGGTTCGATCTCGCTAGGCGTCCAACGAGCCGCCAGATGTCTCACCTCATGCAGAACGTGACCGGCGACGCCTCCGCCTCAAAGACGCTCACATGCGCTGCATAAGGCAGCCGCACGACACGAGCGGGAATGCCCACGACGGTGGCGCCAGCGGGCACGTTCGCGATCACGACCGCGTTTGCGCCAATGTTCACACCAGAGCCGATAACGACGTCACCCAGCACCCGTGCTCCCGCGCCAATGGTGACATCGTCGGCGATGCGGGGAAACTCCTGGCGATTGCGCATCCCCACTGTGACGGCGTGGATGATATGACAGCGCGCGCCGACCTTCGTCGCCATGATGACAGTACCCGTGGGATGGGGGAGATAGAGCCCAGGCCCAATGCCAATACGCGGTGCAATCTCCAGTCCATAGCGGCGCAGATTCGCGCGGAAGAGCATCCCCGGCACCAGCGGCAGACGCCGCTGGTGCGCGGCATAACTCAGTCGATAGCGTATTGTCGCTCGCATGCCAGGGAAGCTCAGGTAGAGGCGGAGCGCTTCGCGCAGCTTCAGGGGCGACAGCGCCACCCGCTCGCCTAACTGCCCCATACGTTTCCATTCGCGCATGTCGGCGGCGATCAACTTGAACACGCCCATGATGCCACCTACCCTCTTCCACACATCGTTGTGACTCCACAAACCGGGTACCTAGTCTTCAGGAATGCGCCACCCAGCCCCGCCTGACCCATCTGCCCGATAGTTACCCGGCGCGTCGCGCGGGATCGCTCCTGCCGAGCCAGCGCCAGCCAGCACCCGGGGATGGCGCGGCTTCGTCGGCTCATTACCGTCGTCCAGTTCCGTAGCAGCGAGCTCGGCCGCCTGGTCATGCCGTGACTGACCGGCCATCCCTGCGCTCCTGCTGAGCTGCCGCGATGGCAAAGGCGCCGTTGCGCCGAGCTCGTCATAGCTGGCGCTCTGCTCCCTCGCGGCTGCATCATCATGCGGCCAGTAGTGATTGGCGGCTGCACCGAGCCTCTCCCCGGCATGCGTGAGCGGTTGCGACACCGCAGCCCTGGCCTGCGCCAAGGGCTGTGACACTGCCGCCCGTGCGAGTGCGAGTGGCTGCGAAATGATCGCGCCGGTTCGTGCCAGCGGCCGCGAGATCACGGCGCCAGCGCGCGCCATGCGGTTGCCAGCCCCACCGCGCAGCCTCAGGAGTGCGCCCAGCGACACAGACCGGAGCTCTCCGAGCGTCTCGATACCCAGGCGATTCGACACCACGAGCACCAGACCCTTCAGGTCGTCCTTGGTTACGACCTGAAACGCGTAGGCCGCCAGCACATAGACGAACATCCCGTACGCAACGGAGCGGTAGAGATGAACTCCGCCCTCGGAGCCGAGTCCAACCGCTGGCAACATGACCACGGCCGCCAGCAGGCAGCGCACCATATACCACACATCCCCGCCGGTGAAGATCGAGCGCGGGCGCAGGTACATTGCGCCACCGAACATGATGACCTCGGAGAGCAGTGTCGTCAGCGCGGCGCCAATCGCCCCATTGCCATACAGATGCTGCGTATAGGGAATCAGCCAGAGATTGAGAAGGGAGGTCACGATCCCTGCCACCAACCCGACTACCATCCACGCTTTCTGCCGCCCCAGGGCGATGAGGACGGTACCCAGCATCATGTCCAGCGCAACCACCGGCATGTTGAAGGCCAGGATCACAATCACCGGCACGGCCGGAATGAACGAGGCCGGAAAGTGAAGCAAGGGAATCATCGTTGGCGCCAGCAGCACCGTGCCGACACAGGCAGGGATGCCGACGGCCGTGACCATGCGGAGGCCGCGTGAGGCGAGCGCACGGAACGCCAGAGACTCGGCGGTGCGCTCGTGCGCAAGCGCCGGCAGGATTGCCGTAATGACAATGCTGGGCAAGAAGACGGGAATCCCGGTAATGCGGTTGGCAACAGCATACCAACCGACAACCGTATCACCGGACAGCGCTTTGAGCAGGGGAATATTCACTTGCGAGTACAGGACCAGGATCGCCGACCACCCGAAGAAGGGCAGTCCGCCAAGAATGATCTTGGGCCAGAGCCGAAAATCGAGCTGCGGGCGCAGATTGATGCGACGCTGTGTATAGGCCAGCAACACAATTGTCCCGATCACCTGGCTTATGAGGCCAGCGGCGATGAGCGCCAACAGGCCGAGATTGCGCTGCACGACAACAATCACCATGCCAGCGCTTAGCGCAGACACACCCAGGCTGATAAACGCCGGCGTGCGCATGTTCTGGAAGCCGCCCAGAGCGGCGACGCACGTGCCAGTGAGCGTCGCAAACATTGCAGATATGATGATCCCCAGCGCCACCATCATCACCAGCGGCTCGCCGTCCAACAGTGGCAGCAGAAGTAAGGCCAGGGCACCGCACAGCAGGCAGAGTGGTACCTGCATGACCAGCGTATTGAACGTCAGGCGCGGCGCCTGCTCAGGTTCCCTCGCGATACGCCATGTCAGATAGGTGGTAGTGCCCATGCCCATCAGCAGTGCGAAAAAGCCCACATAGGTGAACACAAAGCTGTACAAACCATAGATCCTGACACCGAGATAGGGCGGCACGAAGAACGTGAGCACGAGCGTAATGCTCCATGTGCCGAGTTGATTGATAAGCAACGCAATGATATTGCGGGCCACGCGCAGTTGACGATTCACACCCCCGCCTCCATTTCAAGACGGTCCCCAAGGTGGTTCTCGTCCGCGTTATCCTTCGTACCAAGCGCTTGCTCGAGAGCGGCAAACACGTCTTCATGCTTGCCATTGGCGGCGGCATGCTTCCCAGCCAGCTCCACCAGCCGCCAGAACGTCTTGGCGCCGCCGATCTCTGCCGCCATGCTGTCGTAGTAGCGCAGGTTGTAGATGACACTGCACATCAGGTTAGCAACCGGCGCCAACCGACAGGCCCAGCCAGCGACCGCGGCGGCATGCAGTGCCTGCGTCGCGAGGGCGACGAGGCGCGGCCTGCCGAGGCACAGCCACGTGGTGAGCCGTACCGCCGCGTTGCGGTCGACATAGAAGCTCAGATCGCGTGCCACATCCACGGTCCGCCCGTTGCGGCCGACCATCACCGAGGCGCTCGCGTAGGCGACCGGCATTTGCATCCAACTCGCGAAGCTGCGGTGCACGTAGTGCCAGCCGCGTGCGTGCGGCAGATAGGCGAAGGTGTTACCGCGGACGCTCAGCCGGTTGCCTAGCTCGATGTCTTCCGCGCGCCGAAAGGCTGGATCGAACCCGCCAACATCCAGGATGTGGCGCCGCGACAGCGAGGCATTGCCTGTGTAGAACATGTGGTAACTGGGCTGCCAGAGGGCCGTCTCCATCCCGTCGTACAGCTTGCACAGGGTGCGCTCTTCCCACTCGCCCCAGGCATTGAGGCGCATGTCGGGCGGGGGCAGCAGTGGACCGATTGCGACGACGTTGTCGCTGGCATCGGGCGCGTGGGCCGCCAGATGCGCCGCGAGCAGCTCCTCATCGGGCACGACATCATCGTCCACAAACACGATGAGCGGCGCGCGCGCTTCGCGCACGCCGAGATTGCGCGCGGTGGCCGGTCCGCCGTTGAGTTGCTCTACCAACCGTAGCGCATAGGGCATGGTGGCAGCCAGGCGCCGGCAGCACGCCGCCGTCCCATCGGTGCAGCCATCCGCGACCACCAGCACCTCGAACGACCCGGCAGGCACCGTCTGGCGCGCCAGCGCGGCCAGCACACGCTCGAGCGAGCGGCAGCGATTATAGGTTGGGATCACCACGCTGGCCCGGAGCTCCTGCCTGGGAGCCTGAGTTATCGAGTCGGGCGACGTCACAAGGACACGTCCCATTCTTGCGATTTTTTCCAGTGCGCGCCGGCTCACCCGGGCACAAAGGTACCTTACGTGACGGGCAGGACCGTTACGGTTGCGCTAGCGTTGAGGGCTGGTTAAGGATGGTCGCGACCGCTGCACCCAAGCAGGCAGGCAGAGCTTCACACCACGGGCTCTCTTCGCGCGGGAGCGGGGCGCCGCACGCAGCCGGGGCGACGGCGTGGCGCGCATGCTCTGGCTCCCCTCTCCCTTTGGGAGAGGGGCTGGGGGGTGGGGGCAGCCTACCGTGCCTCGATGCCCGCCGCTTTCACCTGGTCCCACGCATGGTACGAGCTGCGCACCAGCGGGCCGCTTTCCACATGGCGAAAGCCCATCGCCATGCCTTCGTCCCTGAGCTCGCGGAACTCTTCTGGGGTGACGTACCGCTCGATGGGCAGGTGCTCCTTGGTCGGCTGCAGATATTGGCCGATGGTGAGGATGTCGATGTCGCGGGCGCGCAGGTCCTGCATGAGCGCCAGCACCTCGTCGCGCGTCTCGCCCAGTCCGAGCATGAAGCCGGTCTTGGTCGGGATGTCGGGATACAGCTCTTTGGCCCACTGGAGCACATCCAGCGAGCGCTCGTAGATCGCCTGGGGGCGGACACGACGATACAGCCGCGGCACCGTCTCCACGTTGTGGCTATAGACGCTTGGCCGCGCGTCCAGCAATATCTTGAGGGCCTCGTGTGACCCCTTGAAATCGGAGGCGAGCACCTCGACGGCGCACTCGGGATTGAGCCGGCGGATCCAGCGGATGGTGGCGGCGAAGAGGGTTGCGCCGCCGTCGCGCAGCTCGTCGCGGTTCACCATCGTGACCACGACGTGACGCAGACTCATCTGG
>Ga0207684_10002934_pt1 | contig 16883 bp, 17 predicted proteins | sample KBSK5501metaG_FD_184342 | JGI IMG/M metagenome (GOLD analysis project Ga0207684, IMG submission 184342) | Corn, switchgrass and miscanthus rhizosphere microbial communities from Kellogg Biological Station, Michigan, USA - KBS K5-50-1 metaG... | ecosystem: Host-associated > Plants > Roots >...
ACGACATGGAGATACCCGCGGACAGTCTCGTTGGCGAAGAAGGCAAGGGCTTCTCCTACATCCTGTCGGGTATGAACGCCGAACGCATTCTGGTCGCGTCCGAGTCCATCGGCGATGGCCGCTGGTTCACCGACAAAGCCGTGGCGTACTCCGGCGCGCGCGTCATCTTCGGCAAGCCGATCGGCGCCAACCAGGGGGTGCAATTCCCCATCGCGAAGGCGCACATGAACGTGCAGGCCGCCGCGTTGATGCGCGACAAGGCGGCGGCGCTGTTCGACGCGGGCGAGCCGTGCGGCGCCGAGGCCAACATGGCCAAGTTCCTGGCGGCGGAGGCGGCGTGGGAGGCGGGCAACGCGTGCATCGACTGCCACGGCGGCTACGGCTACGCCGAGGAATACGACGTCGAGCGCAAGTTCCGCGAGGCGCGTCTGTACAAGACGGCGCCCGTGAACCAGAACCTCGTGATGGCCTACGTCGGCGAGCACGTCCTCGGCATGCCGCGCTCGTACTGAGCCGCCCCCTCGTGCCCCTCTACCTCGAAGATTTCGCGCCGGGCCAGGTGCTCGAGTCGCCGCCGCGAACGCTGACGAAGGAGGCGATCGTCGCCTTCGCGCGCGAGTACGATCCCCAGCCCTTCCACACCGACGAGGCGGCGGCGAAGAGCTCGTTCTATGGCGGCCTCATCGCGAGCGGCTGGCAGACGGTCGGCATCATGATGCGGCTGATGTGGGACACGTTCCTGTCCAATACCGCGTCACTCGGCTCGCCGGGGTGCGACGAGATCCGCTGGCTCAAGCCCGTGCATCCCGGCGACACGCTCCGGGCCCGCTTCACCGTCACGGAGGTCGTCCCCTCGCGCAGCAAGCCCGACCGCGGCATCGTGCGGACATTCACCGAGATGCTGAACCAGCACGGCGACGTCGTCATGACGGTCCGCGGCCTCGGGATGTTCGGACGTAATCCTGGGGGGCCCCGAGATCGCCCCCCACACCCCCGCAACACTCGGTAGCGCCCCGGCAAGGCCGTGGCGCTCCTCGATTTTTAGCGTGGTACAGTTCGAGCATTTCCAGCGAGGAGGCGCGGCATGCGGCTGCCCGAGCGCGTGACGATCTGCGAGGTAGGGACTCGCGACGGCTTCCAGATCGAGCCCGATTTCATTCCGACCGAACAGAAGATCGAGGTCGTGGATCTGCTGTCGGCGGCCGGCCTCCCACGTATCGAGGTCACCTCGTTCGTGCATCCGAAGGCGGTGCCGCAGCTGCGCGACGCCGAGGACGTCGTGGCGCACATCACTCGCCGCCCCGGCACGCGCTACGCGGCGCTGGTGCCGAACGAGAAGGGCGCCGTCCGCGCGATCGACGCGGGCGTGGACGCGATTCACACCGTGCTGTCCGCCAGCGAGAGTCACAACCTCGCCAACGTGAACATGACGATCGCCGACTCGCTCGACAAGCTCGGTGCCGTACTGCGTGTCGCCGCGGCCGCGAAGCGGCACGTCGGCTGCGGCATCTCGACGTCGTTCGGCTGCCCGTTCGAAGGCGACGTGCCGGTGGCCCAGCTCGAGCGCATCGTCGGGCGCCTGGTGGACATGGGCGCGCGCGCCGTCGGGCTCGCCGATACGACAGGCATGGCCAATCCGCGCCAGGTCGGGCGCGTGCTCGAGCACCTGATCCCCCGCTTCCCCGGCGTCGAGTGGACGCTGCACACGCACGACACGCGCGCGATGGCGATCCCCAACATCCTCGCGGCGATGGAGCACGGCGTGACCAACTTCGACGCCTCGATCGGGGGTCTCGGCGGCTGCCCGTTTGCGCCCGGCGCCTCGGGCAACGTCTGCAGCGAAGACCTCGTGCACTGCCTGCATGCCATGGGCGTGCAGACCGGGATCGATCTCGATCGGCTCGTCGGCGTCAGCCGTCGCGTGCAGGACATCGTCGGCCGCGCACTGCCCGGGCAGATCGTCAAGGCCGGACCGTCCACGCGCAAATATCCAGTGCCGGATACCGTCGCCGCGCGTCTTGCCGGACATCGTTGAGCCGCGGCCACGTGCCTGACATCACGCCGTTGAGCGGAGCCACACGTGCCTAGTGCAGGCCACCCACAGTTCGAGCCGGCCTCGCGGCACCCGCTACAATCAGAGCCCCGCGTGCCTGACGTCACGCCGTTGAGCGGAGCCACACGTGCCTAGTGCAGGCCACCCACGGTTCGAGCCGATCTCGCGGCACTCGCTCCAATGACCAAGAAAGCTGCGCGCATGCTGGCGATGATGGACCGCACGACGCGCCTCTGGCGCATCCCCAACGTGGGCCGCGCCAAGGGCCGCGTCATCCGCCGGCTCATCGACCGGCACCGCCCCACGCGCGCGGTGGAGATCGGCTCGCTCTTGGGATACTCGGCGATCCTGATCGCCGGCTCGTTGCCCCCGCGCGGCCGGCTCACCTGTCTGGAGACCAGCGACTATCTCGCGCGCATGACGAAGCACAACGCGGAGGCGGCGGGCCTCGGCCGCAAGGTCAAGGTCATCCAGGGGGACGCGCTGCGGCTGCTCCCGCTGCTGCCCGGCCGGTTCGACTTCGTCTTCATCGACGCCGCGAAAGAGGACTACCTCGACTACCTGCGCTCGCTTCAGCCCAAGCTCGTGGCCGGCGCGGTCGTCGTCGCCGACAACACGGGCGTGTTTCGCAAGGAGGTCGCGCCGTACCTCGATCACGTCCGTCACTCCCCCGACTACACGAGCCGTGAATACGAGTTCGACGACGACGCGATGGAGGTGAGCCTATTCCGATCGCGGCCTACCTGAATCCCGGCGCCGACCTCGGCGCCGCCGTCGACCTCGCGCGCACGGCCGACCGGCTGGGCTACGACAGCGTCTGGGTGACGCACGGTCTCGGCCGCGACTCCTTCGTCGTGCTCGCCGCCTATGCCGCGGCTACCACGCGGGTGGGTCTCGCCAATGGCGTCGTCCCGATCTATCCGCGCCACCCGGTGACCATGGCGCAGGCGGCGTCGACGCTCGCCGAGCTCAGCCATGGCCGATTTCGCCTCGGCATCGGTGTCAGCCACAAGAGCGCGATGGAGACGATGCTCGGGCTGTCGCTCGTCGAGCCGCTGGCGGTCATGCGCGAGTACGTCGCGGTGCTGCGCGGCGCGCTCGGCGCCGGCAGTGAGTTCGAGGGGCGCTACTATCGCGTGCAATGGTCGCTCGCGCTCCCGAATCGTCCGCCGGCGCCGCCGATCTACCTCGCGGCGCTCTCGGTGAAGATGCTGGAGCTGGCCGGCGAGATCGCGGACGGTGCCGTGCTCTGGCTGTGCCCACCCGCCTACGTGCGCGATGTGGCGGTGCCGGCGCTCGAGCGCGGCCGACGCCGCGCCGGTAAGCCGCTGGCCGGCTTCGAGATCGTCGCCGCGGTGCCGCTGGCGGTGAGCGAGGATCGCGCGGCGGCGATGACCGCCTTTCGCGCCGAGCTGAAACGCTACGTCGAGCTGCCGTTCTACCGCGCGATGATGCAGGCGGCCGGGCTCGGCGATGGCGTGGCCGCCTTCGACCGCGGCGGCGAGGTGCCCGAGTCCCTTGCGGAGGCGCTGGGTGGAATCGGCGACGAACGCGCGGCCCGCGCGTATGTCGAGGCCTATCGGAAAGCCGGCGTGACACTGCCGGCCGTGCGACCCATCATGTTTCCCGACGCGCCGTGGTACCGGCGCACCTTCGAGGCGGCCGCCGGCTGGTGAGACGCGCGCTGGCGACGGCGCTGGCGGTGTCGCTGCTGGCCGGATGCTCGTGGACGCGGGGAGCAGCGGCGCGCACGCTCCCGGCCGATCGAGACGCGCCCGTGATGTACGTCGCCCTCGGCGACAGCACGGTCGAGGGCATCGGCGCCAGCCGTTCCGAGCTGAATTACGTCAGCCGGCTCTACGCACACCTGCGCGAGGTGTATCGCAACGCTCGCGTAGAGAATCTCGGCATGGGCGGCGCGACGTCCGTCGACGTGCTGGCCCGGCAGCTCGATCGCGCGGTCGCCGTGACACCGGATCTCGTAACACTCTCGGTGGGCCCCAACGATATCACCGAGCGCGTCCCGCTCGCCGATTACACACGGAACATCGACACGATCTTCGGCCGCCTCACCAGCCAGACCCGGGCCGTCCTCGTGGTGAACCTGCTGCCCGACCTCGCGGTGACACCTCGGTTTCGTGGCCACGAAGCCGAGGCCGTGGTCGGCCGCCGCTCGATCGAGTTCAACGGCGCGCTGACCCGGCTGGCCAAGCGCCACGGCGTCCACGTCGTGGACCTCTACGAGCCCAGCCGGCGGGAAGTCCCCGCGCGGCCGGAGCTGATGGCCGGCGACGGGTACCATCCCTCGGACCTCGGCTACGCCCGGTGGGCCGAATTGATGTGGGACACAGTCCGGGGCAGAATTCGCTCGTGAGCGCGAATAGCCGTCCGGCGGTTCGGGTCGAAGCGAGCAAGATGATCCGCAACGGAGTCCTCGCAGTGCTCGGGATGTTGCTGCTGGCCGCGCCGGCATCGGCCGGCGAGAGGTCCGTCACCTCCCCCCAGTTCGTGGCGGCCCCGGTGGCCCGGACGACGACCCCGGTATTGCCCGCGAGCTCGCCGTTCGTCGTGGCCACCCAGCCGTTCACGGCGTCGAGCAGCGTCGGGAGCCCCCTGCCGGCCTCGGTTCGACCGGGTGTTCCTGGTCATTTCCGTCGCCGCCACACGCCCATCTTCGTCGGTGCCTCCGCGGCGCCGCCTCAGGTCATCGTCGTGCAGCAGCCCGTGTACTACGTCGATGCGAGCCCCGCCCCCAGCGCGTGCTCGCCGGGCTACTGGTCGTATCGCTGGATCCCGTACGCGACGACGCAGACCGTCTGGGTGCAGGGTTCGTGGGCTGCCGACGGCTCGTGGACGGATAGTCACTGGGAGTCGCAGCCCTACTCGTCCGGCTACTACGAGCCGTTCTGGACGCCCGGCTGCTGAAGTCCGGCGGCTGACCTGACGCTCAGCCCCGCCTGACGATCGCTGCCACCGGGCCGCCGCCACTCGGGCCCTGGTGTTCGGCGCCACCCGAGACGTAGACCAGCGGATCCCCGATCACGGCGGCCACGACCGCCGCCACCGCGGCGCGCGCGTGGCGCGTGTGGTTGATGTCGGAGTCGTCGATCATCGTATGACGCCGGCCCCTGATCAGTCCCGACGGCGACGCTTCCGCCTTGGCGAATACGCCGACGACGCTGCCGGCCTGGCCCGCCGGGGCGCTGGGCCGCCAGCCTGCGCTGTCGAGAGCGCGCCTCACGGCCGCCGCGTCGATCGCGTCCTCCATCACGTCGTGGCCAATCACCACGGTGCTGGAGGACGGCGCGTTACCGAGAACGAGCACCTCACAGTGATCGATTTCCACGCCGGCTGAGGTCGAGGCGACGTGCGAGTAGAGATCCCAGCGATGGCAGATGGCGGTGTCCGCGACGGCGCTGCGGTCGACTTCCCCCAGGGCCAGCGCCACGCCCAGCGCGGAGGCGCCGCGTGAGTAACCCATCGACGCGTACGTGCTCGAGGTCGCGACCTTCTTTCCGGAGCGCTGGGCCGCGGCGATGGCCGCCGCCGTCAAGAGTGGGCACTTGATCTGCACGAAGTGCACGTCGGCCGCGCGCGCGATGGCCGCGCCGGCCATCGCCTCCCGGACGGCGCGCTCGACCTCCGTCACCTGGACCAGCGTGCCGAGCTCGTCGGACGCAAACGCGCGCGTCCTCGCGATGCCAGCGACGAGCCCTGGGACGCCGCCCGCAGCCGCGCTCTCACGCCGGGCGAAGACCGTCATGTGCGGCGCCATCACGCCCTCGGTGCCGCCGGACATGATGAAGAGCACGCGCGCGGCCACCTCCTCGGGCGGGCGCCCCAGCGCCCGGGCGAGCGCGGTCTTGAACGCGCTGGTGGCGAATCCGCGGCTAAAGTCGTTGACGCAGCCATTGCCTTCCGTCTTGCCGAGCAGGCAGACGACGTCGGCCGGATCGAGCGTCCCGGCACGGATCAGCGCTTCGAGGCCACTGACGTCATCAGGCGACGCGGTGGGGATGACGTGAACGTCGACGCGTTGCACGGGACAACCTCCGTTGTTGGAAGGGCGCTTCCCGGATCCGGTCTATTCGCGGCGGAACGGCACGCCGAGCGCCGCCGGCAGCCGCGCCGAGCGGCCGAGGCCCGCGAGCACCACGAGCGCGACGACGTACGGCATCATCTGGATCACGTACGACGACACCGGCAGCCGCAGCGACTGCACGCGCAGCTGCAGGGCGTCGGCGGCGCCGAACAGAAGGCACCCGAGCAATGTGCCGCCGGGCAGCCAGCGTCCGACGATGATGGCCGCCAGCGCAATATAGCCGCGCCCGTTCGTCATCGCGTCGGTGAACGTGCCGACCTGCTGCAGGCTCAGCACCGCTCCGCCGATACCCGCGAGCGCGCCGCAGGCGAGCACCGCCGCAACACGCACGCGGACGGGGTCGACGCCCACCGCGAAGGCGGCCGCGGGGTTCTCGCCGACCGTGCGCAGGGTGAGTCCCGCGCGCGTACGCGCGAGGAATATCGCGACGAGCACGCCGAGGGCAGCGGCGGCGTAGGTCAGCGGTGGCTGGCGAAACAGCACCGGCCCGAGCACCGGCAGGTCGGCGAGACCGGGCACCGGCCACGCCGACAGCACGGGGACGCGGACAATCGCCGCCTCGCCCCGTGCCGCGAAGCCGCGCAGCAGAAAGCTCGTGAGCCCGACGGCGAGGATATTGACGGCGAGGCCGGTGACCATCTGGTCTGCGCCGAAGCGCACCGCGGCGACGGCCACGAGGAGCGCGATGAGGACGCCGGCGGCGACACTGGCCGCGAGCCCGGCCGCGCTGCTGCCGATGAGATGGCTGGCGAGCACGCCGCCGAAGGCGCCGGCGAGCATCATGCCCTCGAGCCCGACCGCGAAGACGCCGGCGCGCTCGGAGAGGATGCCGCCGAGCGCGGCGAAGAACAGCGGCGTCGCGATGCGAACGGCCGCGGTGATCAGCTCGACGACGGCGGTGTCCAGACTCACACGCGCCCCCGCGCCGCCGACAGCGCCATCGCCGCCAGCACGAAGATCATCGTCAGGCCCTGGATCACCGAGACGAGCGGCGTCGGCACGCCGACGGCGCGCTGCATCGCGAGCGCGCCGGACTCGAGGAAGCCGAAAAACAGCGCGGCGGGGAGGACGCCCAGGGGACTCAGCGCGCCGATCAGCGCAATCGAGACGGCTGCGAAGCCGAAGCCGTGCGAGAACCCTTCGATGAGCCGATAGTGGACGCCGAGCACCTCGATGGCGCCCGCCACACCCGCGAGCCCGCCCGCGAGCATCATCACGAGCAGCGTGGTGTGCGCGAACGAGATGCCCGCGTAGCGCGCGGCGCCCTCGCTGGCGCCGAGGACGCGCAATCGAAAGCCGAACGGCGTGCGCCAGAGCACGACCTGACAGACGAGCACGGCGGCCACCGCGACCAGGACCCCGACGTGCAGGTCGGTGCCGGGCACGAGCTTGGGCAGCCACGCGGCCGAGGGCAGCAGCGGTGACTGCGGAAAGCCCGCGCCCGGCTCGCCCAGCTCGCCCTGGAGCACCTCGCCGACGATGAGGACACCGACGAAGTTCAGCAGCAACGTGACGAGCACCTCATGGACGCGGCGCTTGAGCCGCACGAGCGCGGCGAGGCCGCCCCACGCGGCACCTGCGGCGGCTCCGGCCAGCGCGCAGAGCAGCGGCAACACGAGCGCCGGCGCGTGTGGCAGCCGCAGCGCCAGCCATGTTGCGGCAAGCCCGCCCAGCGCGATCTGGCCCTCGGCGCCGATGTTGACGATGCGGGCGCGGAAGCAGAGCGCGACACCGGCGCCCGTCAATAAGTATGGCGTGGCCTTGTTGAGGGCGACGGCGATGCGGTCGGGTGTGCCGACGGCGCCGCCGAGGAGTGCGAGGTAAGCGACGAGCGGGTTGCGTCCCGAGAACAATACGAGGAGCGCGGCGGTGCCGAGCGCCACGGCGATCCCGACGACGGCCGACGCGAGGGGGCGCGCAACGGCGCCGCCGGAAACGACAGAGCGCGCAAGCGCCCCCGCCGTCATGCCTTCACGCCGTAGAGCGCCGCGGCGTCGGGCGTCTCCTCGAGCGCGCCCGCCATCATGAGCCCCACACGCGTGAGGTCGGTCCCGCCGGGTCGCACCACGCCAACGAGCCTCCCTGCGTACATGACGCCGACGCGGTCGGCCACGGCCAGGATCTCCTCGAGCTCCGTGGAGATGTACAGCACGGCCGCGCCGGCGTCGCGCAGCGCCAGCACCCGGTCGATCACGAAGCGCGTGGCACCGGGATCGAGGCCGCGCGTCGGCTGCACGGCCAGCAGCAGACGCGGCCGCCGGCCAAGCTCGCGCGCGAGGATCACCTTCTGCTGATTACCGCCGGAGAGCGCGCGTACCGGTGTTTCGACACCCTCCGCGCGGATAGCGAACGCTTCGATCCCGCGCTGCGCCGCCTCACGCGCAGCGGCGAAATCGAGCCAGCCGCGCCGGCAGAACGGCGCGCGGTCGGCGTCGCGCAGCATCACGTTGTCGGCCAGCGTCATGTCGCGGACCAGCCCCACCGACGCGCGGTCGGCCGGCACGTGGGCGACGCCGGCGTCGAGACGCGCCGCCACACCGGCCGGAAGCTCCGCGCCCGCCACGAAGACACGACCGCGCGTCGGCACGGCCATGCCGCCGAGCACCTCGGCCAGCTCCGCCTGCCCGTTGCCGTCGACGCCGGCGATCGCGAAGATCTCTCCCGCCCGCACGGAGAAGCTCACGCCGCGCAGCCGCTCGACGCCCGCCGCGTCGCGCGCGTGCAGGTCGGCGACGACGAGGACCTCGTCGCCGGGCTCGCGCGCCACGCGCGCGAGGGGCGGGGTCAGATCACGCCCGACCATGAGTCGCGCAAGATCGTCGCGGCTGGCGCCGGCGACCGTTCGACGGCCGGCCACCGCGCCATCGCGCAGCACCACGACCTCGTCGCAGATGTCCAGCACCTCGCCGAGCTTGTGCGAAATGAAGATCACCGAGCGGCCCTCGTCGCGCAGGCGGCGCAGGACGGCGAGCAGCGCGCCGACTTCGGGCGGGCTCAGGTTCGAGGTGGGCTCGTCGAGGATCAGGAGGTCGGCGCCGCGAAGCACGGCCTTGAGAATCTCGACGCGCTGCTGCAGTCCGAGTGGCAGGTCGCCGACCACGGCGTCGGGATCGAGCTCGAGGCCGTAGACGCGGCTCGCCTCGCGGACGCGCGCCGCGACCGCCGCGGCGCGCAGCCACGAGCCCGCCGCCGCCCAGCCGAGCATGACGTTCTCGGTGACGGTCATCGAGGGCACGAGCATGAAATGTTGGTGGATCATGCCGATGCCCGCCTCGATGGCCGCGCGGGGCGACCCCAGCGAGAGCGGCCGGCCCTTGAACGTCGCGCGGCCGGCGTCGGGCCGCACGAGACCGTACAGCACGTTCATCAGCGTGGTCTTGCCGGAGCCGTTCTCGCCGAGGAGACCGAGGATGGCGCCGGCGGAAACGTCGAGGTCGATCTCGCGGTTCGCGCGTACGGCGCCGTAGCTCTTGACGATCCCGCGCATCGAGAGCATGGCGCCGGGCGGGCGCGCAGGCTCAGGCACCGCTGCGGGCGTCGTCCTTGGTGGGCTTCACCTTCAGCGCACCGGAGGCGATCTTTTTCTTGAGCGCGTCGACCTCTGCCGCGATGGCCGGCGGCACCGCGGTGTTGAACTCGCGTTCCGCCGAATACTGGAGATCCGCCCCCGTCGTGCCCTTCGTGTCATAGCCGAACGCGATATACGGCCCCTGCAGCCGTCCCGCGCGCAGCTCGGGCACGGCGGTCGCGTACACCTCCGACCACCGCTCGTTGATGTTGGTCAGCACGCGCTCAGGCGCGATCTGCGTGTGGCCGAACGAACGACCGATGGCCCACGCATTCTTTTCTTTCGCGGCCTGGATGATGCCGGCGTGGCCGGCGTTCAGCTTGCCGCCGATCACGTCGGCGCCGCCGCCGATCAGCGAGAATGCCGCCTCCTTCGCCGCCGCGGGATCCTCCATCGACTGGAGATATACGATGCGGACCTCGATGTCCGGACGCACGGCTTTGGCGCCCAGTCGAAAGCCGCCCATGCTCGCCACCATGTTGGGCAGACCCTCGAGGCCGGCCACCGCGCCGATCTTGCCGGTCTTGCTCATGCGCGCGGCGAGCGCGCCCGCCAGATAGCCGAATTGTTCGTTGGCGAGGTCGAGCGAGATCACGTTCTTGCCCTGGCCGCCCGAGCCCGAGCCGACGACGAAGAGCGTCTTCTCGAACTCAGGGCCGACACGCTGTGCCGCCGACAGGAACCGGCCGGAGTGACCGATCACCGGTGAGAAGCCTCGGCGCGCGTAGTCCTTCATCGCCTCGATGTGGTCCGCGGCCTGAACGTTCTCGGAGTACGCGATCTCCATCCCGTGCTCCTTGAGTCGGAGCAGGCCGCCGTAACCGGCGGCGTTCCAGCTCTGATCGTTGATGGAGCCCGGCAGGAGCATGGCGACTTTGCCGCCCTGGGCGGTCGTGGGGCCTGAGGTTCCTGCGACGGCGGCCACGAGCACGGCGGCGACGGTGAGCGTGCGCTTGAGCATGACAGACCTCCTCGATCTCGTCGGCTAGCGACGGCGCGCGCGGTCGCCGCAAGAAGCGAGCCACGGCGCAAGTAATCGAAACCTCGACGGAACGGGTCAGCGCCGGCACTACGCGTCTGCCTGCACCGTGAGCAGCCGCGGGCGGATCGCCGAAAGAGCGGGCATCTTCCGGATTCGAGCGGGACGTCAGACGCGCGGGGTGAAGAAGGCCTCGCCCGCGACGTACCGGCGGCCGTCGCTCATATCGGGGGGCGGTCCCGCCTCACTGCTGCCGTCGAAGGTCAGTTCGAGCTGCACGCCGCTCGGGTCGTAGACGAACAGTTGCCAGAGCGTCGTGCCGGGCACCAGGAACTCGCGCCAGTCGAGACCCGCCGCGCGGAAGCGCTCGCGGAACTCGTGAAAGCCGTGCGCGGCAAGCGAGAGGTGATCGATGGCGCCCGTGCCGCGCGGCGCGCGCCCATCGGAACCGAGGGCGGGTCCGCCGGCGTAGACGTGCACGATGGCGTCGCCGCCGGGTGCGGGACACCCGAGCCACGCTCCCGGATAACCGAAGTCGGGCCGCGCGACCTCGCGCAGGCCGAGCACCTTCGTATAGAACGCGACGGTGGCCGCGAGATCATTGGTCTTGATCGCGCAGTGAAAGAGACCGGTCACGAGCATCGCGCGGGTGAGTCTATCAGCCTTCGCGATAGAACAGCAGCACGGTCGCCATCGCGGTCAGAAACGCGGGCCACGCCCACGCCAGCCACGGCCGCACGCGCGGCGTCCGCGTGCCCGCCAGCAGCGCCACGCCGACGCCGATCGCCGTGCTGCCCATGACGGCGTGCTGCAGATAGATCGCGTCGAAGTGCACCCGCCCGTCGTGAAAATGAAAGAAGAGCGTGGCGCCGCCCGCGAGGGCCAGCACGCCGAGCACGCGAGCGAGCCGGCGGCCGGGCAGCACCGCGGCAGCGCGGAGCGCGGTGATGACGCCGATGGCGATCGGCAGGAGCGCGAGCAGCTTGTGCTGCAGGACGAGCGGATCGTCGAAGATCTCGCTGAAGCGCTGTGGCCCGTAGGGCCAGGACTCGGGATCGCTGCTCGGGATCAGGTAGAGCCCGAACGCTACCCAGAGCGGCGCCGACATCGCGTTCCACGGAAACCTCCGCGGCCGCCACGATTCCCACACCGTCAGCGCGGCCAGCGTCAGCAAGATGGCGCCAGCCACCCGGTGCGTGAGCTGTGAGTAGAACGTCTCGGCGGGATTGCGCGCGTGATGGTCGACCGCGGCGCTTCCTCCATAGGGCGCGAGCCACGGGTTGGTCTCCGCGAACACACCGTCGGGGTTCGGGTACCACGCCCACACGTGCGCGACCGCAAGCGACGGGTGCCAGCCGACGAAAGTCTCGCCGCTCGCCGGATGTCGGGACGGACATGCGCGCGCGCTCACCGCGGGCAGCTCGCGAAAATCACGGTAGTGGCAGGATGCCTCGTGACGATGCCAAACGGCGCCGGGCAGCGGCTCACCGGCCGGCGCCGACGGCAGCGCGTACTCCACGGCCACGAGCTGCCAGGCGCCGTCGCGCTCGACATAGAGCAGCACGGGCGGCGTCGCGAGATCGAGCGTGGCCGTGGCCAGCGCGCGAGCCTGCGCCGCGGGCTGCACGAAGTGATAGCCGTGATGCCGCTCCATGCCGCTCGCCTGCAGATAGCCGTCGGCACGCGCGTTGGCGATGTCCACGTAGCGCGCGGTCGCGCGGCGCACCTCGGCCACGACGTCGTCCGGTCCGCGCACGGCCGCCAGCGACGGCGCAGCGACAAGGAGGGTTACGACGAGCGAGAGCAGGCGCACGGCACATCAGTATACGGGCGCGCGCCTGGGGTAGTATGCCGCCGACGATGGACGCCTTCCTGACCGCCGACGGCCTCGTCGCGCTCGCCACGCTGGCCGCCCTCGAGATCGTCCTCGGCGTCGACAACGTCGTCTTCATCGCCATCCTCACGGCTCGCCTGCCCGCGCGTCAGCAAGAGTCTGCGCGACGGCTCGGGCTCACGCTCGCGCTCGGCATCCGCATCGGGCTGCTCTTCACCATCTCGTGGATGATGAGCCTCACGCGCCCCCTGTTCTCGGTGCTCGGCCACGAGCTGAGCGGCCGCGATCTCATCCTCATCGCCGGCGGCCTCTTCCTGGTCGGCAAGGCGACGTGGGAGATCTACGACAAGCTGGAGGTGGAGCACGTCGAGCGCGAGCGCAGCGGCCGCGGCCGCTTCGCGGCGGTGCTGGCGCAAATCCTCGTGCTCGACATCGTCTTCTCGCTCGATTCCGTGATCACCGCCGTGGGGATGGCCAACCAGCTCTCGGTCATGATCGCCGCCATGGTGATCGCGATGCTCGTGATGCTCGTTTCCATGGGCGCGGTGGCCGGCTTCGTCGAGCGTCATCCGAGCGTGAAGATCCTGGCGCTCGCGTTTCTGCTCCTCATCGGCGTCATGCTCGTCGCCGACGGCATGGGACAGCACGTAGCCAAGGGCTACATCTATGTGGCGATGGCGTTCTCGCTCTTCGTCGAGCTCCTGAATCTTCGCTATCGAAAGCGCCGGCAGCCGGTTCGGCTGCATGGCCGCCGCCAGCGCCGCTGAATGCGGGGCTGGATCGCGGCGCGGCTGGCTCAGACCGTGCTGGTCGTATTCCTTTCGCTCACCGCCGTCTTCGCCATGGTGCGCCTCTCCGGGGACCCGGTCTTGCTGTTTATGCCGATGGACATCCAGGCCAAGGACGTCGAGGAGTATCGACGCCGCCTCGGCTTCAACGATCCGCTCGTCGTGCAGTACGCGCGCTTCATGAAGGATGCCGTGCGCGGGAATTTCGGCGAGTCGCTGCGCTATCGGCGCGACGCGCTCGGGCTGGTGCTCGAGCGATTGCCGGCGACCCTGCTGCTGGCCGGTACCGCGATGCTGCTCACGCTGACCGTCGCAGTGCCGCTCGGCGTCGTCACCGCGGTGCGCCGCGACGGCGCCGTGGATCACGCCGGAACCGTCCTGACCGTGCTGGGGCAGGCCGTGCCCGGCTTCTGGCTCGGCCTGATGCTGATCTACGTGTTCGCCGTGCAGCTACGCTGGCTGCCGACGGGCGGCATGGGCGGGCTCGCGCACCTCGTCATGCCCTCGATCGTTCTGGCGGCCTTCTATGCCGCGCGCGTCGCGCGGCTGACGCGCTCGGCGATGCTCGAGGCGCTCGGCGAAGATTACGTGCTCACCGCGCGCGCCAAGGGCTTGTCCGAGCGGCGCGTCGTCGGCAAGCATGCGCTGCGCAACTCCGCGATCCCGATCGTCACGCTGGCAGGCCTCGAGGCGGGCCAGCTGCTCGGCGGCGCCGTCGTGACCGAGACGATCTTCGCCTGGCCCGGCCTCGGCCGCCTGACCGTGCAGGCGCTGCTCAACCGCGACTTTCCCGTCGTGATGGCCGCGGTGTCGTTCACGTCGATCGTCTACACGCTGATGAACCTCGGCGTCGATCTGCTCTACGGCTGGCTCGACCCCCGTATGAGACAACGCCCGTGAAGAAATACCTCGGCCTGTTTCTCACGCTCGGCGTCGTCGGCGCGGCGATTGCCGCGCCGTGGCTGGCGGCGAGCGATCCCATGACGACCAACTTCGCGCGCGGTCTGCAGCCGCCCGGCTCTCCGGGGCACGTGCTCGGCACCGATCAGCTCGGCCGCGACCTCCTCGCGCGCGTGCTCTACGGCGCCCGGCTCGCGCTCTTCATCGGCGTCTGCACCGTCGTGGTGACGGCGGTGGTCGGCGGCCTGCTCGGTCTCCTCGCCGGCTTCATCGAGCGGTGGCCGTCGACGGTCATCATGCGGCTGGCCGACGTGCAGCTATCGTTTCCGTTCATCCTGCTCGCGCTGACGATCAACGCGATCGTCGGCCTTGGGCTGCGCAACATCATTCTGAGCCTGTCGGCGGCGGGCTGGGTCGTCTACGCACGCGTCGTGCGCGGCGAGGTGCTGTCGGTGAAACAGCGCGACTACGTGCACGCCGCCGCCGCGCTCGGGGTGGGGCGGACGCGGCTGCTCTTCCGCCACGTCCTGCCCAACGTCGCGCCGTCCATCATCGTGGTCGCGAGCCTGCAGTTCTCGCAGTTCGTGGTGGCCGAGGCCGCCATCTCGTTCCTGGGCTTCGGCGTCCAGCCGCCCACGCCGGCGTGGGGCAGCATGCTGAGCGAGAGCCGCGATTTTCTCTACGTGGCGTGGTGGCTGGCGGCGTTTCCCGGTGCGGCGCTGGCGCTCACGGCACTCGGCGTCAATCTGCTCGGCGACTGGCTCCGCGACACGCTCGACCCCAAGCTGCGCGTGTGAGTCGCCACGGGGCGCGAGGCCGACCGCGGCGCGGGTCGACGGCGACGCGACGAGTCGGATACACTCTGGCCTCTAGATCGCCGGGGCCGCGCGGCCCCGATCCGCCGTGTCACCAGGAGGGCCGTCATGCGCCGTTGCTCACCGATCGTCGCGGTCGCGCTCGTTGCGCTCGCGGCCGTCTCATCCGCCCACGCTCAGGATCGAAGCAAGACGAAGGAAGTCGTCATCGGACTCGGCGCCGAGCCTCGCACCATGCTCGCGGTCACGATCGTCGACTGGACGACGAACGCCCAGCTCGAGCACATCTACGATCGCCTGCTCGACCGTGACGCCAAGACGCTCAAGCCCAAGCCCATGCTCGCGACGGCCTGGAGGATCGTCAACGACACGACGTGGGAGTTCACGCTGCGCAAGGGCGTCAAGTTCCACAACGGCGAGCCGTTCGACGCGCAGTCGGTGAAAGCGACGATGGAGTACCTGCAAGATCCGAACACCAAGTCGCACTACGCCGCGTACTGGAAGCTCGTGAAGGACGTCCAGGTCGTCGACCCCTACACCGTCCGCTTCGTCACCGAGAAGCCTTGGCCGAGCCTCATCGATCGGGTGTCGCTCACGGACTTCCTGGTCATGCCGGCCAAGGCTCTCAAGGAATTGGGCCCGGCCAAGCTCGCGGAGAAGCCGATCGGCACGGGGCCCTTCAAGTTCGTCGAGTGGCGGCGCGACGAGAGGTTCGTCGTGGAGCGCAACCCGGATTATTGGGCGGGCCCCGCGGACGTCAGCCGCGTGACGTTCCGCTTCATCCCCGAGTTCAGCGCGCGGATGGCCGCGCTGCTCTCGGGCGAGATCGACATCATGAAGGACGTGCCACCCCATGTGGTGGAGGCGATCGAGCGTAGCGGCCGCGCCAAGGTCCGTTCCGCCGTCTCCTCACGCATCAACTATCTGGCGCTGGTGAATCTCAAGCCGGGCCCGATGCAGGACTTGAGAGTGCGTCGCGCCATCAATCACGCCGTGGACGTGGACGAGCTCATCGCGCAGGTGCTCAAGGGCCGCGCCAGCAAGATCTGCGGGCCGCTCTCGCCCGCCAATGTCGATTTCGCGAAGGTCGACTGCTACAAGTACGATCCAGCGCGCGCGCAAGCTCTCTTCAAGGAAGCGGGAATCGACCCGAAGACCCTCACCCTTACGCTCGACACACCGTCGGGTCGCTATCCGCTCGACAAGGATGTCTCGCTGGCGATCGGCGCGCAGCTGCAGCGGCTCGGCATCACGACCAACGTGGTCGTCAACGAGTGGGGGACGCACCTGGACAAGATCAAGAACCGGAACACGGGCGAGATGTTCTTCCTCGGCTGGGGCCCGTCGGTGTTCGGCCAGGGCGTGATCGAGCCGCTCTTCCAGGCCAACCAGACCTACTCGTCGTACGGCAACAACAAGGCGATCGACGAGGAGATTGCCCGGACGATCTCCATCGTGGACCCGAAAGGTCGCGCGACCGCCTATGCGAAGGTGGCGCAGATGATCCGGGACGAGGCGCCGTGGGTCCCGCTCTGGCAGCAGCACGACCTCTATGGGGTGGCGCAGTCGGTGGAGTGGACGCCGCGCGCCGACGAGAAGGTCTGGATGTACGACGCCAAAATCGTCGCGCGGTAAGCGGACGGAGCCACACACATGTCCCTCACGGTGTTCACCAACGCATTTCTAATCGACTGCACGGGCGCCGATCCCCTCGAGGGCGCGACGCTGATCGTCGAGGACGATCGCATCAAGGACGTGCGCGCCAAGGGCGGTCCCGGCCCGCTGCCGGGACCGGTGACCACGATCGACTGCGCCGGCGCCACGCTGATGTCCGGGCTCACCGA
>Ga0207684_10002936_pt1 | contig 16879 bp, 7 predicted proteins | sample KBSK5501metaG_FD_184342 | JGI IMG/M metagenome (GOLD analysis project Ga0207684, IMG submission 184342) | Corn, switchgrass and miscanthus rhizosphere microbial communities from Kellogg Biological Station, Michigan, USA - KBS K5-50-1 metaG... | ecosystem: Host-associated > Plants > Roots >...
CGCAAAGGGGGATCTTATGAAGGTGTTCTTGTCGCCGACAATTACTGATGACCAAGTCAGTCGTCCGCTGACTTTCGAGCAGAAGGTTCGGCTCTTCCATGACAGATTCCGTGGGTGGAAATTCGAAATCGCCCACAGCATGATTGAAGGGTATCAAGCCAAAGACGGAACACAAATTCCAGCGATCCCCAACGCCGGGTTTGCCGCAATGCCAGATCTGAAATTCACTGTGACAAATCGTATCGTACGCGGTGATCAACTGACAGTGGAGTGGATAGCGACAGGCACCCATAAAGTCGATTATCCCGGTCTGCCCGCAACCGGTCGCAAGTTCTCCATTCCCGGCGTCACCGTCGTTGTGCGCAGGAATGGCAAGATTGTGCGCGAATCTCTCTATTACAATATGGCAGAGGTACAACGACAGCTTGGGCACTAAGTAGAAGCGATGATGAAAGCTTTCGGAGTTTCTGCTCAAGCTTCTTGACGGTGTATGTCCAATTGAGTATTTGAATAGTTACTAGACACTTTTCCAAATTCATTTATATAGTTGGGGGAGGCCATGGATATAAAGGATCAGCTACCAAACAACGATCAATGGAAACAGTCATCACAACCAAACTTAAATGAACAACCTAATCATCGACGACAGATGCGTTTTCCTGCATCACAAAGGTCGCGACCACAAAAAAAGAAGAGCTGGCTGTGGTTGGGGATTGTCCTGAGCATGAGCATCACCGCTTCCGTGATTCTCCTCCCATCCATTTCAAATGCTTTTGCAACAGCAAACGCGGTCAAGGTTAAACCTGCGCACGCGACATCCGCTGTCACTGCTACCAATACTGCCTATCCCGACCTGCTGCCCGGCTTCGCAAAGAAGCAGCTGGCGGGTGGTTTGAATCATCCTGTCGTATTTGCCTTTGCCCCAAATGGCGACATCTACCTGGGAGAACAAACGGGGGTTATCTTGATATACAGGAGCGGTGCGATATTACCTACTCCTGTTGTCACCTTAAATACCGATAGTTCGGCAGAGAAAGGTTTGCTCGGTCTCGCGCTTGATCCGAACTTTGCCACCAACGGGTATATGTACGTGTCCTATACGACTTTGGACGAACATGCCCAGCTTTCAAGACTCACAGTAGTGAGCGGCACCGCAAGCCTTTCGAGTGAAGTAGTGTACATGAAGGGTAACCAGTTGCAAAACCCTCATCATAGCGCGAACGATTTGCATATCGGCCCGGATGGAAAACTCTGGTGGGCAGTTGGAGACAACGTCCCCTCCATTACTAATGCGCAGACACTGACCAACATCTACGGAAAGATACTCCGCTTCAGACTTGATGGGTCCATCCCCAGCGACAACCCTTTCCTGCATGTCCCTGGCGCGGTTCCGGCAATTTATGCCTATGGCCTGCGGAATCCATTCCGCTTTACGTTCCTGCCAAATGGGAAGGCGATGGAGGAGGACACGGGATCGAGCTACTGGGAGGAAATGAATACCATCCAACCAGGCGGTAATTACGGGTGGGACTTCTACGAGGGCAATTGTGGGAGTTGCGGGTATATCAACCCCGCTTATGCTTATGGCCATCTTCCGATCGATGGCGCGGCCTCCGCTATCGCCGCCTACTCTGGCCCGGTCTTCCCCAAGCAGTATGACAATGTCGTTTTCTTCGGTGACTATAACCGTCAGGATATCGAGGCGGTCACGTTCGATCCGACTTTCAACACCCAGATCTCCGATACCGTCTTCGACAATGCCGCAGGGACGATTGCAGACCTGCAGGAAGGACCGGACGGTAACCTGTATTTTGTGAGCATCTTTAATAATTCCTTCTCTGAAATTTACACGACGGGTCCGTTCCCGCCGGTAGCGTCCATCTCTTCCAGCCCGAACGCTGGATTGGCGCCACTGACGGTACAGTTCTCGTCTGCGGGTTCGAGCGACCCCTACGGATTACCGCTCACTTACTCCTGGGACTTCGGCGATGGCTCGCCGCTGTCCACAAGCGCGAACCCATCGCATGTCTACACGACGAACGGAACGTATACAGCGACACTCACGGTGAGTAATGGCACCCAGAATGCCTCTGCATCGATACAGGTCGTCGTCGGCAGCACCCCTCCGACGGCGTCGATCACAGCGCCGGTAGACAGCGCAACGTATAACGCGGGAGACACCATCGCGTTCAGTGGAACGGCAACCGACGCGGTAGATGGCACGCTTCCCGCCAGCGCCTATACCTGGCAGGCTGACTTCTACAGCAATGGCGTCGCGCAGCCCTTCTATAGCTCTGAAGTTCCGCATCCATATTTCGGACCGGTAACCGGCGTCACCAGTGGCACCTTCCAGATCCCAAAGGACCTGTCGAATTCTGCCACAACCTTCTATCGCATCACCATGACTGTGGTCGATTCGCTAGGTCTCCAGACGGTAGTAACACGCGATATCCATCCGAATCAGACGAACTGGGCGGTGAACACGAATATCCCGGGCGCCGCCTACGTGGTCGATGGCACCTGGCATACAAGCCCGTACTCGACCCAGGATGGCGTTGGCGTTCAGCACGTGCTGAGCGGGGTACCTTTGCAAACGATTAGTGGGAATCGCTATCGCTTCAATGGTTGGGCAGATGGAAGTGCACTCACGGATTCGTTCACCAATGGCGCTGGAAGCGGGACGTACACTGCGAATTACGACCAGGTCACCAATACCGTGCCATCGTCATGGCAGAGCGTTGATGTTGGAACTCCGCTTATGGCAGGAACAGCCGATTATTCAGCCAGCAACAAGACTTTCTACATTGATGGTGCCGGTGCTGATATCGCTGGACCCAATGACCAGTTCCACTATGTCTACCAGATCTTGAACGGTGACGGAACCATCGTCGCCCGAGTACGCTATCAGACGGAATCGAGCCCGTGGGCAAAGGCGGGGGTCATGATCAAGCAGTCCACGACGTCCGGATCATCCTACGTGGATGCGCTGGTCACGCCAGATGTCAGTCCCAACACGCCTAATATCAACGGCGTGGGGTGCACACCCGATGGCTGCCTCAGTCCGCTCCCGCCGATCACACCGCCCGTCGGCAACGGTGTGCGTATGCAATACAATTTCACTGGCTCGAAGACGGCCACGAACCTCGCCGGCTACAGTTCTCCCAACAAATGGCTCAAGCTGCAGCGAGTCGGCAATACTTTCACTTCGTGGGAATCCACGGACGGAAACACCTGGACACAGATTGGTTCGACGAGCGTCACCATGAACGGCAGTGCAACAATTGGGTTGTTCGTGACTTCGCATAACATCGGGCAGTACAGCAGCGCAGCCTTTGATAATGTTCAAGTCACTATTCCAGCGAGCAATCCTCTGCCTTCACCCTGGGTCGACACGGATGTTGGTTCCCCGGCAATCGGTGGGTCTGCAAGCTATGCCAACGGTGCGTTCACTGTCAATGGCGCAGGTACCGACATCTACGGAACCAATGACCAGTTCCATTATGTCTACCAGCCCGTGAACGGCAATGGAACACTCATCGCGCGCGTCACGTCGCAGACGAACACCAGCTCCAATGCGAAGGCCGGGATTATGTTCAAGCAGTCGACTACCGCGGGCGACCCGTATATCTTGATCACGATCACTCCTGGAACTAGCAGCTTTAAGATTCAATACAACTTTAACGGGTCCATCGGGGGTGGAACATACACGTTCCCCAACGCCTGGATGAAGTTGACGAGAGTTGGGACCACGTTCACTGCCTATGTGTCCGCCGATGGAGTGAACTGGACACAGATTGTATCGAAGAGTCTGAACATAAGTACCATCGCAACCGCCGGACTTTTTGAATGCTCGCATAATGCGTCGGCTCTTGGAACAGCAACCTTCGATAATGTCAGCTTCACGCCGGGACCGTAGATTCTGTTGGCTCTGAGGGGTCGTATGACCTCTCAGAACCTGCTATTGAATGATGTATGGTGGAGGCAAGCCTGCCCAGTGCGTAGCGACGATCTAACAAACGCGCTTACGCCTGATCAGCGATGCTTGCCTCACTCTGCTGTTGCCGGGCGGTTCAGCATAGAATACTGGAATATTTTTACCTCCCCTGGTGATTCTTAACCATTTCTCAACTTACTCTCAATCTGTACTGTATGTTACTACGGTACAATCGTTTGCGGAGACATATGCGATGGATATGCTCCATATCGAGTCATGCGGTCCACTGTGATCTTCTTCACAGTTTGGTGTGGAATGTCGGAGAAGGGTACTTCTCTCATAAGCTTGAGATCTAGCAGGTATTTGTAGTGTTCAGTCGCGAACGTACTTATTTGCTAAAGATCAATGAAACATCGGAAAGTTATTGATACTTCAATGTTGAAGTTCGCTCAGGGGTGTTCGCAGTTGGGTGTTCTACGGTCGCATGTCTGCTGAGGAGTTCACAGTATGAATGCTTATCATAAATATAGAGTGCTACTCGTGGTGGGAATCATCGTCGTCATGGGCGCTAGCCTGGTGTACGTATTCACGATAGGCAATACTTCGACACAACAACACACTGTAGCGAAGCTGGAGCCAACAGCGACGCTGGGGACACGCCCAACCGAGGCACCGGAACGTCCAGCGAAGCCATGTAGCTCGAAGCAGCGCAATTTCCAGATGGGAGTTGCCTTCCCGGATTGGGGGACTAAGGCCTACGGTGAGAGTGATACAAAGTGGCTCGCAGAATTGCCCGGTATGCAGACAAAGACTGCCGCATGCTGGATAGAGATGCCGGTCCTCTTTGAACAAGCGTCTCGTACATCTACGAAGGTGATGGCAGGACCGAAGACACCTTCACTCTCTTCATTCATATATGGAATACAATTTGCCCATTTCCTGGGCTATCATATCTTTGTAACACCGCTATTTGGGGTGGATGATACTGAAGGATGGGCAGGTGTAATTCATTTTTCAACCTATGAACAAGAACAACAGTGGTTCGATAGCTACTGGCAAGCTCTCAAACCCTATGCTGTGGCAGCCGCGCAAGCAGGAGTGGAGCAATTCGCAGTAGGGACCGAATGTGTGTGGTTAGAACAAAATGCTCCGAGCTCGTTATGGAACAAATTAATTGCTGAGCTTAAGAGTGTCTTTCCTGGTACGCTCACCTATGACAGGGACTGGAGCTCGCTGCAAAATCAACCGCCTTCCTGGATGCACAATCCCGACTTGAAAACGATCGGCGTCTCAACGTATTTGCCGCTGACGAATACTCCTGAGCCAGTGGATCCAAAGCAAATCTTCGGCCTTTGGAAACAAATAGTAAAACAAGCTATTGACAACTTTTCTGAAGAGCTAGGCAAACCTATTATTCTCTCAGAAATTGGGTACCCTAATAGCACTGAGGCCCTCTACCATCCCTGGGAATCGAACAGTACTGCGCCAGCAGATCCAAAAGAACAGGCAGCCGCATTCGATGCGGCCCTGGCGAACATCATTCCCGATGAACATATACTCGGCACCTTCTTCTGGGGTTGGGACAATACGGGAGATTTCGATCTGAATAGTGTACAGGCCGCTACGGTCATACAGACATATTACAAGTCTTTGCAAGCATAACATTGGGATTGAAAGAAGAAATAATGCCAGAATTTTCTGAAGATATCATGCTAGAGTATTCTGACTTAGTCACGCGAAAGTTTTCTAAAGTGCGTTTCACATCCTTGCACAATGTGCAACAGGATGAGCAGATAGAGCAATATGGGGACATTACAACTGTTGATGTAGAGGAATTGGCGGTTCTTGACACACAAGGATCTGCTGAGCAAGTAGAGAACAATGGAAATGGACACCATACAACTGCCGAGGGAGAGCAACTGGAAGTTCTCGACCTACAAGGAATTCCTGAAGAGGTAGAGTACAACGGGCCATTTACCATTGATGATTTTTCTGACGTAGTCACGCGAAGGTTTTCTAAAGTACATTTCGCACCTTTAGACAATGTGCAGCCGGATGAGCAGATAGAGCACAACGGAAATGGACACCATGCGTCTGCCAAAGAAGAGGAACTAGAAATTCTTGACTCACAAGGGCTTGTTGAGCAAGAAGAGCACATTGAGCATCAGGCAACTGCTAAGCTAGAACACCCAGGTTTTCTTGATCCACAAAGATCTGCTGGGTGGGGAGAGAGCATTGAGCATCAAGCGACTGCTAAGCTAAAACATCCAGGTTTTCTTGACCTACAACAGCCTGGTAAGCGGATACAGAACAGTAGGCACTCAACTTCTGGGCTACAACGACGGGGCATTCTTTACCCACAACGACACTCACAGCGACCTGGTAAGCGGATACAGAACAATGTGCATACAATTCCTGTGGTAGCTCCACTCAATGGAACTCAAAAATTGAGCACACCGGCACGACCTTTTAACCAGGTGCGGCTGGCTTCCGAGTTCACTACAACGACGAAGCACATGTCTGCTGCGCCTGCTACTCGGCAGCCAACTGTAAAGCCTGCCATTGTGAGCCCTAGTGTCCAGGACCAGGAACGGGTGAAATTTTATGCCACATGGCTTGGCAGGCAGGCTGAGCACGATCGACGTCATGATAATGCAAAAGAAATCAACGACTATATTCAAGAGGCGGCAAAGATCGTGAAAGTTGGTGAGCACGAGGTTGCTATTTTTGCTCCTTTTCGACCGAAACTATCCGCCCTGCAAACCTTCACGACCGGGCAGGTCGTCGCTTTCGCTCTCATCGGACTGCTCTGGATCGCCGGGGTGCTGGTATTGCGGCTGGAATTTCTGGCGGCTGTGGTCGCGGTCGTCACCACCTTGTATTTCTTGAATCTGCTCATCAATTTCAACCTGGCTACCAGGGCATTCAGGAATCCACCGGAAGAACATATCAGCGACGATATCGTCAACGCCTTGAAAGATGCGGAGTGGCCCGAGTACACCATTCTTTGTCCTCTCTATAAGGAAGCGCAGGTAGTGCCGCAATTCGTACAGGCGATGAGGGCATTGGACTACCCAGCGGAGAAACTGCAGATCCTGTTTCTCACGGAAGCGGACGATGCCGGTACGCGCAATGCCATACGCGCATTATCCCTTCCACCGCACTTCAAGATCGTGGTTGTACCCGATGGCAAACCCCGCACCAAGCCCCGCGCATGTAATTACGGTTTGATGCTGGCGAAAGGACAATACGTTGTCATCTATGATGCTGAAGATATACCCGATTCCCTGCAGTTGAAGAAAGCGGTGCTCTCTTTCGCCAATCACGGAACCGATGTCGTCTGCGTGCAAGCCAAGCTCAACTTTTACAATATTCGCCAGAACCTGCTCACACGCTGGTTTACCGCTGAGTATTCCGCCTGGTTTGACCTGATTTTGCCGGGACTACAACTGGCGAATTTCTCCCTGCCCCTGGGAGGCACGTCGAATCATTTTCGCACGGGGTCGTTGAGGGCCTTAGGTGGTTGGGATGCCTACAACGTGACCGAGGATTGCGACCTGGGCCTGCGCCTGAAGCGCTACCGCATGAATACGGTCATCCTCGACTCGACAACGCTCGAGGAAGCCAACCCACAGTTGAAGAACTGGCTACGCCAGCGCTCGCGCTGGATCAAGGGATACATGCAGACCTATCTCGTGCACATGCGGCACCCTGTTGAAGACTTTCGAAGGGGACGCCTGTACGACCTGTTCTCCTTTCAGTTCGTAATTGGCAGCGGAATGGCTGTGTTGTTCCTCAATCCTCTGATGTGGATCTTACTGGGATTGTACATTGTCTTTGGTCAAGCGGTGGTGAACGTCTACCATGAACTATTCCCCGGGCCTATTCTGTACATGGGTGCGATCTGCCTGCTCTTCGGGAACGTCTTCTACATCTATCTCAACCTGGTGGCATGCATGAAACGGAAACAGTATCATCTCTTACCATGGATACTGTTTATCCCGGGCTACTGGTTCCTCATGAGCATTGCAGCGATGTATGCGCTCTTCGAGCTAATGGTGAAGCCGCATTACTGGCAAAAGACCGTACACGGGCTGCATTTGAAAGGGAATCAAGCATCTCCTGTCGTTCCATCACAGATGGCGGCATCGGCAGTGGTAGAAGAACCAGATATGCCGGTACCGGTGATTCCCAGGAAAGTCGATCACGCTGGGAATGTCCCATCGGTATCAATGTCTCTCAAAGCGATACGAACGCTGATCATGCCGGCAATTTCTCCCAAGCAGAAGCGGGCAGAAACTGTGGCAAAACGGTCGAAAGTGCGCGATCTCTGGCTCGTTGTTACGATCCTCACTTCTTGCGTTGCGAGCATTGTTGCCTGTTGGTACTACTTCCGGCAGCATGAGATATTGCTCTATCAAGATGCTTTGTCGCACATGAGAATTTCCAGAAGCGTTTTCGATAACCTCACACCTGGACTGGCGCAGTTGGGATCGGTCTGGCTACCGTTACCACATGTTCTCATGTGGCCGTTCATCTGGAACGACTACCTGTGGCATAGCGGGCTCGCCGGGAGCTTTGTCTCAATGCCTTGTTATGTCATTGCCTCGATCTGCATCTTTCTCTCAGCGCGCAGGCTGACACAGAGCAGCAGTGCTAGCTTCATAGGCTCGCTGGTATTTATGCTGAATCCCAACGTGCTGTATTTGCAATCCATCCCTCTAAGCGAGACGGTCTGTATCGCTACCTCCGCTCTGACGGCCTACTACTTTTTATGCTGGGTACAGGATGGAAAGCTCCAACAATTAATTCTTGTGGCAGCATGTGCTTTTTTTGCAACCCTTGCCAGGTATGATGGCTGGGCACTGTTTGTGGGAGTGTTTTGTTGCACCGTCCTTGTTGGCTGGATGAAGCACCAGAACTGGCATCAAATTCGCGCGAATCTGGTTGTATTCGGTGTCCTCGGTGGCCTGGGAATAGCACTCTGGTTCCTCTGGAACAAGCTCATATTTGGGGATCCCCTGTACTTTCAAAAGGGGTTGTATTCGTCGCAGGCCCAGCAGTCTCAGGAGCTTACGGCAGGTCAGTTATACAACTATCATAACCTCTGGCAGGCCTTTCGCTACTACACCATTGTTTCCGTTCAAACGATAGGAGTAGTGCTCTTTGTACTGGCTTTTGTCGGGATTATCTGGTTTGTGCGCAAGCATAAATTCACGCCCGTGACCCTTGCTGCCTTACTCTTTGCTATACCTTTTCCTTTTTACATCGCGGCACTCTACTCTGGACAGGCTATTATCTGGATACCGGGAGCCAACCCGCCGGATGCTCATATATTTATGTACAACGTGCGCTACGGAGCCCAAATGGTGGTACCAGCCGCACTCTTTGTAGCTATTCTGGTAGAAAGAATAAGCAGCATCACGAAAGGCCGTTTCTATGCAATCGACCGGGTCGTTCTTGTCGGGGTGATTCTGGCTCAGACCGTGCTGATCTTTTCTCAGGGGATCATTACCGTACAGGACGGCCAGTTTAACTTCGCCTGCGGCCCGCAAAAAACGATCACTCAGTATCTTGCCGAGCACTATAACGGTGGGAAAGTACTTCAGGACGTCTACGCTTCGCAATTTGATGTATCCGACGCCGGTATGGATTTCAAAAATGTCATCTACGAAGGTTCAGGCCAGTACTGGACACAGGCGCTGCAGGATCCAACAAGCTCGGTAGACTGGATTGTCATCAGGCCTGCTGACCCGCTCGATCTCGTATCCCGGCGCATCCAACAGGACCCGGCTTTCTTGTCTCACTATACGCTCGTCGTAACGCAAACAAATGGCATTCTTCTCTACCACATTGTGGGAAAGCCACCTTTGCCGACGCGACCTGCCCCGCCGGTTTGGAACGGAGATCACTATCCGTGCTCGTAATCTTTGAATCTATCGGGGGAACTTCGTCTTGCTGACGAGCAATTACCGGAAATGTTGTGGTTTGCTTAGCTTTCGTGAATTGGGGGAATCATTGAAATATGTCACTATCATCGAGAATCGAGAAGCCAATAGTTTCGACAAAACGAAGCCCAGCAAGAATTGCGGTGCAATTTCTGCGTTTTTGTGTTGTCGGAGGGCTGAACACCTTTGTAGACGTGTTTACCTTCAACTTGCTTATATGGGTGTTCCCGACGCAGGACAGCGGACTTCTCGTCATCTATAATTCTCTGGCGTACCTGATTGGTGCAGTCAATAGCTTCTGCTGGAATAAGCTCTGGACGTTTCGACAGCGCTCCGAGGCTACAAACGTTCAGATCGCCCGCTTCGCACTTGTCACCAGCCTGGGCATTATCTGCAATGATGCATTTCTCTGGCTGGCAACAACAATCCTCACATCGCTCTCGCTCACGAGTATCCTGTGGGTCAATGTGGCCAAGATCTCTGCTATTGCCGGCTCAGTGACAGTTTCCTATATAGGGATGCGCTTCGGCGTGTTTACGAAGAAAGAGGAGATCGATGTGCCGCTCCCACCTTCCTGGCCACGGCTTATTACTACCCCTGGCAGCTTATCTGTGGTATTGCCAGCCTACAACGAGGAAGCGCTTATTGCCGATACCATCTCACATGTGATGTCGACACTTAGCTCGTGGATGCACGATTTCGAAGTAATCGTGATCAACGACGGGAGCAAAGATCGCACAGGAGCAATTGTTGCCGACCTGGCGACCTATGATCGACGTATACGTCTCATCAGTCATCCTGTGAACAAGGGTTATGGCGCGGCCCTGGTAACCGGATTCGAGTCTGTGGCCAAAGAGCTCGCCTTCTTTATGGACTCCGATGGACAGTTTGACATCCGTGACCTGGCCCGCTTTTTCCCCCTCATTGAGGAGTATGGCGCCGTATTGGGGTATCGGATAGATCGCCAGGATACCTGGATGAGAAAACTCAACGCCCTGGGCTGGAAAAAACTGGTGGGTTTTGTCTTTGGCGTACATGCGCGAGACATTGATTGCGCATTTAAACTCTTCCGCGCGGAATTCTTTCGCACGAACCAGTTAGAGACACGCGGCGCCATGATTAACGCCGAGATATTGTATAAACTCGCCCGTGCAGGTTACACCTATACCGAGGTAGGTGTACAACATTTACCCAGGCGGGCTGGGAAGGCAACAGGAGCCAAACTTACTGTAATTCTACGTGCCCTAGGAGAGTTGTTTATCTTTGCTGAAAAGTGGCGCAAAGAAGAACAGCAAACTTTGTATATGCAAACAGACTTGCTCTAGCTATTTTCTGTTCTTTCAGTATGTCTTACCCTCACCGGTAAATCGAACCGGTCTCAGGAGGTAATCATATGATACCTGTTGTACAGCAAAAAACTGTCTTACCGCGAGAAACTGCAAACACTGCCCGACCAAAATGGCGCAGTATGCGGCTGCTGGCTGTGCTACTGCTCCTGGTGCTCTCCCTGTTAGGAGTAGCGGGAGGAGTTGTGCATCACCTTATCCCGGCCAGAGCTGCAGCAGGGGACTGGTCGACGTATTTGCATGATCCCCAACGCACGGCTGCCGGTGGCGATACGATCATCTCGCCTGCCAACGCGGGCCAATTGGCGCTGAAATGGGCATTTCCGACAGGTGGCCCGATTGCGGCTTCGCCGACTGTAGTTGGGGGAACGGCGTATGTCGGCTCCTGGGATGGCTATGAGTATGCGCTGAACGCCGCAACTGGTGCGTTGATCTGGAAGACCTTTCTGGGACAGACCACAGCGCCGTGCTACCCGCAACTGGCCGGGGTGTCTTCAGCAGCAGATGTGGAAAATGGGGTGGTCTACGTCGGTGGAGGCGATTCCAACTGGTATGCGCTGGACGCGACAAGCGGCAATGTCCTGTGGAGCGTGTTCATAGGGGATAACACCAAAGGCTGGTACAACTGGGCCAGCCCGCTGATCTACAACGGCTTCGCCTACATTGGCACGTCCAGTGTCGGAGATTGCCCCTTAATACCTGGCCAGTTGCTGCAAGTGGATTTAAGCACGCATCAGATTGTGCACACCTTCAACGCCGTGCCGCAAGGGCAGGTGGGAGGAGGTATCTGGACCAGTCCGAGCCTTGACACATCCACCAACACGATCTTTGTCACCACGGGAACGCGCAATCAAACCACGCAAATGCTTGCCGAGGCAGTTGTTGCTTTGGATGCCAGCACACTCGCTGTCAAGTCCTCCTGGGCGGTTCCGAACTCGCAACAAACGGTCGATTCCGACTTTGGGAACACGCCAATCTTGTTCAATGATACCCAGGGGCATCCGTTGGTGGCAGCAATCAACAAGAATGGTTTTGCCTATGCCTACAATCGCAACAACGTGGCTGCCGGGCCAGTATGGACGCAGACGCTCACCCTTCCTGGCGACTGCCCGCAATGTGGGGATGGCAGCGCCTCTTCAGGAGCCTTTGGTAACGGCACACTGTTCCTGGCTGGAGGAAGTACGATCATCAATGGGAAAGGCTATCGAGGCGCGGTGCGCGCATTGGACCCGGCCAGCGGCAATTTTCTGTGGCAGCATGGGGTAACCAGCCCGGTCATTCCTGCCCTGGCCTACTCTAATGGCCTAGTCATCGATGGGGCAGGTGCCACGTTGGAGGTAATTGACGCATCGAGTGGAACGCGCCTGTACAGCTATACTACGGGTGGGTATCTCTACGCGGCGCCAAGTGTCTCGAACGGCCAGATCTACACCGGGGGTACAGATAACAATGTGTATGCCTTTGGCCTGGCTAGCCCAACTACCCCTCCGCCCGATCCTAATTGTCCCAACAGTTGGACCTGCCAGGATCTTGGCAATCCTACCCCTGCTGGATCGGAAACGGTGTCCGGTAATACCTGGAGTGCCAATGCTGGTGGTGCGGGTGTTGGGGGAACATCTGACCAGTTCCGCTTGCTCTCCCAGACGGTCAGCGGAGATACCCAGGTTAGCGCGCAGGTGGTTTCGCAGCAATTGACGAGTGGCTCTGCCCAGGCGGGACTGATGATACGCCAGTCGAACGACCCGGCATCACCCTATTACGCCGTGTTCCTCAAACCGAATAATAAGCTGGTGGTGCAATATCGTCTGGTTTTTGGCGGCGCGACTACCACCGTGACGCAAACAAATCCGGCCGCGCCGCCATTGTACCTGGAGATCCAGCGGGTAGGTGATCAATTGCAGGCAGCGACCTCGAGTAACGGCACTACGTATACGTTGGCGCCTGGTAGTACCATGACGATCCCCATGCCAGCGGCTGTTATGGAGGGAGTCGCTCTCGCTTCAGGCACGCAGGGAACTTCCAACACCGCTACCTACAATGCGGTCAGCATTGGATCGCCTACTACTCCTCCCAATCCCCAGCCTTCTGCGAGTCCCTGTCCGAGTGGCTGGAGTTGCCAGGAGATAGGAAACCCTGCAACGGTGGGAGACCAGTCTCTGAGTGCAGGCACCTGGACGCTGAAAGGTGCGGGCAAAGAAATCAATAACTATAGAGATCAGTTCCACTTCGTGTGGCAGTCACTCGCTGCCGATGGCACGGTGAGCGCACATATTACCTCCCAGACCAACACGAATGTCTCGGCTCAAGCGGGAGTGATGCTGCGGCAGAGTACTGATGCGGCTTCTCCTTACTACGCTGCTTTCGTTACACCTGGCAATGGAGTCATAGTACAATATCGGCTCATCCAGGGACTGAAAACTACTGTTTTTTCTGGAACTGCCGGTACGGTACCAACCTACCTGATGGTAGCACGCTCAGGCAGCAACTACTGCTCCTATACATCCACTGATGGTGTAAACTGGTCGGTTCTTATCGGTTCGTGTGCTACTGTAAATATGAGCGGCGCGGTATTGGCAGGTCTGGCTGTTTCATCTGACAGTACAGGCGCTTTGAGTACCGTTATCTTCGATACGGTCAATCTCGGCACAACTGCTCCTCCTCCACCCAACATCTGTACCGGCGCCTGGAACTGTGCTGATGTCGGCTACCCCTCTCTGACGGGGAGCCAGTACCTGATCGGTGGGACGTGGACAGTGCAGGGTTCGGGAAGTGACATCTGGAGTATCTACGACCAGTTCCGTTTTGTATCGCAACCGCTGGCGGCCGATGGAAGCGTGAGTGCCCACATCACTGCGCAAACGAACACCGACCTCTGGGCCAAAGCTGGAGTGATGCTGCGGCAGACCACCGATCCCGGCTCTCCTTATTACGCGCTTCTGGTGACGCCAGGCAATGGCATCGTTGTGCAGTACCGGGCGGCTCAGGACAACAATGCCCAGCAAAGTGCCGCTCTCATCGGGACAGTGCCTGCCTACTTGATGGTGGCGCGTTCCGGCAATACCTATAGCGCCTACACCTCCAGCGATGGCATCACCTGGACACTGGTGGCCGGTTCAAGCGTGACCTTAAGCAGCATGAGCGGCTCGATCATGGCCGGCCTGGCGGTCACGTCCCACAATGGAGGACTCATGGGATCTGCCACCTTCAATACGGTGACCTTCAGCAATACGGCCCCACCGCCTCCGGGCTGTGTGACCGGCTGGACGTGCCAGGACATTGGCAGCCCCCTTATTGCCGGAGGCCAGTCCAACAGCTCGGGGACCTGGACGATCCAGGGAGCAGGGGGAGATATCTGGGGTACTTCGGACCAGTTCCACTTCGTGGGGCAGACGCTAGCGGCCGATGGCAGCGTGAGCGCGCATATTACCTCGCAGACGAACACCGATGTCTGGGCGAAAGCAGGGGTGATGCTGCGGCAGAGCAGCGATCCCGCCTCGCCCTATTACGCCGTCTTCGTGACATCGGGCAATGGCATCGTCGTGCAGTACCGTTCGGCTCTGGGTGGCATCACTTCCCAGCCGGTGAAGCTAACAGGGACTGTGCCGACCTATCTGTCTGTGTCTCGCACAGGCACCACTTACACCGCCTATATCTCCAGCGATGGCTACAGCTGGACGCTGCTTACCGGGTCGAGCGTGACGCTGAGTATGAGCGGGTCGGTGCTGGCAGGCATGGCCGTCACCTCGCATAACCCAGGCTCCCTGAGTACCGTCACCTTTGACACGGTGAGCGTTAGTACCTGTACTGGAGGCTGGTACTGCGCCGACATCGGCAGTCCTGTCCCATCGGGGAACCAGTCTTTGAGTAGCGGCACCTGGACAGTCCAGGCGGGTGGCGCTGACATCTTTGGCACGTCGGACCAGTTCCACCTCGTGGGGCAGACGCTAGCGGCCGATGGCAGCGTGAGCGCCCGCGTCGTGTCGCAGACAAAGTCAAGCAGTTGGGCGAAAGCCGGGGTGATGCTGCGGCAGAGCAGCAGTCCTGGCTCTATGTACTATGCGGTGTTTGTGACTCCGAGCAATGGCATCGTCGTGCAGTACCGCAAGGCTCAGGGGGGCAACACAACCCAGCTTGCCGCTCTTGCCGGGGCGGTGCCTGTCTACCTGATGGTGACGCGTTCCGGCAGCACCTACACCGCCTACACCTCCAGTAATGGCGTCACCTGGACGCTAATAGCTGGTTCGGGCGTTACGCTGAACATGAGCGGATCGGTGCTGGCAGGCATGGCCGTCACTTCGCATAACACGAAGGTGCTGGGAACAGTCACCTTCGACACCGTGAGCATCAGCGCAACCCTTCCTCCTCCTCCTCCCTGTCCAGGTGGTTGGAGCTGCGGTGACATCGGGACTCCAGCTTTGGCAGGCAGCCAGTCGCTCAGTGGAGGCACCTGGACGATCCAGGCGGGAGGCACCGACATCTTTGGCGCTTCAGATCAGTTCCACTACGTCTGGCAGTCGCTGGCGTCCGATGGCAGCGTAATCGCGCGCGCCGTGTCGCAAACGAATTCCAGCACTTGGGCCAAAGCAGGGGTGATGCTGCGCCAGACCACTGATCCCGGTTCTCCTTACTACGCCATCCTGGTGACCCCTGGCAATGGCATCGTGGTGCAGTACCGCAAGACTCAAGGGGGCACCACCGCACAGCAGGTGAAAATAGTGGGAACTGTGCCGGTCTACATGGCGGTAGGTCGTATTGGCAGCACCTACACCGCCTACACCTCCGGTGATGGCACCAACTGGACGCCGGTGGCCAATTCGAGCGTGACGTTGAGTATGAGCGGGCCGGTGCTGGCGGGTTTGGCCGTCACCTCGCATAACGCGAGCGTCCTTGGCACCGTCACCTTCGACACGGTGAGTGTCAGCACAACGATACCGTAGTGGGGAGTGTGCTGAGTCGAGGAACTTTTAAGGGTAATGTACAATAGTGTGGATATCAACCCCGGAAAGATGAGGGGGCCGCTGCCGGTGGCGTCGGCCCCCTCAAAGAGTGATGCTACGCATTCCAGTTTGGTCTTGCAGCTACGAGAGCGGAACCTGTTTGAATTAGGGCATATAGAGGTTCCGCGACTCGTTCCTACCTGCTCATGCTTTTGGTACATTTAACGTAAGGGTTTTTAAGGGTGCTTGAAAGGTGCTTCATGTATTACCCGAAATGGCGATGGTCGAAATACAAAAGCCATAAAGCGCAAGTGAGAGTTGGCTGGAGCGCAATCGCTGCGCTTATCATGGTCTTATCCGTTTTGGGTGTGGTGTCAGGCTGTTCCACCAGTTCAACAACACCCAGGACAATCCCTTCAACAACACCCAGGATAACCCCACCAGGCCTGACTTTACAACCCCATACTGTACAACCAACGATTTCCTCTTCATCCACTGCATCATCACCAACAAAGACATATATTTCCATTTCTGGACAAAACTTCGTTTATAATAATATATCTATCCATCCCTACGGTTCCACAATGTACCCGCATTGGATTTACAATGGAGCCCTCCATAGAGGTGGAGGCTGGACTCGTACCGCATTTAAAGGGTATATTGATCAAATAATCGGTATGGCGCAGCAAGCGCACTTGAATACCATTCGTACCA
>Ga0207684_10002938_pt1 | contig 16875 bp, 11 predicted proteins | sample KBSK5501metaG_FD_184342 | JGI IMG/M metagenome (GOLD analysis project Ga0207684, IMG submission 184342) | Corn, switchgrass and miscanthus rhizosphere microbial communities from Kellogg Biological Station, Michigan, USA - KBS K5-50-1 metaG... | ecosystem: Host-associated > Plants > Roots >...
GGGGGTGGGGGAGCACTAGGGCCAATCGCGCCGCCAGTGAGAACATTAACAGTTTGAGGAATGCGCACAAATAAAATCACAGCAATGCCGTTAGCGCCGCCGACTATCAATAATAAAATTGCCGCGAGGGTGAATCCCATCAACATTATTGAACGTCTCCAACCCTGTAAAAAGCCAATAAACCCAAATAAAAAAATGAAAATGGCGAAGCATTGTGGGGATTGAAGTGTTAGAGTCATTCCTTCAGATCTTCCTCCACGATTGATTTAGCATTTGTGTAACGCTCCATCGATACTGACTGTTTTCGGATTGCCATCTTTCAGGGGGATTCGGGAAAGCACACTTTGAACACGCCACACTGTCGCTCAGGGGCACCATACACCGAGAACCTGATTCCGCCCTGAAGATGGAGTATCTTGTTTTGATCTAATGCTCTCTCTGGATGAATCTGCTCTTGCATCAATCATACCACAGGTCGTCTATAAAACCTAGGGTATCCTAGCTTCATTTCGGCATTAAGTTGCTTGAATACAGGGGGAATCTGGCTTTCTGCCCTGCCAAATGTGGCTAAATGCTCGTATCGCTGCTCCAAATGTGATATACTATTAGAAGGTAGGCTCGAATATTGCGGGACCCTCTCCCAGCCATCATTTCAACCCACTATTTGCTTTAAGCACTCATATGGAATGCCCTTACTATGACTTTTTGATGAGGAATTATTATGGAACTTGGCAATGTTAAGACAGTCAGTATTGTAGAAGAAATGACGGGTGCGTATCTTGACTATTCTATGAGTGTAATAGTGAGCCGCGCGCTCCCCGATGTGCGCGATGGACTCAAGCCAGTGCATCGCCGCGTGTTATACGCGATGGATCAGATGGGCCTCCAATCAACAAAGGCTTTTCGTAAGTGCGCCGGTACTGTCGGTGAAGTTTTGAAGAGTTATCACCCTCATGGTGATGTGGCTGTGTATGACTCCCTTGTGCGTATGGCACAACCCTGGTCAATGCGTTACCCGTTGGTGTTGGGCCAGGGAAACTTTGGTTCGCAAGATGACGATCCACCAGCCGCGATGCGCTATACCGAGGCCAAGCTAGCCGCTATTGCCGATGAACTACTTCGCGATATCGACAAAGGTACAGTTGATTTCAAGCCAAACTACGATAATCAAACTGAAGAGCCAACAGTCATGCCCGCTCGCCTACCCAACCTGCTTTTGAATGGTTCTACCGGCATCGCGGTAGGTATGGCAACCAACATCCCACCACACAACCTGATGGAAGTTTGCAGCGGTATTATCTTTCTGATCGAGAATCCCGATGCTACCACAGAAGACCTGTCCCGCATCGTGCGTGGCCCTGACTTCCCAACAGGGGGGATTATCCAAGGGCGCGAAGGAATCCGTAACACATATGCTAATGGACGGGGACGTATCGTTGTGCGAGCACGGACAACGGTCGAAGAGGCTGAACGTGGTCGTATGAGCATTATCGTTACAGAATTGCCCTATCAGGTGAACAAGGCTGAGTTAGTTAAAAAGATAGCGGAGATGGTTCGTGACAAGAAAATCGATGGTATCTCCGAAATACGCGACGAATCCGATCGTCAAGGTATGCGTATATTGATTGAATTGAAACGCGATGCAACTCCTGAAAGTGTTCTGAACGCTCTGTACAAATACACGGCTATGCAGAGCGCATTCAATGCGAATATGCTGGCACTGGTAGATCAACAGCCCCGTATATTGACGCTCAAAGCATTCTTGCAGCACCATATTAATCATCGTGAGGTAGTAATCACACGCCGCACGCGTTTCGAATTGGCGAAAGCCGAGGTACGCAAACACATACTTGAAGGCTTGAAGATCGCTCTGGATAACCTGGATGCTGTTATCAACACCATTCGCCAATCCCAATCGGCAGAGGCGGCACTGGTCAACCTGGTGCAACAATTCAGCCTATCAGAGGAACAGGGCAAAGCAATTCTTGATATGCGCCTGGCTCGTCTGGCTGCATTGGAACGCAGCAAGGTTGAAGTAGAGCTGCGTGATGTGTTGAAAAACATCGATTACTACCACATGCTGCTGGCAGATATCAATGAGATTCGCAAGCTGATTAAAGAAGACTTGCTGGAGTTGAAGGAGAAATACGGCGATGCACGCCGCACCGACATTGCGGATGCGGAGGCAGGCGAGTTCAGGGATGAAGATCTCATCCGCAACGAAGAGGTCGTTGTCACACTGACGGAGAAAGGCTATATCAAGCGACTTCCTTCAAACACGTATCGCGCACAGCGCAGAGGAGGACGCGGTATCACGGGTATGGCTACTCGCGAAGACGATACTGTACGCCACCTGCTGGTTACGCATAACCATGATAGCTTGCTCTTCTTTACAGATAGAGGGAGAGTCTTCCAACTCCGGGTTTTCGAGTTACCAGATGTCAGTCGCACAGCCAAAGGCGAACACATTATCAACCTGATCTCAATTGAGCAACGTGAACGAGTAACAGCAGTTGTCTATGTTCCCAAAGGGGTAAGCCGGGACTTTATGATTGTTGCCACCAAAAAGGGCGAGGTCAAGAAGACGGCGATGGATGAATTTGAAGTAGTACGCCGCTCAGGGTTGATTGCAATGAACCTGGAAGATGATGACGAGCTGATCGGGGCAAAACTGGCGCACGCGGACGACGACGTATTAATGATCTCCGCCCAGGGCAAGGCTATCCGTTTCACGGTGGCGGAGTTGCGTTCGGCCTCACGTATCAGTGGCGGTGTACGCGGTATTCGCCTGGCTAAAGGCGATAGAGTCGTCTCCCTCAACCTCACTCCTAAAGGCGGTGAATTGCTTGTGGTTACCGAGAATGGATATGGTAAAAGAACACCTGTTGAGGAGTATCCTACACAAAGTCGCGGAGGCGGCGGCGTCATCACTTCTAAAGTGACTGAGAAGACCGGGTTAGTCGCAACTGCTCGGGTAATCACTGAGAAAGACAATGATCTGATGATCATCTCTGCGGGAGGAGTTGTCATCCGAACCGATGTCAGTACCATCCATGTTGCCGGGCGTGCCACACAAGGCGTACATGTAATGAATCTAGGCGAAGGCGATTGCGTGGTAGCTGTAGCGACAACAAACGGTAAAAAAATGGATGAGCAAATGGGGAATGGGGATGAGGTTGAGATGAGCGAAGGCGAAGAGCAGGAACCAGAGGCTGAAGAGGGGAACGAAAGCGAAATGATTGAGCTGGAACAAGAGGTAGGGAGCGGAGGAGACGAAGGTTAAAAGGAAGATGAATTTTGTGTGGGTGAAATGCGAACTTCTTTGCCCTGTCGTATGGAGCGGGCTGACTGGCGATCTTTTTGGGCTTCTAATTTGATGAGTGGAAAAGACCGGTGAAACTGGATAGCAAGTTGTTGCGCTTTCTCCTCAGTAAGCTTTGCACGTCGCTCGTATGAGTAGGCGAGCATTTCGCGCTTTTCGTCTTCTGGTAGATTGATGAGCAAGAGAAAGGCCAGGGTAAATTCCGGTTTGCCTTGTTCTGCATAGGCGCGGGCGGAGACAAGTGCCTCTGCGCCCTGATCTAGTTGTTGTTGAGCATGTGTTTTGAATACATCTTTGAGCTGGTGAGCATAGAGTTCTTCAAACGTTTCGGACACGGTGTGTTCCTTTGTTTTTTCGGAATTAGCATAATAATGGTAGCACACATGGCATCTTCGCTCAACAGCTAAAGTGATGGATCGGTCTCCTTTTTGCCTCAATTTGGGACCTAACAGGATAAAATGAGCAGCCCTCCAAGTGCGAGCACCTGCGTGAACAGAATAAAGAGAATGAACAAAGGAACATAGCACTAGGCAATCGCAGGTATGCCTAAGACAAAGAAAACCATCAGCACCGCTTGCAGCATTGCGAAGAGGGTCATGATGAGAAAGCGGCGGTTAGCGTGTTCCACGTTCTTGCTCCAGAGAGCCAGCAGGATAAACACCGGAAAAACGAGGAGGTAATACCGGCTGATACTGTTGAGGCGGCTGCTCGATAACGGTAAGAGTACCATCACGAGCGTGAATAGCGCGTAGATCATGGGCAACTTGCGAAAGGCCCACACGGTGAAGCCGAGGAAAAGCAGCGCGAAACAAATGTTGAGTATCCAGAAGTTCCAATCCATCGGGTTCGCTCGCTGTGGGTTGGTCAGAGACGTGGAGAGTAACTGCAAAGGATTTTCGAAAGAGCGTCCCCAGCCCCACTTCTGATTGTCGAAGGTTGCCAGCAAATGACCCGTCTTGATTTTTCCATAGATCATGAATGCCAGCAAGCCGGAGGGGATAAGGCCAAGCGCGAGCAGGGAGAGCCAGTTACGCAGTTCTCGTGATGCCAGGAGAGGCCCGCGCAGGCGTGAGGTGAGCCATACACGCATTCGCTCTTGTAAGCGGAATTCGCCGGTGCTCGCGAGAGGGTCATAACGATCGCTCAACACCTGCCAGTATTCCCACGCCACTGGTATTAACAGGAGAACACCTTGTGCACGTGTGAGTGATGCCAGGCCACCACACAAGCCGGACAGCCACCAGCGCTGTTTGCGAGCGTAGTAAATACAGGCCACGGAGCATGCAAGGAAAAGCGATTCGGTATAGATGACGGAGAGATAGAAAGAAGTTGGAAAGAGCGCCAGGTAGATAACGCTCAGGGAGGCAATGTTTGCCCCAAATTCGCGTTGTGCCAGTTTGTAGAGGTAGGTGACTGCAATCAGTGCAGCCGCGTTTGAGACGAAAAGGCCCGCCAGGGAAAAGGCTGTTTCGCTCCCACCAAAGAGGTGGGCCAAAAGAAAGATCAACAAAGGAAAGAGCGGAAAAAAGGCCCAATTCGAGTAGGTATGCAGCGTGCTGGCCGACCAGTAGCCTGATTTCGCAAGATTGAGATAGAAGCCGCTATCAAAACGCTGCCACATCAGCCAGAGCGCGTCGGGAAAATGCGTATTCGCAGGAGGTGATGGCAGGACAGGGCTGCTTTTCAGCAGCGGCAGAATATAAAAGTCGGTCAACAATCCTATCAATACAAGACTCAAGCGCGTCGACAGGTAAGGAAGAATCGCGCCACGCCAGATCGAAGGGGTGCTTGGAGAGGACTGGCGATCCTCGGACTGCTTGAGTTGGTCATCGAATGCTTTTAGGATCATCGTTCTGAATCTTTCGTATCAGGTATATATACAAATACCCGTTTGTAAAAACGCTTCTGATCCTCTTTCCGTAACACATGATGCTGGCAATCAGAGATAGATTACATGTGACCTCACAATGATGGTAGCATGCAGTAATCGCAGCACACATGGCAATGTGACTCAACCTCTCAAGTAGTGGATTGGGAGTTTGTGGCATACAAGCTTATTGTGACAGTAGGGGTCACGATGCGACCAAGCAGGTGGTAGTGATTATCTAACCATTGCTCGGCAGCCTTTGCTTTTGCAGCCTCAGCATCGTTGGAAACACGACCGATGATGAAAAAGAGATGGGCATGTTTTGCACCATAGGTCGCAAGGGCATTCGTATCAACGGCCGCTGCATAACCTGTATGAGGATCAGCAGGGCCAAAGGTATTCCACGAATAAGCGCCGGGGGAGTCGTCAGTGAATTGCGCGGCGCTGGGATAAGCGTGGATGTAGTACTCCACGGGAATCTGGCAACCCTGATTCTGGGCATTGTTGTAGCAGACCAACCCATCACCTGATTGGTAGCGCTGTTCAAGCCAGTGTACGGTTGAGTTCCAATCCTCTACCTGGGCGCTTTTGTAATAGAGGGGAACATAATAGAAAGCGAAAAAAAATAAAATAAGGGTTAGCGCCAACTGAACGATACGCCAGCGCAATGAAGCAACTCCCAGTCCAACAAGTAAGAACAGCGGAGGAAGGCTGATTACAAGGTAGCGAGTTGAGAAGAGGCGTACCGACCCTTGAGAAACAGCATAGCTGATAACTATTGGTATAACTAACCAGCAGAGCAGCATTAATGCTACTGGCAAATACTGTTGTAGCCTCGTATTGCGTTTGTCATCGCCGCTATTGTAAAGCGCAAATTGCGCCAGGAGCTCTTTACCCTTGGGCAGATAAACGAGCATTGAAACAAGTAATCCGAGGGTGCAGAATCCAAATAGGATGAGCAGGTATAATTTGCTGTTTGCACTGATAGTTAGAAAGAGATTATAGACATCGCGTAAATGCGGTGAGGGGAGCCATCCCGTTTTTGAGCCATGAAGGCTTGTCAGCAGCATAGGGACAATCAACACACCGATAGCGACAAGACTCACGATGAATGCACTGATTCGGTGACGCGCTTTATCGCGCCAGGTGCCTGGCAAGATCAATAGACCACCAAAGGCGACTATCTGCGCAAGGAGTATCAGCAGGCTGAAAAGATGAGCATACACTGCCAAGATTGTCGCGCCAATGAAGCATGCCCACCAGCGTTTCTGATGCGATTCTTGAGTAAGTGCAACGAAGAGAGCATACCAGGCAATACAAATCAGCAAGAGTTGCAGGCTATAAGAACGTGTTTGTTGAGCATACAAGAGTTGCAAGAAATTGAGCAGATAAAGACCTGAAGCAACGATTCCAGCAGTGATTCCTAAGAAACGACGACCCAGAAGCAATACCATAACTGAGCTAAGAGCGGCGAAAATAACAGAGGGAAAGCGCACGACAAATTCGGTTGGATGCAGGCCAAGGAATCCGGTGAAGCCTAACCAGAAGTGGAGCAACAGGTAGTAGAGTTCCATATTAGGCTCTGGTCCCCAAATGATATGCCAGAGCAGTGGGAGAGGTTGACGCACGAGTTCAACCGAGAAGGCCTCGTCAAACCAGATACTGGGAGCTCCCAGGCGGTAGAGGTTGAATGCAAGGGCAATAGCGCCAATAAGTATACACAGCAGCCAAGTTGAGGCGGAGTAAGATACAAATCGATGCAAATGACGGATGTGCGTTGGTTTCTGATGTATAGCATCAAACTGTTTTTCTTCACGAGTTTTTCCCGTTGCATCGCTTGTCTGAGTCATGCAATTTCTCCAAAGTCACCGTTTGATAATCGTCTATGTTTAAGAAACGTGTCGTGTATTCCGCTTGTAACAGGATAGTTGGGAATCAGGAACCAATCTGCTATAATAATCTCGCATTATAACAGATGTGAAAGAAGGAATTAGTCATGCCCGAACAATTTAAGGCCTTGCAAGGCTTCAAAGATATTCTACCCGATGAGCAGCCCTACTGGCGTGTGGTCGAGCGAGCGGCTATAGAAGTGGCGAATCTCTATGGATACCGGCGTATCGAGACGCCAATGCTGGAAGAGACGGCTGTTTTTGCGCGAACGACTGGTGAGGGCACCGATATTGTTGAAAAAGAGATGTATAGCTTTGACGATCGTCCCGATAAAGAGGGCAACCGGACCAATCTATCTCTACGGCCAGAGGGAACGGCAGGGGCAGTGCGCGCTTACCTGGAGCATGGCATGTTTCAATTGGCTCAACCTATCAAACTCTATTACCTGAGCGAACCGATGTTTCGCCACGAAAAGCCACAGGCAGGGCGAGTACGCGAACATCACCAGTTTGGATGCGAGGCATTGGGCGATGGTGACCCGGCGATTGATGCAGAGATGATTGCCTTGCTTTATGACTTTTACGCACACCTGGGTTTGAAACACATCCATGTTTTCATTAATAGCATCGGCGACGGTAACTGCCGTCCCCAGTACATCGAGCGATTGAGGGATTACTATCGCCCTTTGCTAAGTGAGAGCTGCCAGGATTGCCAGGTGCGCTTCTACAAAAATCCACTACGCTTGCTGGACTGCAAAGAGCCTCAAGACCAGCCGAAGATCGCTGCCGCACCTAAGATAATTGATTATCTGTGCGAGCCTTGTCGCGAACACTTTGAAGCTGTACAGCGATTCCTGAGCGCGTATGAGGTACCTTACCAGATAGATCCGCTGATTGTGCGCGGACTGGATTATTACACGCGCACGGTGTTTGAATTCACTTCAGGGTTAGACAAACTGGCGCTGGTTGGTGGTGGACGCTATGATGGCCTGGCTGAAATACTCGGCGGTGCTCATACACCCGGCATTGGCTTTGGCGCAGGCATAGAACGTGTCATCCAGGAGATGAAAAGGCAGAAAATCACTCCACCAGCAGAGGAGCGACCGATTGCCTTTGTAGTCTACTTTGGCAAGACTCCTGAGTACAAGGAAGCAGCAGTGCGGACAGTAGCAGAATTACGTCACAAGGGTATCAAGACGGAGATGGCTTATGGTGACAGGAGTGGGAAGTCACAAATGAAGCAGGCCAATAATTCTGGTGCAGCTTATGCAGTCCTGATCGGCGAGAAAGAGTTGAAGGGTGGTTTTGTGACGGTCAAGGATCTGCAGGCAGAAGGTTTGGGTACTGAAAGTAAGCAGGTGGAGGTGAGATGGGAGGAGTTGGTGGGATATCTGAAGAGGGGATAACAATTACATGCATCAAATGACGAGCGAACATAGAAATTTTCTGATGGAACAGGTGCGGACTGCTAAACTTGCAACGGTGCGAGAAGATGCGCGTCCGCATGTTACTCCTGTCTGGTTTGTCCTGGATGGTGACACACTGGTCTTTACCACCTGGCATACGTCAGTCAAGGCGGTGAATATCAGGCGCGATGGGCGTGTCTGCCTGTGTGTGGATGATGAGAAGCCACCATTTAGCTACATTCAAATTGAGGGCATTGCTGTAATGAGCGCTGATAGTGAGGAGCTGAACTACTGGAGTACACGTATTGCAGGCAGGTATATGGGAGAGGATCTGGCGGAAGCGTATGGGAAACGCAATAGTGTAGAAGGCGAGTTGCTTGTGAGGGTCACACCAACTAAAGTTGTCTTTATGAAAGATGTTGCCAACTAAACTCGCTGTGCTCCTGGCTCATTCACAGACTCCTAGCGAAAATAACGCCCAGTCTTTGTAAGGCAAAAACCCATCTGTTATTCGTGATTTTTCCGTGATATAACATCCCCTCGCTGTGATTTTATTGAGATGTGTAGGGGTTATGCTCTTAGTAAAGAACGGAATGGAAAAGAAATTATAAATAACGTCTCACGCGGTGTGAGCATTGAGTATTCCGTTCTTAGAGGAGTGAGAGATCATGAGTAGCACTGTAAAGAGCATTCGGCCAAAGGCCGTCATACAAATCCCTGAGCCACCGATTGCGCGGTTTTTGTTTGCAGATACCCGCATGGCCTGGGTCTGGTTGATCGTTCGTTTGTATGTAGGTTACCAGTGGTTTACTGCTGGATTTGAGAAACTAACTGGTTACTCAGCCACTATTGGAAATGACTTTGGTCAGCATGTAGGTAATTCCTGGATATTCACTTCACATCTTGGCGCAGCGCTCACGGGCTTTGCCCATAGTGGGATAGCACAAGCAACAGGAGCACATCCAGCCGTTCAGAATTGGTATGCCTGGTTCCTGCAGAACGTTGTAATACCTGGTGCCGGGTTCTGGTCTTACCTGGTCGTATTCGGCGAAATAGCCGTTGGCATTGGTTTGATCTTTGGCATCTTGACTGGTATTGCCGCATTCTTCGGGGTGTTCATGAACATGAACTTCCTGCTGGCAGGTGCAGTCAGTATTAACCCGATCATCGGTGGCCTTGCCATTCTCCTGGTACTTGCCTGGCGCGTTGCTGGTTACTGGGGTGTTGACCGCTGGCTGCTTCCGCTGTTGGGTACGCCATGGACAGGTTCGCTGGCAAGGGCAGAACAGGAGAAGTCCAAACAGACCACGCCTCCTGTACCTGCGACGAGCTAACGAAGGTTAGTAGTAAGTAGGGTGAGGTAAGATGTAGGAGTCCCATAGATCGGGCTCCTACATCGGGTTAGGATTCAGATTTACTATTCAGCAGGGGTTCCAGAGGACCTTGCAGGCCTCCTGGAATCCCTGCTGAATAGTTTCGATAGTCTAGAACAAGGTTGACTTTAATAGTAGCGGGGCTTCACTCGTTTCCCCGCCGTTCGAGGCATGCTTAAATTCCGCTGCCTCGGGTCGCACAATCAGGATGGGGAGTTTTGTAGCACCTAGTACTCGTTCTGTGATACTGCCCAGGATCCAATGCTGCAATCCACCTCGTCCATGTGTTGCTATTGCAATGAGATCACAGCGACCGAAAACACCAGTGTACCCCTATTTATCTTTCGACTCAGGCGTGGTTTGATTATCTTCAGGTCTCATGATTAAGAGTGGCAACTTGGTAGCATGGAGTACACGCCCAGCCATACTTCCCATAGCCCACTTCTGCACACCACCGCGTCCATGGGTTGCTATGGCGATGAAATCAAACTTATTCTGTTCGGCTTTTTTCACGATGGCTTCAGCAACGTCTGGATCGGTTTCAACGGAGCAGGTGATCGTGAGATCCAGGTTTGACAGATCACCTTCACCAAGATAATTTACCAGGGTAGCCAGGTACTCCTCATCTCCGTGTTTCACCTGTTCTTTCAGGCCTGTGTCAATATGTGCATCGCTCTTAAATTTTCCGCCGGTGGCTAGAAGGTCTACTACTCGTAACAAATGTAATGCACCCTGTTGCGAGGTAGACTGTGCCAGCGCTGCTGCCAGGTATGCTACCGGCTCAAGCACGGTTTCGGAAAGTGTAGAACCATCCAGAGGGACGAGCGCACGCACAGGTTGATGAACTGCTGTTGTGGGCACAGGCCCACCTTCTCTCAGTACCAGCACAGGTATCGGGGAATGGCGTGTCACTTTATCAGCCACGCTGCCCAGCACCCAACGTTTGTAGCCAGTATAGCCGTGGCTACACATTACGATAATATTGGCGTGGAACGATTGAGCGGCAGAGAGGATCGCCGGTGCAACTGCACCGGTGAGCGCTTTGACTTCCGTCGTAATGCCAACCAGTTCGTCAGATTTAGCAATATTTTCAAGGTAACTGGTGGTCTCGGCAAGATCAGCATCAACGGCTTCCTCCACATACGCTGATGTCTTACCGTATTTTCCAGTGTCTACCGGAGCAGTCGCCACCCGCAGCAAGATAACAGAGTCGCCTAGTGCATACGCAATCCGTGCTGCGACAGGAATGGCTCGTTCAGCACGGGCTGAGCCATCCAGTGGGACAAGAATTCGTTTAAACATAATCGTTCTCCTCGAAACATATCCATTTTGTGTAGGAGACAGCTTAAGCATCCCTCCCTGTCTCAAGGATAATCCCACGATGTCACAAGGACCTCACAGGATGAGGAGCCACTCTCACGAGACACTCACAGTGCCTGGACATCAGAGGAGCCACCAGGGAGCGCAGCCAGGGAATACCCCACTCCCACCTTGGTGAGGATATAACGAGGTTGCGTTGCATCAACCTCCACTTTGTGACGCAGGCGATTGATGTTGACTTGCAGCATATGACTCTCCCCCAGATACTCCTGCCCCCACACCTGCTCGAGCAAGAGATCCTGGGTGACCACGCGACCGACATTCTGCGCCAGGTACGCCAAGATGCGATACTCGGTTGGCGTGAGCGCAAGCTCACGCCCGTGCAACAGCACCAGGTGCTGGGAGTAGTCCACCAACAGCTCGCCCGTCGCCGTGGTTGCGCGCAGGCCCTGCGTATGCTCCCTGGCGGTAAACTGTGCCCGTCGTAACACGGCACGCACCCGCGCCAGCAGTTCATCCACGCTGAACGGCTTGGTGAGATAGTCGTCCGCGCCCAGGTCGAGGCCACGCACTTTGTCCTGATCCTGCCCCCGTGCGGTCACGATGATGATCGGCACCGCAGAAAACTCGCGCACCCGGTAGCAGACGGTAAAGCCATCCATCTTGGGCATCATGACATCCAGGAGCACGAGATCGGGAGCATGGTTCTCGATGAGTTCCAGGGCTTGCTGGCCATCGCTGGCAGCCAGAACGTCAAAGCCCTCCAATTGGAGATTGCGGGTCATCAGCCGCAGGAGCTGCGGGTCATCATCAGCGGCTAGTATAGTTGTTTTCTTTGCTGGCATCATTACTCACCTATCCTTCATATGTTTTCTTCACTAAGCATTCGACACTACATGTCGGGAATGTCGTCAATCGGGAAGCGTACATGGAACACACTGCCCCTCCCCTTCGACCCATTCTCGGCCCAGATCATCCCGCCGTGCATCTCAACCACACGCTTGCAAATGGTCAGACCGAGTCCGAGGCCGTTGACTTCCCGTGTGAGTCGTGTATCCACACGATGAAAACGGTCAAAGATACGTTCCAGATGTTCGACAGGAATCCCCATCCCAGTATCGCACACCAGAATTTCCAACATCTGCCGAGAACTGCGCATTGGCTGGTGTTCATCTGCTGCGCTCTCCGTTGCGAACGATGTTTCCGTCTGAGTCGTCTGAATCTGCGTCACAGGATGAAGTAACACCTTGATCACCCCACCACCAGGTGAGTACTTGACAGCGTTCTCAAGCAAGTTGTCCATGACTTCCCTCAAGCGACGCTGGTCTGCCAGGATGAGTGGCACACTAGTAGCAGGGGTACTATCTGCATGTTCCAGTGATAGCTTGAAAACGAACCGACCAGGCAGTTGTTCAGCAACGCGCTCTTCGACAGCAGCTATTGTCTCCCTGGCAAGGTATACCATGTCCACAGGAGAGCGTTCAATCGTTACTTCACCTGTCTCCAATTGCGACACTTCAAGCAGCCGCTCAATGATGATTTCGAGCCGATCGCTCGCTTCATTAATAGCTAACAGGAACTGGTGGCGCTCTTCGCGTGAAATGCGACGTTCATGACGGAGCAGTGTTGCGGCATATCCCTTGATAGATGCGAGTGGACTGCGCAATTCATGACTCACCGTTCCCAACAACTCTGCTTTGAGTAGCTCCATCTCGCGCAGAGAATCTCGAATTCTGGCAGCCTCAAGTTCATGAATCCGTTCGACCAGTAAGATCTCGACAATGACTGCGCCCACAGCATCAATCACGTAAGGTAATAAATGGTGCCCTCTTTCAACCGCGGACGCACATTCGCCATCGTTTTCGGCAGTCCAACCGAGCACCAGGAGCGCATGCAAGGGCTGTCTGACCAGGAGCGGCGAAGTACCATCTAAAGAGAGTTTCTCGATCTCCTGGGGAGAAAGAATATCGTGGGAATATTGCCCTCTCTCTACCATAAACTCACCTATCGAGAGCCTATAGGTGAGCCAGCACACCAAATCTGGATCTGGTTGTACACTGGCATCACCCGCAGGAAAAGTGGTGAGAAGAGCATGAGCCTCTTCCGAATCAATACCATGCAGAGCTAAAGCACGAATGACTTTATGATGCACTGCGGGCGACTCCGATGGGAAACGTTCATCTACTCCTAAAAGTACAGCGCCACGCTGTGCTGAACAGAGTACAAGTAAACGTGCAAGCATTTTGTCAGCAACGGTATCAAGGGCTTCAATTGTAGTAGAGCCAGTATGTTGCGCTAACTGTGCAAGATCTATCAGAGCTGCTGCCACTTCGGGTGCGAGTGACTCCTGTAATGGCAATTTCTGTTCCACCATTTCTTCCCCACAATTTCAATTAAGCACTGCATACCTTCATTTGTCATGCTGGTTGCTTGTGTTTTATTATAGTATAGAAATATTCACATTCTTATCACAGAATTTGTAGTGGTATCACAACTTGGTCACAATTGCGAGATTGATCATAATGCCATCAACACCAAGCACAAGTAAAATTACGCGGCAGCTAAGTACTGTCTGGAACTCGCCGCGTGTTGCTGAGTTACGTGCTACTATGGCCAGATGGCAGAAGTTGCCATACTCGGGCGCCGTAGTTCTGGTTATCGGCTTGATGCTTGCGACATTGCTCATTATGGCCTTAGATCGCACCGTACCACTCCTCCCCAATCCAGGGTTGGTTTATTTGCTGGTCGTGGGTTTACTTGCTTACTACTGGGACTGGCGTTATGCGTTGGTCGCAACATTACTTGAACTCTTATGTGTCTACTTCTTTTTCATCTCGCCAAAAAACACCTTGAAACCTCTGGATCTAGAGGATGTAATACAACTTGTAACGCTGGCTGCAGTCACAGGGTTTGTGATAGCAATTGTGCAACTTGCGCGCGTGCGCCGACTCATGGCAGAGCACGCGGCAGAGCGCTTATCCGCTTTAAATCGTATTGGGACAGCTCTGGCAAGCGAATTAGATGAGAAACGGTTGCTGCACCTGATAGCAGAAACTGCGCAAGATCTCACAGGGGCAGGATTCGCAGCATTCACTTTGCGGCCAATCAATGAATTGGGTAAACCGCTTGTACCTTCTGAAGGAAACCTATTTTATCTTGCTGCCGTGACCGGTGTTACTAAGGAACAAGAGGCACAATTTCAACGAATGGGGCTTGGTGGAGAGGGACTGCTGGCTCCGATCTTTCGATATGGTGTACCTGTACGTGTTGCAGATGCGTTGGCTTTCGTGCCCCATCCTGAGAATATCCAGGCTGCAAAATTGCGAGCCAGGTCCGTCGAATCTAAAGAATCCGCGAGACAAGCAGCATTCGAGTATGCCCATGGACACCTGGCAAAGGAAGGGTTGCGCTCACTTGGAGTCCCGCGCTGGCACCCGATTGTGCGTAGTTTCCTCGGAGCACCGTTGCTTGATCGCAACGGAAACGTGCGGGGTGGGTTGCTCCTGGGCCATTCAGAGCCAGATCGCTTCACACAAGATGACGAGGTGTTGCTTGCTGGCATTGCAGCGCAGGCAGCAGTTGCACTTGAGAATGCGCGACTATACAGCGCAGCACAGGCACAGGCACAGGAACTGGATGCCATCTTTGAAAGCATAATCGATGGTATCGCTCTTGTAGATGGTGAGGGAAAGGTTTTGCGCGAGAATAGGACAGCTCACCAATTGCTCAAAGCATTGGGGAAAAATGCTGAGCTTTCAGAGGAATTGCTACGTACAGCAGCTGCACATGCGCTTCATGGCGATATAGAAACGAGTATACCTGTGGCCGTAGTTGATGATTCAAAAGAGACGCGTGAATATCTCGTAAGCGCCTCACCGCTACGACAACCAACGAAGGGCTCTGGTCCACTTCCAACACAGCAAGGACCCAATACATTGGAGTCTGACGGGCAAAGCAATAAACAAACTACCAACTCACAGGAAGCAACCACTGGAGCTGTGGTGGTCTGGCATGATGTAACGGAGGCTCACAGACTGCTTATAGAACGTCAGGCTCATGCTGAAACTGAAGCGCGAAGGGCATTGCTGCAGACAGTCATCGATGAATTGCCCAGCGGCGTTTATCTTGTCAGCGGGCAGGATGCCAGGTTAGTACTTGCCAATCGAGCCGTAACAGAAACATGGGGAGCTCCATGGGCATATGGTCAACCGATGAGCGATTTTCTGACAATGAACGGTATACGTGTCTTTCATGTTGATGGACGTCCACTTGCACTGGAGGACTTCGCAACATTACGGGCTGTTCAGACGGGCGAATCGGTGTACCATCACCAGGAGATTATTGTGCATCGCGATGGTACGACGTTACCAATACTGGTAAATGCTGTAGCCATAGATCCGCAAGTGTTGGGTTTGTCTTCACCAGGAGATGCAAATAGCACATCGGAAAATTCAGTGCCGGCAGCCATTGTTGTACAACAGGACGTAACAGCGCTGAAAGAGGCAGAGCAGTTGAAGGACGAGTTTATCGGGATCGCAGCTCATGAGCTACGTAGCCCGCTAGCTGTCGTTAAGGGCTTCGCTCAGACACTGATTGTGCAGACGTCACGCGGCAAAGGTCCTGAACTTGCTGATTGGCAAATGGAGGCTATTCAAGATATAGACCAGGCGACAAATCGCCTGGTCGAACTTACCGAAGATCTACTCGATGTAACACGCTTACAGGGGGGACGCCTTGAATTGCATTTTGAGCCGGCCGACCTGGTTGCACTCGTTCAACGCACTGTAAAGCGATTCGGTGTGACAACTGAGAAACATCTAATCGCTTTCAAAGCAGCCGAGGAGAACATTGTAGTCATGATCGATCCTCGCCGCATCGAACAGGTAGTGAGCAATCTCATCAGTAATGCGATCAAGTACAGCCCCGATGGAGGTGAAGTTGAGATCGCAGCATGTGAAGACCGGAAGGCCAACACTGCGCTGCTTAGTGTGCGAGATTATGGAATAGGGATACCCGCTCATCAACAAGGACGCATCTTCAGTCGTTTTATGCGCGCTGACAATGCCCATGCTCACAATATTGGCGGAACGGGCCTGGGACTGTATCTTTGCCGGGAACTGGTCGAGCGACATGATGGTCGGATCTGGTTTGAATCGGTCGAGGGGCAGGGATCTACTTTCTATGTTTCTTTACCATTAGGGTCAACCGAATAGTTTCTCTACATTCAATTTTCAAGAACAACCACCAGTTGCCCCTACCAAACATCCGATGGGCTTCCCACTTTTTACTCTCCACACGAAACGTTGTGACTTTGCCTGGATAACTGAAAAGAGTATAGCACTGGAATCTCACCATACTGTCACATCTTGCCACTTCACTCTCACAAGATCGTCACGATCTCGCGGTTTTCTTGCCAGCTGTTTGTTATTGCTAATATTTTATTAGGTACTTGACAAAAAGAAGCATTATATGGTATAGTTACTTCAGTTAGTAAAGTGACTAACTATTTGTTAGTAAGAAATTACAAAAGAAAGATAATTGGAGGAATTCTCTAATGGCCTGGGAAATTGATCCTTCGCATTCAGAAGCGACATTTTCTGTCAAACACATGATGTTTACTACTGTCCGCGGTCACTTCAATGTACTAAGCGGTCACCTTCATATTGATGAGCAGCACCCCGAAAACTCCTGGGTTGAT
>Ga0207684_10002940_pt1 | contig 16865 bp, 20 predicted proteins | sample KBSK5501metaG_FD_184342 | JGI IMG/M metagenome (GOLD analysis project Ga0207684, IMG submission 184342) | Corn, switchgrass and miscanthus rhizosphere microbial communities from Kellogg Biological Station, Michigan, USA - KBS K5-50-1 metaG... | ecosystem: Host-associated > Plants > Roots >...
TGTTGCACGAGAACACAACGACGACGCTTCCGCCGAATGAAGTGCATGAGCTCGGGTTGCGCGAAGTCGCGCGAATCGAAACTGAAATGCGCGCAATTCTCGACGGCAACGGGTTCGCGAATACGCCAATCGGCGAAGCGATGGATAAGCTCGGCAAGGATCCACGGTTTCTTTTCCAAAACGATGATCAAGGCCGCGCTGAAGCGCTCGCAGAATACACGCGTTTGCTTGACACGGCGACGGAGCGTTCGAAGCAATTATTTTTGACCCTCCCGAAGGCGAAATATGAAGTTCGCCGCGTCGAGCGATTCAAGGAAGCGACTGCGCCCGGCGCGTACTACCAACCCGCGGCCATGGATGGAGCGCGACCGGGGATTTTCTACGCCAATCTGCGCGACATGAACGAAGTGCCGAAATGGGGAATGAAGACGCTGGCCTATCACGAAGGAATTCCGGGCCATCATTGGCAGATTTCGATCGCACAGGAACTGAAAGGTGTCCCGCAATTTCGCAAAGTGATTCCGTTCACTGCTTATGCGGAAGGCTGGGCGCTTTACTGTGAATGGCTGGCAAAACAAGTCGGCTGGTATGAAAACGATCCGTTCGGCGACCTCGGCCGACTACAGGCGGAACTTTTTCGCGCCGTCCGGCTGGTAGTAGACACCGGCATTCACGCGAAACGTTGGACACGTGAGCAAGCCATCGCCTACATGCGAGAAAGAACCGGCATGGGCGAAAAAGAAGTGAAAGCGGAGATCGAACGTTACATCGTGGCCCCGGGCCAAGCCTGTGCCTACAAAGTAGGCATGCTCAAGATCCAGGAATTGCGCGCGCGCGCGGAAAAGGAGCTGGGCCAAAAGTTCGACCAGCGCGAATTCCACGAAACCGTGCTGAAAAACGGGGCTTTACCGCTCGAGATTCTCGAAGAACAGGTCAACGATTATATCCGACAGAAAAAGGCATAGCTGTTCGCCACAGACGCCGTGGTGAGCGGAGTCGAATCCATTTACACAGATGAAACACAGATAAGGAGAGCTCAGGGATCGGATTTTAGGATTCTGACATCTGTGAAAATCTGTGTGTATCTGTGGCATCTCTGATTCATAAGTTTTAATTGCGGTAATGGATTTCGAAATTGTCCCCGCGCACGAACTCTCGCTCGCCGAGCAAGCAAATATTTTTAATCGGGCCTTTGCCGGTTACCTGGCTGGCTGGAGCGAGATGGACGCGGGCGCGTTGGCGCGATTTCTTTGCGCCCAAGGCGCCGATGTTTGTTACAGCCGGTTTGTTCGGGCAAACGGCGGGTTGGCAGGTTTTGGTTACATCAATCGCACAGGCAACATCCCGCGATTGACCGCTATGGGAACTGTTCCGGAGGCGCGACGGACCGGCGCTGCCGCCCATTTGCTTTCACAACTGCTGGAAGAAGCAAAAACGCGCGGAGACGCAGCCATGATGCTGGAGGTCTTCGAGCAAAATTTACCTGCGCTTTCTCTCTATCGTCAATATGGATTCAACGAGCTTTCGCGGCTTTTTGGTTGGCGACGAAAGTCCGAAATGGTGGCGCCTAAAAGTTGCTCTAGTAACATTCGTGAAATTTCAGTCATTGATGCCGGTCAGATACCGAGTGAGTTCGAATATCCCAACATTCCTTGGCAAATTTCGCGACATGCCGTTCTCAAAGTGCTCGGTGCACGCGCATTCGGAGACGGCGCGGCCTGCGGTGTGATTAGCGACACAGCGGTGCAATATATTCGTGTGCATGGCTTTCTTGCTGCGGAACAAGATTGGAATGCGTTACGAAATATTTTAGCCGCGGTGATTCAGCAGTTTCCGAATCGCGACTTTTTCGCGCCTGCGATTTTCCCAGAGCAGTTCGGTCTTGAGATTTTCGCGCCGCTCGGCTTCGCCCGCGAACCGCTCAATCAATTACTGATGCGGCGCGAGCTGCTGTAGCCGCTTCGCTGTGCGAAGCGAAGGTAGACGTGGCTTGGCTTTGTTGAAAAGCCGCGCGGCCGGGGCACAGCCATCCTGGCTGTGGGGACGACAGGCATCTTGCCTGTCGATTTGACTGGCAGGCAGGGATGCCTGCCCGCCTCACAGGCTGGAAGCCCGTGCCGCCTTGTTCATCCGGCGGATCTTTTCAACAGAGCCCAGTGGCTTCCAGCTGCGTGCTTTGAAATAAAAAGCGGCAAGATGCCGCTTCTACATTCCGCGGATGACGCAAATTATTCTAAAGCTCTCGCGCGCGAGCCTAATTGCCAGTTCGCCCCGACCGCGCCCCGGGGATGCCCTCCGCTCTGGCATTGATGTTCTGCGGCCAACATCGCTAAGATTCCGGGCGCTATGTGGAATCCGTCGCTCGTTTGGTGGGAGTTCATCCTTCGCGGCATCATCATTTACTTTTTTGTCCTGGTGCTGCTGCGTTTCACCGGCAAACGCCAGGTCGGCCAACTCGCGCCATTCGACCTTGTGTTGCTTCTCATCCTGAGCAACGCCGTGCAGAATGCAATGAACGGAGGCGACAATTCCGTCATCGGTGGAATGATCTCAGCCGTCACGTTGGTTGGCGTGAATTGGCTTGTCGGCGTCATCACCTACAAGAGCAAAGCCGCAGAGCGTTTGATCGAAGGCACTCCCGAGTTGTTGATTCACAATGGCAAGCTGTCGTCAGGATCGCTCGCGCGCGCACAACTGACGCACAACGAGTTGATGAGCGCGCTGCGCGAAGCCGGTTGCATGGAAATCGAAGAGGTCCGGGCGGCGTTTCTCGAGAACGACGGCACGATCAGTGTGATCACCCGGCAAAAATGAAAGACGCAGAGATGGACGCTGCCGGCCGCTTCTTTTGAAATTGCGATTCGGAATGTTGATCGCTAAACCAATTGCATGCCACGCGTAGTCGCTGCCATTGCCTGCGCATTGTCGATCTTCGCCGTGAGTTGCGCATCGCACTCCGCGGCGAAAGCGGAGAAGCGTGCCGATGAGGATGCGGCCCGACTCGCTGCTTCGAAATGGTTGAACCTGGTGGACGAAGGCGATTATGAAGAGGCTTTCGAATGGGAAGCGCAGGATTTTCGAATGTCTCGGACCCAAAAGCAGTTCGTGCGTTACATGCAGGCGCGCCGGCAACCTTTCGGACATACCTTATCGCGCAAGTTCATCGGCGCAGCGTCCATCCAAAAACTCGTCGGGCTGCCGGACGGCAACTATGAAAGCATTATTTTCAAAACGGTTTTCGAACACAAATCAGCTACCGCGGAACGTGTGATACTGGTGAAACAAGCCGTCGGCTGGCGAGTGATCGACTATCGCCTCTACTAATTATGAAGTCTCAAATGCAACTTCGCGCCCTCCGCAGTCAGCAACGGCGGCTACACCTTCGCATAGCTATGGCGTGGCAAGCAGAGCGTGGCGGCTCCAAGCCCGTTTTGAATTGCCACTGGCGCGATCCGTTAGAATACTGATTCAATGATTACGAAAAACATCGGGATGCTTTTGCTGGCGATTTATCTAATTCTTGTCGGGTTAGTCACGCTTCTCGGTCTCGGAATTGGCTATATCGCAGGCGTCGTCGCGCTCCTAGCTGGAATTTTCATTCTTATCGGAAGATAGATCCTGTCATTCCGACCGAAGCGGAGGAATCTCTTAACATTAAGGAAATGGTGAGAGATGTCTCCACTTCGGTCGACATGACAAAAAGCTCTCCCGGTGGCGATTGGGTCAGTCGCCGCTACCCTAATTTTTGGCTCCCTAATTCGCGGATCCGCGGGACATCTATAATTCGAATCTGATCTGGTGGATTCTCCGCCGCCCAAACTAGCGTGCTCACCATTTGGTCGATTGTGACAAAACCGAGCCGGCGCGCCGTTTCACGCGTGGGAGGCAACTGCTCGAGCAACCAGAAAAACGGCAAGAGCGGGGAAGGCCAGCGATGGCCCGGCCCTAGCACATACCAGGGTTGAACAAACGTGGCTGTCATTCCGCTGGCGCGAATCATTTCTTCACCGGCGTGCCGAATTTCCAGGAATGTCTTCATGACCGGAGCTGGTCGGGCCACACTCAGATACATAAAGTGCCGGATACCGGCTTCGCTCGCTGCTTTCACAGCGACGCCGATCGAAACAAGGTCGATGTCCCGAAACTGGGCTGCTTTCGCCGGACTCGGGTGCGGCACGCCGATCAAATGAACGAAAGTGTCCGCCGGCGGAATTTCGCTCGTGTACGAATTCATTCGAAGCGGGTCAGCAACAACGTGCGCAACGGAATCGGGAAGCTTGCACTCCGATCCCTTTCGAACCAGCGCTTTGACTCGATGTCCGCGCTGCGTGAGAAATGGAATCAGTCGCCGCCCCATGTAACCCGTGCCGCCAGTGATAAAAATCGAATGAGCCATGGCTAAGACCTGCGGTAGGCGAGTTTCGCATAGCCGAAACGAGCGCCCACGGTGCGATTACGTTCTAGATGGCTCGTCGTGAAAAAGTAAGCAGCAAAGCGAGACTGATCCTTTCAAACCCGGACAAGGTTTTGAATCCGGCCAGCCACTTCACCAAAGCGCGGGCGATCGATTATTACCCGGGCGTCGCGCGATTTCTTCTCAAACCATTGAACTCCGATTTTCCCGCTGTGGTCTTGGAAAGCCTTTAACAAGAATCCACGCGCCGTGAAGAAGGAGTTGCTCCCAGGCTGATATCTTACTCACGAGAACGGCCAGCGGTTGCGCAGCTGCGTTTCGCTGTCGGCAAACTGATTTCGGTCACATTTGCCGATGCCTGAGACGGTGTGCGGCGGAGGACCATCGTTGCCGTCGGTGAATTGCCACAAGGTGTATTTAGTCCAGCCAACTGGCAGGGTGGGTTTCGGCGCATATTGCGAAAGCCACAGTGGACATTTGGTCAGCAAGTCATCCGGCCTGCCGTTTAAACTCTCCTTCAACCAGAATCCTCCATACAGTACTGGATAACGACCGGTGAGATTTTGGAATAACGAGACGAACTCGCGAGCTTGATTAAGCGTCATGGTCGGTCCATTTGGGTTCGGCTCGAAGTCCAGACAGACAAGCTCTCGGTCAGTCGGCTCCGTCGTTTCAAGATAGTGCTCAATCTGCACATCGATCTCACTGCCTGTGCCGAAGTGGTATGAGCCCCACAAAAAGTTATACGGCGCCGCGGCTGTCTTGAAGGTCGCATAGGCAGGATCGATTCCCGCCGCGCCCGTGGTCGACTTGGCGATGACGGCGACAATGCCGTCACCGAAAACCTGGGCAAAGTCGACCGGCTCTTCCCAATGCGAGATATCGATGATGTTCTTTGTCACAGCAAGCAATCGCGAGATCGGAAAGGAGCACAAGCCGGAGGCTTGCGATTACACAAATCGCACGCGAGACGCCCTCGGTCACCAAAAGAATGACCCACCGGTTGCGCTCCCACCACGGCGGGCAAGGGCGGGCTTTCGATGGTTCGACATAACACAGCTGGTGCGGGCCGCTCACTCCACTCTCTGGGTTTGGCCTTCCACTTGGTTCGCTTCCCAGCGGCTCGAGTCTCGTGGGCCATTTTCCATGCTTGAGTGCACTATCTGGCGTGGACCTGGTTGATAATCACCATTATTTCCGACTGTAAGCGTCGCTCGGTCGGGGCGATGAAAATCGCGACGATAGGAAAAGTCATGCACTGCGCAAACGTCCTTGGGGAAGAGAAGGTCCAGTGTCCAGTCGAATGCCACACGGACCTTTTTGTCCAAGCCGGGCAGTTTGCTCAGGTAAATCGTCCGCCACATCCACCAGGCGAAGAAGCCTGAAAAATTGAAACCAAAGATCCGCCCCACGCCCGTCCGACGACCGATGGAGGCGAGCAATCCGATGGTCCTGAACGAAAATGATCTTAGAGGACGACTTAAGAGTGCAGCCGCGATATTCTGCGCCACAACCTTCCCTTCGCGTATAGCATGTTGCGCGGTTGGAGGATGAGACTTCCCCGGGTTTCTGATGTCTGGCACAAACGCACAATCCCCCACGGCCCAAACGTCAGGCCAATCGGGAACTCGCAAGAATTGGTTCACGACTATTCGGCCTCGTTCCTTGAGGCAAGGAAGCGAAGAGACAATCGGACTGGGCACGGTTCCAGCAGTCCACACCAGATTGCAGGATGGAATTGGGGCGGTAAAGGCCAAACACACTTCGGTCTCCGTCACGCTCCTGACCCGGGTGTTAAGCCGGATTTCCACACCACGCCGCGTGAGCACCTTGTGGGTGTGCCGTCCCAGGCTTTCACCCAGTTCCGGCAGGATGACCGAGCCAGAATGCACCAGTATAACTCGCAACATATCTTCACTCAGATTGGGATAGAACGGCAGTGCCTCCCGCACGAAGTCATTTAGCGCAGCAACTGTTTCCACGCCGGCGAAGCCGCCGCCCGCGACTACGAAAGTAAGTAACGATTGGCGGTCGGCGGGGTCGCATTCGGAATTTGCCTCTTCCAAATGTCGGATGATTTGAGTGCGCAACTGAATGGCATCGCCAAGCGATTTCATTGGCACGGCCAGGTCGGCGAGACCCGGGATGTCATAAAAGTTGGTGACCGATCCTAAGGCGATGACCAGATGATCATAGTCGATTTGGAGGGAGTGATTACGGTAACCATGCGAAATCAAGACCCGCTTGTTTGGCAGGTCGATCTGGTTCACGTCACCCACCAATACCTCAACTTTACGAAGCAACTTCCGGAGAGGGTTTACGATATTTGTGATTTCGAGATCGCTCGCTGCGATCTCGTGTAGCATCGGCGTGAACAAGAAAAAGTTATCGTGGCTAACGAGGCAAATCTCTACCGCACTTTGTTGTGCTAAAAATTTCTCAAGATGAATGGCGGCATAAACGCCGCCGAAACCCCCGCCGAGAACGATGATTCGTTGTTTGCGCGGGTTATCGATTACAGGATCGATCATCGAGTTCCTCCTGTGGCCAGGGCGGGCGGTCCAAACTGCAACTTGAATTGGGTTGCCGGACTACTCCGGAGACAGTCGCTGGGTTTTTGGATCCAGTAGTTTTACTTGCGTTACTCCGCTGGGGCCGGACTGACTTATCCCTTTCTCTATTTCATCTCGGGCTGCCCCGAATTCCTTTATCGCCCGACCCATTCCTCGGGCGAGCTCAGGCAGCTTCTTCGAACCGAACAGAAGCAAGACGATGAGGAGGATTATTATCGAGTCCGGCCCCGCAAGATTCAGGATACTGGCGATCGTTGGAGTCATAAGCATGTTTCGTTAAACGGCAGATTGTTCTTCACTCATTCAACCGTTTTGGCGGATTTATATTCCCGGAGAATGGTCTGCGGCTTCGTTTGTGCCGGTGATATCTGTGAGATGACTAGTTCCGTGGAGTCTTTTTTTTCTTGCGAGAATGGAATAAAACGGGGCCACGCCAGTCTTATTAGGCAAATTGGGTCGATTCCCTACCTCGAAAGAGGGACCCGGCGCCACCTCATAAGTTACAGCACAAATGCGGCGAACACCCACTGGCGCGATCTGCTGATCACCAATATGGTTGGCGATGAAAATGAACAGGTCTGGTGAAAGGCACCCTTACGTTCAACTCCAACACCAGATTCACGACGCTCTCCGCAAGCAACATCCTGAATGGATTGAGCAAAATGGGGATTGCCCCACCTGCGAATCATACGAGTTACGCTTCGCAGAACTGCTCGACCTTTTCCAATCGACCGAGCGCAAGTCGGCTGCCTGATTCAAAGTGCACAATATTTAATCCAAGGAAAAGTGCGCTCGGACAGCAGGCATCTCTAACTCTCTCTATACATTATAGGAGTACGGCCACTACGAATTCCCAGACCGAGTCAAATGGTGGCGATGCCGTGCTTGGTGCCGGTAGCAAGGCTCCCCACGTCGTACCGCGAAGCGAGAAAGAGGACCTGGCCTCTTTTGAAGAAGCGCTGCTGCCCCATCTTGATGCAGCCCACAATTTAGCCAGATGGCTGCTGCGCAATGAACAGGATGCGCAGGATGTGGTTCAGGAGGCATATCTGCGAGCGTTCAAATCATTCAGTGGATTCCATGGTTCAAATGGCCGCGCCTGGCTGCTGACGATTGTCCGAAATACCTCCTACACGTTGCTCAAAAAGAACCGGGCGGTTGATTTCACCACAACTTTTGACGAAGAAATACATGTGGCCGGGCACGAATCTGTTAGTCCCGCGACGATTCTGGAGCAAAGTGAAGACGCCGAACTGATTAAAGAAGCAATGGATGAATTGCCCGCTGAATTTCGTGAGATCTTGGCGCTGCGACACCAGGAAGGCCTCTCCTACAAGGAAATAGCCGAGATCGCGCAAATTCCCCCGGGCACAGTTATGTCGCGGCTCGCCCGCGCGCGGGCTAAGCTCAAGGAATATTTGGCGGCTCGGATGAGTAAGTAGATATGAGATGACCTGCGAAGAAGCTATAAAACTGATGGATGGTTATTTGGATGGCGAACTGGATCCGATTACCAACCAGAAGATCGAACAGCATTTGGGCGAGTGCCATAAATGTGATCACGCCTACAAAACGCATGCTGCACTAATTCGTACGATTGGCAATGCAACCCCTTATTACAAGGCGCCCGCAGAATTACGTGAGCGAATTCAATCCTCGTTGCGAGAAGAGATCGCCGAACAGCCCATGCGAAATGGTGTGCGAGGTTCTCAGGTGCTGTTCCGAAGAAGGCAGCCAGAGCTGCGGACCATTCTTTCGGGGACACCGTGGAATTGGCTAGCTGTTGCTGCAGCGATCATTTTAGCTGCGATCGTCGCTTTGAACTTGGTGCCTCGATTGCAGCGACCTGGGGCCGATCAATTGTTGGCGACGCAACTGATCGCCAGTCATGTGCGTTCACTGATGGCAAACCACCTCACCGATGTCGCTTCTTCCGATCAGCACACTGTAAAACCGTGGCTGGACGCAAAGCTCGATTTTGCGCCCCCGGTGCTCGACCTTTCCCAGCAAGGATTTTCTTTAATCGGCGGCCGTCTTGATTATCTCGATAACCGGCCGGTCGCGGCCTTGGTTTACCAAAGGCGCAAACATTTCATTAACGTGTTTGTTTGGCCGGCCGGGGCAGAAGCAGACAGAACCATGAAGACGATCTCGCGCCAAGGTTATCAGCTTCTGCATTGGCTTGATTCGGAGTTTAACTACTGGGCTGTTTCCGACATTAGCGCGAAAGAGTTGCAGGAGTTTGAGCAGCTTTTCGAAGAACAAATTGCGTCCCATTGAGTTCGATCAGGCACTCGATCCGAACATGGGATGTTAGGTCGCTAACGACGAACTACGATCTCCGCGTAGCGTTTCTTCTTTGGTGACGGTGGAGGCGGCCTGCCCCCAGGCCGCGGGGCGCTAGGACGGCCCGAGGGCGGGCCGTCTCCAATCCTTTCTCCGCCTCAGATTTTCCATCCTCGCGGAGTTGCGGTGGCGTGTCAGTTGCCCCCCACTTTTTCTTGCGTCACCAAACGCGGCTGACCCGTTAGGCCGCCTGTTCTTTCTGAAACAAGATCTCTGCGCGACGGAATATTCGCGGCAAGAAACGGTATGGATCGTTGAAAGCAATTTTATTCAATGACCGAATTAGTGAAACCAAACCAAAGAAAGACTCATGTTATGTTCGCTTCCCCTATCCACAATTACCGGCCGAAGCACACGACCAGATTCGAGCGCGCCGGCTCTCCGTTTCTTAGGTATTTGAATGCATGCACGCTGGCATTCGCTTTGGTTATCGCTCTTGCCCTGCTAACTAGTATCCGCGGTAAGGAGCCCGCAACCAAAAGCTCAGCTCTCCCCAAAAATACCAAGACTGAGGTTGTCATCGATAACTTCAGCTTCTCACCAAAGACATTCACCGTACCGGCCGGCGCCACGGTGACCTGGACTAACCACGACAACGCGGCGCACACAGTGACGAGCGCCGACAATCAGTTCAAGAAGTCCCCTGTATTGAAGACGGGGCAGCGCTTCTCTAACACCTTCGCGACTGCAGGAACTTACTCTTACTTCTGTTCCATCCATCCTCGGATGACCGGAAAGATCATCGTTAACTAACTTCAACCACCTCGAGACAACATGAAATCACCACTCTCTTCAATTTGTTGGAAGACTGCGCCATTAATTGTTCCACTGGCCTTGTCCATTGGCGGTTCAACCACTGCACAAGCAGGAGATAGAAACCCGCTATCTCCGGGGCCGATAAGGCCAGGGAACTTGGATTATCCCGCCACGTCGTCCCAAGGGTACCTAACGGTCTATATCACGACCGATGAATTCAACGATGGCAGCGCGTGGTACTTTCCGCGCGGCTTTTACTCCATCTACACGATCGGCGGAAAGCTCTTTAAAAACGTCAAAAGCCAACATTCCGCGGACGATGAAATTCCCGATGTCGTGACGCTGCCGGTTGGATCTTACATGGTCGTTGCTCGATCGGAGAAGGACGGATATATCCGCCTGCCCGTTGTCATCAAGGCAGCCCAGCGGACGATTCTCGACTTGGATCTCCGAGAAAAGGGCTCACCAAGGCGGATAGCGCACAACTGACGGTCGGAGAATCACGCAAAGTCTTACTAAGGACCGCATGAACCCGTTCGACCTAAAAGCTGCCCTGCTGGCCAAACATGCGCAGCACCCCGTAATCATTCATTTTCCGATCGCGTTGTTCATCATCAGTGTGGCGTTTGATCTGTTTGGGATGTGGAGAAAGAATCCAACGATGGTGAAGGCTGCATACTATAATCTTGTGGCGGCCGCGCTGACGGCACCAGTTGCCATTGCCACCGGGTTGACGGCGTGGCAGTGGCAACTGGAAGGCGCGAAACTTAAAGGCAACTTGCTCTTGCATATGGTCTTCGCACTGTCAGCAAGCGCAATGATTTGGCTGCTGTGCGCGTGGCGCGTTCGCCAGCGGAGATTTCCAGAACGAACGCCGGGCATCATCTATCTCGCTCTTGCGCTTGCCACGGTGCTACTGATCGCACTCGCCGGACATCTGGGCGGGATCGTCAGCGGCGTTGAGAGCGGCACCACCTGAGCGTGACATCCTGTGTCGTTTTCTATCTTGAAAGAGGGGATTCCATCATTTCTAAGGGCGTCACAAAACCGCATGACTTCCGAAGCGAGCAACGAGTTTGAGACAAAGTACAACGATCGCTTCCGGAAAATCCGCGAAGCCGCCGCCGCGGCGATAAAAGAATTAAGCCTTTTTCGTTCGGCGGGACCTGTGACGCAAGAAGCACTTGATGCAGAGGTTGCGCGCATCGCGCAAGAAAAGCTGCGGCCGTGTGGATGCGATCTCGTTGTTCACCGAATGGATAACGGCGTCACACGATTCTTAATCGAGGTCAAGAGCACTGGGAGGACATACGATCTAATCAAGAGCTTTTTCCATCGTGACGATGGATTAACTCCAAGAGCGAAGGCCTGACTTATGACTCTTAACCTTAAAGGAAATGACGCCGTTGCAACCGGTGGGAAACATTCTGTTGGGTCAGTAGCGTCGGTCACCAACTTCGTAGCAGGATAAGTCGTAGTTTTCTCTAAGAGCGACTTGGATCCTGGACGTTGGATCCTTTCTTGAGTAAACGCCCGTGCAGATATGTGGCGTTGCTATAGCCGACGCTCTTCCAGCAGCTCCGCTTTCAGAAACACCTGCTCATACGATGGGAATATTAGTTCAGAAAAATGGTAGGAATAACTGAAGGCCATTTTACCGATGACACCATCATTAAAACCAAATCTCGGAAGGACTCATCTGAACTCCGAAAAGAAGAACGAGATTGGCGCAAATGATAGCAATGGCTGCGTTCTGAAAATCCGAGTGGCGGCTTCCACTGCATTAAAAGAATTAGACCAAATGCGTTCAGCTGGACCTGTGGGGCAGGAAGCGCTCGACGTTGAGGTGGCGCGGATCGCTCACAAGAAGTTGCGACCCCAGGGGTACGATCCGGTTGTTCAGCGCAGGCGAGATGACTTAGCCCGCCTGTTGACCAAGATCCGGCGCGGCGAGGCCGGATACGATCTAGTTAAGAAGTTTCTCCATGAGAACAAGGGATTGCCTCCAGAAACAGAGGTCTGACTTGTGACCCTCGATCTTAGAGGAAAAAAGGTCGTTGTAATCGGCGGGAAACACTCCATTGGGCGCGCCATTACGGAAGCAGTGGCGCGTGAAGGAGCCGACGCGGTAATTTGGCTGCGTCAATGGAATGATGAGGTTAACGAAGCGAAAGTACTACCAATAGTGCAACTGGAAGTCGCATCGCAGCAGTCCAATGGAGCAGCGCCAACCTCGCTCTGGCGCCAAACAATGGCGCAGAAATCTTATTGGTGATCCGGCTGGGTAACGCCAGAACCTCACGTCTCACGCTCAAAGATTTTTGGAATAAAACTGCGCCGAATCGGTAAGGAAAGGGCGTGAGGTAATCTGCCTGACACCTAAACAAACCCAAAACCCAAACAAACCAAATAATAAACCCACATTGTATGCAATCTAATACCGATCACTCCGACGACAACGACGCCAAAGAGGCCACAGAATCATCCCAGTTAGCGACCTCGTTCTCAGCGCCTAACCGCCTCCCCAGGCGGTCCTTTCTCCGAAATCTCGGGCTGGGCGCAGCCCTTCTCGCGCCCGGCGCCGCCTTACTGAGCGGTTCTGGCATGGCATGGGCAAAGAATGAAAAGGAAAAGAAGAACAAGGCTCTTACCCGTGGAGATGTTGCGATTCTCCAGCTCCTTGCTGCCGCAGAATTGATCGAAGCCGACTTGTGGCAGCAATACAACGAACTTGGAGGAGTCAATGCGCCAGATTCAGGCTATAAGGCTGGCCTGGTCATTCTTGATGGCGACCAGCCTCAGTATATTGCCGACAACACCGACGATGAGATGAGTCACGCGGCTTTCCTAAATGCCTATTTAAAATCCAAAGGCGAGCAGGAGGTTGACCTGAAGCAATTTGCCAATTTGGCGCCCAGCCAAGTTTCATTTGTCCCGCAAACTGGACGGCTTACGAACCTTAAGCAGCTGACGGTGGATACCAGCTGGTGGACCCGCTATCGAAGCACGACTAACCCTGATTTCGGTGCGACCTTCCCGGATGCAGTCCCGAGCTTGAAAACCGGGCAGCATGCTGCCATTCCCCGAAATAATAACGAACTGGGCGATCCGAACAACCCCAGTGACCACGTCAAGGCGATCGCCTTCACGGCTGGATTTCACTTTGGCTTCATTGAGCAAGGTGGCACCAGCCTTTACGCGACCCTGGCGCAAAAGGTAACCAGTCTGGAAGTTCTTCGAATTCTCCTCAGTATTGGCGGATCCGAGATCATGCATTTCCAGACCTGGCAGGATAAGGCAGGCAATGCGACTCCGTTGACCGATTTTGACCCGATCAACAATTCAACGGTAATCTTTATTGACCTCACCACAGGTCAGCCGGAGACGCTGCAAGCGAACTTGATTATGCCCGAGCCGTGCGAGTTCATCAGTCCAAACCTGCCTCCCTGTGCGATCATTCGCCCGAGCGGTCCGGGACAGTTGGACGCAAGGGGCGCTATCAACAGCTTCATTGAAGACGGGCTCTTCCAGGGACAACCCGCTCAGTTTTTGCAGCTAATCAATTCTCTGGCCCGCGCAGCGGACGCGGCGGAGAGGGAAGACGGTGATTGACCGTACTTCGCGATTTCAAACGCCGCGCTCCGGGCCGACGCCTGAGCGCGGCGTTTTTGCAAAATACTGCGAGTCCCGTATCTAAGCGCCCAAGATTTCGGGAATAAACCCGAACCAGATCGGTAAGGACAGTTGTAAGGCAAATACCAATCAATTAACCGAAAACAAAAAATTATGTCCGATTACATTTCTCACGACCACGAAGGCGACGGGATTGATCGCCGCGGCTTTCTTCAATGCATGGCTTGGGCCGGGACAGGCCTGCTGTGGACAGTCAGCGGTGGCGTGCTCGCGTCGAAAACCCTTGTCCAAATCGCAAAGGCGGGAGAGCCCTTGCCGGCCACGGATCTGAGCTTTCTACAGATCAGCGATAGTCACATTGGCTTCAGCAAAGAGGCGAACAAAGATGTTACCGAGACCTTCAAGATTGCTCTCGATCGCATCAACGCGATGCCAACGCCCCCATCTTTCCTCATTCATACGGGAGATATTTCCCAGCTCTCGAAGCCGGAAGAATTCGACACCTTCGATGAAGCGCTAAAGAGCTGCCGGACTAAGGACGTTTTTTACGTCCCGGGAGAGCACGATGTGCTCGACGGTAGTGGGAAGCTCTACCGTGAACGTTATTTGAAAAGCGTAGAAGGCAAAGGCTCGGGCTGGTACAGCTTCAACAAAAACGGCGTCCATTTTATTGGACTGGTCAACGTCTTGAATCTCCAGGCCGGTGGCTTGGGACAACTCGGCGACGAGCAACTCGAGTGGCTCGAAGCGGACGTGAAAGATCTCGGAACGAGCACTCCGATTGTCGTGTTCGCGCACATCCCTCTCTGGGCAGTTTATCCGCAGTGGGGCTGGGGAACAAGCGATAGCGAACAGGCTTTGGGATATTTAAAGCGTTTCGGCTCGGTCACGGTCCTGAACGGACACATCCATCAAGTGCTTCAGAAGGTTGAAGGGAACGTGACCTTCCACACTGCCATGTCTACTGCGTTTCCCCAGCCGGCACCTGGAACGGCAGCCAATCCCGGGCCAATGAAAGTGCCGGCGGAAAAGCTGCGCAGCCTGCTTGGCCTAACTAGTGTCCAATACCATCAGGGCAAATCGTCGCTTGCCGTTGTCGACTCCAACCTTGGCTAAATCTACTCAGCTATGATCACATTAACCTCGGAAAACAGCAGACGTGCGCTGTTATGCGCGATCAGCTTTCTCAGTCTGTCCGTCTTCGCCTTAGCTGGCGAGATGAAGGATGTCGATAGCGTCGCTGCCAAAAAAAACACAATTGAGATTAAGGATTTCAACTTCAATCCTAAAACGTTGACAGTGAAATCGGGAGAGAAGATTACCTGGATCAATCACGACGAAGAACCGCACACGGTCGTTAGCGTCGAGAAGCAGTTTAAGAAATCCCCGCCGCTCGACACCGATCAGCAGTTCACCATCACAGCGGGAGCCCCCGGCACTTATAGCTATTTTTGCTCCGTTCATCCGAAAATGACCGGCACGATCGTGGTCGAGCAGCCCTAGCCGGATCTATAACTGCTGGTCTTGGTCAAGCCTCTCCCTAGGACGCCAAGCTATTAGCACATGATGGCCAGTCGGAGCGGGTCACGCGGGGTAATAGCGAAGCTGTAAAGGTGGAAGCAAGCGTCGCGCAGCCACCCAAAGCTTAAGCGTGGAGCCTAAGTATAAGCTGGACTCGTTAATCGGATGCGCTAGCGGGAGCATAATCCCCTAGACTCCGCCAAATAGCACGCATTACCTATGCGAGCGAACCTTCGTCGCCGAACAGCGCAGTCGGCGCAGTAACTCTCCGGCAGCAGGCCCAAGAGACCGCTGGCGCAGCCAAATGGCCGCAATGGTGCGCTGAGGTTTTGGCTTCTGCATCGCGAGATAGACCGGAGGGGCAGAGCTAGGACTACGTGCAGCCAACTTCGGAAATAAATTGGGGAAGCAATGGATGCATTGCCTGCGGAATTCCGTGAGATCGTGACGCTGCGATACCAGGAAGGTCTCTCCTACAAGGAAATAGCCGACATCGCGCAAATTCCGCCGGGCACCGTCATGTCGCGGCTCGCGCGCGCGCGCGGCAAACTCAAGGAGAGTCTTGGCGCCCGCATTAATAGGGAGAAATGAAATGAACTGAGTACCGGACCGTGTAGTCAGTGTGGTTGGACTCGTTAGGCATTTACGCCAATTCAATTGCGCTGATCCCATTTGTGAACAAACAGGCCGGCGCAGCAGTAACTGCCATTTAAGTCCTTACGCTCCTCCGCGGTACCGATACGGTTAACTCAGAGGGTACGGCGCGCGAAGCGCGCATTAAGCGCATCAACAACGCCATGCCCAAACCCCAAGTGCCGTTGAGAATCAGCGTGCTAACGATGACCTTCGGCTTCCAGCCGCCTGCCATTGGCATGCCCTTGAGCGGGGAGACGATGAACAGCGCCACTGAACCGGAGGCGATGGCGCTGATCACCAGGGCCCGCACCCAGTAAGCCGGACCGTTCACATTCTTGAGTAACGGCCAAATCACCACACCCCACGCGCCGCCCCAGAAGGCGAGCGAAATCACGGCCGGAATAGCCAGCGGCGGCACTGCTCTGAGATCGTAGGGCGGGCGCGGAACAACGGCAGCGAGGTAGAACAGGGTGAGTAATCCCTGGTGGAACACGAGTGTCGAGACAAAGCCGGCCACGAAGGCCTTCACAAAATCAATGGCGCGCTGATTCATGTGCAAAATCTCCTTTCGTCACGAATTGTATTTTATTCCTCGCGCCAGAGCCCGTTCTTCGCCAGACCTTGCCGCGTTCATCTCATTACCTGAAGCATTCCTACGACTGCGACTAATAGCGGCAGCGGTCGGATTTACTCATTCATACCAAAGCGGGCGCATTTCTATTCCCAAAAAGTCGAGCGCCTCCCGCCTATCTGGCGAGAAAGTTTAATTCACTAGGTGTTTTTCGGCAGAGGGAGCGGAATAAAAATGGCACTAAATCGGTTCTCTAAATTAGACGCAAAGAAGTAGGAACGAAGTGGAACCAGTGGAGGTGACGCCTCGCTGCCTTGGCCCGGCGCGCGTCTGCATCGGCGTTCGGTGTTCGATGTTCGGCGTTGGGCGTTCGATGTTTGCTGACCGGTTTTACTTTAGTAATTCCGTCATCTGC
>Ga0207684_10002941_pt1 | contig 16864 bp, 12 predicted proteins | sample KBSK5501metaG_FD_184342 | JGI IMG/M metagenome (GOLD analysis project Ga0207684, IMG submission 184342) | Corn, switchgrass and miscanthus rhizosphere microbial communities from Kellogg Biological Station, Michigan, USA - KBS K5-50-1 metaG... | ecosystem: Host-associated > Plants > Roots >...
CAGCAGGCCACCGGGGGGTTCCGGGGGGTCGCCCCCCGGGCTAGCAGGGCCAAAGGCCACGCGACGAAGTCGCCGGGCCAGCAGGCCACCGGGGGGTTCCGGGGGGTCGCCCCCCGGGCTAGCAGGGCCAAAGGCCACGCGACGAAGTCGCCGGGCCAGCAGGCCACCGGGGGGTTCCGGGGGGTCGCCCCCCCGGGTTAGCAGGGTCTCATTGCCCGGCCTGGCTCGCCAGGATGCTGAGCACGTCGCCCAGCGACGGCACCTCGCCGTGGCGCCGCCGGATCAGGTCGGCGATCACGCCGGTCCAGCCGGTCTGGTGCGAGGCGCCCAGGCCCGCCCCGTTGTCGCCGTGGAAGTACTCGCTGAAGACGAGGTTGTCCCGCCACGCCGGGTCGTCCTGCAGCCGGCTCACCTGCCCGAAGCAGGGCCTGCGGCCGTCCGGGCCGGCCAGGAACAGGGAGACGAGCCGGCCGGACAGGTCGGCCGCGACCGCGTCCAGCGCGAGCCGGCACCCGGAGCCGGCCGGGTACCCGACCGTCAGATCGTCCCCGAAGAACCGGTGGTAGTGCTGCAGGGAGCTGATCACCAGGTAGTTGAGCGGCATCCACAGCGGCCCGCGCCAGTTCGAGTTCCCGCCGAACATCGCGGTGGTGGACTCGGCCGGCTCGTAGTCGATGGTGAAGTGCCCGCCGTCGGCGTCGAGGGTGTACGGGTGCGCGCGGTGGTAGGCGGACAGCGCGCGCAGCCCGTACGGCGACAGGAACTCCGCCTCGTCGAACAGCCGGGCCAGCAGCCGCTGCAGCCGGCCGAGGCCGGCCACGGACAGCAGCAGCCGCTCGTGCCCGGGCGCGCCCCGGAGCACCCCCAGCTGGCGCAGCTTGTCCCGGTCGCCGAGGCCCCGCCGGCCCAGGAAGTCCGCGAAGCTCTTGCCGAACGTCAGCGAGCGGTCCAGCGTCGCCTCGTCGACCACCGCCACGGCCAGGGCCGGGATCATGGCCACCATGGACCGGACCTTCACCGGCGTGGCCGTCCCGCCCGGGGTCAGCAGCCTGTCGTAGTAGAGCCCGTCGGCGTCGTCCCACAGCCCCCGGTCTTCCATGGCATCGCTGATGGCGGCGAAGTGCTCGAGGAACTTCAGCACCAGGTCGCTGGCGGGCCGCCGGGCGCTGCGCTGCAGCACGGCCGCGATGCCCGCCATGGCCACCGCGTAGAACGCCATCCAGCCGGTGGCGTCGGCCTGCTCCAGCACGGCACCGGGCGGCAGGTGCGACCGGTCGATCGGCCCGATGTTGTCCAGCCCGAGGAAGCCGCCCTCGAACAGGTTGTTGCCCTCCGCGTCCTCCCGGTTCACCCACCAGGTGAAGTTGATCAGGAGCTTGTCGAAAACCCGGCTCAGGAAGCCGAGGTCCCGGCCGCCGTCGATGGCGAACACCTCCAGCGCGGCCCACGCCTGCACCGGCGGGTTGACGTCGCCGAAGTCCCACTCGTAGGCGGGCAGCGCCCCGTTGGGGTGCTGGAACCACTCCCGGCACAGCAGGATGAGCTGGTACTTCGCGAACCCCGGATCCACGTGCGCCAGCGCCACGCAGTGGAAGGCCAGGTCCCAGGCGGCGAACCAGGGGTACTCCCACTTGTCCGGCATCGACATGATGTCGAAGGCGTTGAGGTTGCGCCACCGGGCGTTGCGCCCCGCGGCCCGGCCGGGCGGCGGGGGCGGCTGCGCCGGGTCCCCGTCGAGCCAGCGGCTCACGTCGTAGTAGTAGAACTGCTTGCTCCACAGCATGCCGGAGAAGGCCTGCCGCATCACCGCCGCCTCGTCGGCGCTGGCCCGCTGCGGTGTCAGCTCCGCGTAGAACTCGTCGGCCTCGGCGCGGCGGGCGGCGAGGACGCGGTCGAACTCCGCGCCGAGGGCCACGCCGGCACCCGGCGCCGCGGTGGCCGGCCGAAGGCGCAGCCGGACCTGCGCGGTGCCGCCCGGCGGGACCGCCAGCTTGTACCAGAACGCGCACTTGGTACCGCGGCGGTCCGGGTTCACCGTCGCCGCACCGTGGACGACGTGATCGTTGATGCCATCCTTCGGGTACGGCGTGGCCGAGGGCACGCCGTACAGGCGGCCGGTGTTCGTCTCGTTCTCGCAGAACAGCAGTTCCGGCGCGGCGCCGTCCGGCGCGGGCCCGGCCAGTAGCTCCAGCGCGCCGAGGTAGGGGTGCCCGATCCGCGCCGACGTTCCGTCCGCCTCGATGACCGGCCTGGGGGCGCCCCCGTCCCAGGACCAGGTGTTGCGGAACCAGGCGGTGGGCAGCACGTGCACGGTGTCCGCGCTTCGCCCCGCGTTGGTCACGGTCACGGTCACGAGCACGTCATCCGGGTCCGCCTTGGCGTAACAGACCTCGGTGATCCAGTAGCGGTCCTGGCCGAAAACCCCGGTGTCGAGCAGTTCGTACTCCGGGTCGGACCTGCCGCGCCTGCGGTTCTCCGCGATCAGGTCCTCGTACGGGAACGCCGCCTGCGGGTAGTGGTAGCGCCACCGGTTCCAGGCGTGGCTGGGCAGCGCGTCCAGGTACCACCAGTACTCCTTGACGTCTTCCCCGTGATTGCCCTGCGCGCCGGTCAGCCCGAACGCCCGCTCCTTGAGGATCGGGTCCCGCCCGTTCCACAGCGCCAGCCCCAGGCACAGCCGCTGCTCGATGTCGCAGAAGCCGGCCAGGCCGTCCTCCCCCCACCGGTAGGCGCGGGACCGGGCGTGGTCGTGTGGCAGGTAGGTCCAGGCCTCGCCGTCCGCGCTGTAGTCCTCGCGGACGGTGCCCCACTGCCGCTCGCTGAGGTACGGCCCCCACCGGTACCAGGGCCCGGCCTGGCGGAGCCCGTCCTCCAGCCGGCCGAATCCCGCGATGCGCTCGCTCTCCGCCGTCATGCAGCCCCCTTGCCCCCCCTGCGGCCCCGCCCGGCTGCCATTATGGTCGGCCGCGGTCCGGCCTGTCCCCCGCGGGGCGAGCGAACGTCCTAGCGCGCGGCCTGCGGGCTGCCGGCCTTCACCTCGGCGCCGCGCTCGGCCCAGAAGCACAGCAGCCCGGCGATGCCCGTGGCCGCGGGGATCGGATCCGGGTAGCTCCACACCACGTCCTCGTAGACCTGGCCGCCGGCCTCGGCCGACCAGTACGAGGCCTTGCCCTTGTAGGGGCAGGTGGTCTTGGTGCGGGTGGGGCGGAGCAGGTCGGTGCGCACGTCCTCGGCGGGCAGGTAGTAGCGGTCCGGCAGCCCGGTCTCGGCGAGCACGACGGCCCGGTCGGAGGAGGCCAGTCTCTCGCCGCCGAGGAAGACCTCGACGTGCTGGCCGGTGGGGGTGATCGTGATCTGGTGCCCTGAAGCCATCGTCGGGGGGTCCGGGGGGGCGTCCCCCCGGGCTAGCACCGCGGGACCCGGGCGAAGCCGCGGCAGGCGGCGAGCGTGGTCAGCCATGTCCGTGGCAACCTCGCCGCGGCCGGGTTGATTCCGCCTTCAGGCGACGACCCGGACCGCGGAGGAACCGTCCGGCAGGCGGCGCACCTCGAGCCGCTCCGGGACGCGCTCCTTCAGGTCGGCCACGTGGCTGACGATGCCGATCACCCGGCCCCGGTCGCGCAGGTCGTCGATGACGCCCATCACCTGGTCCAGGGTCGCGGAGTCGAGGGCGCCGAACCCCTCGTCGATGAACAGGGTGTCCAGGTCCACCCCCCCGGCCTCGGCCCGGACGATGTCCGCCAGGCCCAGGGCCAGCGCGAGGGAGGTGTAGAACGTCTCCCCGCCGGACAGCGAGGCGGGGCTGCGCTCCTCACCGGTGTGCCGGTCGATCACGGCCAGGGTCAGGCCGGACCGGTCGCGCCTGGTCCTGCCCTCGTCGGTGCGCCGCAGCTCGTACCGGCCCGAGGACACCGCCGACAGCCGCACGTTGGCCGCGGCGACCACCTGGCCGAACCAGTGCCGCAGCACGTAGGTGGTCAGCGCGACCCGCCGGTGGCCCTCGGTCCCGTTGGCCAGGCCGGCCAGGCCGATCACCGCCTCGGTCGCCTCCGCCACCCGGTCGTAGTCGTCCTCCACGGCCCGCACGTCGGCGCTGCGCTGCGCGAACCGCTCGGCCCTGCGGGCCGCGCCCTGGCTCGCCTCCCGCGCTTCCCGCTCGGCTTCCCGGGCGGCAGCCACCGCGGCGGCGGCCTCGGCGGCGCGGGCGGCGGTCGCCTCGGCCTGCCCGGGGTCCAGGCCGACCAGGTCGGGCGCGTCCACGGCGGCGGTGAGCCGGTCCAGCTTCTCCTCCCACGACCGGACCTCGGCGGCGAGGGCGGCCTGCTCCTGGCTGGTGAGCACGGCCGCCGCGGCCTCGTCCGGCGTGGCGAAGCCCCGCGCCCGCGATTCGGCATCCACCCGGGCCAGCGCCGCGGCCCGCGCGCCGAGGCAGGTGGCGGCGCGGTCGAGCGCGGCGGCCAGCGCACGGTCACCGGCCGCGCGCTCGCGCAGGGCCGCCTGCCGCTCCGCCACCGACGCATGCCCGTGGGCGGCAACGGCCAGCCGCGCCCTGAGCGCGGCGAGTGCCCCGGCGGCCTGGCCGGCCCGGGCCCGGGCCGCCGCCGCCTTCTCGGCGGCGTCGCGCAGTTCCGCGCTCACGTGCTCCAGTTCGGCCCGCGCGTCGGCGAGTTCTGTGTCCAGGCGGATGGCGTCAGCCGCGGCGGCCTCGGCCTGCGCGACCTCCTCGGCCAGGGCGCCCTCCTCGGCGGCCAGGCCGGCCACGCTGTGCCCTGCGGCGACGGCCGTGCACCCGGCCGCCTCGACGGCGAGGTCGGTGTGTTCGCGTTCGGCGTGCGCCCGTTGCGCGTCCGCGGCCTCGCGCCGCTGCCGCGCCTCCTCGACCTCCGCGGCGGACACGGTCGTGCCACAGGCCAGGGCCGGCTCCGGGTGCGCGGGTGACCCGCACACCCGGCAGGGCGTGCCGTCGGCCAGTCCCGCGGCCAGTTCCGCCGCGATGCCGGCCAGCCGTGTGTCCAGCAGGCGCTGATGCTCGTCCACGAGCCGGTGGTGGGCCTCGATCGCGGCCAGCCGCGCCGCGTCCAGCTCGGCGAGCCGGGGCTGCAGCTCGGCCAGCCGGGCCGCGGCGCCGGCGCGCCGGCGCACGGCCTCGAGCTGCTGGGCCGCGGCGCCCAGCCCGGCCGCGGTGGTGCTCGCCTCCGCGTAGCGCGTTTCCAGCGCGGTGATGCGGTCCGGGAGGTCCTGCCTGGCCCGGTCCAGCGCAGCGACCCGTTCCTCGGCGCCGGCCTCGTCCCTTTCCAGCCGGCCCAGCTCGGCCTCCTGCTCCGGCAGGCCCTGTTCGTCGTCCGCGTCGTGCTGCAGCGCGGCGGCGGCGGCCTCGGCGGCCTCGGCCCGGGCGCGGGCGTCCGCGCCGCCCCGGCCGGCCGACGCGTCCTGCTCCGGCTCCGGCAGCAGGCCGGCCAGGCCGGCCGACGCCGCCCGGGCCGCCGCGACGGCCTCGGCGAGCAGCTCCAGCAGCGGCCGCACCGGCTCGGCGTGCCTGGCCGCGGCCAGCCTGGCGGCCCGCTGGTCATGGCCGGGGCGGGTGGCGGAGTGCGCCCGCTGGCCCGCGAGCGCCGCGGTCAGCCTGGTCATCAGGCCGGCCTGCCGCCTGGCCTCCTCGTCGTCGGCCTGCGCCGCGGCCAGCGCGGCGGTCGCGGCGCCGAGCGCCGCGCGGGTGACGGCGATGGTCCCCGCCAGGCCCTCGCCGAGTTCCTTCAGCCGGGTCTGCCGCTCGTCGTGCGGGGTGTCCAGCAACTCCGCGCGCCCCGCGGCGTCCAGCCCGGCCGCCTCGGCCGCCGCCGACACCGCGTCCGCGATCGCCCGGCCGGCCTGCTCCCTCGCCCGCGTGGCCCCGGTCCGGCGGCAGGCCAGCTCGGCGGTGATCCTGTCGTACAGGCCGGTGCCGAAGAGCCGGGTGAGCAGGGCCCGCCTGACGTCGTCGGTGCTGCGCAAAAACCGTGCGAACTCGCCCTGTGGCAGCAGCATGACCTGGGTGAACTGGGCGCGGGTGAGGCCCACGAGCTCGGTGATCAGCTCGCCCGCCTCCGCCTTGTTCGCCGACACGCTGGCCCAGGCCGTGCCGTCGCGCCGCTGCAGGTGCACCCGGCTCGCCTCGGAGGTGAAGCCGTCGCCGCGCTTCTTCGGCCGCCGGAACTCCGGGCTGCGGGTCACCCGGTAGCGGACGCCGCGCAGCGACCACTCCAGCTCCACCTCGGTCCGCGCCTGCGGGGCGGCGAAGTGGGAACGGAGCCTGTCCTCGGCCGGCTCCTCCCCCGCCAGCCCGCCGTACAGGGCGAACGTGACCGCGTCGAGGATCGTGCTCTTGCCGGCCCCGGTCGGGCCCTCCAGCAGGAACAGCCCGCCGTGCGCCAGCCGGTCGAAGTCGACGGCCTGCTCGGCGGCGTACGGGCCGAACGCGCCGAGGCGCAGCCGGTGCAACCGCATCAGGCACCACCCGCCCCGGCCGGGGCCGGCCGCCCGGCCCGTACCTCGCGGCCGGGGCCGTCGTCGGCGCGCTGGGCGGCCTCCACCACCTCCCGCAGCACCGCGCGCTGGGCCGCGTCCGGCGGGGCGCCCGCCACGTACTCCACGAACAACCCGCAGATCTCGACCGGGTCGGCGGCCTTGGCCAGCCGGGCCAGGTCGGCGTCCGCTCCGGTCAGCCCGCCCTCGGGAGCGAATTCGAGCGCGATCGTGTGCGGCCACCTCTCGCGCAGCCGTTCCATCGGCGCCACCGGGCGCTCGGTGTCGGTGAGCACCACCTTCACCCAGGCCCCGGCCAGGTCCGCGAGGTCCCCACCGGCCCGGGCGAGCAGGCCGTCCAGGCGGCCGCGCACCTCACGCAGCGGCCGTGGCACCGGGGTGGCCAGCAGCCGGGTCGTCACCTGCCCCGCGCCGTCGATCTCGGCGAGCGTGACCGACTTGACGTGGTGCCGCTCGCCGAAGGAGAAGGCCAGCGGCGAGCCGCAGTACCGGGCCGTGGTGTTGCCGCCGGGCACCGCGACCTGCTGGGGGCCGTGCAGGTGCCCGAGGGCCAGGTAACTGGCGCCGGCCAGGACCGCGGCCGGCGCGTCGCCGATCCCGCCGACCCTGATGTCCCGCTCGGACTCGCTGGGCTCCGCATCGGTGACGAACGCGTGGGCGAGCACCACGGTGCGCGACAGCCCGCGGGCCGCGGCGTCGGCGCGGATCCGGCCCGACGCCGCCGCGAGCACCGAGGCGTGCGAGCGCTCCGCGTCAAGCTCGTCCATGACCGCGTCCGGGAGCAGGTACGGGATGCCGTAGATGCCGACCTCGCCGTGGGCGTCGCGGACGATGACCGGCCGGCCGATGTCGGCGACCCTGGTGCGCAGGTGAATGCCGGCCGCTTCGCTCAGGGCGGACCCGAACCCGAGGCGGACGGGCGAGTCGTGGTTGCCGCTGGTGAGGACCACCGGGATGGCGGCACGGGCGAACGCGGCGAGGGCCCGGTCGAGCAGTTCCACCGCCTCCAGCGGGGGCACCGCGCGGTCGTAAACGTCACCGGCCACTAACACGGCGCCTGCCTGGCACTCGACGGCCTGGCCGAGCAGCCATTCGAGGAAGGTGGCCTGGTGCTCCAGCAGGCTCTGCCCGTGCAGGGTGCGCCCAAGATGCCAGTCGGAGGTGTGAATCAGCCGCATCGTGGCCCCGTTCGCCGTGACCGCACCGGCCGGCCCCGGCACACCGGCCGGCCGGACGCTGCTCATGATGGCGCAGCGGTACGACATCCGGGTGGCGACAGGCCGGGGTTGCCCCGGTTGGTCATGGAAAGGTGAGGGCGGCTCCCGCCGCCGCGCCCGCGGTTGCCTGCCCGGCGGCGTTCGCGCCGTGCACCGCGGCGCTGCCCGGCGCCGGCCGGATGGGCAGCTCGCCGGGCTCGCGGATGACCTCGAACGCCTCGGCGTAACCGCTGTCCCCGAACCGGGACCAGTACCTCGCCGTGGACCTGATCAGGTCCTCGTCGAGGTAGCCGCGGACCGGGGTCTGCGAGGCGAACGCGCCGATGGCGGCGAGCTTGCGGTCGATATCGGCGTCGATCGCCACGAACAGGCTCGGCCGGAAGTCCACGGTCGCCGACGGGGACTGATAGCAGTACACCCTGCTCACGCCCCGGACCGCGGCCATGACGGCCCGGTGTGTGTTGCGATGGTCGCTGTGCACGTCGTGCAGGGAGTGCGTGTAGACGACCGTCGGCTGGACCCGCGCCACCACCCGGGATACCGCGGCGATCGTGTCCTCCCCCTCGCCGATGTGGGTGTCCTCCAGCTCCCCGAGGTACAGGTCGGCGCCGATGATCTCGGCGGCCCGCCGCGCCTCCCCGGCGGCGCGGTCGTCGCCGGGCGCACCGCGGCTGAGGGTAAGGATCGAGACGGCATCCCCCAGCCGGTGGTGCGCCAGCAGCGTGCCCCCGGCGCCGATCTCCACGTCGTCGGGGTGAGCCCCGATCGCGAGCACCAGGTCGCGGGCCGCGTGCCGGTTCGCCCGGCCCCTGTTCACCAGCGCGGTGGCGGCGGCGATCAGCTCGTCGGGGTGCACCGGCTTCTCCAGGAACTCATCCGCGTCGCTGCGGACGGCCTCGACCGCGTGGACGACGGACGCGTGCCCGGTGATCACCGCCACCGGGAGGTCGGGGGAGATCTCGCGCAGCGCCCGCAGCAGCTCAAGGCCGGTCATCCCGGGCATTATCACGTCGGTGATGACCAGGTCGAAGGACTCGGATCCGGCCAGTGCCAGCGCTGACCGCGCATCGCGCGCATGGCGGACCTCGAAGCCGCCGCGCTTGCCCAGCGCGTGGGCCATCCACTGGGCGGTGATCGCGTCGTCGTCGACGAGCAGGATCCGCCCCCGGGCCCTCGAGCTTCCGCCGCCCATGCCCGCTACCACCCCCACTCCCCCGCACCAGGCCTTATCCGGTCCGGCGGGCAGAAGGCAGACCGCCCGGACGCAGCCTAGTGTCAATTAGTTACTATTAAATTACATCGAGTAATCATACCCCGCGGACGGTGCCTGGCTCCGTACCACCGAATCGGCCGGCCGGGCCGGCCGGGCCGCATCGCGGCGCCGCGGGCCGCTTCGTTTGGCAGAAATCGCCGGGTCGCCCGGAGGGCCGCAGGTCAGGGGGCGACCAGCACCTTCCCCAGCGGGCCGGCCTCGGCCGCCTCGTGCGCGGCGACGATGTCGGGCAGCGCGAACCGGTGCACGGGCAGCGCGGTCAGCGCGCCCTCGGCGAGCGCGCCGCTGATGTCCGCCGCCGCCTGCCGCAGCGCCGGGCGGGGCACGCCGTACAGCAGGACGAAGCGGAGCGTCACGTTCGCCGTCATGCAGGCGCGGACCGGCAGGGCCGGGTCGGCCGGCTCGGCGGCGTAGGTGACGATGATCGAGCCGGGCCTGGCCACCGCGAGGTCGAGAGCCAGGTTCGCGCCGAGCGCGACCTCGATGATCCGGTCGGTCTGGCCGGCCGCCACACGGATCTGGTCGGCGGCATCGGCGTCACGGTAGTTGACCACGTGCGCGGCGCCCGCCTTGCGGGCGAGTTCCGCCTTCTGCGGGCCGCTGGCGGTGGCGATGACCCGGGCGCCCGCCCGGACGGCCAGCTCGATCGCGAAATGGCCGACGGCGCCCGCGCCGCCCGCGACGAGCACGGTCTTCCCGGCGACCGGGCCGTCGGCGAACACGCACCAGTGCGCGGTCACGGCGGGCACGCCGAGGCTGGCGCCAAGCTCGTCGGGCGCGCCGCCGGGCAGCGGGACCGCCTGGTCCTCGGCCACCACGGTCCATTCCGCCGCCGTCCCCCAGCGCCGCCCGGCGGCGGCGAGCCACAGCCACACGCGCTGGCCGACCCGGGCCGGGTCGACGCCCTCGCCGACCGCCTCGACCACGCCGGCGCCGTCGTGGTGCGGGATCTGGAAGCCGTCGATGGGCCGTGGCGTCGCCCCGCTGCGGCTCTTCCAGTCGGTGGGGTTGACGCCGGAGAGGTTCACCTTGACCAGCACCTCCCCCGGCCCGGGCTGCGGCCGCTCCGTCTCGCGGACCTCCAGGACCTCCGCTGCCCGGCCGTAGCGTTCGTAGATGGCGGCTCTCACTCGGCTGGCCTCCTGTCCGTAGGCGGTGCTACCCACCGATCCTAGAGACGCCGCGGGCGGCCGCGGGAGATTCCCCGCGGCCGCCCGCAGTTCGCCTGCTGACGGTGCGTCAGTTCTGCTGCAGCACTGCCTCGATCTCGAGGTGGATGGTGATCTTGTCGCTCACCACCGCGCCCCCGGTCTCCATGACCGCGGCGAAGTTGACGCCGAAGTCGCGCCGGTTGATCTCGCCGGTGGCGGTGAAGCCCGCCCGGGTGCCGCCGTAGGGGTCGGGCCCGAAACCGTTGAGCTCCAGGGTCAGCGGCACGTCCCGGGTCACGCCCTTGAGCGTGAGCTTCCCGTCCAGAACGTAGCCGTCGCGGTGCTGGCGTACGCCGGTGGACCGGTACGTCATCGTCGGGTAGGTCTCGACCTCGAAGAAGTCGGCGGACCTGATGTGCGCGTCGCGCTGCTCGTTGCCGGTGTCGATCGAGGACAGGTCGATCTCGGCGGTCACCGAAGAGTCGAGCGGGTTCTCGCCTGTCACGATCTGGCCGGAGAACGTGCGGAACCGGCCGCGGACCTTCGCGACCACCATGTGGCGGGCGGCGAAGCCCACCTCGGAGTGGACCGGGTCGATCGACCAGGTACCGGCGACGTACCCGGGGATACCGGTCAGGGTGCCGGCGTCAGTGGCGGTCATGAGGTCCTCCTGCTCGCAGAGTGTTTGAGTGTTCAATGATTGAGTGTTGTACATCTACCACGTCCTCTCTAACATTGTCAAGCGCTCAACTATTTCTCGTGTACACTGGCACCATGGGGGAAACACGCTGGCTCACAGCGCAGGAGCAGGACGCCTGGCGTTCCTTCATGGCCGGTTGCCGGGCGCTGTTCACCGCTGTCGACGCCCAGCTCCAGCGGGACGCCGGGATGCCGCTGGCCTACTACGAGATCCTGGTGCGGCTGTCCGAGGCACCCGGCCGCGCGCTGCGGATGAGCCAGCTCGCCGAGGCGGCCTCGGCGAGTAAGAGCCGCGCCTCGCACGCGGTGGCCCGCCTGGAGGAACGCGGCTGGGTACGGCGGGTGGACTGCCCCAGCGACCGGCGCGGCCAGGTGGCCGAGATGACCGACGTGGGAAACGCCGCGCTGGCCGCCGCCGCCCCCGGGCACGTCGAGCAGGTGCGCGAGTCGCTGTTCGACGGGCTCGCCCCGGGGCAGGTGGCGCAGCTCAAGGCGATCGGCGACACGATGGCTGCCGCGTGCGGTGGCCAACCCATCCCGGCGCTCGCGCCGCTCGGCTGCCCCGGCACCGAGGACCCCGCCGAGCTGGCCCCCGAGCAGGCGCTGGCGGACTAACCGTCGCCGGACGGCCCCCGGGCTAGCAGGGCCAAAGGCCCGCGCGACGAAGTCGCGGGGCCTTCAGGCCAGCGGGGGGTTCCAGGGGGGTCGCCCCCCCGGGCCAGCAGGGCCAAAGGCCGCGCGACGAAGTCGCGGGGCCTTCAGGCCAGCGGGGGGTTCCAGGGGGGTCGCCCCCCCGGGCCAGCACCGGCCATCAGGCCGGCAATCGCCGCCGGCCAGGGCCCCGGCTCGCGGCGCAGGCCCTCCAGCGCGCCGGCCCGGTCCTCCGCGTCCCGGTTCTGGCTCAGCTTCTCCTTGGCCTCCACGGTCGCGATCGCCATCTCGACCCCGACGATCGCCCGCAACTGGCCGTCGATGAAGTCCCGTGGCGCGTCGCTGACGTGCCAGGCCGAGGGCCGCCCGGCCTCGTGCCGCGCGGTCAGCCGGCTGACCAGCTCAAGCAGCCACCCGGCGTCCCTGTGGATGATGATCGGCCCGGTGAAGTGCACGGTGACGTAGTTCCAGGTGGGCACCACCTTGCCGTGCCGGGCGGTGCTGGGGTACCAGGACGGCGAGATGTAGGCCTGCGGGCCGTGCACGATCGCCAGGCCCACCGTGTCCGGCCCGGCGGACCGCCACTGCGGGTTTTGCAGCGCCAGGTGGCCGATCAGCCGCCCGTGCTCCCCGCCCCCGGTGCGGTCCCAGATGACCGGGATCAGGCTGGCGACCGGCTTGGTCCCGTCGAAGGTGACCAGGTCGGCCGCGCCGACGGAGTCCACGAACGCCTCGACCGCGGCCTGGTCCCTGGCGGCGAAGTGCTTCGGCAGATACACATCTGAGAGCTTATGGACCGGCGCCGGGCAGCATGACCCCGGCCGGCCCGGCCCGGGCCCCTGGGCCCGGGGTTTTGACCTGCCCTCGGTCATCTTCTAGCGTGATCACAATGAGCAGCGCGGAACTGGCAGCACGGGCCGAGGCCGAGGATTACGCGGCCTGGTTCCGGGCGCTGGCCGACGGCACCCGGGTCAAGATCGTGTCGTTGCTCGCGAAGGCCGGGCGCCCGATGAAGGTCGCCGAGATCGTCGCGGCCGTGCAGGTCGGCCAGTCCACGGTCTCCCAGCACCTGAAGGTGCTCGCCGCGGTGCGGTTCGTGCTCGCCGAGCGGCGCGGCACCGCACGGTACTACCGCATCAACGCCGCCTGCGTGAACCGCTTCCCGACCGCGGCCGCCCTGGTCGGCGGGCTCGCGGCGCCGCTGCCTGCCCGCCCTGAGCAGGAGTTTCTCCCCCTGCTGCCGCCGTTCTCCGAGCCGATAGGGCTCCCCCGGCCGATCGGGGTGACCATCCGGCCCATGACTGAGGGCGACGCCGGGCCGGTGCTGGAGGTGTACCAGGCAGGCCTGGACGCGGGCGACGCCAGCTTCGAGGCCGGCGCCCCGGACTGGGCCGGCTTCGACGCGGCCAGGCTGCCCGGCCACCGTCACGTCGCGACCGCCGAGGATACCGGGGAACTGCTCGGCTGGGTCGCCGTGAGCCCGGTGTCCAGCCGCAGCGTCTACGCCGGGGTGGTCGAGCACTCGGTTTACGTGGCGCCGGACGCACGCGGCCGCGGCGTCGGCGGCGCGCTGCTCCAGGCGCTCATCGACTCCACCGAGGCCGCCGGGATCTGGACCCTCCAGTCGGGCATCTTCCCGGAGAACACCGCCAGCCTCCGGCTGCACGGGCGGAAGGGCTTCCGGGTGGTGGGCATCCGCGAGCGCATCGGCTGCCGCCACGGCCAGTGGCGCGACGTCGTCCTGGTCGAGCGGCGCAGCGCGCACGCCGGCAACTGACCCGCCCTGCGCATCTGACCGGTCGTCCGCGTCACAGCCCCACGAGGGCCTGCTCGAAGTCCGCCCACAGGTCGTCGGGTGCTCCAGCCCGACCGACACCCGGACGCTCCCCTCATCGATGCCCGCCGCGCGCAGGCTGGCCGCGTCCATCTGCCGGTGGGACGTGGACGCCGGGTGCAGCACCAGCGTCTCCGCGCCGCCCAGCGAGGGGGCCAGCACGGCCAGCCGGAGCCGGGCCACGAACGCCAGCCCGGCGTCCCGCCCGCCCGCCAGGTCGAAGGCGATCATCCCGCCGAAGCCGGACAGGATCCGCCGCGCCGTGGCGTGATCGGGATGATCCGGCAGGCCGGGCCAGTGCACCCGGGACACGGCGGGATGGCTGGCCAGCCGCCCGGCCAGGTGCGCGGCGCCGGCGCAGTGCCGCTCCATCCGCAGCCCCGAGCCGGTGGCCAGGGCCGCCTCACCCCGCTCAAGGTCGGCGGCCACGGCCTCGAGCGCGCGGACGGTCGGGTTGGCGTACCGGCTGTAGGCGAACCCGGCGTACGGATCGTCGAGCGCCCGCGCGCAGGCGGCCGCGTCGTCGAACGCGAACACCGAGGTCTGGTAGATGGGGACGCTGACCGGGCGGGAGCCGTCCAGGGCTGCGACGGGGGCGTGGATCGCCCGGGTCTCCAGATGCATCGCCATGCCAGAGACTCTATGGCGGGCTCAGTCGGCCTCGAGAACCCCCGGCAGCACGCACACCTTGTTGCGCCCGGTGGCCTTGGCCTCGGTGAGGGCCTTGTCCGCGGCGCCGATCAGTTCCGTCAGGGCGCGCCGGGACCGGTCCAGGATCGCGATCCCGATGGAAACGGTCAGCCGGAACACGAAGCCCGCGTGGCTCCCGTCCTCGATGGCGATGGGCTCCCCGGCGATGTGGTCGCGCAGTCGCTCCGCGATCCGCCGGGCCTCGGTCTCCCCCGTCTGCGGGAGCAGGATGGCGAACTGCTCCCCGCCGAACCGGCCCACCAGGCCGGAGCCCTCCAGGTTCTGGGTCACCGTCCGGGCGATGCCCTGCAGCACCCGGTCCCCCGCCTCCAGTCCCGCGGTCTCGTTCACGCTGTTGAAGTGGTCGATGTCCACCATGACCAGGGCGAGCGGCGCGTGGCTGCGCAGCGCACGGTAGAACTCGGCGGTCGCCTCGCGCTGCCAGGTACCCGCGTTGAGCAGGCCGGTCTTGGCGTCGATCCTGGCCTGGGCGAGCAGTTGCGCCTGCATCAGGTAGCGCCGGCACAGCACCACCGTCGGCAGCGCCAGCGCCATGAGCACCGGGCTGATGGCCACCACCAGGGTCAGCGCCACCGCGAGGCTCAGCTCCAGAAGGTCGGAGGTGAGCGACTCGCGGCTGCCCACGAGGTCGCGGAACCGGGCGTCGGGGTCGGACAGCCGGATCGCCACCAGGATGAAGCCGTAGTTGACGAGCGTGCCGAGCATGCCGCACGCCGCGACGGCGAGCACCCAGTACAGCGCGTGGCGCCCGGCGCCCGGGGCGGTGCCGGACACCGAGGCCGGCAGGGAATGGAACGCGAACGACGCGAGGCCGTACGCCAGGCCGATCGCGGCGTGGCTGAAGATCCGCCGGTAGATGAGCATCCGCCGGGTCCGCCACAACTTGTGCACCGCGAGCGGTATGGGCGCCGCCAGGGCGTACCACGGTGGCAGGGTAATGGCGATGGCCAGGTACCAGACCGATTGCAGGTCCCGGGCCAGGGTCCCCTGTGGCTCCCGGACCGAGCGGTTCGCCTCGGTCACGGCCACGCCGCAGGCGACCAGCGCCAGGAACACGAGCGCGTGCCGGAGTTGCCACGCGGTCGTGGTGGCGGCGAAGGCGAGAGCCCCGGCGTAGGCCACGGGCACGGCGAGCACGTAGCCGCGCAGCGGGCCCCGCAGGTCCCACACCTGCCACAAGCGGAGGGATCTGAGCAGGCTGCCAGCGACGTGGGCCACGCGGCCCGGCCTGCGGATGGAAATCATGAAAGCTCTCGTAAAAGTGCTATGCGGGACAAGAGTGACTAATGGTTAACTATCGGTGCTGGGCTAACTCCGAATGGTGACAGACTAGGAAAACCACTGTCAAGACGGGCATTGCCGTGCCCTCGTCACACCGCCCGGCGCAGCCATCCAGGGAAGGAGGACCGCCATGCGAGCCGAATGGACCTAGCCTCCACACCACCGATCTCACCTCCTCAGGTGCGGCCGGCCACCGGCGCTGCCCGGGTGGCCCACCGGGCCGCCAGCAGGATGGCGACGGCCGTGCCCAGGCAGCCGCTGAGCGCGATGACGGCGCCGGGCCCGAGCACCCCGGCCAGCGCACCGGCGACGACGAACCAGACGCCCTGGAACACCTGCATGCCGCCGTTGGCCAGGCCGAACGCCTGGCCCCGGCGCTCGGCGGGCACCGCGGCGACGAACGCCGAGTTCGCCGCGATCTGGTAGCCGGCGAACAGCCCGGCGGCCGCGAAGATCAGCAGTGACGCGGCGTAGCCGGGGCGGGCCCGGCAGAGCATGAGCACCGCGCAGGACGCCACGGCCATGGCACCCATCCAGCGCTGCCGCCGTGCCGGGGTCGTCGGCCACCGACAGCAGCATCGCCAGCCACAGCGCGCGGAACTCCCCCACCGCGAAGACCTGGGTGAACGTCGCCCGGGAGCCCGGTGCCTGATCCCCCGGCGCCCGGGAGCCCGGTGCCTGATCCCCCGGCGCCCGGGAGCCCGGTGCCTGATCCCCCGGCGCCCGCGAGCCCGGTGCCTGATCCCCCGGCGCCCGCGAGCCGGCGGCCCGGGGCAACGGCGCACCGGCCGGGGCGGCCGTCGCGGCGGCCCGGGTTGCGCTGACCGCGGCTCCGCCCGCCGCGTGCTTTCCCACGCCGCCGCCCTTTCGTGTGCCCCGCCGTGCGTTCGTCCCATTCTTGGCACAGCGGCCCGAGGGCCTCAACCAAAAGTGTTCAAAGCATCACTCAACGGCAACGTGTTCCCCGCCACGGCGCCAGGAAGGCGCGAGTCCGGGCGCCGGGTAACGCGGGCCCCGGCGCCAGGGTGCCCGGCCCGGGTGTCAGGGTGCCCGGCCCGGGCGTCAGGCCTTGGCGGGGGGGTCTGGCGCGGGCGGCGGCACGGCCCGGGCGGCCCGCCGGGCGGGCTGCCGGGCCCGGGGCCAGCCCGCGGCACCGGCCCACGGGTACGGGGCCGCGCCGCGATTGAGCATCTTGTCGATCGCCGCGCCGACCCCGCCGTCGGAGCCGATGATCCGGCGCATCACCATGATCAGCGCGGGAATGGCCCACAAGTCGCCGCAGACCCAGAGCATCGCGGCACCGATCTGCTGGTCGGCGAACGCCGGCAGGCTGACCCCCGGCACGTGGTCGTACACCGGGTACCAGGATGCCTGGGTGAACAGGCTCATCGACATGGCCAGCACCCACATCACCAGGTTGGTGCCGATCAGGGCCAGCGCCTGGGACACGTCGGGCATCCGCCGCCGGAACGGGGGCGAGGGGATGAACTGCAGCCAGAACAGCACCCCGGCGGCGAAGAAACTG
>Ga0207684_10002942_pt1 | contig 16863 bp, 20 predicted proteins | sample KBSK5501metaG_FD_184342 | JGI IMG/M metagenome (GOLD analysis project Ga0207684, IMG submission 184342) | Corn, switchgrass and miscanthus rhizosphere microbial communities from Kellogg Biological Station, Michigan, USA - KBS K5-50-1 metaG... | ecosystem: Host-associated > Plants > Roots >...
CGAACGCTGCGCCGACGATGCCAGCTGTCAGCACGCCGAGGCGATGCCGGCGCACGAACTTTGCCGCGCGATAGGCCAGCGTATCGGCATGCGCGATGACGGGCCGGTTGGTCAGGTGGCGTTGCAGGTCGTCGGCCAGCGCCGCGACCGTCGGATAGCGTTCCCCCGGCAGCTTCTTCAGCGCCTTGGCAACGATGTTGTCGAGGTCGCCGCGCAGTGCGCAGTTCAGCCGAGCGCCGGTCTCCAGGCGCTGCGCCGTCGAGGCTGCATGGCGCGCAGCCGCGACCGACAGCCGCAGCGGCTCGGCCGTCGCGACCGAACGCAAACGCTCCAAGGGCGTGTCGGTCTGGCGCGCGGTTGGATGGCCGCCGCCGAGCAGCACGTAGAACAGGACACCGAGGGCATACACGTCGGTGGCGGTGCTCACCTCGCCGCCATTGATCTGCTCCGGCGCCGCGTAGTCCGGCGTGAATGCACGGGCGCCGGCCTGGGTGAGCTGCGCCGAATCCATGGACTCGGCGTCGTCGTCGAGCAGCTTGGCAACGCCGAAGTCGAGCAGCTTGACCTGTCCCTGCGCGGTGACCAGGATGTTGCTCGGCTTGAGATCCCGGTGCAGCACCAGCTTGCTGTGCGCGTGCGCCACCGCCGCCAGCACATCGAGCACAACCCGCACCCGCGCGTGCACGCCCAGGTTCCTGCTGTCGCACCAGTGATCGATGTGCTCCCCCTCGACATGCTCGAGCACCAGGTACGGCTGCCCCGCCGACGTGACGCCGGCGTCGTGCAAGCGCGCGATGTTGGGATGGCCGAGCCGGGCCAGGGCCTGGCCCTCGCGAGCAAAGCGGATCGCCCCGCTGCTGGCCAGAAAGGACTGATTCAACAGCTTGATCGCCACGCTGCCGGCGTAACGTCCGTCGCTGCGATGTGCGAGCCAGACCGCTCCCATCCCGCCCGCACCGAGTGGGCGGTCGAACGTGTACGCGCCCAGCGTGCGCCCGCCCAGCGTTGCGTTGTCCGCAAACGCGCCGGGACTGGCGACCAGGAAGGCCTCCCGATCGAGGCGGCCCTGACCGGCGAGCAAGGCACGCAATTCGTCGACCAGCTCGCCGTCGTCCGCCTGCATCAGTTCCAGCCGCGCCACACGCGACGCCTCGTCGAGCTCGAGCAAGTCGTCGAGCGCGGCGCTCACGCGCTTCCATTGCCGCGGGCCGATGCGGGCCACGCGCCTTGGGCTCGCGCCTTCACGTGCCGATCCGCCACGATCAAGCATCGATCGGTATGCATGACCTCGGCATGGATCGCAGCGAGGTCCTCTCCGTCGCGATGGAGATGTGCGCAGATGCCGCCGACACGCGCATCAGAAGGTGCGCGGGCTGAAAGGGTCCCCGAGATTTCTTCATGCTTCCCTTTGAGGCCGATGGGCGTTCCGTCGCGTCAAAGGTAGATCTCGATGGCCGGAACCCTGGGACTTTGCGCGCCGCCGATGCGGGTGTCCTGCTCGCGCGTCGCCATTCCTTGACCGATCGTCCATCGAACCAATCCAACGCGGATGCCCACGCACTTCAGGGAGCAGCTGCTGCTGCTCGGGGGGCCGAGCAGGTGATTCAGTGATCCGGTACTCGTACGCGCAGGACGGCCTGCCGAGCCCACCTGCAATCAGCGGGAATCCGCCGAGGCGCTGGTGTCCGAGTGCGTTCCGACGGGCCACAAAGAGTGTTATCCCCCTGAGGGCACCCTCTTTGTAAAGCGCACCCAAAGCCACCGTTGAGCCGCCTCGGCGTGCCCGCGGTGCCCTTGGCTCGTCTGCCGACACTGCACACGAAATCGCACACACGAACGAGCATGTCGACGACAGAACGAGTGCTGGTGCTCGGCGCCAGTGGAATGATTGGTCGAGCAATCCAGGAGGAAGCCCACAGAGGCGAGGAGGTGGAGCTACTGCCGGCATCTCACCGAGACCGGCCCGGGCACGTCCACATCGACTACGAGTCTCTGACGACGCCTGAGGCCTGGGCGCGCGTTCTGCGCGACCAACGCATCGGCGCAGTCGTCAACTGCGTCGGCATCTGGACCGGGACGGTCGAGCAGTTCGAGCTGGTCCAGTACACGGTGCCGGTGGCGCTGTTCGACGCCTGCAGCCAACTTGGAATTCGCGTCGTGCACCTGTCGGCGCTGGGGTTCTCGGCAAACTCTCCGCTGCCTTACGCGTCGACGAAGGCGCGCGCCGACCAGTACCTGATGGACCACTGTGCGCAGGGCGTGGTGGTCTACCCCTCTCTGGTCTTCGGCAGCGATGGTGATAGCACCCAGTTCTTCCTGAACTTGGCTGCGTTGCCTCTGCAAGTCGACTTCGGCTTCCCGCGGAACCTGCAGCCGGTGTACGTGCGTGAAGTCGCCCGGGCGGTCGTGGACGCGCTGCGCGCGGACTCGCCGCAGCGCACGGTTGAGTGCGTGGGAACCCACCCCATCAGCATCCCCGAGTACTTCGACGCCCTGCGGGCAGGCATGGGCCTCAAGCCCGCGCGGCTCAAGCTGAAGCTGCCGACCGGGTGCGGCAAGCTGCTCTTCCAGGCCGGCGAGTCCTTGGGCGCGCACTTCGTCAACCGGCAGACCTGGGTCTTGCTCGAGACAGGCACGCAGAGCGGCCGACAGAACGCTGCGGCGGTGCCCTACGACCACTTCGCGACTGCCGCCGACCGACGGATGACGCAAGAGACCCAGCTGTACTGGTTCGCACGGTTGGGCCTGGCGTTCCTGTGGCTGTGGACAGCGGCGGTCACGTACTACGTGTGGCCGCGACACGAGACCTTGTCCTGGCTGGACAGCCTGTGGCACGGACTAGGCACGCCGTTCTGGCTGGCCGCCTCCTGCGCGCTGGATGCCGCCATGGGCATGGCGTCGCTGCTGTGGCCGCGCAAGCGACTTTGGCAGGCGCAGTTCGCCCTCACGGCGGTGTACTCGGTCGGGCTGGCCGTCGCGCTTCCCTGGTCGTGGGGTCACCCGCTCGGACCGCTCACCAAGAACGTGGCCGTCTTGGCGACGATGCTATTCCTGGCGATGCAAGAGTCGCGGAGGGGTCGGTGATGTACCTGGCCTTGAAGACCCTGCACATCGTGTCGTCCACCATCTTGTTCGGAACCGGCATCGGCACAGCGTTCTTCATGTGGATGGTCAACCGCAGCGTCAACCGGCAGGCCATGGCCGTCGTGACCCGTCACGTGATGAAGGCGGACCTCTTCTTCACAACGCCTTCGGTCATCATCCAGCCGCTGTCTGGCCTTGCACTGATGGCGATGGCTGGGTTCCCGATGCACTTCGCGCCAATGAACTGGCTAGGACTCTCGCTGCTGCTGTACATCGTGGCCGGCGCCTGCTGGCTGCCCGTGCTGTGGCTGCAGTGGAAGATGCATCAACTCGCCGCTCTCAACCCAGCCGAGCCAGCGCTCCCCGCCGCGTACTGGCGGTACGAACGTGCTTGGACGCTCCTCGGCGTACCAGCCTTCGTCAGCCTGGTGGTGGTCTTCTGGCTGATGGTGGCCAAGCCGTTCTGACCGCCGTCGGACAGCCCGAGAGCGCGCCGGTGTGGCGCCGCCGAGACGGGTCTGGCGAGGGGGGTCTCAACCCCTCCGTTTGAAACGGTCACCCTCCAGAAACCCGCGCCAATGCTCGCTCTCCGGCGATTTGGGTGCCAACAGCGGGGGATAACACCCCTTCGACTTCCAATACCCGGCCCACGGGTCGTCCTTCTGGAACGACAGGTATTCGCGCGCCGTCACGATAGTCCACTGGGAGTCGCTCTTGAGCGACGAAAGCTCCTCCCATGCAAGCGGCATCGAGATACCCACGCCCGGCCGTGCGCGGGCGGAGAAGGCGGCCACCATCGTCTGCCCGTGGCCGTTGCGAAGGTAGACAATCGCCGGGATTTTCCCTGATGGGACTGGCCGACGAGGTCTGCGCAGGCATCATCGGTGAGCTGCAGAAGACCGGCTTCCTCGGGGTGGTCGGCACAATGGTCACCTACCCTCAGAGTTCGGTCGCTTGAGGAGGTGACATGCCGCGTACCGGCTCACCGTCAGCTAGCAGAAAGTGCCAAGCATGCGCTCGCTCTATCTTTCCGCCCCCGTGCGCCTCAGCGAGGTGCCTGCTGACGCTGCCGATTCCCTTGCTGGTCCCTACCGGGCTGCGTATGAGGGTGTGGTCGCGCTTTGCGAGCAGCAAGGCTGGCACGTGTGCCACTCCCTCGACGCAGGCGCAGACGCGCAGCGATTGCTGGAGTCGAGCGATGCGTTCGTAGCGCTCAGATTTGCACACATGCGCACGGCGCTGATGCCAAACTTTGAGCTGATGAACGCCGTGGGCAAGACCCAAAGCGGCCGTGATAGGCCGGTCCTCGTCTTCAAGCTCGAGGCGACCACCGAGTTCGACGAGCACTGGCTGGGGACGCCGGGCGCGGTCGAAATCGTTGGTGACCCGCAGTTGCTGCTCGAGCACGTGAAGCAAACGCTCAGTCAATGAATCGCAATGCGGGACGCAGCCTACGACCTCGAAGCCAAGCGACTAAGCGACCGGCTCCCGCCCTTGCCGCGTATTGCCGTCCTCGGCAGTACCCGCTTCTGGCACTCGAAGAGTCCTGCGGTCTGCAATGAACTGGGTGTGGCGTTGGCGAGTCTCGGTCACGTTCTGCTCGTGACGGGAGGACTGAAGGGCGCCGCCGAGGCCATCGGCCGCTCGTTCGACGGTGCTCGCGGCGGTCGTGGCCTGGTCGTGCACATTCTTCCCATCGGGCATGAGGTGCCGAACTTCGGTTCCATTCACTTTGCGGGTTCATCGCTCGCGCACCGACGCGAGCTTCTTGGCAGGCTCGCCAGCGTCTACATCGTGGTCGAGGGTGGACCGGGAACCGCCGACGAAGTGGCCATCGCCAGAAGCGAAGGAAGCTGCATCATTCCAGTTGCCTGCTTGGGCGGTGTCGGCGCGACCGTGCATGCCCAATGCGCAGACGCGCCCCGAGGCCTTGCAAAGGGTGACTGGGCGCTGTTGAGCGCAGATGACGCAACGCCCTTGCAACTTGCACAGGCGGTTGCGCGCATGAGTTCATCGCTGCTAGTTCTCTCGTCGGGAACTGCCGTCGGACGGTAACTGCGCCAGTTCGCCCCCGGGACTGCGATGAGAGGCCTTACCCTCAGCCTCTATCCCAAAGCCGTGTTGGTAGGGTGGGGCAGGCAAGTCGGTCTTGCTATACCCCGCGATATTTGATTTCGCGGGGTAGAGGTGCTAGACTGGCGACAAAGCAGAAGACCCTGATGCCCGCCCCTCCTCTCTACCGCCGCCTCGAGCTGAACTTCCACACCCAGTATGCCGAGGCCAGGGAGCGGGCTCGCACGGAGCGGGTGCTGCTTCCCGGCACCCCGGGAACCCTGACGCTGCGAACCATCACGCGGCAAAGCTACTGGTACCGCCGCTACAAGGCGGTTCCTGGCAAGGAAGTAGAAGACTTCGTTTGTCGCCAAGATGAAGAAGCTGCCCGGCAAGCGATGCAGGAGCGAATCGATGCGGCCATCTGGATGCAGTCCCAGGTAAGGCAGCTTCGCACGCTTGGGATGCAGGTTGCCGACAAAGACGCGGCGCGACTGCTCGTCGAGCTCCACAACCGACAGCTTTTTGCCGGGGGCCTGGTACTCGTGGGCACCTTGGCCTTCATGTCGCTGCTAAACGACCTAGGCGCGGTTGCCATTGCCGCCAGGACGCAAGACATAGACTTGGCGCGACGGCAAGCCCTGAAGCTGGCAGCACCGGTTCCGTTCCTGGAGACCGTGCAGGCAACGCTTCTGGAGTTCTTCCCGGTGCCGGGCCTTGCGCCCAGCGCTCCTTCGACCTCGGTGAAAAGACCCGGGGCAGAAGGCCTTCGAGTAGATGTGCTGGTGCCAGGCGAAGAGCTCGGCGGCGTTAAACCCGTGCCCGAACTGGCCTGGCATGCGCAGACCGTGCCGTTCTTCGACTACCTGCTCCAAGCGCCACGCGCTGGTGCCGTGTTGGCAGGCGGGCACTGTATTCCGGCCAACCTCCCGGACCCCGCACGCTTCGTCTGGCACAAGCTGTATTCGAGCACCAAGCGGCCCTCCGACACTGCCAAGGCGCGCAAGGACTTGCAGCAAGCGGCCGTTCTGGCCGCGGTGCTTGCGGACTTGGAAGGTGGAGCGCTAGAAGAGGCCGCGGCGGCGGCGCCTGGGGAAGTGCTGGAGGCAGCCAACACGCGGTTGCCCGCGCTCCAGGAACTGCTTGCCGCTCACCCGGCAGCGGTCGACGCCATACACGCAGCGGTGCACGAAGCCTAATTCAGCGTTGCAGTCCCCGCCTCCGACTCGGCCATCGCCTACAAGACAGCAGCGAAGGCTCTGGGATTGACGCCATTGGCGTCGCAGTCACCAACACAGATTGGTGACAGAGCCTACCCTCATGGGGCAGGTTCTGCACTTGGTCCGTGCACTCGCACATTCACGATGCCGTCGTTCTCAAGCACGGCCTGGGCTCGGGCCCGAATAGTTCAGCGCCGTCTCGCACCTGCCTGCCACAGCACACTGGAGGCGTCTCGAGTACCACGACAAGGTGCCCGTCGTGAATGCCGGCCACGTTGAAGTTGACCCACGCGTGGCCTCGGCGCATCAACTCATCGAACTCGCTCGCGAAACGGTCCATCTGGCGAAGAGCGCCCATCGGCAACGTCATCTGTGCGGGGCCGTTGAAGTTCACTTCCGTGGCCAGCACGAAGATGACCGACTCAGTGTCCAGGATGGCCGCTGGCACGCAGTCTCGCAGGAGTCGTCGTGCGGTCGTGAGCGCGCCGCCCAGGAGGTCAGGCAGTGTTGACGTGGGTGGCGGCGTCAGTGGTGGCGTGCTCATCGCGGCGTCCCTTCACGTCGTGTGATGTCCCCGACGACCCCGCGCACCAACGCAATGACTTCCGCTCGATTCGCCGCTCTTCCCTCGGACGAAAGACTGCGCTGACGATTCATGAACGCGAACGGAATGCCGGCTCGCTGCACAGGACCCGCGCCGTGCTCGGCAGCCCACTTGCCGATGAACACGACAACTCGCGGCTCGAGGAATGCCAGGCAACGAGCGAAGTGCGTTGAAGTGCAGTTGGCGATTGTGGCGCGACCTGGCGACTTGTCGTCCGTGGTTCGGCACCGGACGATGTTGCAATACGCGATGTCGCGCAATGATAGGCCGCACTCGGCGAGAGGGAAGTAGCTGCCGTGAACGGGCCACCTCGGAATGAAAGCCTCGAGAAGAGAATCGAGTGCCTCGTATTGCGCGGGTGACGGGTCGTCACGCAACGCACGAAGCGCGGCGGTGTATGGAAGGTCTTCACGCGCAAGCGTCTTGGGCGTGCCTGGGTTCTGCCCTACCAGAAGGACGCGCGACACCGAATATCCGCTGCCGACATAGCCGGGCTGCGGTACGTTCTCGGCGTCGTCGCGCAGCAGATGGCGGTCGCCAGCGATGGAACAGCGACCGCAGCCAATGACTTGCGCAAACTCGGAGTGCGGCGCGACGGGCGTCATCTTCTCGGAAGTTGACATCACGAAGTCGCGTTGTCGGGGCGACGGCTCAGGGCAGCCACGCGCTGAGCCAGGACTCCCGAGCGAATGCGGTGCACAGTCGGCCGAAACTTGACGGCGGCCATCGCAGCCGCCACATTCGTCGCATTCGAGGTGGGCGTAGGAACTCGACGAATACAAAGCGCGCTCAGCGCAGCTTCAGCGCTCTGTTGCATCAACTGTAGGCGTCCTTTCATTGTCGGTCCATCCTATGTACGTGGGATGCCGCACGCTGCCGTAATTCGAGACACTCCCGCTCCCAAACGAGGTGGGCCCCCTTGCTTGGAACCGTCCCGTGCCTGTGCTCCCGCATCGGCGCGGCCTTGTCACGCCTGTCGAATAGGAGAAGCAATGCTCAGAGATAAATTCCGTCGCCGGGAAGTTCGAGACGGCATTCTCTTCATGCTCATCGCCGTCCTGATGGCGCTCTTCGGAGTCGCAGTCGTTCTCGAAGTAGCAGAACCACTCGTCGCCTGACGAGGATTGGCTCGCCGGCCATAGGGCTGGCGGGCCTCTTTGTTTGCATCCAAGGCGCTCCACGCAAGGTAAGCTGCTCGCCATTCAATTTGACGCCGGCACTAGGCCGGCTGCAGTCACGCGCCACAGCCTGGCATAGCCGCCTCGCATTCTCTGAATGCCTTGGCCACCGCCGTTCGCAACTTTGTGCCCATGGTTGTCGGCGCCTCGTCGCGTGCATCGCAGTGGGCCCGATTTCCGTGGGCGCGGAGAGCGTTCGCAACTCCGACGTGTTCATCCCAGGTGCCAAGGTCCTCCCTGCGGGCGCCGACTTCGAGGCAATTACGAAGCACGTGCGCAAGCACCGTGCGATTCGATGGGAAGATGAGCTGACCCGGCTGCTCGGCGAGGGAACCGCGACGCCGGAGATGGTGCGCGCATCTCGGCGCGCCAGAGTCGTCGACCCGGTCCTCACCAAGTGGACCAAGCGCCGGCGTGGCGCGGCCTGACCCACATAACGGAGAAGCTGCAGCCTGACTCGGCTGCCAAGTTGCAAATCCTGGCCGGTCCCTGGCGGTCGCGTCCATTGGCAACTCCTCATCCAGGTCACGGTCACGAACCGCATCGACAACGAGCGACTTGCCCGGATTCGAGACCTGGCGAGGCGGCGCTCGAGATTGACCTGAGCCTTGCCGGCGGCCGGGTGACCCGGGACGAGTTGCACCGACTGGTCGTCGACGAGCTCGCCACCAAGCGCTGGTTGCACCACCCGGAGCTGGAAGAGCAGCGCTCCACGCTGCAGCGCGGGCTGGCGGAACAGGCGAACAGGCGGCGCAAGAGCAGGCGGACCTGGTCGAGTTGGCGGCGCAACACGGATGAAGCAACGATGCTCGTCGGCGGCCAAGTCAGGTCTGCCGGCAGCCAGCCGGAAGGACGAATGGTCCGCTGACAGATGGTTGGAAGCAGAGATGTTCCACTCGCAGCGCGCTGGCGTCGAGCGAAAGTTGAAGCTGAGCGCACCGCGCGCGTGCTGACATCGGGCCAATCGGCGCGTAATGCCCACCAATGTAGGGATGTCGATGGATACGCTCCGCGCCTACTGTGTCGCTCGTTGCCACGGGCAGCTGAAGGCGAAGCTTGCAGCTGCCATGAAGTAGGAATCTGTTGGCTTGAACACCGGTGGAGCGTCCCGGTTCGGCCCAACCTCCTCGCTTTACGCGCTCCGCCGGCTTCCCTCACGATGCCTGCTCGAACAGCTGAGGTCGAGAAAACATCTGCAGGAACTGAGCCGCGACCTTTTCGTCGCCCTCCAGCGACATCTCGCCTGTGCGCCGCGCGTGGGCCAGGGTCTGCTGGCCAAAAACGACGCGTCGCAGGCATGCCGCGTTGGTGGTGATTGCCACGTCGAAAGGCTTGTCCTGTCCGCGCTCGATCGCGAGTCGCCGCCGGTCAATCGACAGCTGAAAGACGTCCGTGCCAAGCCGGAGCTGCACGCGTGCCTTCGTGATCAGGCTCGCACTGGCATCGAAGGTCGTCTGCAATGCCATCAGCAGGGCGTCAGTGCTCAGCTCCTGCGCGGATGTCATCGCTGCACGACTGCCCCAACGCGCCAGCGACTGCAGAACCGATTCGAGCTCACGCCCCCAAGCCGTGAGCTCATAGACCGTGGCACCGGATGGCTGCGGCAACACGCGCTTGTGCAGCACATGGCATGCCTCGAGCTCATGAAGGCGCTGCGACAGCACATTCGGGCTGGCGAAGGGCAGCCCGGCGCGCAGATCGGTGTACCGCTTCGGGCCGAACAGCAACTCGCGGACGATCAGCAGCGCCCATCGTTCGCCGACGCAGTCCAGCGCGCGGGCGATGCCGCAAGGGTCGTCGTAGCTTCGAAGAGTCGACATTGCGGGATTCTGCAATCCTGAAGTAGGATTGACTAGTCCTACTTCAGGACTAACGCGCGTTTCCCACCCACCTTACGCAGGGGCGATTCACATGGGCAAACTGATTGTTTTCACCAGCATCTCGCTCGACGGCTACTTCACCGACGCCCACGGCGACATGGGCTGGGCTCATCGTTCCGATCCAGAATGGGACGGCTTTGTCGCCGGCAACGCACGGCATGACGGCATGCTGTTGTTCGGCCGCGTGACGTATGAGCAGATGGCGTCGTTCTGGCCGACGCCGGCGGCGCGGCAGATGGCCCCCGACGTGGCCAAGGGCATGACCCGGGCGTCCAAGGTGGTCTTCTCGCGAAGTCTCAAGAACGCTGCGTGGTCCAACACGCGGCTGGTGGGCGACGGAATGCTCGACGCGGTTCGTGCTCTCAAGCGCGACACGCCGCAAGATCTCGTGGTGCTGGGCAGCGGCAGCATCGTGTCGCAGCTGGCGCAAGAGAACCTGGTCGACGAGTACCAAACGGTCTTGGTTCCGATCGTTCTCGGCTCCGGCAGAACCCTGTTCGAGGGGTTGGACCACCGCCAGCCTCTGCAGCTCACCCAAAGCCAAGCCTTCTCCAATGGCAACGTCGTCCTGTGGCACAAGCGGAGCCCGACATGAGCAGGCTCGTCCTTCAGATGCAGATGTCGGTCGATGGGTACATGTCAGCCGACACGGACATCGACTGGCAGGTCTGGGACTGGAGCGACCCCTGGACCTGGGACAAAGGCCTGAAGCGCCGGTTCAATGCAGTGTTCGACAGCGTCGGCTGCATCCTTCTCAGCCGGAAGATGGCTGAGCAAGGGTATTTGGATCACTGGGAACGGGTCGCGCGCGATCATGCAAGCGAACCGGATTACGCCTTCGCACGCAAGGTCGTTCAGTCGCGTAAGGTGGTGCTGACCGACAAGCTGCCGAGCTCACGCTGGGAGCGCACCGTGCTGGCCCTTGGCGGCATGGTGGAGGAAGTGACCGCGCTGAAGCGCCGCATCGAAGGCGACATCATCGTCTTCGGCGGGGTGGGGTTCGCCTCTGCACTCGTGGCGGCCGGCTTGGTCGACGAGTTCCAGTTGTTCGTGAACCCTGCTGCGGTCGGCGCTGGGCGTTCGATCTTCGGCCAGCTGCCCGATGGCCTGCAACTGCAGCTGCTGGACTCGGCCGCCTACGACTGCGGCATCGTCGTCAACCGCTATGCAGCGGCCGCAGTCAGTTGACTTGCGCAGTGCAGGCCATGCCATGTCGGGGCTCTCCCTTCGGAATGTCCGGTTCTCGGCGACAAGTTGGGCACTCCGAGGGTCGGCTGAGGGTCGAGGAGCGTCGACCACTTGGCGCGCTGGCCAGCCGGGAAGCTGTCACCTGTGTCGAACACGCCGGTACCTGCCGATCACGAACAGCGCTGGCCGGCCACAACCCGCCGGTCACGAGTGGCAGGTCTGTGACAGCAAAATGTGGAAGACGTTGTGGCCATGGTCGCAAACTCGGACGTGTTGGTCCAATCTGAGAGAGATGCCATTGGTTCTGCGGGCGCTGTGTAAGGGCGTGATGGTCGTCACGGCGCTCTGTCCGGCAGCGTGAACTCGAACCGATAGGCGTGCGTGCCGTCGGCGGCGACGTCAATGATCATCCGCCCCGTCAAGCCAGCCAGCGCGTCGGTGCCCGAATCAGGCACGACCGCTATCGACTGCGCCGCTGCGCCGCGCGTCATCGTCGAGCTGTGCTGTAGTACGAAGCTGCCGTGCCGACCATCGAGGCTGCCGCGCACCGTTTCCATCGCGACGTACCCGGCCGAGCCATCGGTCGCACTGCGGAAGGCGAGCATCTCGCCGGTGCTCGTCGCATCCAGCGAGCCGTGGAAGCGCTTGTCGATCGACATCCGGGCGAGGCCACTGGGGGCGGCCACGCTGCTCAGCATCTGCGGCGCGATCTGGACGTCGAACGAGCCGTTCGCGGAATGGGAGGTCATGGTGGGCGCCGAAGGAAAAAGTAGCCGGTCGGCCGCAGTGGCCACGTTTGCGAAGAGGGCGAACGATAGCGCGGCGACAAGGAAGTGCGAAGAGGTCTGCATGGCATGATTGATCGGGGTGGACTTGTATTGAAACAGTCAGGCGCATGACGACGATTGGAAAAACGCGACGGCCGGTCGTCCGCGAGGTGCGCGGCGTGCTGCACCCGCTTGCGGCCGGCGAGTTCAGGCATCACCGAGAGGCGCCGCCACCTGCGCTCGCCGACTGGGTTGAGCATTTCTGGCGCGTGCGCTGGAACCTCGAAGGGCTGCCACCCAGGGTGCAAGAGACGCTGCCTCACCCGAACGTGCACATCGTCGTCGAGCGCGGCTCGGTGCGTGCGTTCGGTGTCCACACCGGGCGCTGGACGCGCGTGCTCGAAGGCCGTTCCTCGGCCTTCGGAATCAAGTTCCGGCCGGGCGCGTTCCGCCCCTTCTTGCGTGGCGCCGTCTCTGGCCTGATGGACGCCTCGCTGCCGATCGAGGCGCTGTTCGGATCCCAGGCCCGCGAGTTGAACGACGTCGTCGACTGCGGGGACGACGCGAGCGGCGACGTCCGTGCTGTGGAATTGGCGTCGCGCTTCCTACTCGCCCGCCTGCCCGCCGTCGATCCGAACGCGTTGCTGGCCGGCCGCATCGTCGACAGCATCGTGGATGACCGAGAACTGCACAGCGCCGGCGCACTCGCCGAGCGCTTCGAGATGAGCCTGCGCGCCTTGCAGCGCCTGTTCAGCGACTACGTCGGTATCGGCCCGAAATGGGTCATCAACCGCTACCGGATGCACGAGGCCATTGCGCGGGTGCAGGCGGGCCTGCCGGTCTCCTGGGCGGCGCTCGCGCAGGAACTGGGCTACTTCGACCAGGCGCACTTCATCACCGACTTTCGCAGACTGGTGGGCGAGACGCCGGCGGACTATGCGCGTGAACGGGGCACCGCGCGCGGCAGCGCAGGCGCGCGCGCATGATCCGTCCGGTCCCAGCACATCAGGCGCTGCGTCGTGGCCAAAACAGCCTTGCATCACCCTCGGTACTCGTAGTCGTGCTCGCCGACGACGGTGCCAAGCCGGCGCCATCACCTGGGGCCCACCGCCCGTACGTCTGGGCCGGCCTGCTCAGCACAAAGGCGGGGCAAGTGGTGCTTAGCGCTCTCCTCGCCTCCGATTTCGCGCAAGACGGCGCGCACGGCAAGGGTCGCACCGAGAGAAGCGGGATTCACGTGCTGCCCGTTTGGGCTGCTCCCGAGTTGATGGACATGAACCCTTAGCGTCGTGAGTTACCTCGATTGGTTTGCGCCTGGATTGAGCGCCGGGGCGCGCAACCCCGTTCGCGAACGACCGCCTTCCGACATCGAGACTGACGACACGAGCGGCAGCTCAGGGTCGTGGCTTGACGGTCCCTTTGCCGAACTCGCCGCCTGGAACCCGCCGTCCAATTTGATGATGCCGGTCAGCTGACGTTCACCGGCGACTGTCTCGGCACGCCAGTCGCGAACGCCAGCTATGGGGCAGCGGCCACCTCGCCAGGATCAAAGCGTCAGTCTGAAGCCCTCAACCACTGCAGCCGGCGTGGTGATGGAGCCGAGCTGACGCGCGCCGTAGGTGTCGCTGTTGGGCGTGAACTCTGGCGCGTCGGTGAGCCCGACGAGCCCCGAGCCGAACAGGCGCAGCACGTCGTCATCGAAGCGCATCACGTTGACCGGCGCCGCCAGCTTGCCATCCTCGACCCAGAAGCAAGCATAGCGCGTCATGCCGGTCATGCGGCAGGCCTGGCGGTCGCTGTAGTTCAGGTACCAGAGGTTGCTGACATACAGGCCGGTGTCCAGCACACTCAGTAGATCGGCCTGGGCGATCGAGCCCGGCCCCAGGCGCAACGCCTCGGGCGCTTCCTGTGCGCCGACGCCGTTGGCGGCCACGCCGTATTCGGCTGCGGAACGCGGCGAGTTCAAGGTGCCTCCCGAAGCCGGCAGCTTGCCTGCTTCGACCAGCGCGACGCGAACCGGGCGCACGAAGCCTTCGGCGGTGAAGGCTGGCGCGGTGCCGAGCGCAACGGCCTCGTCGAGATGGAAGCCGGCGTCGAACGCCGCCTCGCCGCGCTCCAAACGCATCAGCGAGCTGACTCCGGTGCGGCGCGACTTCAGCGAAAAGCCGCTCCAGCCCAAAGTGCCGAGCAGCTCGACCATCGCCGATGGCGAGAACGCTGCGCGGTAGGCACCGGCCTGCAGTGTGCGGACCTCGCGGGCGAGCAGCGGCATGCGGCGCGCGGCTTCCTCGAGCTTGGCCGCAAACGCGGTGTCATCCCAGTGCGTGCCGGCGTAGCGGGTCTTCACCGCCTTGTCGGCGCGGTGGTAGAGGCACCAGTCGAAGTGGAAGCTCTCCACCCGGTGCCAGTGGCGCGATCCGAGGCTGTCGGCAAACGCGTGCACCACCGGGCCGCCGGCGTAGAAGCCCACCAGATCCTGCTCGCGCTTGACGCCTGCCAATTCATGGACCAGCGCGATCACATGGCCGGGCTCGGGCAGTGCGCCGCGATCGTCGCGGCGGCTGTGCGTGGCGGTCTTGGGATACGACAACCAAGGGTCGTCGGAGATCAGGTCGAGCTGACTCAGCAGCAGCTCGCGCTCGGAGCGCAGCCGCTGCACATCGAGCGCCGGCTCACCGCCCAGCGTGAGCGTGCTCTCGGCGCGGCGCTGCCCGCGCTCGACGGCGAGCGTCACGTGGGCTTGCTGCACGGAGGTGGCCTGCCGCAGCGCGGCATGATTGAAGCGCAGAAAGTTGCTGGACTCTGCGCGCAGGTAAAGGCTGGTTCGATCCACCGACGGATCGGAGCGCAGCAGCGCGTCGGCCAAGGCCTCGAATGAGACGGGATCGGTGTAAGCACCGGAGGGCTGCATGTAGGGATTCACAGCGCGCCACCAAAAACGTCGACGTTCGAGAACTTGCAGGCGGGCGAAGCGTGGCCGACGCGGATCACCTGCGAAGGCTCGCCCTTGCCACAGAAGGGCGTACCCATCACGGCGGCAGTGTCCGAATTGCCCACCATCGCCAGCGAGCGCCAGAAGGTGGCGCTGATACCCCGATAGTTCGGGTTGCGCACGACCTCGGCGAGCCGGCCGCCGCGCACCATGCGTGCGTACTCGCAGCCGAACTGGAACTTGTTGCGCGAGTCGTCGATGCTCCACGAACAGTTGGTGTGCATCACGACACCCAGCTCGGTGCCCGAGATCATCTGCTCGAGGCTGCTGTCGCCGGGCTCGACATTGAGGTTGCTCATGCGATCGATCGGGGCGCGATTCCAACTGGAAGAGCGCGTGGTCGCCACCCCGCCGACCTCGAAACCCTGGGCTTGCGCGCGCGCTTGCGAGAGACTGCCGCCAAGCGGGCGCTTGAGCAGCCCGCGCTCGATCAGCAGCGCGCGTTCGGCTGGCGTGCCGTCGTCGTCGAACGCGAAACCGGCGAATTCATGTTCGCGGCCGGGGTCGAAGCTGACGTTGAGCAGCTCGCTGCCGTACTGGTAGTGGCCGAACATGTCGAGCGTGACGAAGCTGGTGCCGGCGAAGTTGCGCTCGTCGCCGAGGATTCGGTCCAACTCGAGAGGGTGCCCGATGCTCTCGTGAATCTGCAGCATCATCTGGTCGGGCATCAGGATCAGATCGAAGGTGCCGCTCGGGCAGGGCGCGGCCGTGATGAGCTGGAGCGCCTCACGCGCCACACGCGGGCCTTCGCTCTCGCGGAAGCGGGCCCGCTCGAGCACCTCGATGCCGCCTTGCTGGCAATACCCGTTGTACTGGCCGGCGCTCGAGCGCACCTGGGTGACGCCGTTCGCGTGCGCAGTGACCTGCACCGAGGGCGTCATGAACTCCCAGCGCTGCTCGGTGCGGGCGCCTTCGCTGGTGACATGAAGCTGCTCGGTCGTGACGTTCCACAGCGTCGCGTGACGGTCGACGATGCGTGTGTCGCCACCGGCGGCGGCGCACACATCGCGCAGCCAGCCGAGTTTCTCCGGCAGCGTGGCGCTCGATGCCGGGCGCTCGACGAGGCTCGCGTAGCGCCCTGACCCAGCCGGCCGTGCGATCCGCTCGTAATCGATCACGGTCCGGCCTGCGCCGGCGCGCGCCAGCGCGTGCGCCCGTTCGAAGGCTGCGCCCAGGCCGGGCTCCGAGAGGTCCGAGGTCGCGGCATAGCCCAGGCCGCCGTCGATCACGGTGAGCATGGCGCCGTTCTCGTGAGCGCGCTGTGGCGTTTCGGCCACGTCCTGGCGGACGCTGAGCTGCTCGGAGTACTCGCGCACGCCGCGCACTGCCCAGTGGCGTGCGGTGGCGGGCAGCCGGCCGGCTGCCCGGCGGGCGCGTTGTTCAAGGGTGTCCAGCATGATGAGTGTGGGTCGATTGAGTCGGCCTCGTGAGCCGGCTGCCGATTCTGCCCGTCTTCGGGCATTCAGCCGGCGACGGTCCGCCGCCGGAGTGGCAGGCTCGATTCGATTGCGCGTGCCTACAGGCCCAGGGTCCATGCGCTCTGCGCGCATACAGTCGGCCAATGTCAGCAACGCGGCCGTCCGCGCGTCGGGTGCGTCGGCACGCTGGGGCTCAAGGTAGCGCGTGAGTTTGGCTTCGGGCGCACGCGCGGCATCGAGCCGGCGCCCGGCCTCGAGGATTTCCTTGAGCAGCTCGGCGCGCCGGTGCTGGATGTGCCGTGCTCGACCTGTTCGACCGCGGGCAATACCTGCGCTTTCCACGCGGCCGAGCCGCCGGCCGACTGGCGCGAGGCGAGGCGGCAGGACCTGCGGCGTGCCGGTGGCCAACGCCCGCACATCGTGTTCCCGTCTGCGTCAGAAGTTGCTGCGACCTATCCGCCTTGGCGCCACAGTTCTTGC
>Ga0207684_10002944_pt1 | contig 16862 bp, 13 predicted proteins | sample KBSK5501metaG_FD_184342 | JGI IMG/M metagenome (GOLD analysis project Ga0207684, IMG submission 184342) | Corn, switchgrass and miscanthus rhizosphere microbial communities from Kellogg Biological Station, Michigan, USA - KBS K5-50-1 metaG... | ecosystem: Host-associated > Plants > Roots >...
GCTCAAACAAGCTAACACTTTCCCCTTGACGATCTGCTAACTGGCGGTCGATAGCAAGGCTTTCCTCAAAGTAGGCTTGCGCTTGGTCGTAATCCTTACGCGCTTCGGCCGAGAGCCCTAGGGCCGTCAAGATTATACCCTGATCTTGTCGGTCGCCTAGTTCACGGTCAAGGTTGAGAGCTTGCTCAAAATGGGCCTGCGCCTGCTCATAGTTCTTGCCCGCTTGGGCCAAGAGCCCTAAGGTGGAATGCTCTGCACTTTGCCTCTGTCGATTACCTAGTTCACGATCGATAGCAAGGCTTTCCTCAAAGTAGGCTTGCGCTTGGTCATAGCGTCCTCGCGCTTGAGCCAGTTTCCCAAGCTCAAACAAGCTAACACTTTCCCCTTGACGATCTGCTAACTGGCGGTCGATAGCAAGGCTTTCCTCAAAGTAGGCTTGCGCTTGGTCATAGCGTCCTCGCGCTTGAGCCAGTTTCCCAAGCTCAAACAAGCTAACACTTTCCCCTTGACGGTCACCGGCGTCGCGATACTGGGCAAGAGCTTGCTCGAAGTAGGCTTGCGCTTGGTCGTAACGGTGTTGCTCTTGTGCAATCTCACCGAGATTCAGAAGACTAGCGCTCTGTGTCTGGAGATTGCCCAACTCTTTAGCAAGGCCCAAACTCTGAAGGAAGTATGCCTCAGCTTTGGTGGTTTTTCCCACCTGACGAGATTGTAACCCAAGCTTGAAGAGCGCATTACTCTCTAGCCCGAGATCTTGCTTCTGTCGACTTATCGCAACTGCCTTTTCAAGAATTTCTGTTGAATCCAATCGCAAAAGTGCGTCGCGCTCCTTTCTTGCGTCAATGGCCGCAACTCGGCCAGCAAAGAATAGGGCTGTAAGGACGATAATGGCTGCAATGTAGATCAAACCTGCAGCCCAAGTATCAACAAATGTACGAGTGACCCAGCCTATCAACAGCGCATGCATGACGACACTTGGGGAGGTGACGGCGGCTATGCCATCACGGGTACCTGCGAGTATCAACTCAAAGCAGGCATTGCCAATATAGAGAGCGGGCAACAACCACCATCGCTCCAAGACCGCACGAATAAACCGGATGACAGCAGGTCGAGGGTATAGTTGATCCGCAACTCGAAGCTCGGAGTTTTCTCGAGATCCAGTTCCGGAATCTGCCTTGGTAACAATCATTGTCCATCTCCCTTCACGGTCTTCTAGACCTATCCCGGGGCCACCTACCAGTATGTCTCATTTCAAACTCTTTTTCCAATCTTAGTATCAACCTTGCTAGTGCCAACCACACACTTCTGGACTAGATGGGAAGGTGAGGAATCTAAACCTCTCATGTATCGATGAGAGGAGGTGCGCCGCCTTTGCCATCATTGTTCTTGATTCGCTCAAGTTCCTGTGACATCCTGGTTAGCACGTCTCTAACCTCTATCATCGTTTGATCGGTTTGCACTTGCTGAGTTTGCAGCTTGTGGACGTCGGTCTGGAGTGCCGACGTTGGCGAATACTTGGTGACAATCTTTAGAATCCTTTCAGCCTCTTTGTCCTTGCTCGCCCAGATGCCAGCTGCAATGAACAGGGTCAAAGCAACAGCGCCGACGGCCGACAGCCGAGGATGGGTTTGCATGGTGCTCCATAGTGGGACGCCCACATCTGTTTGAATCGCCATGAAGTCCTTTTCTGGTTGCAATAGGGCCTCGCCACCTTGATTAGTACTGAGCTTTAGGAGTGCGATACTCACTCTGCCGGCAACTGGAAAAATCAACAAAACTTTAAATTGCACGAAAGGAAATCGAAGCAGTCGAAACCATAACGGACGTGGATATATGGCCTTATTTAGGCGGCCTTCTTCGTTATTTGGATCAGGGGGTGCTCCAGAGACCACGTCCTACACCTCCTGAGTTCAGTAGGGCTCAATGTGCGCTAGTATGCCAGAAGTCAACTAATTATGCAAGCCCCCCGCATGATGATGAGTTAGGCCAATTTGTCCACAATGAGTTGTCGTGAAAGTTCGTTAATTGCGCCTCCGTGCACTAGCCGGGTGCACGGAGGCGCAATGCTAGCAGCATTCGTAGCAGGTCAGGCGGACTTGCAGAGCAGGCGTAGCATGGACGCATGACGCCGGAAGAACGCCATGCCGAGTTGGAAGCAGAGAACGCTGCCTTGCGAGAGCAGGTCCGGGCGCTGCTAGAGCGTGTGCAGGAGCTGGAAGCGCGCCTGGCCAAGGACAGCCATAACAGCAGCAAGCCCCCCAGCAGTGACGGGCTGAAACGCAAGACCAAGAGCCTGCGCACGAAGAGCGGCAAGAACGCGGGCGGGCAGATCGGCCATCGTGGGGAGACGCTGCACCTGGTGGCTCTGCCCGACAAGGTCGTGGAACATCGACTTGCCCACTGCCCGCAGTGTCAGACGCCCCTGGAGGACGCCGCGGTCGTGTTGCGCGAGCGACGACAAATCCATGACCTGCCGCCGGGAGTGCGGCTGCAGATCACCGAGCATCAGGCCCTGCACGTACGCTGTCCCAGGTGCGCGCACGTCAGTGTCGACGCGTTTCCTGCCGAAGCGCCCAGTCGCGCGCAATACGGCGCGCAGGTGAGAGCGCTCGCTGTCTACCTCGTGGAGCAGCAACATCTCCCCTTGGGCCGCGTGCAACAACTGCTGGCCGACCTGTGGCGCATGCGCCTGGGGCGCGGCACGCTGGTGAGCTGGATCCAACAGGCGGCGCGGATCCTCCAGCCCATCGAGCAGCACATCAAGGACGCGCTCTCCCATGCGCCGGTGCTACACCATGACGAGACGGGCGTGCGCCGCGCAGGCCAGCTCGCCTGGGCACATGTGACGAGTACCGCGCGGCTCACCCATTACGCCATTCATGCCAAGCGTGGGCGCGAGGCGACCGATGCCATCGGCATCCTGCCGCACTTCACTGGCGTGAGCGTGCATGACGGCTGGGGCAGCTACAATGTCTACACGCGGTGTCGTCATGCGCTGTGCAACGTGCATCATCTGCGCGAGTTGACCTTCTTGGAGGAAGCGTATCAGCAGGCGTGGGCCGCTGACCTCAAAGCGCTGCTGCGCGAGATGAAGGCGGCGACCGACCACGCCCGGTCCAACGGACACCTCCGCCTCTCGCCAGCTCTGCGCGCCGATTTCGTCGCTCGCTCTCATGCGCTGCTCGCCAGTGGACTCGCCGCCAATCCCCCGCCGGATGGCGCGCGCCGAGTGGGACGACGTGGCCGGCTGGCGCAATCCCCCGCGCGCAATTTGCTGGAGCGCCTCCTGCTCCGGCAGGATCAGGTCCTCGCGTTCCTGGACGACCTGACCATTCCCTTCGATAACAACCAGGCAGAACGCGATCTGCGCGGACTCAAGATCCAGCAGAAAGTCTCGGGCTGTTTCCGCAGCGACTGGGGCGCGGATGCCTATGCGACCATTCGTGGGTATCTGGCAACCTTCCGCAAGCAGGGCCAATCGCTGCTGGCTGCCCTCAATGCTGTCTTCGCTGGTCAGCCGCTCTATCCAGCCTCTGCCTGACCTGCTACTCCTGCCTTTGTCTGACCTACTACCCGCGAGTCTGCCTCGTATCATTGTAGGAGAGCCGGTGAGAACGTAGTCTGCCTGGGGACACAGAGCTCGCAGTTCAGATGATTCCCCGGCTCCTCTCGCAGGTGATACGCTTGGGGTCGGAGACCGCAGAGAAGTCTGCCGAGGTCCGATGAGCCTGGGCACAGAACGGTCCCAGGAAGGTCTGCGCGACGAAGAGAATGAGGGGCACGGCGGCCGCATGAGGGGGCCAGCCAAAGCCCGCATACGAGGGGGTGAGCGGGCCGCAGACCAGCGCATGGTGAGGGAACTCGAAAGCAAGCTCCAGGAGTTCACAGGAGGAGGAGCCCATGCTGACGGTGGGAGTGGATGTCGCCAAAGCGACGCTGGAAGCCGCGTTGTGGCAAGAGGGGCGCGCCGTGCGCCTGGGCAGGTTTGAACAGACGGCGGCAGGCTGGGGTGCGTTACGAGACGCCATCGTCGCGCAGCCCAGACCAGTGATGGACCGGGAGGCCGTGGCGATCGTCCTGGAACCGACCGGCGGCTACGAGCTCGCCGTTGCGCTGTGGGCACGGCAACAATCTGGCTGGCAGGTGCATCGTCCCAATCCCGCCCGCGTGCGGGCCTGGGCCCGTAGTCAGGGGCTACGCGCTAAGACGGATCGGCAGGATGCGTTGCTGCTCGCACGCTTCGGTGCGAGTGCCCAGCCGGCCCTCTCGGTGTGGCAACCACTCACCAGCGAGGTGAGCGAGCTCGAGCAGTTACTGCGGCGTCGCGACGACGTGAAGGATTTGCTGGAACGCGAGCGGCGCCGTCAGGAGCAGCTCGGGGTACGGCCCGATGCCTCCACCACCGTGCGGGTGAGTGTAGAGCGCCTGCTCAAGACGTTGGAAGACGAGCTCGCCGACCTGGAGCGCGCTATCACTGAGCACATCCAGCAGCACACCCAGTTGCAGGCCGCCGCGGTGCGTCTGCGCACCGTGCCGGGTGTGGGAGCGCGTGTGGCGCTCCCCTTACTCGTTGTCTGTGAACGCTTTCACGCCCTCACCGGCGGTGAGGGCGACGCCAAGGGGGTAGTAGCCTACGTCGGCTTGGACCCGCAGCTCTATGAGAGTGGTGTCAGCGTCCGGCGCGCAGCCGGTATCTCACGCAAAGGAGACCGCCTCCTCCGGGCGCGGTTATACATGGGCGCGCTCGGTGCCTTGCGCGGTGACAACCCTGTTCGCGCCTTCTACCAACGACTGGTCCAGCGCGGCAAGCCCAAGAAACTGGCCCTGGTCGCCGCCGCACGCAAACTGCTGGTGTGGGCCTGGGCGGTCTTCCTCTCAGGCCAGCCATTCGATGCGGGCAAAGTAGGTGGATCTCCTACCTAGCCCTTGCGTTTCGATGAGAGAATCTGACCTACTACCGCGTGTGCTACGAGAGCTGGCAGCAAGAACCGCTGCCCGCCGCGTCTCGCCAGATGATCCATATCTGCCAGCGTCGTGTCTAGAGCGCAGGAACACCCTCCTGCTGAGCAGGCGTGAAGGCGCGGCTGGCACGCGGCCGCTTCGCGCCTTCACGATGAGTCGCTGGTTGCTTCAACTTGTGAATCCTGCCGGGAGCCCGTGCATGCCGAGGGTGAATGAGAGCTCGCCGCCATGGTGCAGGTCGTGTTCAAGCACATGCCAGACGATCCAGGCGCGCGACAGGTAGACTTGTTCACCATCCCAGTCATCGGGGAAGGTCTGTTGCATATCGGCGGGACTCCAGCGGGCCAGGCAATCGGCCATAAGCTGCCAGGTGCTGTCGAGGGCCTGCACCAGCTCGGCGGCTGATCGGGCGGGCGCGTCCGGCTCGTCCCAGCTCGCGATCGCCTTCACGTCCGCGCCGCCGTCTTCACCCAGGGTGAACGTGAACCAGCCAGCGCGGCAGTCGACGATGTGCGTGGCGTTCTCGCCGATGGAGCGCAGGTTCGGCGCGGCACGCAGCGCAAGCTGCTCGGCGGTGAGCGGCGCGATCGACTCTTTGATGTGCTCCTGGTACGCTTTCCATTGCGTGTAGAACGTCGCAAGGGTGAAGTTGTCTTCGGCCATGTGGTTCATCTCCTCGTTTGGTCCTGGTTTGGGGCACCTGGAAGGGCCGCCGATAGTGTGCCACATGGGCTTGCCCGCCGTCCAGGCAGACTTCGCCGAACGACTTCTCTATCCCGAGTTCGCCTGACCTGTTACCAGCATTGATCTGTATGCCACAGGAGATCCAGTGAGAATGGGGCTACGCTAGGTTACCGAAGAGATGCCTGGCCCGTGCTCGACGAGATACCCGATGAATGCTTTTGCGCATGAAGGACCATCGAGCACCATATCGGCTGACTTGATCAGGCGAGCCGGTGAGTCTGCATGGAGCACAGCAATAGACAGTGTCATGCAGCGTCCCTGGGTCCGTAGGCATCTCAGAAACGGAACGCATCGGTATCACTCACATCATCTCCGAGGTAGATCACTGACTTCAGCCCATGCTCTTCAATTAATCGGCGGACGCCTTCGCCTTTGTTGGTAAGCACTGGTGGGAACAGTGCAAAGGCGAGCTTCCCCCTACGGTAGCGCAAGCCATGTGCTTTGGCGACACGACGCACGCTCTAACGCAGGAAAATTCAGGGCTCACGTCACAAGCTAGGGCGGCTAACACAAATGAAGGGGTAATCAGCCATCCTATCAGCCCATTGGACGCGCAACAGACAATATAGCGGTGTTAGCCTGCCTGCGAGAAGTTCAGGCGCAAAGCGGCTTCACTACGCTGCTACGAGGGGCAAGGGCTCCGGGACGTGGATTCGAACCACGGTTGACTGATCCAGAGTCAGCCGTCCTGCCTCATAACGCTCGGTTGCTGAAAGGGTGGGTGTGACGGGCTTGGTGCGACAACATGACGTGATAAAGCATCGTGCGCTCTCGTTGTAGCACCGGGGCATGCCACGACACACTCACCTCGAACCCCATGTGAGCAACAACGAACTCTACGCATGGTATCGCCAGGCCTGCGGGCCGTTCGAGCGCAGCCGCTGGCACTTCCTCTGGCTCCTCGCACAGGGCCGTGACAGCCACCGCTGTTGCAGGCGTGACAAGGGCTATCCCGCTGTACTGGATCGGCCAGATCGTGCGGCGTGTCAACCGCGACAGGCCCGACGGTCTGCGCGACCGGTGCCGCCGAGCGCTTATCACGAACGAGACACCGGGAGACATCCGACCAGTTACTATCACAAACGAGCGTTTCTTGAGATACGCAGATTGTGACCACCGTACTCCGTCATCAAGCCGCTTCATAACGTCGCAAAACTTGTCTCTATTTCAACGCCTCATGTCTTAACGGAGACAGCGACTTTCTGAGACAGAGTGCCTCACCGAGCTCTGCAATATCGCCACTCTCCTCCGCTGCCGCTATGGCACATAGATGTAGCAACAACGTACACGATGACGACCGGCAGCTGTCCTACCTGGTGGGCTTCATGCGCGTATCGTCTTTGCCATGGTGCGGTCTTCTTTCTCCTCGCTCCCGTGCGCTGTGGCGGTCCTTCCACACCCCGCCGCGCACCGGCGCTGTTTCCAAGCCTATTTCCAACGCTGCCGGGAACCTCCTACACGAGGTCCTGCAGACCCTGCACGGGATGTTGCTGCTACCCGTGAGGTTCCAGACCACATATGCGCCATACACCGCGGTAACGCGACAGGTGCGTCTATCCTCGATCGCGCATGAGCGATCCCGTCACTTCATGATCATCGGCGCATTCCTCCACCCGCACGTCGCCCCTCCAATCGCCAATCCGCACGGTGACGGCTCCCGCAGGGCGCCTCGCACGCGCTTTGGCCGCTCGCCAGCGACGACCTCCATCCTGTAGCGGGTGAATGCCGCTCTCAAACGCTATTCCGATGTGTGGCGCTCCCCGCCTCCATAGCGAGCGCACTATGTTATAGTGGTACCATGTCGCCCTATCTCTCGGCGCGGCAGGCGGCCAAACTGCTCGGCAGGACGCCACGGATGGCCGCCCGTCGAGCGAAGGAGGCGGCAGACCAAGGGGACCCCAACGTGTTCCGGGTCGGGCGGACATGGGTCGCGTCCGAATCCTGGTGGCGCGAGCACCTCAAGCCGAAACCGCTGGGACGTCCCCGTCGTTCTGCTGATCCGTCCTAAACGCATGCAGTCGTTGGCGCGCCCGGTACAGGTACGAACGAGACGAGCCTCACCATCGCCTGGGATCGTGGCGTCGAGTCGCAGGATAAAAGTTGTCCCATATGAGACAACTTGTGCTATACTGACAGGGACGCAGGGACAGCCTGGCCGGTTGCGCTGATCTGGGTTCTGGAGGATAGGCAGAGGGTTCCCCCTTGGGGATGTTCTGACCGAACACAGCTCGATCACTCCTGCGTCAAGCGTTGGAGAGGGCGCCCAGCACGGCGGAAACAGGACAGCACGACTTCCTTGCCTCGACGGCTGTCAGGCAACGGCGTCGGCGCTGCGAGGAGCATGCAGGCGGGACATGAGTGAGCAGACATCGAAACAGCTGCAGATCGTGGCAGGCCATGCGCGGGCCGAGTGCCGGGTGGCTGTCTGGATGCAGTGTCCTTTGTGTCAGCAGGAGCACGGCCACATTCTGACGGCGCAGGATCACCCGAGCCTGGGAGGACTCCGCTACTGGCGCGTGGAGTGTCATGGCGCCTCATATGTGCTGCGGCTGTCTTCCGCACAGATCGCCGCCGCGATAGAACAGGCTGTCGACATTAGCACAGCGCATGCGTTGAGTCAGCGCTGGCTTTCCGCTGACACCTATGAGCGCTGCTGTACCGACACTGACTGACCAGAGCGAACTGCTCTCTGGCCGGCGCCCATGTTGTGTCCAGGTACTGTCCCTGTGGAGAAGGCGAGGTACGCATTCCTCTATGTCGTCACTGACTTCCCCTCACGATCCGACGGAGACGCTGACGGTCGACCTCGCAACGATCCGTCAGGATGCGAGTTGGCCCGTGGATCCTGATCTGGTCTCGTCCTTTCGGGCATCGATTCGTCGCGGCGAACCCCCGCTGCTCGACCTCTCGCTCAATCGCATGCGCCTCGCCGACGGCGCCAGCGGCCTGGAGATCATTGACGGGATGCATCGGCTGGAGGCGCTGCGCCTGGAGGGCGTCACGACCCACAGCGCCAAAGTGCGCGTCTACAGCCCACAAGACGCGTTCTACGCCCGGATCGCCACCAGCCTTGGCAAGCCCAATGAGCTCTTTCGTCAGCGCGCCGAGCGGGCGCTGCGCGAAGGCTTTGTCCGTGATGTCGCGACCCATCTCGACGGCGCGACCCTCTACCAGCGCGGCGTCGCTGAGGACGGAGCCCCGCGGCCCACGCCGCGTCGCGAGCCGCTCCCAGCGGATCCGCTGCTGGCCCTGGGCACGATACTCTGGGTGCATTTCGCCGCCAAACCCGAGGTGACGGAGGACTGGGAACGCTACGTCTTGGCGTGGCTGGATGACATCGCCCAGCGGCTCGGCAAGACGCCAGCGTGGCTGCGCGATGAAGTGCTCCATATCACGGCCTTGCTGGGGGAGGACCTGCCGGGCAAGCCTACGGCGGAGCGAGCGCGACTCTTGCTCGCCATTCCCGACGATGGGATCATGCGTCTGGCGTTGGCGCGCCTCAAGGCCGAGCCAACGCTCACCACGACCGATCTCCGCTTCGCGCTCGACATGCTGGGGTGTGGGCCAGATGTGGGCCGGCATCACTGGCTCACACCACGGAGCCTCCCCGAGATGCGCGGGATGCTGGCGCATGCCACGCTCGCGCAGCTCGCGCGCGACTACACCCATGCCCTCGCGCGAGCGGAAGCGGCGGCCCGCGCCATCCGGGCGCCAGCGCCGCTCACCCCGCCAGCCTCGACGGCTCCCACGCTGACCCTTCCACCGGTGGGCGCGTCAGGTCCGCGTACGCCACCTACTACCCCGAGCGCGCCACCACCAGATGCGCCCGCGCCGCGAGGGCCACAGCCAGGCGCACAGATAGGCGCACAGATAGGCGCACAGATAGGCGCACCGCCACCGAGCGCCGCGGCCGATGTCTCCAGTTCAACAAGCTCTGGGGCGGCAGATGAGCCAACCGACTCACGCGACAGCACAGCGGTGTTCGGGGTGGTCTCACCCCGTTTTGGGCCCACGGGTTCTCCCTCGGGTCGCCCCACACACGAAACGACGCAGGGAACGCTGGCGACGACAGGAAACACCGGCGTATCTGTAGATGATGCGTTCCTGACCGCACATAAGCTGACAGACGCCCTGATCGGCGCCTGGCGCGCGTTTGATCAGCACGGTGGAGATTGGTCACGGCCTGACGTTCGGCAGGATCTGACCCGTCTCCGGACCCTCATCGACGCCTATCTGACACGCGGCTCCGGTCCCCCTCCACGCGGTCCCACCAGATAAGCGCCAGAAGCGCCACTTGGACGCGACCACGAACGAGCAACCCAAAAAGAGCAATCGGTGAGCCGACGACCCTCCCTGACAACCACGATGAACTTTCAGAGCGCCTCCGAGGCCATGCCGGAGACGCTAGTTGCGACAACACCCAAGCCCGCGCATAAGGGCTACAGCGCCACCACGGCGGCGCTGGTCGTGGGCGCGTTGCAGGACCTTGAGCGCATCGACGATGTAGTCACCATCAGCGCCATTGCGCGCCGCACGGGTCTCAGCCGCCCCACCGTGCGCGCCGTGCTCCAGCAGGAATGTGCGTGGACGGCGACGCAGAGCCGCCGCGCCCATCGCGCTGGCGTCCGTCGGGGACGGTTGCTGCAGGCGGTCGCGGGACATCCTGGACTGGCCCACGGGCGCGCCACCTTACAGATCCTGGGATGGCCCAATCTGCAGCGAGCGCAACGGACCGCGCAGACCGACGCGTATCCCGCGCTCCAGCGTGGGCGTGAGACGCAAGCTGCGCGCGGCTGGCCAGGCCTGCGGGCGGTTCATCAAACGTTCTCCACCATGGGGTATCCGCACCTGGCGCAAGGACGCGCCAATCTCGCCGCGCGTGGCTGGCCCAACTGGCAGCGCGCGCAGGATGCGCTCAAGGCTCAGGACTATCTGCCGCTCGTGGAGGCGCAGCGTCTGCGCATGCACGAGGGCGCCGCGCCGCAGACCGATCCAGCGACTGACCGCCGCCGCCTGCGCGGTCGCGCCACGCGCTTGGCCATTCTGGAAGCATTGCACGCGTGGGAATACCAGCCTGCGCCGGACCCAGCGCCAGCAGGAGAGAGCGCAGTGGCAGGCGCCAGACGCGTGACAGGCCGCGCTCTGGCTGCGCAATTGCAGCTCCATCCGGCCACGGTCTATGCGCATTTGCAGCGGATACGACTGTTGGCCGCTCAGGAGACTCAGGAAATGATGGCAGAGCGTGTGCCATGACCAACACCCGGCCGAGCACGCAGAGCGCCGGAACAGGGACGATGAACTGTTGTCGAGACTTGTGCTCACCCACAACCTCCCGGCGCGCCAGCCGCCGCAAGAGCCAGCCAGTCACACGCATCACAGGCCCTGCTGGCGTCTCGTTGAGATCTGCGATGTCCCCGTCGGCGCAGGCTCCTCCGCAATAGGAGCGTGGGATAGGGACTGTTGTGTGCACGTAAGTGATGTGTGATTTTGCGCCTGCGTGCTAGATAGGCTCTCAGGTGAGTGCAAATTGACCCATGAGCAACGAGTGTGAAGAGGCGCGTTTCAGTCTGATCTCGCTCGTGGAACGACATCGACCGTGATAGTCACGCGTGCACTCCGCTTGTGTACGCGATGTGATTGTGTTAAGCTTCCCGTGTGCACACCATGCGGCGATGCAACGGAGGTGTCTATGGTGGACACGCGCCATCCTCCGCGGGCCTCAGGGCAACGTCCACACAAGTTGCCGACATATCCGCACGCCACATACCTCGCGTTTGAGAATGCTCTAATCGAGATCCTGCGTCGCGAGAAGACACTACACGTCACAGCCGAATTCTTGCGCGCTCTCGGCTACTCACGAGATCCAGCCACCCGCCTCCTCCAAGCCGCGGGTCAATACCTGGCAATCTCAGCGGATGGACAGCCTACTCGATGGTTACGGCAACTCGCTGAGGCTCCCGACGCGCACTTGGAACAGGTAGCGCTGCGCGCGCGCTTTGAGCACGTGTATGCGCACAGACTTGGTCGCCTAGATATTGCGAGTGCGACACCGGAGGAACTCCATCTCGCGCTTGCAGAAGATATCCCCACGCAGTCTACGCGAAACAAAACGATCAGTTTTCTTCGTGGTGAAGCCAAACGCGCCGGGCTTCTTCCCCAAGACGACACAGCTTCGCCATCTCCGTCCGCTAGCAATAATGTCGCATCGCCTATCTCGCCGGCGCCACCAGGCATGGCTGCACTGTCAGAACTCAACGGGTTTACTGACAGTGAGCGCTCGACGGAGGATGAGCATTCGCTCGTCCTCCTCATGAAGGTGAAGAACGGTGTGGCGCGGGTACGCTTCGATGTGACGGGAAGCACCCAAGAGTTCGACCTCATCAGGCAAGTTCTGCAGACTGTGCAAGCCTGGCAAGACGCCATTACACGGCGGCGGCCACTGGAGCCAGTGCAATCTGACGTCCATAGAGGCATGGACTAAGAAAGCGACGAGAGGAGGTAGCTGGTATGCGGCAACGCATGGCTCGCGCGCCATAGTTGACAAACAGGCGAAAGGACGCCCACCGAGACTGGTGAACGCCCTTTAGAGATCCTCAGCACAGCATACTATCGTGCGACTTCTGACCGCTCTTATCGCAACTAAGAGCTGATTGGCCCGAAGCGCAGCCCACGCGGACGTAGGCCCGAGGCTCTCTCCTGCGCAAGTATACCCGCTGTGCCGGGTAGCGCGCAAGAGGCCATCGAAGCGTGAAGGACCGCGTGTGGCCTGCGCTCCCCCGGAAGTTGCCGTCTACTTGGTTATGTACGCGTCTTTCGTAGCTCTGGGGTGGTGGCCACCGTCTCGCTTTAGCATGACATCAGACGACGCGCAGCGGCGGGCAGAGGAACAGGGACGGGCTGTTGCGCTCGCGCCGCTGCCCACGCACGCGATGACCGTGCCCCGCCTGGAGCCGCACGCGCCATCCCGCGCGCCGCGCCATCCCATCATCCGTGAATAGCAAGCGCAGATCCGCATAGGAGGGTACGTAGTTGCCTGTTCGTGCGCCCTTTGCGACCAGCTATAGCTTCATCGAGAACGCGTTTGAACGCCGGTTCCAAGGCATCCTCACCGCTGCGCGTCGTGAGCGATCGTGGCATGTGATAGGTGCCGAGCCAGGCAGCGGCAAATCGACCGGCATTCGCGACTGTGTCAAGCGCCAGGGCGGACACAAAGCGCCTGATGTGGTGTCAATCCTCCCAGCGCTCGATGTCTGCGCGCCGCATCGGGTGAAAGCTCAGTGTGCGCGCGGACATGCCATCGCCATCTCCGCGGTACTGGACATGTGGGCTGCTTTCTGGTGCTGTCCCTGGCGCCGCACATATCGGAGATGCGCGAACAGTGTTCCTTTGTTCAATGCGATGAGACAGTAGAAATCGCGTGCGAGCATGGGGTATGCCATCCACGCGCCTGCGCGCGCCATAGGCCATCGGCGGCGCACTGGCGCAGACCGTGAGGACTGGCCACGCTGTGTGGCGAACTGGCGGGCTGCCACCGCTATTCGAGACACTGAGGCTTACCCGCACATCTCCTTAGCGAACGTCACTCGAGAGGAGGAGGCTGTGTGATAAGGAAACGATCGCGCCGACGTGCGCCGCAGGTAACACCCTCGGGCGAGCGAGCTATCGGCGCGCTTGTCAGCGCCAAACGCGGTGAAATGGTGCCGTTTCGTTCGGCCGACGAGCGCACGCTCATCCGACTGCTTGAGGCGGACGAGGCTATCCTGACCTATGAACAGGAGCCACGCGCGATTCACTATACGTATCAGGGCCGGCGACACACCTACCGTCCGGCATTTTTGGCGCGGCATCGCGACGAGGGCTTACTGCTCATCTCCTACGCCAGCCAGAAGCAGCGCGCCGCGGCGCGCTGGGCAGCCGATTTGTCGGCGGCGCAGCGCTACTGCGCAGGTCATGAGCTGCGCCTCATCGTCTACACCGAAGACGACCTGCGGCGGCAGACAACCCTGCTCGATAATGTGCAGCTGCTCGCCGGCTATGGGCGCGCGCCGCTGCCCGTGCTGCAACGAGACTACATACTAGCTGGACTCGAGGAACTCGGCGGCGCCGCCGTCGTCGCCGACCTCATTCGCTTTCGTCCGAAACTCCCGCCCGTAAATATCAAGGCGGCGGTGTGGCATCTGCTCGCGCGCGGCGAGCTGCGGGCGGATCTCTCGCGCCCGCTCGATATCTGGACAACCGAGGTGCGCCTGACGTCGACAGGAGGCAACGCATGACGAGCGGCGCTAGTGGCCTGCGCTTTGTCGCCGGTGATCTGTTCGAGTTCGACAATCGCCCATTTCAGATCGTTGAGGTCCTCGACGGCGGAACGCTCGTCCTCCTCAATCAGACGACCCAGCGGCGCCAAATCGCCTCACAGAAGGAGCTGTTACTGCGCTGGCTGGAGGGTCGGCTGCTGGGGGCGCGCCATGGGCCGAACGTGCGCGCGCGGCCAGGCGCGCCCCCAGGAGCGTTGAGCACCGAGTACGACTTCGCTGACTTCACTGCGCTCCCACCGCACCTGCAGCACATCGCGCGCGTGCGGCGTGACGCCGTCGCTCCCCTGGCTTTGCTCGCGCCCAGCGAGCGCACGGATGCGGTCCTCGCTCGCGTGGGTGAGGAGTTGGCGCGCGAGCATCCGGACTGTCTGCGCAATAGCCAACCGCCGTCGCGCGCGACCCTCCGCCGCTGGCTGAAGATTTACCTGCAGACTGGCGGCGATCCCCGCGCCCTCGTGCCGGCGTTCGCGCGCCGGGGCCCACAGGACACGCGCATGGATCCAGTGGCGCGCGAGCTGCTTCGTGTGGCGCTGGGCGTGACACTGGCGCAGCCGGAGCGGTTCGAGATCGCCGACACCGAGGCGAAGCTGCGCGTGCTGATCGACGGGCGCAACGCGCAGGAGCTCGCGCGCTGGCACATGCAGCAAGAGGGGAGGCGCCCACCAGCGCCACCCATCGTGCCAATGCCCTCGCGCTGGACGATCACTCGCGCGATTAAGCGTATGTATCCTGATCCGCGTGGCGCGGCGCAGCCGCCGTCGCGCCGCCAGACATTTCGGCAGCGGCAGGTCGGCGCTGGCCCACACCAAACGCGTCCGCTCGAGCGTGTGGAGGCCGATCATACGCCGCTCCCCATTCTGCTGATCGACGAAGATGATTGGCTCCCCATCGGCTATCCTGTCCTCACCGGCCTGCGCGATTGCTACACCGGCTATGTGATCGGCGTTGGGATGGCTTTCGAGAAGCCTTCTTATCTCTCGGTACAGGACACGATGGCGTTCGCCATCACGCCCAAGGATTTTGTGCAGGAGATGTTCGGCACGGCGCACCCCTATCTTCCCTACGGCGTGTGCGAACAACTCGCGCTGGACAATGCGCCGGAGTTCCGTGGCAACGACCTGTCCGACGCCTGCTTCCAACTCGGCGTCGAGATCGATTGGGCGCCGATCGACGCGGGCTGGTGGAAAGGGGGCATCGAGCGCTTTCACGCGACGCTCAAGGATGATCTTGTCTATGTCACCCCAGGCAGCGCCTTTGGCACGTTGGCCGCAAGACGCGACTACCAGCCGGCGCAGCAGGCGTGCATGACGCTCGGCCGCTATTGGGAGTTGCTGGTGCGTTGGATCGTCGATGTGGACGCGCAAGAGCCGCACCGAGGGCTCGGGCGTCTCGGGCTGGGCGGCGTCCCCGCCGAGCTGTGGCTTGAGGCGGTCGAGAGCGGCGTCTTCGCGCCGCGCCTGCCACCGCAACACAGCGATCTGTTGGCGCTCATTGGACGGGTGGAGATGCGCACGGTGCAGCCGAGTGGGATTGAGTTCGAATACCTCTGGTATCAGGCCTCCAAGCTCGCCTCGCTGCGCACACAGTTGGAGCGCCATCGTGAGCCAGGCGAACGCATGGTGCGGATCAAGTACGACCCCGGCGACATTGGGCACATCTGGGTCCTGGATCCCTTTGCCCAACGCTATCTAAAGATCCCTGCGCGCGATGATGAGTATGCGCGAGGGATGACGCTTTGGAAACACCGGACGGTGGTGCACTATGTGCTGCGCACGCTCAAGGCGCGAGTCGAGGCCTCCGCGCTGGCGCGCGCCAAGGTGGAGATTCACGAGCAGGTCGCCGAGCAGTACAGCCGCGTGCGGCCGGGGCGCTCGCGCGTGCGCGAGGCCCGCTGGTTGGGGCTGCGCGTGCGTGACCTGCTGCCGGATGAGACGCACATCGAACCCCGCATCGCTTCATCCGCTGGAACTGAGGTGACAATCTCAACTTTCTCGGGGATCGCGCCAGCCGCAGGCACGGCGCAGGCAGACGCCATGTCGCCTCTGCTAAATGCGGATCTACTGGGTCGGGCGCTACCGACGCCGCTGCCTGAGGTCGTCGTGCTGGACGCCCCCGAGCCGAGCGCGACCCAGACCGTCGCACGGACGCCCGCCCTAGCCCTGCCGCGCAGCGCTGTCGAGAGGACAACGCGGGAAATAGAGGAATTCGCGGCATTGGAGTCGGACGACGAGGGCGGTGAGGAAGATTTCCAGATCACTGTGACCTATGAGCGCTGAGGACGTGGTGGACCAGACGATCGAGCGTGACGTTGCCGTGCAGGAGGGACAGATGGAAGGCGATGGCGAGCGTCCGATGACGAAGGATCAGGAAAAGCGGTGCCGAAAGGTAGAGGAGATCCTCATTCGTCACCGATTTTTCAATCGCGTGATCGCGCGGTTGCGCCGCTGCGCCGCAGTTGCGAGGCAGCGCATCGGCGATCCACCCTGTATGGCGTTGGTGGGCGACACTGGTGTGGGCAAGACGACGATCATCGAGGCGTTCCTGAAGGAGAGGAGGCGGCAGGAGACACCGGAGGGAAGCCGTATTCCCTATCTCTATGACCTCCTGCCAGCGCGGGCCACGATCAAAGGAACAGCGGGGAGTCTGCTGGAAGCGCTAGGTGATCCAAATGCCAGCCGAGGCACATTGTGGAATATGCAGAGCCGTCTGATTGACTACATACGGAGGTGTAAGGTCGAGATGCTGCTGCTCGATGAGATACAGCAGCTCGTCGACAAGCGCTTCGGTCGTGTGCTCGATGATGTGATGGATTTCCTCAAGGTGCTGGTAAAGAAGACGCGT
>Ga0207684_10002945_pt1 | contig 16860 bp, 17 predicted proteins | sample KBSK5501metaG_FD_184342 | JGI IMG/M metagenome (GOLD analysis project Ga0207684, IMG submission 184342) | Corn, switchgrass and miscanthus rhizosphere microbial communities from Kellogg Biological Station, Michigan, USA - KBS K5-50-1 metaG... | ecosystem: Host-associated > Plants > Roots >...
TTCCAAGGGCGGATACCAATTTTTGGCTGCTGGCTTCTCGCCCAGCGGAGGCCCCAACTCTACCTTCGTCGCGTCATCAGCCCCGCAGATTTTCGACAAAACCGGGGTGCGGCTGTTCTGCATAGTCACCGATGGTACGTTAAGGATCGATCCGGGCGCGAGCGGCACACCGCCAGCCGGCGATGTCGCCGCCTGTACCGCATACGCCGTCACTCAGTAGATATCGTATTATCTATCGTATTATCTCGTACATCGAGAGGGAACAAGCCAGACGACGCCCGGACGTAGATCGTGCCCTTACCTTGGTAACGTCAAGTGCCCGCACCGCCTACTGCTAATCCGTGGCAATCTTGCTTATAATTTTCCTGATCTAAAAATAACTGCGATTCATCATGGCCGCAATCGAAATTCTCGGTTTGGAAAAAACCTATAGCGTCGGCTTCTGGCGTAAGAAGCCAAAGTACGCTCTGCGCCCACTCAACCTGACAATCCAGGAAGGGGAAATTTTCGGCTTTCTCGGACCCAACGGCGCAGGCAAGACAACCACGCTCAAACTGCTCATGGGACTCATATTTCCCACCGCCGGCTCGGCACGCATTCTGGGCATGGAGGTTGACGATCCGCGCATGAAGGCGCAGATCGGCTTCCTGCCCGAGCAGCCGTACTTCTATGACTACCTCACCGCCCGGGAATTGCTCGACTATTACGGACAGCTTTCCGGGGTTGATCCCAAACAACGCGCGCGCAAGGTCAACGAAGTCTTGCAGCGGGTAGGGTTGCCCGACGCGGGCGCAGTGCAGTTGCGCAAGTTTTCCAAAGGGATGCTACAGCGAGTAGGAATCGCGCAAGCCATTCTGCACGATCCTAAAGTGGTTTTTCTTGACGAGCCGATGTCTGGCCTGGATCCCATGGGCCGGCGTGAGGTTCGCGACCTCATCGAACAACTGAAGCTCGAGGGCAAGACCGTCTTCTTCTCCACTCATATTCTGTCAGACGCGGAAGCGTTGTGCGATCGTGTAGCCATCATCAACCAGGGCGACCTGCAAGGAGTGGGTGCCGTGGCCGACCTTACCTCCAGCGTTCATGGCAAAGTGGAACTGGTGTGGCAAGGGCCGGCCGTCCCGCCGGCGCTGCGGGCGCTGGGAGCGGAGTGCCACGTGACCGGGGAAACGGTTCGCGCCATACTCTCCGAAGCCAACCAGGACGCTGCCATCGAGGCCTTGCGGAGGGAACGGTTGCGGCTGATTTCGGTAACTCCGGTGCGGACTTCGCTGGAAGACTACTTCATGCAGAAGTTGCAGCCCACTTTAGCTACCTCGGGGGCACGAGCATGAGCGCGCGTATTGTGCACATTGCGACCAACACTTTTCGTGAAGCCGTACGCGACCGCGTGCTTTACAACCTGATCGCCTTCGCCTTGTTGATGTCGGGCGCCTCGATCCTGGTCGGACAGATCTCCATCGATATCGAACGCCTGGTGGTGATCAATCTTGGGCTTACGGCGGTCTCCTTATTCGGAATGGTAATCGCGATTTTCATCGGGATCGGACTGGTTTCCAAAGAGATCGAGAAACGCACGCTTTACACCGTGCTCTCGCGGCCGGTGCGGCGCTGGGAGTTTATTGTTGGCAAGTTTTTCGGCCTGGCGGGGACGCTGGCGGTAAACACGTTCTTCATGGCCATTGGAGTGTTTGGTTCGTTGCTCTATGTTTCGCGTCATTTCCAGAAGCAGGATGGCTGGGTGCTGGTGGCGCTGTATTTCATTGTTCTGCAGTTTCTGATCATCACCGCATTGACTCTGTTCTTTTCCTCGTTCTCGTCACCGCTGCTTTCGGCTGTTTTTGCCTTCTCGCTGTTTGTGATTGGCAGTTTTGCCGAGGACCTGCGCGGATTTGCCGGCATTGCCCACGGCCTTACGCGCTGGCTGGCCACGGGCGCGGCCTATTTGGTGCCGAATTTTTCTGCCCTGAATGTCATCAGTTCGGTGGCCCACGCCCAGCCAGTCCCGGGACAACTCATTCTGTACAACAGTGCCTACGCTTTGATCTACGCCACCATGGCCATATGCGGAGCGGTGCTGGTGTTTGAGCGCCGGAATCTGAAATGAAGGCATCGCGGCAGGTCACGGTTGTATTCGGCCTCCTCCTGGTAGGGTGCGTTGCCGCATCGGCGCTGTTATTGCGCCGCCTGGATCAGGCGAGAACCGGCGCCACGCTGGAAGAAGTACTCTACATTTCCTCGCCCAGGGCGCTCAAAAAGATGAGCCTTGGTTACGACGGCCTGCTGGCCGACATTTACTGGACCCGGGCGGTACAGTACTTCGGCAGCAAGCATCACGAGGGCTCCCATCATTTTGATCTGCTGGCGCCGCTACTGGAGATCACGGCCGTACTCGATCCGCATCTGCTGGTGGCATACGAGTACGGCGCCAATTTTCTGGCTCCGAAGCCGCCCAACGGGGGTGGCATGCCCGAGCGTGCCATCGAGTTGGAAGAATTCGGCATCCACAACAATCCTAACGAGTGGCGCCTCTACTACAACGAGGGATTCATCCGCTACATGGAAATAAAGGACTATGCGGGCGCGGCTGCGGTCTTTGCCCGAGGCTCGCGGGTGCCCAATGCTCACCCCTTTCTGGCCATATTGGCGGGGAAGATGGCAGAGCACGCGGGTGATCAGCAGATGGCCCGGATGATGTGGAGCACGACCTACCAGACCACAAAGGACAGCACCGTCCGCGCCAACGCCGCGGCGCATTTGCGGGCGCTGCAAGTCGATGAAGATGTGACCAACCTGGAGGCACTGAGCGGCCGCTACCGACAGCAGACCGGCCGTTTTCCGTCCAGCTTTTCCGAATTGCAGGCAGCGGACCTGCTGCGCGGCACACCGGTGGATCCGCTCGGCCATACCTACAAACTGATGCCCGAGGGACGGGTGGAAGTGCGTGTGCCGGACGACCTGCCATTCATTCAGAAGGGCACCCCTCCGGGATACGTTGCGCCGGCGGCACCCAAGTTTCTGCCAGCGGATTAGCATCCGTCGGAGTGGAAGTGTCGAGACTAGGGCAATTCCCCCCTCAAGCGAGTAGATCTCGTCGCTTCTCACAGCGCGGACGAACAGAGCCGAATCGTCGGCGCAAGACCGGCCCACGGAATTGCTTAGCGGCGCATGTCCTTCAAATCAATCACGACCTCAAAACGAATGCGACCAAAGATGATCTTCTGGCCGTCTGGAAACCATTGCGCATCCGCCTCATCGTCGTCCTTCCCGGGAAGCATCTGCTATGGCGTCCCGCCTTGCGCCGAGATCAGAAAACTCTTCCAAGGCTGCCCCGCCTGCCGGTTGGTGTAAGCGATCTGAGTGCCATCAGGGAGACCAGTGGGGCAGGAAGGCTGAAACCGGCGAAAAGGTAAGCCGGAGGCGTTCGCTACCATCGAGGCGACTGCGCCAGAGAGTGGCGTCTGGGTAAGACACGCTAGGTGTCCACTTTCCGTCGCGTGAGACTACTTCACCGGCCGACATTCCCGACAGAAATGGAACGAACTGATGGGATGGCGTCTGCCGTACCTGTGGGTTTCCGCCAACCAGTCAACTACGGTATCGTTAACTGGTGACGGCAGATTTCATCGTTCCGCAGTTCCTCACCCTTTTGCTGGCAATGGCAACAGCTGTCGCTCCGAATTCGACGCCCGATGTCCATTCGATCGCTCACGCCGTGGACACCCACTACAACCGTCTGCAGACTCTGCAGACTGAATTTATTGAGACCTACCACGGCGCTGGCATCGAACGAACAGAATCGGGATCGCTTTGGCTGAAAAAACCGGGCAAGATGCGCTGGGAGTACCGTTCTCCCAAGGAGAAGCTGTTTCTGAGCGACGGCAAAGATGCCTGGTTTTACCTGCCGGGAGATCGGCAAGTGCGGCGAACTTCGGTCCGGAAACTGGATGATCTACGATCGCCTCTGGGTTTTCTTCTGGGGAAGACCCGGCTGGAAAAAGAACTGGAAGGGCTGTCTCTGGCCCCGGACGTGGTTCCCCTGGCTCCGGGCAATACGGTTTTGCGGGGCGTGCCCAAGGCCATGGCGGACCGCATCCGCGAAGTTATTCTGGAAATCACGCCGGAGCACCGCATTGCCCGCATCCAATTTGAAGAGGCCGATGAGTCCGTAACCGAGTACCGCTTCAGCCAGCAGGAGGAGAACGGCGCTATTGCCGATCAGCGCTTCAGGTTTGCCGCTCCGCCGGGGGTTGAGGTGATTGAGGGGGAATTTGGACCGTAAGGGCTGACCAGTGCGTAAGGTTAGCTGTTTCAATGGTTTCCTCGCGTTTCTCGCAGTCGGAATTGAGGGTTACTACGGATATGTCCTGGTATCACTCATTAGGGCATATTCACGCCGAGTCAACCTTTCTGAATGCTAGACTTAGGAGGGAAGAAGGGTAATCGGAGCGTAATCCGGGGCAGGACATGGCTCAATTTCTGGTAAAGATCGCGGATGATCGTGGGCGCCTGGCGCAGCAGGTAGAGCACGGTTACTCGGAATCGGAGGTTCGTGAGCGCTTCGTGCAACAAGGTTACCTGGTCTATTGGGTAAAACCGAGGGGGCTTTTTTCCGGGGGAAAGCTGCAACTCGGAGGACGGAAGGTCAAGCAGAGCCAGTTCGTGATCTTCAATCAGCAGTTCCTGACCCTGATCAAAGCGGGGCTGCCCATCCTGAACTCTCTCGACCTTCTGCTCAAGCGGCAGAAGAATGAGAACCTGAAGTCGCTTTTGCAGAATGTTCGTGATCGGGTAAAGAGTGGCGAGTCGCTTTCTGATGCCTTCGCCGCCCAAGGAGTGTTTCCCAGAATATATACGACCACACTGATGGCGGGAGAAAAAAGCGGCAACACGGAGGAAGTGTTGGGCCGCTACATTGCCTTCCAGCGGCTAGCTCTGACTTTCAAAAAGAAGTTGGCGGTGTCCCTGGTCTATCCGGCGCTTCTGGTAACGATGGTGCTGGTCATGATTGTATTTCTGGTGACTTATGTAGTGCCCGAGTTTGCCAAACTCTTTGAGAATCTTAATGCCCAACTGCCCGCGATCACGATATTGATGTTGGCAGTGGGAACGCACGCGCAGAAGTATGCCCCCTTCGTGGCCATTGGGATGGTTCTGGCGGGGGCGTCTTTCTGGCGCTGGAAAAATACGGATCGCGGCGCGGAGCGCCTGGATGCCTTAATTTTGAAGCTGCCGTTACTGGGCGATATATGGTTGAAGTATCAAGTGGCAAATTTCTCGCGTATGCTTTCGACCTTGCTGGCCGGGGGTTTGCCGCTGGTGCCGTCGCTCGAGACTGCCGGAGCTTCGATGAGCAGCCGACGAATTTTGAACGGCATCGTAGACACGGCGGCCCGAGTGCGCGAGGGCCAGACGCTCTCCGGAAGCTTGGAGCAACAGAAGATGTTTCCTGAGCTTTCGGTGGAGATGATCGAAGTCGGTGAATCCACCGGAGCTTTGCCCGCCATGCTGAATTCGGTGGCGGAATTCTATGAAGAGGATGTACAGACCGCGCTGGGCGCGACCATGGCGCTGATCGAACCTGTGATTCTGATTATCATGGCGGTGTTTGTCGGGGGAGTGTTGATTTCTCTGTATCTGCCGATCTTCTCGATAGGTGCGAATATTCACTAAGGCAAGCCGGAACTGGCAGGAAGACTTGGAATTGTGAGCATGGCGGAAAACAAGACAGTAGTAGCGCACGGTGGCAACGGCGGAGCCCGGTTGGCTCCTGCGCCTCATGTGGCCGACCTGGAAAAGGCCCAGGATGTCGCCCGGCGCTACCGCTGCGAGTTTGTGGATCTGCACAACTTTCAGCTCCACCACGATCTGTTCAAGAAGATCCCTGTGGACCTGATGTTCCGCTATAACTTCGTTCCCCTGGACGAGACTGAGGACGGACGTTTAGCCATTGCCATCGCCGACCCCAGCCAGCTGATGATGATCGATGAAATCAGCCTGCTGCTGGGCAAGCGCATCCTGACCAAGGTTTCTACGCTGGCCCAGATCAGCGAAATCCTAAAAAAGACGGAACAGTCGAAGCGTGTTCTCGAAGAGGCCAGCGAAGGCTTCACTCTGGCGGTCGTTTCCGAAGACGAGGCGGGCGGGGAAGACAGCATCTCCATCGACCGGCTGACCGCGCAGGGCGACATCAGCCCGATTATCCGTCTGGTCGATACCACCATCTTCACCGCCCTGCAGCGGCGGGCCAGCGATATTCATATCGAGACCCGCGACGACTCGGTGTGCATCAAGTTTCGCATCGATGGAGTGCTCACCCAGGCCATGCCGCCCATCGGCAGGGAGCACCATTCCACGATAATTTCGCGCATCAAGGTGATGAGCGAACTGGATATTTCCGAGCGCCGCGTCCCCCAGGACGGCCGTTTTCGCGTGAAATACGGCAATCCCGAACGCCCCATCGACTTCCGCGTGTCCATCATGCCCTCGATTCACGGCGAGGACGCGGTGCTGCGCGTACTCGACAAAGAGTCGATGAGCGAGAAGTTTCACAAGCTGGTTCTCGACGTAGTGGGCTTTGACGCAGATGATTTGAGAAAATTCCGGCGCTATATCGCCGAGCCCTACGGAATGGTACTGGTTACGGGGCCGACCGGCAGCGGCAAGACCACCACGTTGTACGCTGCAGTGAGCGAGATCAAGACCGAAGAAGACAAGATCATCACCATTGAAGATCCGGTGGAATATCAGATCCGCGGCATCACCCAGATTCCGGTCAATGAAAAGAAAGGGCTGACCTTCGCCCGCGGATTGCGTTCCATCCTGCGCCACGACCCGGACAAAATCATGGTGGGCGAAATCCGCGACACTGAAACGGCGCAGATTGCCATTCAGTCGGCGCTCACCGGGCACCTAGTGTTCACAACCGTGCACGCCAACAACGTGGTGGACGTGATTGGCCGTTTCCTGAATATGGGAGTGGAGCCCTACAACTTTGTTTCGGCCCTGAATTGTATTCTGGCACAGCGTCTGGTGAGGCTGATCTGCGAATCCTGCAGGACGGTGGTGCACTATCCGTCCGAGGTGCTCGAAGCCAGTGGGTTGGATCCGGGGCAGTGGTCGCAAGTGGCGTTCTACGAAGGTCAGGGTTGCATCGAGTGCGCGGGCACCGGGTTCCATGGCCGAACGGCAATCCATGAACTGTTGGATCTGAGCGACCGCATCCGCGAGATGATTCTGGCCAAGAAACCCACTTCGGAGATCCGCCGCGCCGCCCGCGAGGAGGGCATGCGCTTCCTGCGCGAGTCGGCTCTCGACAAGGTCAGACTGGGAATGACCACGCTGAAGGAAATCAACAAGGTCACGTTCATCGAGAACATGCGGTAGATCAGTTAGTCGGTCATAGTTGGTCAGTCGGCGGCCGTCAGAAAAGGTCTTCGAGCAAGCCCAGCCCTGGCTTGCTGCACGACTGAAGACCGACGAGCGACGACTGATGACGGATTGCCGTGCCCTTCCGGCTATTGCAATTTGTCCCTCGACCGCGCTTTACTTGTAGGATAGCCCCAACTTATGAGTCGTGTTTCTCATTCCGGATCCAGGCCGAAACTGGCTTGCGAGATTTCCGCTGACCGCGTGCTCGCCGGCCGCGTTTCGGAGAACGGCGGGCATACGCTGGAAGCGTGCGCTTCGAACGAACTCTCCCCGGGCAGCGTGGTCCCCGATCTGATCGAGACCAACCTGCGCCAGCCGGACGGGGTGTACGAGACGCTGCGCGACACACTGGGCAGCTTGGGAGGGCGTTCGCGGGATGTGATTGCGGTGCTGCCTGATGCCGCCGTCCGAGTGGTGCTGCTCGACTTCGAAACTCTGCCCGCCAAGCGGGAGGAAGCCGAGAGCGTGGTCCGCTTCCGGCTGAAGAAATCCTTGCCTTTTGACGTGGAAAAAGCCAAGGTTTCTTATCACGTGCAACCTTCAAACGGTGGCGTTCGCGTGATTGCGGCGGTGGCATTGCTCAACGTGATCGAAGACTACGAAGCCGCGTTTCGCCAGGCAGGGTACGAGCCGGGAGTGGTCATGCCCTCCATGTTGGCGGCGCTGGGAGCGGCCAACGCGCCGCAGCCTTCGTTGGTAATCAAAGTAGACGCACGCACCACCAGCATTGCCATTCTCGATGGCCAGCAACTGCTGTTGTTTCGCACCTTGGAGAATACGCGAGGCGTGACTATCACCGGCGAACAACTCGCGGAAGAAGTCTACCCTTCCGTGGTATTTTTTCAAGACACCTATCACTTGAACATTGGCCAGATTTTTGTGGCTGGGCTGCCGGAATCGGGCGGCGCCGCGCCCGCGCTGCGCGCGCAGACCGGCGCCCACGTCAGTGATCTGGTAGCCGCGTCACAACTGGGCGGGAGCGTAGGGACGATTCCGAAATGGAGAATGGCCGGGGTGGTGGGAGCCCTGCTTTCCTGACTATGCTGGTGGACATCAATCTCGCGACCCGACCGTATGAAGACTCCGGCCCCTTGTGGCTGCGTTGGGGCGGAGCCCTGGCGGTGCTGGGCCTGTTCACCTTGGTTCTTCTCTACAGCGTGCTGGCGGGTTGGGCGGCGGCGCGGAAGGACCGCAGCCTGATCGCGCAGCGGGAGCAGCAGATTGCCGCCCGCGATCAGGAAAAGGCCAAAGCGGAGGCGATTCTCAATCTGCCGGAAAACCGGAGTACGCGCGACCGTTCTCAGTTTCTCAACGATCTGTTCCGACGCAAGGCATTCTCCTGGACCAAGGTGTTCGAGGATCTGGAGCGGGTTATGCCGGCCCGGCTGCACCTGGTATCGATCCAGCCGGGGACAGCTGCCGACAACCAATTGGAGTTTAAGCTAGTGGTCGCCGGAGAGTCGCGGGAACGCGCCCTCGAACTGGTGCGCAAGATGGAAAGTTCGCAGCGCTTCCAGCAGACTCAAATCCAGCAGGAGTCGAGCCAGGCCGGACAGACGCCGGGCGACAATGTGCAATTTGATATTAGCGCCGTATACGTACCCGAACTGGCGAGCGCGGGAACAAGGAGCGCTCAGTAATGGCAGACAATCGGGAAGCCCGCAGGAAGGTGAAGATTGCGATCGCGGTCCTGTTGGCGGTAGACATCGTAGCGGCGGTGGTGTTGTTTTCTCCGCTGGTAGGATCGGAACGGTCGCGCCGCGAACAACTCGACCAGTTGTGGAGAGAGTTGCAGCAGAAGACGCGCGCGGCTGAGCCGCTGAGAGACGTCAACGGGAAGATCATAACGGCACGCCAGCAGATCGACGATTTCTACAAGAACCGGCTGCCGGCGCAGGATTCGGCGATTTACGAGGAACTGGGCAAGTTGGCGGGGCAAAGTGGAGTCCGTATCGGACAGATCCGCTCCAAGGCGAAGGATACCGAATCCGTGGGATTGCGGCCGGTGGAGATCAGCGCAGATTTTTCCGGTGGCTACCTGCAACTGGTGCGTTTTATCAACGCGCTCGAGCGCGACCCGCTTTTTTTCATCGTCGATAGCGTGCAACTGGGGGGCGAGCAGGGTGGCGTAGTCAAGCTGCAATTGAAGCTGGAAACTTATCAAAAGGCGAGTGTCTGAATGCAGTTGGGAGCGGAAAGCCGGAACAAAACGATTGCCGCGATCAGCCTCATGGTAGTGGCGCTGATATTGATCGCAGTGCATTTTCTCCCCGACTCCCCGGCGGCGGCCAAGTCTCCCGGCCCGGCGGTCGCTCCTCAGCCTGAGGTACGCCGGAACCTCACGGGCAAAAGCAGGGCCGGCAAAAAAGCAAGCGTGAGCACCGAGAGTTCGCTGGACCCGACCCTGCGTTACGACTGGCTGAAAGCCAGCGAGGACACCAAATATCAAGGCGCGGGCCGGAATATCTTCCGGGCTGAGGTTGAAATTCCGAAGCCGGTGGTGCCGGTACGCAAGCCAGATCCTGTCCCGCAAGGGCCACCGCCTCCGCCGCCCATTAATCTTAAGTTTTTCGGATTCGCCAACAAGCCGGGCGAAGCCAAAAAGATTTTTCTGTCGCAGGGAGAGGATGTCTTCATCGCCGGAGAAGGTGACATTATCGATCGCCGCTACAAGATTCTGCACATCACTCCGGTCTCGGTGGAAGTGGAAGATGTGCTGAACAACAATCGGCAGAGTATTCCCTTGACGCAGGGATAGTGGCGGCTCGTTCGTCGTTGGTCCTTGGTCGAAGACCAATTTTTCACTGACCCAGGATGTTATGCAGCATGTCCGAAATATCATCGTGGTTCGCTCGCCTGCCCGCCGGTCGGAGCGAGGCTATATTCTTCTCATGCTGATGTTGTTTGTGGCGCTGTTGGCGATTGCCGCTGGCGCGCTGGCTCCCACCATTACATTTCAGGTTCGGCGGGATCGCGAAGAAGAGATGATCCATCGGGGAGTGCAATACTCGCGCGCCATTCGGCGCTATGTCAAGAAGACTGGACGCTATCCTTCGCGCCTCGAGGAACTGGAAAATACGAACAATATCCGCTTCCTGCGCAAACGCTACAAAGACCCCCTCACCAATAAGGAATTCAAGCTGCTCCATGTGGGCGAGGTGCAGCTCACAGGCGCGGCGGGCATAGCCGGAGCTGCCGCCCTTGGGGGGGGCGCGATACCTGGTGCGTCGGGGCTGGGCGCGACGGCGTTGGCGGCAGCGGCGCAAGCTGCATCGCCTCTGGGAGGCGCCCGGACCGGCTCGATGTTAGGAGGAAACCCAAATCAGGTGGCGCCCGGCGCGGCCTCAGCTGCGACCGGCACGGGAGACGACCCCGCCCCGGATGCGGGCCAGTCCAAAGCAGGCCCATCCAACAAGGACCAGTCTCCAACCGATCAGGGACAATCCGGCGCAGGGAGTGACAAGTTATCCAGCCAGGTTTTTGGCGGGGGACCGGTCGTGGGCGTGGCCAGCACCAGCAAAGCGCAGAGCATTCGCGAGTTCAATCACAAGAATCACTATGACAAGTGGCAGTTCATTTATGATCCGACGATGGATCGTGGAGGCTTGATCACCACCCCAGCGCAGCCCGCGTTGCAGGTGGCAGCTCCTCTGCAGCAGAATTCATCTTCATCCGGGCAAAATCCATCCGGGATGAGTTCTTTCGGGGGACTCCAGAGTCCGCCACCCGTCCAGCCGACCCAACAGCAGCAGCAATAAAGAATGGTGTCCCCAGTTCGCCCACGACTGTCCCCGCGCGGTCCGTGGCGGCATCAGTTTTTTGCCGCCTGGCTCGAGCGTCCATGATCTCGAGCGTTGATGATTTGCTCCATTTCGATCACGCCGATCCATTGTCCGTTGCGGGCTTCGGTGTAGACCAGGGTTCCGCCCAGGATTTGAGCGGCGGCGGCGGGGGGTACATCGCGATGGTAGCCGAAAAAACGGGCCTTCCACGCTTGCCACAAGAGCCACGTTTCCAGTAGGGGATGGGCGGGCTCGTATTTGGTGGAGAACACGAGTGCGACTTCAAAGTCGGAACGGACGTCGGCTGCCGCCATGAGTTGTTCGGCGGCGAAATGTTCAATGCGGACCACTCGCATGGGGCGGGTCACGTAGCCTAGGTAGGGGCGGGTCAATTCGTCGCTGGCCGGCCAGGCAGTAAGGACGCGAGCCATGGGATAGCGCGCTTCCAGGAAATCTTCCGCATGCTGGTGAAGGCGGATGTAGTCCCGATAAGCGAGATTGTCTTCGGGCGCGAACCCATACGGCGGATTGACAAACCATCCAGCCACGAACATCAGAGCCACGATCGCTATCACGCCGCGCCACCAACGCACTCTCCGCCAGAGCGTGGAAACGGCGATGAGCATGACGAGAGGAACGACGGGCAGCATATAACGCGCCAACTCCGCTCCGCCCACGAGTGCCATCGCAAGCACATAGGTGACGATCACGGAAAGCACGGCAAACTGCGTGTTTAAGGCGATCCGCGGGCGCTCTCCGTTCTGGTCTTGGAGAGGAGGCAGCCACATGGCAAACAGCGCGGCCAGGGTCAGCAGCAGCAAGTGGAGATAGCCGAAGGTTTGCCAGAGACGGATCAGTAGCGCGAGCACGATTCGCAAAGGATGAAGCGTGCCTTGGACGTTGTAGCGGAAAAATTCCGGATTGCCGAAAACGAGACCGGTTCGCAAATAGTGGTAGACGTACCACCCGGTGAGAAACAAAAGCGGCAACAGAAGCCAGAGCGAATTCTGAACTCTGCCCTGGAGGACCAGACCTCGAGGGCCACCTTGTAGTTTGCTCCGACCCCGGATGCGAAACAGCGGGGGGAGGAGTTCCCACGCAAACAGCGCCAGCGGCGCGAGGATCGCAGTCTCTTTGGCCAGAGCCGCGAGTGAGAACCACAGCGCAGCCTGCCATGCCCTGCCCCTCACATAGCCGTAGAGGCCCCAGAACGTGAGTCCGGCGGCGGCCAGGTCGAGATGGGTGAGAGAGCTCTGAGCGAAGAAGACAGGATAGAGCGCGGTGCAGAGCGTGGCCCCGACTGCAACTTCCGTGCTTGCGACCGCCTCGGCCAAGCGAAATAATCCCAGCAGCGAAAACGATGCGGCCAGGAGCATGGCAGTACGGGTCACCACCGGCGCGTAGCCGGCAATTTTCCACCACAGCGCGAGATAAGCCATCACCAGCGGCGGATGAGCGTTGGATGGAGTGGAGCGAGGAATCAGGCTTCCTCTCAACAGCAGATCGCGCGCGGCTGGTACGTAGTAACCGGCCTCGTCCCAGAAATAGGGCAAGCGCAGCAAGGGAGCGTGCAGCGCCAGCAGCGCCACAAACGTGAGAGCAAATACCAGCGCTGGATGGGAGCCGCGCGAGGGGTGGCGAACAGTTCTCAATGCGATCGAAGATACTTGACGGCCGGTCAGTGCACCGGGCCGGGGGCCATCATACGCGGATCAAGCTTGATTTCGCCGAATGTGCTTTCATACCCAGCTACATTCTGCTGCAGGATGGCCGACAGCGCTTTGGCTTGTTGCGGGCTCAAATAGATACCCTCGAAATTGCTGACTTCCACCTGGGTTTCGCTTTGCTGCTGCAACGTACCGAATACCAGGAAGAAATCCCAGACGTTGACCCGCACCTGCACGCTGTTGGCGTAGTGCTCGCGATACTCGCTGGTATTGGTCAGTTTGATGTTGGGCTGCGTTGGATTCGACATAGGAAGCTCAGTGTAGCGGGATTGTGGCGGGAAAAGAAAGCCGGATGTTCCGTGTGGACACAACACTCGACTCGGCACGTGTAGGGGCGGACGCCCACGCCCGCCCAGGGGAGCGAAGCTCCGCAGCTTCCAGGCGAGCGGCGCTCGCCCACCCGGACGAGGTCGGGGTCTAGGTGGTCGGTGGTAGCGCCGGCTCTAACGCGGCCGAACACGTAGGAATACGATCGCGCCGACGGGATGTGTGCCGTAGATTGGCTTCAAGTTGTCGCGCACGCCGTACCAGGTGAATTGACCTCCGAACGCCGTCGACAGGTGAGGAATGTGCCCCACTTCACGCTCGTAGCCCACCGTGTAGGCCTGGACCCGGGCGAAGTAGCGTTCGCTGAAGCCAGGTGGTTCCGGGCTTTCGCCGAGAAGAAGCTGGTTGGTGCGGTCCAGATTTTCGATCCGCATCCAGGCATAGTTGCGTTCGAGAAATCGCAAGGTGGATTCGGCCAGATAACTATTGCCCACGTTCCCGCCCGAGATGTCCTGATTTCGTCCCCAGAGCAGGAGCGAGGCCCAGTTGCCCTTTCGCAGCGGGCGGTTGTATTGCAGCGACGCAGTCATGCGACGGACGTCTGCGGTGGGGGCAAGCGCCTCCGGGCTGTGAAGCTGCGCAATCGAATACTGCACGGTCCAGTTCTGGCCGGGATTGAGGTTGATGCGGGTGGACCAGGAGTCGATTTTTCCGGAGTTGATGTTCCAGCGGAATTCGTCGGGCTCGCGTCCGTGAAAGCCGGAAGCTTCCAGCCGCAGGTTGCGATGCGTGATTCCGAGCGTAACCACGTCCGCCGCAATGTGGGTCGAGTCCTGGAAGTGATGTCCGAGTGGCGCGATGGGATCCTCCGACGCCGAGGCCCGGTGAGGATAGGCGACCGGACCCATCGCTGGATCGCCCATGGGAGCGGCGTAGAAAGACAAGAGAGTGCGATCCGCCAGCTTGTAATCGTACAAAGCGGCAAGCTCCATGAAGAAATCGTGTGGGTGCTGGCCGTCCACGATGGCACGCCCGAAGGCGGTTTCGCCCTGCTGGAAAAGTTCCGGGTAGCGTCGGCTCGAAATCGTGGCCGGCTCGAAACTGAGCATGGCCCGGATGGTCAAAGTGCCATTGCCGAATTTTCGTTGTGCCATCGGCATCCACCAGTTGGTAGAGAACAATTTGTCGAAGCCGCGCGGCCCGGTTTGCTGAACGTCAACCAGGAAGGCTTCACCGTGGAACATCAGGGTCCAATTGGCCTTGGTGGCCATGAGCATGGAGACGGGAGTCGAGTTAGGCTCAGCGTCCGTACCCGAGGTGGCGTGCTGCAGCAGCGATTCAACCAGCGAAAGAGATTGCATGTTCGACTGGTCGTGACTCATTCCGGCCATTCCAGGCATGGACTGGGATCCACTGGGCATATTTATCTTCATCTCGTGACCGCCATCCTGGCCTGAGGCTGGTGTGGTTGAAACCACCAATGACGTGCCCACGCAGGCAGCGGCTAACAACTTCACAAATATTCTTAGCACTAGTGATCTCCTCACAACGTTCACGCAATTGCCCACAGTCGCGGCACCGCATCGGAAGGCGCTTGGGATTGCTGGCGCGACGCCCTGATGTGAAACCGAGGTTTTCCCAGCAGCCTGCCAAGGCTGTCAGGACAACGGTGGTGTGTGGGTCTACACGCGCAGAGGAATCAAATCGGGCGGGTCAGCGGACGAGGTCGTTCGATTTCTGAGACTTTGGATCTTGGTGCCCAGCACCAAAATATGGTCCCACTCGCCTGGTGCAGGAAGGTCAAAAGAATCCAGTTGCGAAGCGGGCGAGCTTTGCAGGATCGCGGAGTCGTGCCCGATCTGGCAACACCGGTAGCTCACGGGTTCAGGAAGCGGAGCCGTACCATCATGCTGGTGGCAGGCGGCGGGCCGCACATGTGCCACCATCATCACAGAGGCATCTTGTCCCGCCACCGGGAGCGTGGCTATCACGGTGACCAGCCAGATTGCCAGCCAGTTTTCGCTACGCCTGGGCATCGGCTTTATTTAACACACCATCCAGTTTGAATGATACAAGCACAAGCGGCGTCTCAGTTAAAATAAGCGCAAGCTGGGATCGGGGGAATTGGCAGACGCGTTGGACTTTGGAACCCAATCTGCACATGTTCACACAGCGCACCGCGAAGCACCAAACAGTATCAGGCAATGTTTACGCTGGTACAAGTCTGAGCTTAGCACCGAGCGGGGTAGCCGCTTCAAACCGCCGATCGGCTTTCCAGTCTCGTCAAAGGCCGCGACGCTGTTGGGTTGGGTCCTGTATTCGCCGCGATGATGCGCATCCTTTTCGCTGTATTGGAGCAAGTCGCGGTGCATCTGCTTGACATGGTTTTCCGTCAGGGTGATCTCTTCCCAAGACTGGAATATCAGCTCCATGGTTTCGACGTAGCCAGCCACTTCCTGGTCATCTCGTGTATGGAAGGACTTGATTTCAAGGCTGGACAGCAGCTTTTCGACCTCACTGTCGGAGAGTTTGCTGCCTTCAATGTGGGTGGATGATCCGATGCTTGCAATGGTGGCTACCCTGCGTAGGGCAGATAGATGTTCGGGAGCCAAGGTGCCTAAAGCCCGCCAAGCACCTTTGAATTCATCGAGTTCAGCAATTGGACTGAGAATTCCTGGGGTGATCTGGAGAGTGGCAGGCTGGATCATGACATCCAATAATGCACCCAATTACACCCAATTTTCTCAACACCCAATAACACGCCCATTTACACCCATCATTTAAAATAATCGCTGCAACAAGCGAATAAAAAACGAATCCGCTAGACTGCGATTTATGGCGCGACGGCCACGCGGTCCCGACGAGATTTTGACCCGGAAAGAACTGGCTGACCTCCAGCACCGGCTCTCGATGATGGGAACGACCGCCGTTCAGGATTTCTACCGAAGCGCCCACAACGTCTGCCGGATCGGGCCGGGACACTTTCCGAGTGCGAGGGCGATTCAGGAACTCGTGCAGGCGTGGAAGCAGATGCGGAAGTGGAGATGATTTGGCGCGCAATTTTGTGCCTTGAGCGACCTCACTGCCAATTTGGCATTCCGGCCTAACGTGAGCGATGCAATTCTGAGGCACGCCCATGAACCTGCTGTCACTTGCGCCATACCAAAGTCTTCGTTGTCCTCTTTCCGCGTGTTCATGCCAACCAGGCGCATCCGAACATCATATAGCGGGTACTGCCCGTGTCTGGGAAGAGGACGTACCGCTTGGCTTACGACAGCGAGCCTCGACGGACACGCGACCTCCTGCGATTCGGCGGCCTGAAGGAGAACGCGCCTCGCAAAGGTTTTGTGGACCACCACGGCGTATGACAAGCTCATGGGCCGCGTCGAGGAATCGTGGCTGCGGAGCCTCTTGGCTACAGCTTATACATTTGGGTTTCGAGGTGGCGAGTTGCTTGAATTGCGAGTTGGCCTAGTAGACCTCATTCACTGCACCATCTGCCTCAACCCCGGCGCACCAGGAACGACGGCGGGCGAATCATCAAGATGACGCAAGAAGTGTTCGACCTTCTGTCCCAGTGTATTGTCGGAAAAAACAAAGACGATTACGTTTTGCCCGAGGCGGCGAAGCGGTCAAAGATTTTCGTGGCGCAT